>Ga0265325_10000185_pt1 | contig 44219 bp, 57 predicted proteins | sample 41420metaG_FD_202090 | JGI IMG/M metagenome (GOLD analysis project Ga0265325, IMG submission 202090) | Rhizosphere microbial communities from Carex aquatilis grown in University of Washington, Seatle, WA, United States - 4-14-20 metaG | ecosystem: Host-associated > Plants > Roots > Rhizosphere...
CGGCGCTTCCGGGCGTAAATCACCAGGCTAACGGCCTCGCGTGACAGGTTTTCCGCGTGACGCTGCCGGCGTGACGACGCTGCGGCGCTTCCGGGCGTAAATCACCAGGCTAACGGCCTCGCGTGACGGCACGTGCAGTCACGCCGCCCGTTTCGGCGTGCCGGGCCCGGAGATTCGTGACGCATCGATGGCGTGACGACGCTGCGGCGGCCGTGATTCAGTCTGGCACGGTCACGGCCTCAATCAGCGGGGCCTGCGGCGTGTAGATTGCCCGGCCGGCCGTGACTGACCAGGCCATTTTCGCGGCGATGAAGCGCCGCCGCCGCTCCATGCGTTTGCGGCATGCCGCCCCCGCGTGACTGGCCGGCGGTATGATTCCGCGTCCGCAGCGGCAGATGCAGTCCGCGTGAGGGTCCGGGGGAGATCGACGTGACACCGCAGCGGCCAGTGACCGGCCGATCGAGAGGGGGACGCCGTTGCCGACGGCGCGGATTTTGGCCTCGCGTGACCACCCAGCGAGCGTGACGGGCCCGCCGAGGCCCTGCCGCCGGCAGACCTCCGCGTAGGTCAGTGACGACGCAGCGGTCGCCGCGGTGAGGATCGCCGCGTGACGATGCCGGCGGCGCTCGCGTTGCGGGCGGATGATGTGACCGAGTTGCGAAAGAAACTGGATATGCCGCCGTCGGAGTTGCGTGCCGCCGCATTCGCAATCCGCGATGTCCAGCCGCTGGTGCGAGTAGGCCGGATGCATGACGTTTGGAATCTGCGGCACGTTCTCGATGACGACCCATTCGGGGCGTGATTCATCGATGACCCGCAGCAGCTCCGCCAGCATCCGCAGGCCGTGACCCGACGGCTTGCACCGGCGGGCCTTGGAGAAATCCTGGCAGGGCGGCCCGGCGATGATCCCCGTGACTACGCTGCGGGGAACGTGGAAGTCTTCAATTCTGGAGTTGAACAGCGGATCGGGGCCGCGCACGACGCAGAATCCGGCCTCGCTGAAGGCGGTTCCGAGAAGATCAAGGCCGGGGAAAAGGGAAAGGACCAGCTCCATTTTGTGACAGGAAGATGGGGGACAGGAAGATTAAGGCGCTAGCTCTTCTAACGCCTTTCTCCCGGCGTCGGTGATCTGGCCCTGGTGGATGAATCCCTTGCGGACGAGCGCCGCGTAAGCACAACTCCAGGCCCCGGCCTGCGAACGGTTGCGGGGAAAGTAGCGCCGCTCTTGGCCCTCGCTTTCCAGGCGATGGTTCTCCAGCAGTCGCCACTGCGGGATTGAAAGTTGCTTTCTCATGATCTGACAGGAAGATGGGGGACAGGAAGATTAGAGCTTCTTTGCCCAGTCCGGCTTTGTCAACTGCCAAAAGCGCCGTATGCGATTCCATTCGCGAATGGGGACGGTAACAAAGAACGATGCCGCTGGGTTTCGGTACTTTGGCATCGGCTCCGGATCAACAACGGGACTTCCATCATTCATCACATGCTGGAACCTTACGCATTTGGAAGTTACATCAAGAATAACTAACCTTTTTAGCCCGCCACGGTCGTACTTTTCGCGAATAAAGTAGCTCTGGCCCTTGACTGGTGGTTTCATCTTCCTGTCCTTTCATTTTTCCGTCTGATTGGTCGCGTTTCTTGCTTTCAGCGCCTCGATCGCCAGTTCAATCCAGCGCAGCACGCGCTCGCAACTGAGGCTGATCGTGGGATGCGGTGATTTCTCGATCGCCCCGCGGATGGTCTCTAGCTCCTGGATGGTTTCGTTCATTTGCAACTTTTTCCTGTCTGTGCGACTTGCTCGAATGTCACAACCCAGACGTGCGGGTTCGAGGCCCACGGGTACTTTGCCCCGTTGATCTCATCCCAGAGCCGAATGAAGAGCGGCCGGCAGCCGACGTATCGCGTCGTCTGCAAATCGGCAAACTGCGGATGCGGCGCGGGAATGAATCCAGGACCAAAACCCTCTTTGACGGCGTCCTCTTCCGTGATCGCATGCAATGGCTCCAGGCGAATGTCGGTAATTTCCAGGACGATTCGGCAGGCCGATCGCGGCATGTGGATCGACGGCTTCCAGGGCGGATCGATCATCGAGTACCCGTCCTCGGCCAGCCACTGAAAATCCTGCTGGTCGGCGCGATACCAGACCTTTCGCGGCAGTTCGTTGCCGTCGTCGTCGTACTGGTCCAGATAGCCGCTGTCGGTCAACGGCCAGCCGCTGATGAAGCTCTCGCGCACCCAGAGGCGATCGCCGGGCTTGCCGTAGGGGCAGCGCAATTGAACGCAGCCGTTGACGTTCGGCGGATAGCCGTCAGGCTTTTTCCAGCATTCGCGCACCGCCCACACCGGACCGGCAACGCGCCAGTAATCGAACTGGCCTTCCGGCGGAATCCAACTGTAGCCGTCGCCGGCCATCGCGCGCACAGCGGCGATCGATGGAGGCTGCGGCTTGACGACGCGCCTCGTCTGGGTCTTCAGGTTGCGCCGCAGTGCGCGAATCATGGGGCCGCTGAAAAGGATCGGCCGCTCCTTAATCGCCGTTGCCGTGCTCATTTGGCTTTCCTCCCGGATTTCTGCGGTTCGTAGTATCGCACCTCGGCGCTCAGATCGTGCAGCCGCATGGCCAGGGCGTAAAGGAACTTGCCGTCATGCCCGAAGCGCTGCAACAGCGGCTGGAGCATCGACTTCACGGTTTCATCGAAACGTCGCAGCGTTGCGTCTGCCTCGTGTGCGGGCTGTTCGCTGGCCACTTCCGCATACTCGCCCGTGATCGTCTCCGGCGCCACCCGCGGGGCCACGGCTTTGGGCGTCTCGTCTTCCGCAACTGCGGAGGATGCGACGTCGATGGTCACCGGTTTCGCCGTGCGGTTTGCGGCAGTCTTCGGACGCACTTTTTCCACGGCCGCCTTCACTTGCTGCCGCGTGATCTTGACGGAGCCCGCGCCGCTGGCCGCCTTCACCAGCTCCGCGGCGATCGCCTTGGCCTCTTTGGGCGTGGCGTCGGCCGGGATGTCGCGGTAGTGGCTCTCGCAGTCCAGCGTGATCTGCCGCGGCTGGAGCGTCGGCGCCATGAGGCGATAGAGCCGGGCGGCCTTCATGCAGTCGTAGACGAAGCTGTGGCCATATCCCTCGCTCTTGATCCACTGGTCGAAGGTCTCGCACTGGTCGCCGTAAGCCTCTTGCTCGCGGATCTTCTCGGCTTTCTCGCCCAGCTCGACGAAGCGCTGCATGCAGGTCTGATAGCAGCGGCGGAAGTCTTCCAGGAGCGCCTGGCACTCGCGGCCGTTGAGCATTTTCGTGCGCGTTGTGGTGGTCATAGTACCCTCCTTTTTGGCAGCCCGCTCGAAGTTCTCGTTCCACGCGTTCAGCGCGGTGATGATCCGCGCGAGCCATTGGCGCTTGTTGCCGCGCTCGCGGTCCGCGGCGTCGACCAGGCGGTTTGTGAGCGCCTCGACGGCATCCGACACGGCGTGCCAGCGTTCACGGCCGGCGGCGCTCTGGGCCCGTTCGAGGGAATTCCCCAAGATAGCCTCGGCATACCAGCCGGGCAGTCGCTCGCGGGAACGCGGATAGAGCCCCACGCATACCTTGGCCGACATCCGCGTTTCCGCCGGCATTGGGATCTCGATCGTCTCATAGCCCGACGTCGCCTGGCCGTCTTCGTTGAGCGTCATGAGCTGCGGCTTGCGGGTTGCGATTGCAGTCATCGAGCGGTTCCTTTTCGGTCAGTGGGTGCTTGCGGCGGCGAGCCGCTTGGCCTTGCGTTGCGAGGGCAGGTCGATGCCGCACTCCCGCGCCAGATCGCAGACGCGCTTGTTGAACCACTTGCCCCGCGGCCAGTGCGTCTGTCCGTTGCGGGTCTGGACTTCGCGGAGGTCCGCCAGTTCCTGCTCATAGGCCGCCATGCGGCCGAAGATCAAACCCGCATCTTCGCGGCCCGATTGCCCGTAGACCAACTTCAGGTCGGCGGCGAAACCGAAAAGCCACTCGCGGCAGTCGGGGTCGTTGACCAGGCCGCGGAAGCGGATCACCAGCCGCTCTTTCTGCCGCTGCATCGTGGTGGCGTCCGCGATCGCCTGGATGCACGCGGCCAGTTTGCCCTCGGCCGGTTCGGCGGCGGTCCGCTGGCGATCCGTGGCTGCGCGGCAACGGTCGATGTGCGCCTGCGTCGCGGCCAGCAGCGCGGCTTCGTCGGCTTCGGCCGGCGGCCTCGCGTGTGTCTTTGGGTTCATTGGTTTCATTAGGTCATTGGAAACCATTGGATAGGATTCTTCTTTAGAAGAATCCAAAGACGCGGGCGCGTGCGTAGTAGACTGCGTGTCGGGCGGTTTTTCGGCCGATTTTTGGGCGCGGGGAATTCCCCGCGTGTTTGGTGGCGAAAGTGCGGGGAATTCCCCGCGTGTTTCCGGGCTCGGGGAATTCCCCGCGTGTCGTTTTTCCGCAGAAATCGGGGGTTTTTGGAGCGCGGGGAATTCCCCGCGCGGTCCCGATGCGGCTTGGAGCGCGGGGAATTCCCCGCGCGATTCTGACCGAAAGCGCGGGGAATTCCCCGCGTGTCCGGGAGTGAAAATGACCGAGGCGTGGAGAGTTCCCGCTGGATCGGCTGTCTCCAGCGGGTTGTCTCCACGCCTCGCTTGGGGCGCGGCTCCATCGAACGCGGCAGGGCAATTTGGTTCCCCGGTTGCACCGGGGGCTTCGGATCCCTGGCCGACACGTCCTTGTGAGTCGCGCGGGGCGGGCGTCACTTCCGCCCCGGTATCAATGATAGCATCGTCGGAAAAATTTGGCAGCACGAGCTGCGGATCGGGCTGGGCGGTGGCGTGCCCCGCAAACGGGCGGTAGATGTCCACCTTGTAGCGTCCGCCGCGATCGCGATTGCATTCGCGGATGTGGAACAGGTCGTGGATGGCATGCAGCTTCTTGATCTGCGCGCGAATGCTCGACGGGTCGCGACCCAGTTCCTTGGCCAGCCATTTGGCGGTGAAAACGTAGCCTTCGCAGGGCTTGCCGCCGGCGGCCTCCCATACCACGCCGAAGAGCATGGTCGCAGGGTGTCCGATCTTTGGATTCTTGCGCAAATAGCGGATGTCTTTCCAAACGTCCAAGATGCAATCCTTCGCTGCTAAGCTTCCTTGATCTCTTTGATTACTTCGTTCATGGCGTCTTGCGCCGCGCGGACCAGCCGCTCGATCTGCGCCGCGGTGCATTCGACGCCCCGATATCCGGTCGCCATCGCGGCGGCGGTGGCCAGTACGACGCCCACAAGGGCGCTCGCCTCGGCCTCGTTGTCTGCTGGATGGCGGCGGAGCAGGTCTGTAATCTCCCGACTCGCCAGCATCAGCTTTGTCTGATTGACTCGCGGCGCGTTCATCTTCCTGTCCTCGATCTTTCTGTCAAAACAAACTTCCTTGTGCCGCCGGCGTCTCACGTTCCGGCGCTTTCGTTTCACGTTCGGCCGCTTTCGTTTCACCGATGCCCGTCTGCCGCCGGTAGTGGCTCCAGACGAATTGGCCGACTCCGTTCTCCACGATCGCGTCCAGTTCACTTCCAAACAGCGGGCCGACGCGCAGGACAGATAGCCCCGCGGCCTCGATCTCCGCTCGCATTGTGGCTTCGTTCATCGTCCGTTTCCCTCCAGCAAAAGCTGCTGATGAGTAAGCCGCTTGGCGCGGACGATCGGCGGCCGCGGCTCCTCCGCCTGGCTCTCCGGGAAAATCTCTCCCACGTCGATCGGATCGCTTTGAGCGGCGCGGCTGCCGTTGCATCCGTCCCGCGGCCGTGGCCGGTCGAGATGCACGCAATCCGCGCCGACGGTCTTGAAGGACATTTCTTCGCGGTAACGCGGCCGCCAAAAGTCGCCGCTGAAGTCCGGCTCCACGATCTGGCAGCGCGCCAAGACCTGGAGCAGTTTGGCCAGCGTTTCGCCGTCCGGGACCGCGATCGCTGAAAGGCCGATGTTCACGATGTGAACCTGTGTCGCCGGGATTGTTCTTTTTGCCATCTTCCTGTCCTCATCTTCCTGTCAAACTAAAACCTCAAAACTTCAACTTGGTCCAAAGCCATACCAAAATCAGTGCCCCGGCAACGATCGCCGCGGCACGCCACCAATCCCGCTCTTTGACCAGGCTCTCCATGGATGCCGCGATCCTTTTCTTCTCTGCCGCCGCCAGGGCGGCCTCGGGCGTCTGTTTCTTTCGCGGTTTGCGTGCCATCTTCCTGCCGACCCAGAGTACTGGGTGCCCCGATCTTCCTGTCAGTTCCACTGTGCTGCCCGCCGCATCTTGCACGCCGGGCAATCGCAGGGCTTGATCGTCACCTTGCCCAGCGGGACCATAATAAACTCCTGGTTGAGGCGGGCCTCCAGGTCGGCCTTGATCTTCTCCGCCAGCTTTCTGGCGGCCTCGAAGTCCGCGTCGAGATTGCTTGGTGTCGCCGGCGACACTAAGCTTGGCGGATCTTTCGGCGGCGGGCCGCTGATGAACCTCTTGATCGCCGCTTTCAGTTTTTCCAGTGCGTCCATTCAAAACTCCTGACAGGAAAATGGGGGACAGGAACATAGAAAACCGCCGGGGCGCAGACCGCCAGCCGAGCAAGGCAAAAACTGTGGCCAGCGCTGCGCCCCGGCGTCCGCCTCGTCTAGAGGTTCGATCAGCTCGCAGCCCGCCGCTCTTGTTCGGCAAGCCAGGCGTCGAAACGCTCGTAGAGCCGCCTGGGCGGCGTGAGCGCGGCCGCGGCCGCCGCCTCTTGCTCCGGCCCCCAGCTCTCCGCATGCGTAGGCCGGTGCGGATAGACCGGCTCCGGCCAGGCGAATCCGGGCACGATCGGCAGCGTGAAGGGCTCCATCACCGCCGGCACGCGCTCCAGCGTGTCCAGGTAGTGCCGGAAGATCACGTCGCCGCCGTGGCCGCAGAGCAATTTCTCGACGTCCTGGTCCTTGGCCTTGACCCACGTGCTGAAGCGCTTCCTTAAGTCCTGCTGTGGCTTGTCGCCGTCGTCGATGCCGCACTCCCGTACGAAGGCGTGCCACTTGTTCACCGACCAGCCCCAGCCGCTTACGCGGCAATGCCGGTTCGCCGCCCAGTCCCAGGCCGATTGACCGCGGAGGGCCTGCACGATCCCCAGGGCCTGCGAGTTCAGGTAGCTGATCCGCATGCCCGTCTTGCCCACAACGAGCACCCAATGCCCCTCCTGGTCCGCCCGCAAGGCCGTGAGGGCCTCGCTCAGCCGCGGCCCCCAGAGCAGTATGAGGGCCTGCGTGAGTACGACTTGCCGGGCGTGGGCCTGCGAGACGACAGAAGCCAGCACGGCCCGCCAGCGCTCCACCAGGGCGTCCATTTTGGGCACGATCGGCGGCAGCCGGTTGAATTTTTTCCTTTTCCGCCGCTCGATTTCCACCGGGACCTTGAGCCAGCGCAGCAGGTGTCCGCCTTGCGTGCAGTACTTGGCGATCGTCGTCGCGCTCCGCGGCCGGCCGCTGGAGAATTTGGGCGGCGGCCAGGAGAGGAAGGCCGAGACGCTCTGCCGCGTGATCTCCCGCGGGTACGCGCCCCGCTTGCGGCGGTAGGCCGGCGTCTCCCGCAGCCAGTCCAGCCAGCGGACACAGGTCTCGGAGTTGAGTTCCCTGAGCGGCGGGTCGCCCAGAAACTCCAGCAGCGACCAGGCGGTCTCGCGATAGCCGCGGATTGTGAGTTCCGCCGCGCCTTCCTGCCGCTGCCGCGCCAGGAAGGCGGCGATGCCCTCGCTGAGCATGGCATTTTCGGATGGCGGCTGCACTAGCCGCGGGGACTGGCCCGCGGACCCTTCGGTGGTGGGCTGGGAAATGAAAACTCCGTTGACGATCGACGTCCGTGCCGCTCCTATCTCCTCGTTGCGAAACAGCATTGACTACCTCTAACGATAGGACACGACTTTGCGGGCCGCGCAAGCCTGCGCACCATGCGCAGTGCGGCCCGCTGGAGTTCCATTGTAATTCTGCGCGCGCGTTCATTCTTGCGGCCCCCGATTTTTGAGGAGCATCGCCCGTCCCTTACGATGCCGCTCGCTGTATTGCACCTGGTCGTAGTCGTAGCCCGCCGCGCATTGCAGACACAAGAATCGCAGCGGCCGCCCGCGGCGAATGGGGATCGCTTCGGCGCGGCGGATGGTCCAGGAGTCGGCCAGCACGATCGCCTCGCAGTCGCTGCATACGCGGGCCTGCGGATCGCCGCCGATGAGGTCGTGGCGGAACTCCTGCGGCAGCGCGCAGACGATGACGATCGCGTCCGCCGGCCAGTCCTTCAACGGCCGATTACCGTTGCCGTTTTGGGCCTGCTCCGCGGCGGGAACTTCAACCACCGGAGTACTGCTACTGTGTTCCGTTTGCCCTTCGGGCAAGCTTGGTAAGATGGGAGGTTGTAAATTCATGCTAGCTTACGTTGCCTCTCGTAACTCAAATTTGCTCTTCGCTGCGCCCTGGCGGGTCGTCGGGCGGCCGGCTCCAAGCCGGACGGATTTTCCCGAGTAACGTCCCTAACAATGGTACTGACTTACTTGACGCACCATTCAAGGCCATTCCAAAAATAGCCTTCCAATTTCTTTAAAAAGGCAAAGACCCGGCCGCCGGGAATTTCGGTCGCCTGGAAGTCTTCAACGAAATCAATATGCACGGTAACGCAAATGGCACCGAGCTGCTTGGCACGCTTCACGATACACGATGCGCAAAGTATCCCGTTTTCCGGGCAAATCATTTCCCATTGTCTACCGGTCAACACAGTGTCGAGTGGCATCTCTTCCGTGCTGCAATCTAGGCAGGTCATCGGATTTTCCTTGTCTGGTGTTCCAAGTATGTCAGTACCCTAACAATTCCCTACGGCCCGCCAGGCCGCGGCGTCTGTCGTCAAAAGCTGAAAGGCTGAAAATCTGAAATGCTGAAATCGTGTTTAGCTTCGTGGTGCTTCAAAAGCGTTGCACGTCCGTCGGCCGTTGGTTCGTTCGCCCCGGAGCATGCAAAAGCGGTGGCCTGGTCCGCCGGTGTACTCCAGGCGCCAGCAGCAGCGAAGGCATTCCGCGCAGGTCATTCCGGCGGTCTCTTCGTCCCACGCGGCCAGGCGATAATCCCAGAGATTCAAAATGTCGTCGTCGCCGATCGGCAGCCCGGCCGAGGATTCGTCGCTCTTGGCGATCTCCTCCATTTCGGCCGCCAACTGCTCGAAGCGATTGGCGTACCCCTCGGCGATGTCGGCCATCTCCGAAATGTTGTGCCGCAGCGTCCCGGAGTAATGAACGTAGGAACACGAAGAACACTCGCTCCGAAGCTCGTCACACAGCGCGTCAAACTTTTTGGCGATCTGCTTTTCGCTGGCGCTGAGCGTTGTGATATTCATTATTTTCCTGTCCTCCATCTTCCTGTCTTTCAGCTTTTTCAATCTGCCCGCCGCCGAAGGATCCTCGACTCTCTGAAAATCGAAGGACGGCGAGCACGGCCACCCGTTGCACGCGCTGAAAACGGTTTGTATCCCTATGGGCTAAAGGGGTATACGCTCCCCTGCCCTGCCCTTGAATTCCTTGCCCATTTCGCCAGTTTTGCCTATTCCGATTATGCGGGGTATGTGACAAATGGGGCAAAATTGGCAAACTCGCGGCCGGGAAGGGCAGGGCCGTACTCCTCACGCTCCGCCGTGAGGCAGGATCGCAGACAGGAAGATCGGGGCACCCGGTACTCCGGGTCGCAGGAAGATGATCGGTCACCGCAGTGCCTCCTGGATTTGAAGGAAGATCTGCCGCCAGGTCTCGACGGTTGTGGCCTTGATGGCCGGCGGGTTCTCCTCGCAGTTCAATAGCACGGTTTCGATCAGCGTCCGCGCCTCGCGCAGCCTTTGTTCGGCCGTCGCCTGCTCTTTGGCTCGTTTCGCGCTGCTGACTCGTTTGGCCGTCATGCTGGCACCGCGGGGCTTTCTTTGAGACTCTCGATGTAGCGATCGACGACGCGATTGTAGGACGCAAACACGTCCTGCCAATTCTTCCGCGCCTCTTGGACCGCCGCCAGTTCTGCCTCTCCGATCAGGTAGGCAAAACGCAGATCCTCGTACTGCCTTCCCAGCGCTTCCGCGGTTCGGCGGTAGCTCTTGATGCGGGCTTCCGTTTTTGGGTCCCTCATTTTCCTGTCCCCCATCTTCCTGTCAGACTTCCGACGCCTCGGCCGCGATCCGCTCGGCGACCTCGGCCCGATGCACGGGCACTTCCATCGGCGCGTCGATGCCCAGCCGCACGCGGCCCTCCTTGATCTCCAGGACCGTGATCGTCACGTCGCCGCGGTAGCCAATGTGGATCACCTCTTCGAGCTTCCTTGATAGCACTAACATGAAAAACCTCCTTGCATTGCCGTCCCGCCGTGGCTATATTGGCGCAAGAAGGCCGGCGGATTGACCTCCTTGCGCGTCTTCACTGGCCCCGGATGGCAGCACCAACTCCGGGGCCTTTTTCGTTTCTTGCGGTTAAAATCGCTAAACCCAGGTCTCGATCTGCCCGCGGTAATCATTGCAATGTTCCCCGGAATGACCCTGGGGGCGCACGCATACGTGCCCGCTGACCGAATTCGAGGCGAAGCAAAAACGAGTGCCCGGCGCGTGGTTCCTCTTTTCAGCGCGGTAAAATTCACGCTTCCTTCGGATCTGCTGTGCTTCTCCGGGATGCTTCTGCTCGTCAAGCCATCTAAGGACCTGGAAAACGCGTTGCCGCGTTACGCCACCCAACCGGGCGGCTATTTCCTGCCAATTGTTCGCGCCGTCGATCGCCGCTTCGATGCGGGCGATGGTCGCGGCCCTTCGTTCTGCGGAGATTATCGCTTGTGGGCGGCGCGTACTTGCTGGTTCCTTCGGCTTGCGGGGTCTAGCCTGATATTTGGCCCGCGCTTTCCCGCGGTACCTTTCCGCTGCAACTGCGCGTCGGGCGGCAAGACACGCCGGGCAGGCGTGCTTTCCTTTCTCCGTTCGCTGATGGCCGCAGGAATAGCGTTCGGTCAGCTTCATTGCTGGCTCGGTCTACGCGCCGCACGCGGCCCGGATAGTCGCGGTTTGTTCCCGCTGAGGTATAGACGGGTCCCCAAACGTGACTATCCGGACCAGCGGCGTTCTCATACCGAATGAGGGTTCGGTTTGGCCGGATCCGGTCCCGCGCGGGACCTAAACAGAAGCGGCCGTTGCAAGCTCGTTGAAGCTCACAACGGTCCCATTGTAACAGGTGTCACAGGTCGGTCAAGGGGGATATCCCAAGAATCTTGGACAGAAAAAAGGACCAGGAAAAGCTTAGTCGCAAACGGAATCGATAGGCGCGCCGAAGTGAGCTTCGAGCTTTTCCCGATGGGCCGGAATCGGCTTTCGTAGTCCGCCAACATAACGGTTGATTGAGGCCCGGCAAATTCCCGTTGCAGCGGCGACGCGGCTCTGGTTCTCGTCGCGTTCAAGCATCAATGTTTTGATGCGTTTGCCAATACGACGGGCCTCACTACAGCCGACGGAACTCGGTTTTCGGCGTTTAAGAAGTCCTGTGCTCACGCTGGCATTGTACCCATTCCCGCGCCCGTTTGTCAACGGATTTGCGGTTTTGCCGCCGGTTTTCCCGTTTTTCGCGAGGTGCCGGCGGACCTGCTCTTTTTCCGCGGCGTCGAGCCGTTCGTAGGCCGAAACGATTTCTTTAACCTTCTTGGTCATGGGTCTGCCGATAGAAGAGAGGTCAGGTAACGCATTTCACGGAGGTGTGCTTATGTTCTATTGGTGGCCGGAGTTTGAACCGGGTTCTACGCTCCTGGATGTGTTGGAGCGTGCGATCGAGCGCAACGAGACGGCGGCCGCGAACTACTCGAAGCGTCTGGTCGAGTTCGGAGAGAGTAACGAGATCGTTGGTCAATCCGACAACCGGGAACGCGCGATCGCCTGCTATGCGGCGGCCGACGTGCTGACGCGGGTGCGGTCGCTGCTGGCGCCGTCTAAACATCCGTCACCTCGCGAGCGATCAGCGGTTTCAGACGCGCCCATTCCTCGTGCGTCAGAGGCACCTTTTGTCCCGTTGAAAGCGTCAGGGTGACCCCTGAGCTACGGGGGTCAGGGTGGCCCACCTCGACGAAAACGACCTGTTCGGGGTCGAAAAGCGTCTCGGCCGGGTCGTTTTCCGGCGATCGAATGCGCACGAATCTAGCCATTTCTTCGCTTTCCCTAGTTTGAGGTTCTTATGTCCAAACGGAGGGCCTGGTCATGTTGATTACTTTGCAGGACGGCGGATTTTTCGTTGTCGGGCTCGTCGCCGGCCTGGTTGTCGGTCTGTCCTACTCGGCGGGTTTGTTTTGCAAGCTGATGAAGGCCGAATTTGACCGCGGCTACATTGCGCGTGGCGAGCAGGAAGCCGCCTTTCGGTCCGAGCAGGAAGAGGCTCTTCAAAATGCTTCGCATGTCAAATCCTCCGCACCGCAGCTCTGAGTTGCTCGTCAAGATTTTGAAGGAAGGGTTCGGCCGCGAAGGTTCGGTTGCATTCATTGCATCTGGGGTTGCCCTTCTGCAGCCGTTCGATGGTGAAGTCTGATGCCTTTTCGCATTTCGGACATTTCAGCCGTACCGAACTCGACTTGTTGATTTCGACGCTGGTCACTCCCGCGAGCCCGAAGACGAGCTTCTGGTTGTCCAGGCTTCGCCAGATTTTCAGCCAGGCTTTCTTGGCAATCGTTCCCGGCAAGCCTGTCGTCGCGTTCCAGCATCGCCCGAAGAACGCTCGAAACCACTCATCCATCTCGAAGAGCCTCCGTTCTCCGTCAAATCATGGGTTTCCCCTCCAAGGGACTTTTTTAGACGGCCGGCGCACGCAAACGCGCGGGGCCGTTCGTTTCGTTTTCGTGTGCGGGGGATTCCGAAGAATCCCGTTCGGAGGGCGAAGTTCAACTGGTTTTTTCCCCGGATCGACAGTCCGGTACTCTAACCAATTGAGCTACGCCCCCAAACGGGTTGGTGCTCGGATAGCACGAATTGCGGGATCGTGGGAGCCCGCAAACAACTCTCCAATTATGGCGTCCCCGCCCCTTTGCGTCAACAGGGGGCAAAAAGGCCCCTAGAATTGCGCAGGAGCGAACGGACGGCGGGAGGTCCTGAGCATCGAGCCGGCGGCGGCGCGAGCGAGAGGCGCGAGCCTGGAAGGCCAAAAAGTGCTCTATACTTGGATATGCACCGCAAACCGCTTCCCGGCCAGCGCGGTCTCTTCGAGCCGCCGGACCTGGAAGAAATCATCGCCGACGTGCCCAACTGGCCCGATACCGCGTTGACGCGCGTCGGCCGCGTGATCGGCGTGCAGCTCATCAAGCACAAGCGTCCCGTCCCGCTCGCCCTGGACGTGGGCCTCAAGATGCACGGCCGCGGCTTGGCCGGCACTCGCTAGAATTGTCCGCAATTGCGGACGAAGCGAGAGGCAGACAGGAAGATGGAGGACAGGAAGATGCACACGTGTGCGCGCTTACCACTTCCCCAGTGGACAGTGCCCGATGGCGAGCTTGGACAGCCAACGCCCGTGGCGTTCGACCAGGCAGCCACACTTAGCACACGCTCCGCCGTCCAATTGCTGGAAGTGCTCGCAGCCGCGGCAGATGGCCACGAGGAGGGCCTGCTCGGCGTCTGTACGCGGCTCGATCGGTGGCGCAACGCGCGCTGGCTTAGGGCGCTGCGCGTCGATCGCGTCGCTACAGATGTGACAAAACCGGCTGCCGCGGGCTGTCGCTGCGAACCCGCAGCGGCTGCATCGGTGGTAATGAAACCCGTCAGTTAGCCGAACTACGGTATCGCAGTATGCGTCCATCACGTACCAGCACAGACGGCGTCAACTGTTACCGTCGATGTTGAGAAATCAAAGCTTCCGATTGTCCCGCTGCCTAGTGTAGTAACAGGTATCATTAGACCGCTCAGTGACGTGCAAGCATCAATGAGTGTGGTCCCTAAGTCACTGATGTATTCCGCGACCAGAAGAGCAGCAGTGTCAGTAATCTTTAGATGTAATCTGTAATGGCCATCGTCCTCATGCGTGGTGTACGCATCGAGTTCGTACGGCTGTCCGAAACTGTAGCGGTTGTAAATGCAAGCCCTTATTCCTGGATCTAGAGATGGAGTTCCCGTGGTTTGAAAACCAAGCGAAAAGGTAACATCATTGAAGGTTCCCGGGGTACTGTCGCCGCCGACTCCTGCGAAGGTGATGTTAATGTCTATTGGCATCGCACCCTTAAAGACGTTGTCGCACTGGGCGTCATCTATGACGATGCAGTCGTATAGCCCATCGCTGCCAGATGCTATCTGAGTGCACCAAATCACGTTGCCAACGGAGAATACCCCGGTTGGCAGCGGTTGGAACTCGCAGTTCGCTGTCGTCGCGCCAGTGCCTAGCGCCAGGTAGCCGGGCGCCGCCAGCGCGAACGGGATGATGGCATTCGCCTGATCGTAGGCATTGCCGTCGGTGGTGGATGGATGGTAGACAGAGACATACGTGGCGTAGACGAAGATGTACAGCGGCAGCGGGTCAAGATCAACGAGCGTCGTAGGGGTGAATCTGTACGCGCTGCCTGCGGCGATCGGAAAGCTAATGGACCCGCTGCTCAGCACGGCATTGCAGAGCCAAGTCTTCTTCCCGGACCCCGCATCTGTGCCTGGGATGAACTCTAGGTACCCGGTAGTCGATGACGACGGAGTCGGACCCGGGTCCTCAAGCCATACGCGGTACGCCGTGCCGCTGGTGTATGGCACCTTCACGTGCAGCGCATACGGGAATTGCGTAGGCCTATGGACCGCCTCCAGTACGGCGTATTGGCTAGAGGTCTGGATCGAACCACCGGACTGCGTCCAACTACCAATGGCATGCGTGGTATCCCAAATCGTGGAGTCGATCACTCCTCCACTTACCGGATCCGCGAAGAAGAGATGGCAAGTCGGCGGCGGAGGCGTGCTGTGACAACATTTCCGGCTGCTCATGTGCAGCCTCCGCCCGGCGGGCAGTCGGCGTCGATCACGAAGTACCCGCCGCTGCCGTCAGCCAGGCAGGTGCAGACCACGCCGCTGCAGACCTGCTGCGGCCAGTTGGTGATCGTCACTTCACGGCCGCCTTCGCAGGGATTTTGATTGTCGTCCAGCACCGTGCAGCTCGTCACCGTAAAGCTCAGCGATGCGGCCACGTTCGCCGGGGCCGTGACGCGGATCATTTGCGCCAGTTTCTGGCATTCCAAAAGTTCCAAGGCCCCGCGACGGGGATTGTAGCGGGCGCAGCCGATGGCCCCCCGCGCTCCGGAGCCGCTTCCCACGTCGTCAGAACCCAGCGCGCGGACCACGCGGCCTGCCGGCGTCCAGACGGTGACCTGGCTGCCGCTGAGCCGCGTGCCGTCGATATCCAAAAGCCAGGCTATGGCCGACATGCCCATCAATTGGTCGACCGTCGGCGGACTGCTGGGGGCGAGCGAACTTTGCAGCTCGATCGGCTGCACCTCGTCGCCGCGGTCGGTCGCCGGACGGCTGATGTCGTCGGATTCGCGCGTGTACATGGTCACTCCGAAGTGGCAAAACCGGTGCGGACGATGGTCTTGGGCACGCCGCCGCCCAGGGCATTCTGCCAGGTGATCTGCGTGATCGGCGCCTGCACCGTGGTGCTGTCGCCGCCGGCCTCGATCGTGGTCAGGATCTGCCCCAGCAGCCCACCCCAGGGACAAATGCCCGTGGCGACGATCTCGGCCCGGGCGCGGCTCGCCGCATAGCGGGCGATCGCCCCGGCGAGAACCATGCCCATCCGCGGGCGGTCGTCGCGGAGGATCTGCAAGCCCGCGGGCGAGGTCACCAGGCGGTCCGCATCCGTGGGATCAACGCCCAAGGCGGTACCGCCGGCCAAGAGCCACATCTCCGCGTCGTGGACCAGGATTTCCAGCGTGCCGTCGACGGCATCGCCGCCGGGCACGTCGTACTCCAGCGCCAAGCGGGCATCGGTCTCCCAGGCGAGCGTGGCCACCATTTCGCTGGCCGCCCAGCGCGGCTTATGCAGCGTGAGCGCGTCGGAGGGAAAAAGGCTGGCGGCCACCTCGTGGTTGGGATGGCAGTGCATGCGCAGGCCGAGGCCCTGCGGCGGCAGCGTCAAGTGAACGCCGCAGCGTTCCGCGACGCGGTACTTTTCCGTGCCGTTATGCAGATAGACCTGCGGCGGCAGGAACTGCGGCGCGTAGTCCGTATCGCTGTTGCCGCTCAGCGGCACGGGCGGCCAGCTCGAGTAATCGACGTTGGTCTGCAACGGCAGCCAGCGGAGCGTCTTGCGGAGGAAATTCTGCCGCGCGGGCGGGTTGCCGCCGGGCTCCGTGCTGGCGTTGCCCTGCGCGTCCAGGCCGATCGCCAGCCCCACCGAGGCGAGGTCGAAGCTTTTCGGCGAGAGGTAGAGCAAGTAGACGTCGCGGTAACGCGGGTCGCGGCGGGCATAGTCTTTGGCCTGCGCCGAGCCGGGCGGATAGGTTTTGAGGCCGGCCGCGTCGCTCGGCACCGGTCCATGGCCGGCATCGTAGTCCGGCTGCAAGTTGAAACCCCAGCCGTAATCCAGCGCGCCCGGATTCCAGATGAATTCGGCGTCCGGCCCGCCCACGCTGCCGCAGAGCACCACGCGCTTGCCCAGCACGCGGATCTTGGCGGCGCGATGATCGCTCGTCAGGGCGACGTGCGTCGAGAGGTTTGCCGGCGTCTGCCCGGCCTGCACGGTGACCGTGTTCGGGTTCTTGGGCAAGGTGACGTCGCCGGCGGCCACGCTCTCTCCCTGCAAAGCGAAGACGTTTAGCGTAAAGCTTTCCGTGTCCGCGTCGTACTCGACGGAGAAGTCCAGCCCCAGCTTAGGCGCGATCAGCCGTTTGAGCATGGCGTCGACGCTGATCGTGTCCGGCCATTCCTGACAGACTTTGAGGTCCTTCAGCGTGTCCGCCTGGCCGCCGAGCGTGAACGCCGGGCCGCCGCCCTCGGAGAAGTCGCAGAAACGCGCCAGCAGATACTCCACGTAATCGTAGGCGCTCCAAAGCTCGGTCCCGCCGTAGACGTAGGATTTGTCGTCCAGCCGCTCGCTGGAGCGGTTGCCCACGATCCAGGCCTGGCGGCCGAGGCGGTCATTCATCGGCGGCAGCCAGGTGCACCAATTGCCGCCCGGCGGCGGATCCTCGGCCGGCGGCGTCCAGAGCGACCGCGAAACCATCTGTTTCCTGAGCACCATCTGCGGGCCGTAGCACTGCCAGCGCTGCTGGCCGCTGGGGCCGCCGCCCTGCACGCCCTCGATCATTTTGCCTTGACCATAGACCCGTCCCACCCAGATGGTCTGCTGCTGATCGCCGTCGAAGATCTGCACGCGGACCCATTGCCCGTCGAGGTCCAAGGGCGCGACCTGCTGCTTGTCCGCGTCCCAAGGGTGCATCAAGTTTCCGAATTTCCAGACAAGCGTACACTGGTCCAGGTCGTGCGCCCCGGCGTTCCGCGTGCAGGACTCCAGATAGAGCCCCGGCATGCTCTGCCAATCGTCGCTCCACTGCGCGCGGACCTGGACCAACGAGGGTAGCGTGGCGTAGGGGATGTCGGAGGCAGGACCTAAAACGGTGACGGGCATGGAGCTATGAGCTTTGCTGATCGGGAAATGCTTCGGCGTCGATCGGTGCGGACGGTCCGCCGGCGGCGAGCGTGATCGAGGCGCTGAGGGGCGTGCTATAGGTCCAGAAGGGCGTCTCGGTTGTGCCGTCGTTACGCCGCGTTCGCAGCGTGACGGCGACGACGCTGCCGGGGGTCTGGCTGGGCAGTGTGGCCGCCAGCACGGCCAGCGCGCCGGACGAATAGCGATAGGTGAGCACGCTCGGTGCGCCGCCATTGACCGTGTAGCTCAGATACCACTGGCTTGGCGGCGAACCGCTGCCGCGGGCGGCGACGGCCGTGACCTTCACCACGCCCGCCGCGGACTCCGCCAAATCCAAGGTCTGCGGCGGTGAAGGCGGGGCCGCCGCGGCGCTGCCGCCGCTTACGCTGAGCGTGAGATAACTTTCGCCGCGGGGGCCGATCGGCAGGAAGCCCGAATCGTAGATGCCGTTGAAATAGCTCACCGCCAGATACCACGTGCCGTCGGCGAACGTATCCGCCGGCGTGGCCGGCAGCGCCGGCGACGTGGCCCAGGGCGCCGAGCCGGGTACCGGCGGCGTATCCTGCGAACGGTAGAGGCGATAGCAGGCCGGCGCGAAGACGCGGAAAAGGCCGCGGCAACCGATCTCCGCGGCGATCGGCGCGGCGATCGACGCATGCAGGAGCACCGGGCAGGCCGCAGCGGCAGGTGCGCCGGCAAGCACGGTCCGCCGGAAATAGATCTCCAGCGTTTGGCCGGCCGGCAGCGGTCCGAGATCGATGCCCGTGGCCTGGCTCGTGGGCTGGCCGAAGTCGACGCCGTCCCAGGAGATTTCGATGCCCACGTTCGGCAGCAGTCCCGCGACGGCCGGATCGAGCCACACGGTCACGTCGCCGGCGTCCGCCGCGCCGGTATTGGCCAGCTCGATCGACCAGATCTGCACGTTGCCGGCGGCCGCCTCCGCGGCGGTCACGTCGCCGTAGACCAGCGGGCTGTCGTAGACCTCATCGAGCGTCACGGCGGCCTGCGCCGCCAGGGCCAGGTAGGCCGCATAGACCGAGACCAGCAGCCACTGCCGCGGGTCGCTGCCGGCGATAAGAAATGTGCCGCCGGCGGAGACGTTCACCGCCGTCCCCGCTGCACCGTCCGGCGGCGTCCAAGAGAGGTTTCCCGCGGCGTCGATCGCCAGCCGCCCCTGCCCCGGGCCGTTCAATGCGGCCACGGCGAGGACCTGCACGCCGGCCAGCGTGCCATCGGCCCGCAAGCTGGCGATCGGTATCCCGTCGTTTTGAAATTGCAGGTCGCTGGGGAGCATAGTGAACTAAACGCGAAGGCCCGAAGAACACGAAGAAAGTTTTCAGGGAGACAGGACGTTCTTCAGGCTTTCTCGCTACCTGCTTGCCAAGCGTCTCGCCACGTACTGCGCCTTGGGTCCCGACTTTACAGATTTGTCTTCTCTTCGTGTTCTTTGTGCCTTGGTGTTTAATTGAGGCTGATGGTGACTTTCCGCGTGCCGCTGTTCAGCGTGACGGACCAGGCGGGCGCGTCGGGCGTGCGGACGATTATTTCAGGCGAAATAACCTTGTGGCTGCCGGGGTTGCCGGCGGCGTCCAGGGCCGTGACCCGCCAGGCGTAGAGCGTGAGGTCCGCCAGCGGCTCCGTCCGCCAGGTATAGAGCCAGGTGGACGAATTTGCCGGCACGCGGGCGATTTTAGTCCACCCGCCGCCGCCGATCCGCTGCTCGACCAGATACGAGGCCGCGGCGGCCGCCGTACTACGGAGCCACTGCAAGGTCCGCCGGGCCGGCGCGCAGCGGCTGATGAACGTTGTCCTGTCGAACTCCGGATCGCGAGTATCAAACACCTCGACGGTCAGGCGTTCGCCGGCCTCCGGCCGCAGCGTCAACCGGCCGCTGGTGGTGCGACCGTAGTACACGCCGTTGACCCACCAGTAGAACCACAGCGGCCCGCGGAGCCAGCTTTTGGCCGCGATCGTGGCCGTGCCGCCGACGGTCGCGGCGGAGAGCCACGGCCGGCGGCGGAACGGCGGCAGGAATGGCAACACACGAGCGATCATGGCTGTAATGTCGAATGACGAATGACGAATGACGAAGGCTTGAAATTCGTCATTTGTCATTCGTCATTTGGTCATTCCCGTTTACGGGACTCTCCCCTGCGTCTGCGTGGTGCCGTCGTCGCCGATGGTCTGCGTGCTGATGACCGTGGTCCCGTCGTCGGCATAGAGCTTGCGCGTGCTGCCGTCTTCCTTGGCCGCGGCAAAGAAGAGGCGGCCCAGCATCACTTGCAGCTCGCGGTAGGTCCAATTTTGGAAACCGGCGTCCGGTGCGGGCGGCGCGGTGCTGACGGAATCCAGGTCCGTTGAGCCACCGCTTCCGCTGTCGTCGCAAATTTGATCGAGTGTCATGGCTGAAAGTTGATCGAGTGTCATGGTTACGTCAGACTCGCGTTGTTGACGTTGCCGGCGGCGTCCGCCGTTCCCGTGGCCCCGTTGGTCACGTTCGCACCAATGCCTTTGTTCAGGCTGCAGTTCACGATATAGGCCGTTACAGCAGAGCCGGCATTAACCGATTTGCCGCTGCCGTTTCCGATCAGCGTCGAGTTGAGAACCTGCGCCCCAGCGCCGACGGTCAGTGCCGTCTTGTTGGTTCCGGTCACACGGAACGTGCAGTTTTCCATCTTGCCGGTAAAGATGCCGTCCCATGACGGAGCGCCGGGGGCGTCCACGGCCACGCGCGGCCAAGCCCAAGTGTCATAGTATGGCACGCCTTCCACGAAGCTCTGTGTGATGCGGGGCGTGTATTCCTGCAAGATGCAGCCGTTGAGGTAGCCCGTCGCCGGCGTCGAGGAGTTGCCGCCGAATGAACCTGCGCCGCCGATGCAATTCACGCATGTGCCGCTGAAGGTTCCATTTTCGCCGAATCCGTTCGTACTACATGAACAGCCATAGGCGTAACCGCTAAACGTGCCGCCAGCGCCGAACGCCTTGTCCCACGCCGCACAGCCAATGAAGATACCGCAGGCCGTGCCGCCGTTTCCGGCAAACACGGTCCCGGTGGCAAAGCAGTTCACGAACAGGCCGCTGCACGTGCCGTTGGCAGCGAAAGCGGCGGCGCTGGCACGGCAGTTGAAAAACGCACCGCTGCACAAGTTGGTACCGAAGCACTGGCCTTCGCCCTCGCAATCGCGGAAGTACCCGGACGCGATGCCCGGTCCCGATGCGGAGTATTGGCTGCCAAAGCTCTGGGCCGCTCGTGCCTGTGTGGAATAGGTAATTGTGGCGTCGCCGGTGCCAGAAGCTTTCCGCATTGTCCCGCTGGTCACCGGCGGCATGTACCCTTGCAGCGTAACCGTTCCGCTGCCCGCGGAAATGCTCACAGCCTCGACCGTGTACGTCACTTGGGACACGTTGTCGATCGTATAAGTCGCTCCGACAGTCGGGGAAACGCTGACGCCCGATACAGTAAGCGTATGCAGACAGAACGCACCGGAACCGTAACTGGTCGTCTTGGCGCGACAGCGGTCGAAGACACCGCTGGCGTAGGAATGTCCACCGTTGGCATAACCGGAACCGAACGCCAGTTCGTTGCCGCGGCAGTTCTCGAAGATGCCGCTGCCGTAAGTCCCGCCGAACACCGAGTCGCCACCCAAACAATCGCGGAAGTAGCCGGAGGCCCGCGACTGACAGGGAGAATAGAAATCGCGGTTCATGCCGCCGAAGCTGGAATGTCCGGCAGTGCACTCGATGAACAACCCACTGGCGATGCCGGGGTATTCATAACTCGCCGCGCCCCAGGCCAGATTGCCCGCCTTGCAGCGGCGGTAGATGCCGCTGTACTCCGCGCCCACGCGCATTGATGTGGCCTGTGTCTCGTCGCTGGAGTAGATGCTTACCGCCTCCAGTTCCGTCCGTCCAAACACGCGAATAGTGTACAGCGTCGTGCTGTCAGGGTAAGACATCAGGGCGGTGACGCCCTTCAGGCAGCCGTACCAAAAACTGCCGCTGAGACCGGATCCAGTATCCACTCCGGACGATGCGACATAGTCGCTGTTCCACACCAGCGAGAACGGGTCGAGCGAGTTGATTTCGCCAAAGTTCGGCCCGGCGAAACCGCTGGCATAGAAGGTCGCCATTCCGACAGCAGCAGTGCAAGCCGAGTCGCCATAGAAACCGATGTAAGTGTTCTGGGCGTTCGGGTAGGACGTGCCAGTGATGTCCGTTCCCGTACCCGATACGTGCGTCATGCTGATGCTTGTTCCGCCGGTACGGGTCGGCGCACCAAAACCTACGAACGTCGCCTCGCCGGAAGAGATGGAAGTGCACTTCCAGTTCACGCCGTTGTTGCTGTAGATCGAGCCCACGGCCGGCGGTGTGCCCGTGCTGACGGCGACGGCAAACACCGTGAAGGGTTTACCGTAGAGTGTCTTGCCGTCCGCAAGGGCCGAGGGGTTGATATGCAGGGTATTCTGGATCGCCTGCGAGGAAAGGATGCACTGATTTCCGTTGCTGGCGTTAGCCGCGTCAAGGTCTCCCGCAACCGCCTGGAAACCACCGACGAAGATCGTCTTGCCGTCGTCGCCGCCGGCCACAAAAGCACTGAAAGCGATCGTTGCGTCGGCACCGGAGAGCCCTGAGACCTTAGTCAAGTTTCCGCTGGAGGGTGGTGTCGCACGGCCGGCGGTGAACGTGATCGAGTAGGGTTGACTCGACCAGCTTGCGATGTCGGGCGTCATGGTGAATGTCTGGGCGCCAACATTCATGTTGGAAATCGTCGCCGTCTGTGGCGTACCGATGGTCACGTGGAACGTCGCCCCGTTCATGGCCGACGTCCAGGCGGTGCCGTGGCCGGTGACCACACCCAAGCCACCATTGCCGTCGCAGGTGCCTACGCTGTAGGGCTGCAAAATATCCGGCGCCTTGACGCTGATCGTGCCGGAGCCTGCGCTGACGTTGACCGCGATCACCGTGTACTGCACGCCATTGGAGTCTTGGTAGACAGAGCCGACACTCGGCGCATTGGTCACGCCGGAGACGGTGAACTTAAAACCCTCGATCGGGTTGACGGGGAAATAGGCTGCCGGATCGAGGCTCGTGCCGGTCTTGGCGTAGGCGCTGGCGGCGGCCGTGATCTTCAGCGTGAAATTCTTGATCCGCACGTCCTGCACCTGCTGCCGCAGCGTGCCGCAGCCCAGCGCCCGCTGGTTGGCGACGTTGGAAATGAAAACCACGTTGTCCGCATGCCCCATACCGATCAGGTCGATGCAATCCGTGTCCAACACCATGCCGAGGTTCGGCGTGTTTCCGGTCGTCCCGTTGTCCAGGTTGCCGAAATCATAGGTCCCGGGCATAACGAGAACGGCAACACGGGACGCGGCGCTAGGACTGAGGGTTTTGGCCTGCGCATAGGCGGCGGCGAGCTTGGCGGCATTGGCCGTCGCGGTGCCGTTGCCGTACACCACGACCGTGTTGTTCCCGTATTGAACGGGGAGCTGCGCGCTGGCAAGCAGCGCATTGGCATCCAACGTCGCCAAACCGCTTGCCGTGCCTTTGAGCGACCGGATCGCGGCGAAGTTTGACAAAACCTTGTCGAAGTCCGTGCTCTGGAGGTTGTTGCCTATGTAGATGCCATCACTCTGTTGCGTGAGTGTGCGTGTCATGAGTGTCTCCACCAAGCCGGCAATCGCGGCAGTAGGAAAATGTGAAAGTACAATGCGTTAAGCCCTGACAACCCCGCGGATCGGGATCTCGGCCCGCTGGTCAAAACCGTCGCCGAGCGCGGCCTCGATCTTGGCCAGCCCGACCTCGATAATCAGGCAGTTGGCGGTCGTCTCGCCATGGTCGTCGGTAATGCTCTGGATCGTGCCTTGCAGGCCGTCCAGGCTGGCCTTCCAGGCGTGTACGTTGTCATTCGTGTCGTAGCTCACGGCCAGGACCTCGAAAGGCTGGTCCTGCAGGCCCAGGTCCTGCGCGCCGTAGCCGTCGATGCCCGGCACGGTCCACACGGCCAGCCGCATCTTGGGCACGGGCAGCGTGCCGATCACGCGGAAGCAGTCTATGGATCCAATGGCCGGCATGGGCTAGTTCTCCGCGTTGGGCGGGGCCAGCGTGGGCCGCGGCCGCTGCTGGGCGGTATTCAGGTTTTGCGCCGCGTTGGCAAGCTCACTAACGGCGCGGTCGAATTTGTCGACGCCGGCCCCCTTCGCGTTTGCTCCAAAAACTTGCTCGCGGCCGCCTAACTGCTTGACCGCCGCAACCAAATGCGCCGAGTCCAGGTCAGTCTTATCCTCGCGGAGGAAATACCTGGCCTGCGCCCGGTTGATGCCGGGGATACGGCCAAACGTGCCCTCAACCACATCCTGCATCACGGAAGTCGCGCCCTCACCGTGGCTGATCATGTGGGCATGGGCACTGGCCAAAACCCCCTTCACGGCATTGGTTTCCGAACCGTATGCGGCGGCCTCCGCCTCTTCCTGCTGCGCCGCTCCAGTCCGCGCGAGCTTGGCGCCTATTGCCCGGGCGTCCGCGTCCGGCAACGCCAGCACGCGGCCCGCCAGGTCCTTGCCCGCCGCGGAGCCAATGCCCGCTTTGGCCTCGTTGAACTCGCCTTCATTCCGCAACAGGAGCTTGTAGCCCATCAGGCCCTCTTGCCGGCCGAAAAGTTTTTGCAGCGCCGCGTCGTCCAGGCCCAACGACTGCACCGCGTGCAGCTCGCCCATCAGGCCCTGCGCGCCGGACAGCTTGTGCCGCACGGCGGCCCGCACGGCCTTGGCGCTTTGGTCCAATAAGTGGCCTTCCTCGTCGGTGGCCAGCTCGTTGCCGGCTTCGTCTTTTCCGCTCCGCAGCCTGGCCAAAGCCTTTTGCAGGCTCTTTTGCATCGTGCCCGCGATCGAGGCCTCGCCGGTGGCCTTGGATTGCACGGCCACGGCCGCCAGCAGCTCGTCGGCCGAGACGCCGGCGTCCTGGGCGTTCACGCCCGCGAGTGCGGCCGCCGGGCCCAGTTGCGCGATCTTCTGCGGCGAATGTTCTCCGGCGGCCAGCAGTTTGCTGGTGATGTCGCGGAGGCTGCCGGTCTGCTTTCGGCCCATCGACGTTTGCAGCGTCTGCGTGGCCCGCATCAGCGCCTCGGGATCCTGTACGACGCCCTGGCCGTAGAGGTCCGCGAAGACGTCCATCTGGTCCACGGCGCCGGCCGAGGCCGCGGCGAAGGTCAAGGCGGCCGCCTGCTGCCGCGACATGCCGCTTTTGGCCGCCAGCCCTCGCGACTTGTCCAGCAACTTTTTGTACTGTTCGGGGTCGCCGCCGGCGACTTCCGCCAGGCTGCCTTCGGCCATCTCGGCGGTGCGGTCGGACTGCGCGCCGCGCTCCTTGGCCGCGTTGAGCTTGTCCATCGCATCGATCAGCAGCTGGGTGGCGCTCGTTACGCCCGTAATCGACGACGCAAACGACTGCATTTGCGATATGGCTTTGCTGCCGAAGGTCGCTTCCTGCTGCGAATGCACCTGCTTCAGCGCGGTGTTATAGCGATCGGCGGCCTGCGTCGTGGCGCGGCCGTGCGTCTCCACGTCGATCGCCCCCTGCTGATACAGCTTGTCGATCTTTTCGAGCTGCTGCTGGTATTCTTCCAGCGGCGTGCGCGTCTCCTGGAAGATCCGCTGCGCCTCGCGACCCATCTGCTGCTGCGTGCGATCGAGTTCCTTGGCCGCGTCCGCCGCCTTCTTGATCGCCGACTCGTTAAGGCCGAATTCGCGCGAGAGCCGGGCCACGGCCTGCAGGGCCTGGGCCTCGTCTGCAGTCAGTCGATAGGCGATGTCTCCGGCCATTGAGCTATGAGTAGTGAGCTATGAGTAGTGAGCTATGAGCCAAAAGCTATGAGCCAAAAGCTCAAAGCTCATTGCTCACGGCTCAAAGCCTTTCCAGCAGCCACAGGTCCGCCAGCGTGGGGCGGTATGCGGGCAAAAGCCCCCGCGCCCAACGCGCGACGGTCATCCAGCGCAGGCTGGCTACTTCGTTTTTTTTTGCAGTTCGCCCGCCAGACGGACCAAGGTCGGCCAGTCAATGAGCGAGTCCAGGACCTTCCGCGGGGCCTCGGTGTCCAGCAATCCCAACAGGGACACTTCCACCGCGCTCACGCGGTAATTGGCCGCCAAGCATTCCACGGCCGCGGCGGCCGCATTCTGGAAATCGAAGGTCACGTCGTCGCCGGCGATGGCATCCGGCGAGGCGCTGCCGGCGCGGGCCTGCCAGTACTGGCCGGCCAACTGCCAGAGCCGGGCGTAGCGCGGCACTACCGGACCATGCTCCCATTCGCGGTCGCTTTGCGGCGCCAGCACGATCGAGCGCGGCAGCGTGTGGTACCAGACCAGCCGACCGTCCTCGGCGGCTTGGCCCCGGGCCACCGGGCAGAGCCAGGTGCGACCGTCTCCCAGCTCCACCAGGTGCCCGGGGAGCGTTTTCTTGCGCGCGAGGTCCTCCCCGCGCGGCTCCTCGCCGTTGATTGTTCCGATCCAATACGCCGGCCGGCCGGCGGCGTCGACCAAATGCCAGGTCTGCTCCGCGGGGCGGTATTTTACTTTTGTGGGATCAATGCGATCGGCCGCCGCTAACAAAGTGCCGTTCTGGCCGTCCGGCCCGCGGAGGACCGCCTGCTGATGCTGGCCGCCGTCCAACCGCGACGCGAGGTGTTTTTCGATCGCCGGCGCAAAGCTTTCGGCAGCGTAGTAGAGGAAGGTCGCCATAGTCGCTTGTTTCGCTTTATCCGCAACTGCGGAAGTTACGCGCCGATGTACGTGATCGGCGCATTGGTGCCGTCCCACACCACGTGGCCCATCAGGCCCACGCTGGCCGCGCCTTGGCCGCTGACGGCAAAGGGCGTCTCTTGCAGACCCAAGCACGTGCCGCTCAGGGTCACACTCTTGGAGCCGAAGATGCCGCCGTTGGCGCGGTTGCGGAGCACGATCGAGAACGCGCCGCTGGCGCCGTTCAGCCCGCTCCCAAGCAGATCGCCCTGCCGCGAGCTGGTGAGGCTGATCGTGGGCAGGATCGAGCGGATAGCGGCAATCTCGTCGAGGATGTTGCTGCTATGCCCTTCGGTCCGCGTGCCGAGGCCGAAATTGACGCTGATCTGCGTGTGCTGCGGGATCGTGACGCCGGCGATCTCCGCCGAGGCGAGCGTGTAGAGATCGGCCTGCGTGATCGCCGGCAGCGCCGCCGACGTGGAGAGCGTCCAGGGTTGCGTCGCGCCGTCGGCTGAAACCGGGTGCGCCTGGTAATTGATCGAGGCGTTGCCCTGGTGGCTGCATTGCAGCGACTGCGGCACGAGCACGCCCAGCGCGGTGCTGAGACTCACGTGGTTGGCCGTGTCGATCGTGCCGCCGGCGAGGACCCGCGAGCCATACAAAATCAGGTTCTTCGTCGCCAGGCTCGCGCCCAGCGGGCCGCAGGCGTTCAAGGCGGCCTGGATGTCCTCGCAGGTGAACTGCACCGAGGGCTTCTGCGCGAGGATCGCCATGATGCGGGCGTAGACCTCGCCGGAAGTCGGTTCGCCGCGGACCTGGCTCCCCAGCGCCGAGCCGATGTTCGTAATGCCGCCCAGGATGGACGTGCCGACTTTGACCGGGCCGTTGGTATGCAGAATGAAGGTCATGGATCGCTCCTGATTTAGCCACGGATGGAACACAGATGAAACACGGATTGAAATTCAGTGTTTAATCAGCGTTCAATCCGTGGCTAAGAAATGTTGCTTTGCTCGGCCGTCGTGTGCTGGTAAAACAGGCGGACCATGGCTGCTTCGTGGATCTTGCCTAACGCATCGCGTTCGCTGTTGGCGACGCGGAGGAGCTCCTCGCGAAGGTCGATCGGCGGTTCGCCGGCGTGCGGACCGAGTTTCTTGGGCCGCGGCTTGTATTGGTTCAGGTGGACGACGCCCGGCAACGCCACGCGGCAGCCGTTGCTGGTGGCGTAGATCGTCGAGCGGCGCGCGCCCTCGCGGGTGCGGCCGCTGAGGACCATCGCCAGCGTATGGTGGAATTTCTTCTGTTTGCGGCCGGTGTATGAGCGCCAAAAGTCTTTGCCGCCGGCGTCTTCGCCTGCGCGGGGGGCATATTCATACCGCGTCTTGCCTTCGCCGGCGAAATGCTTCTGGACGAACTGGTCGAACAGGTGCATGCCGCAGGCCCGCCAGGCCTCCTTGAGCAGCGCCCGGAAATCCCGTTGCGCGACCCACGGGTAAGGCGAGGCCCCGGCGTGGTAGCGGACGTCGACGTGCAGCATGGTTCGCGGGTTATGCGGAGAGGCTGGTCCGCGCGTGGATGTCGGTGGCCGTCAGGGCGCTGGAATTGCCGCCGGCCGTGTTCAAGGCCGTGACCACCATCGACAGCGCGTTGGTAGTGCCCAAGGGGTTTGCCCCGCTGGAACTATCCCATTCGTAGGGCACGCCGGCCGTGAGGTTGATGGTGGTGATCAGGCTGCCGCCGCCGGCGGTGGCCGAATAGAACTTGACCGTGGCGTCCAGCGAGTCGCTGAGCAGATAGAGCATCTGCAAAGCGGCGTAAAACAGCACGCCGATGCCGTCATTGATGGTCACGGGCGAACCGTAGTTGACCGTGGTCTCCAGCGGCGGGTTCTGCATGCCGCTGATCTTGTAGCTGGCGTTCACCGGGGTCATGCCCGGCTGGGCAACGGTTTTCGTGATGGTCGTGACGACGGCGTTTGACATGATGGTTCCTTAATCCGGCCCCCAGGCGAGTTCCAGGAGCGTCCAGTAGTACTGCCCGACGCCGCCCAGCTCTTCGAAGCGTTCACGGCTCGGTCCGGCGGCGACGGCGATCTCGGCGATATCCAGGTTTCCCGGCTGGCCGGCGTTGTTCGCCAGCCCGAGGATGATCTGCCCGACCTGGTTCAAGACCGTGCGGTCCGCCTGCTCCGGGTTCGTGTCCGCGCCCGCCGGGGCGGCGACTTCCAATTCGATGAACAGCTTGCCGCGGTCCTGGAAGCCGTAGCGGCTCTCGCGCGTCAGGCGGTAGCCGGCCGTGGGCGCGGTGTAGACCAGGCAAAACGGCCGCAGTTGGTCTTCCCACTGCGCGGGCGTGTATTCTTGCGTTGCGTTGCCTTCGGGCACGCTCGGCGCCGGCGGGGCGCTAGCCAGGTAAACGCGGGCCGAGGCCTCCGCGGGCGTGGTCACACCCATCAGGGACTGAAAATTGCCCAAGGCCGCCAGCATGCCGCGGAGCGTCTCCAGCGCGGTGGAGAGCGGCCCCAGCGGATCGCCGATCGGTTCGCGGGTGAAGGGCGACGGCAGGCCGTGCAGCGGATCGGGCATGGTCAGTTCACCACGAAGGCGCGAAGGACACTAAGGCGGAAGAGCTATCAGACGAAGGCTGCACCATACGGTGACCTTTTCGCTCTCCCGGCAGTTCCGGCCTCCCTTCGTGCCCTTCGTGTCTTCGTGGTTATTTGCAGCGCTGCCAAAACGTGCAGGCTATGGTCACCAAGGCCGCCCAGGCGGCGCCCATGCCGAGGCGGATCCGCTCCTGGAACTTGCGGAGTTCCTGGACGCTGAGATTCAGCCCCGGTACGCGGTCGTCGCCGGCGATGCCGTGGATGGCCACGTGGTGTTCGCGGCCCTGGTCTTCCATGAGCTCCAAGCGCCGTTTCACGTCGTCGTGATAATCGCGGATCGCCTGGCGGAGTTCTTGGTATTGATGGTCGGTCATGGGGTCTTCTCCGAAAGGTTGCCGTGGCGTGCGGCGGCGCGGGTCAGCACGCCCATTGCGGCGAGCGTGATCGGCAGCGCGGCCCGCAGCCAGGCGTGCGCAGCCAGCACTTCGGCGGGCACGGCAGTCAAGGCGGCCATCGCCGTCAGGGCCAAGGCGTTCCAGGCGTGGCTGTCGGCGATCGCCGCCACGGCATGCAAGGCGGCCAGCCGCCACGCGCGGCGCACGCCCCGCCAGCTTTGCGGCTGGCGGTGCTTGTGCGGCATGGGGAAATGCGGCGGCGGTATGGCCGGATGTTTGCGTGTCATGCTTACTTTCTGCGGAAGCCTTGCCGCGTCTTTTCGCGGGTCGCCAGGCGATGCGCCTCGCAGTGCGTCCAGTTCACGGTCTGGCTGACGATGGCCTCGATCGTGTACAGTTGCCCGGCGATCGTCAGTTGGTCGTGCAACTGCACGCTCGCCAGGCAGGTGCCTCCGCCGGCAGCCGCGGCGGTCCGCGGCAGATGCAAGGTACGGACGTAACGGCTCTTCTCGCCGTCCTGCTCCACAAAGACCCGCGTCTGCTCCTGGCCGATGATGGCCACCGCCGTCACACTGGGCTGTACGCCGTCGGGCGTCCAGTCCAGCGTGTCGGCCAGCTCATCGCTGAGCTGCGCCGCGGAATCGGCGAAATGGCTGTCAAGCTGCATGACTTACGCCGGCGTGCCGCTGGTGACCCCGGTGAGGAGGTAACCCGCTTCGGGGTGGAAGATCTTGATCTGCCGATCGTTGCGGGCGCGGATCGTGCCGCCGCGGCGGTTCTCTTCGCGGTACTCCTCGACGATCACGCCGGGGGTCTCGTCCTCGCCGCCGGGGATCTCGGCGTTCTCCGCGGTCCACATGAAGGTCCGGCCGATGCACGGCTCCGGCGCTTCAACATCGTCGGTCTCGCCGACGTGGCAGACCATGGCCATCGTCGGGTCCCAGATGCGGGCCGGCGTGGCGGTGGCGCCTTCGCCGGCGGTATTCTTCATGCCGCGGCCGACGAGGATCTGGTCGAGCATCAACAGCTCGCAGAGGGCGGGAATCCGCTTCACGTACGCCTTCGGGTCATCATGGCCGCTGAATTTCAAAAGATCCTGGATTTGATGCGTGCGGCAGAGCTTGATGAGCGCCCAGGAGCTGAGGATCATCGAGTTGGGCTCGCTGCCGCAGGCGAGCAGCACCTGCTCACGGGCCTTGTCGATGTCCTCCAGCGGCGTGGCCGTGGCGGGCGTGTCCCAGGCGACGGCTGCCGCCGCGTTGCTGAACGTGCCCGTGTTGAACACGGCGCTGGCCACATCGTTCTCGAAGGCCATCAGCACGCGGTTCACGGCGCGCATGGTGGCGAAGTTTTCCAGCTTGATGACGTTGGCATAGATTGCCAACTGCCGGTCGTCGACCGGCTCCTCCGCACCGTAGTCCTGCGTCACGTAGGACTCCTGGTCGAAGAGGAAGTTGCCGCGCTTGTAGCCGCTGAACGGCGCGCGCATCAAGTCCTCAATGGGCGTCAAGAGGCTGGCGATCTTGACGCGCAAGAACCCGGCGGCCTGCATCGCCACGGGCGCGGGCGGCAGGACCTTCAGGCCGATGAACTTCTTTTGGTTGGCCAGCAGACTGATGTCTGCGTAAGAAAACGAGAGGTCGAACCGCGTGATGGCGGTACGGGGAGCGGACATTGCTTATTCTCCGTGAAGTGGGCGGCAGCGGAGAATTTGGTTTGATGCGGTGGGCGGCGGCGGAAAGGAGAGGTTTTTACTCTAGGGGGCGTTCCCTCCCCGTCCGCTGCCAGCGCGGGGAGGGAACGCAGGGTCCCCAGTTTGGTTTCTTGCTTGAAGCGCGTCGAGCGTGTCAAGCGTTTCGATTTAGCCCTTGACGCTCAAGAGCATGGTGACCGAGGAGATCTCGGCCGTGGCGCCGGTGGTGCCTCCGGTGTCGTTGACCGCGGCGGTCAAGAGGATGTCCAGCGTGTCGCCGGGGTTCAGGGCGGTCGGGGTGACCACGCAGTCGTAGTTGGCGAAACTGGTGGTCAGCGCGGCGGCGGCCGTGGTGACCAGGTTCGCGCTGTCGCCGCCGGCGCCATCGGCCTTGTAGGCGGCGGCCACGATGGTGGCGCTGACCGTGGCAGCCACGGTGACCTTGGCGCGGACGCGGATCGTTACCGCCTGGCCCGCCACGTATTCCTTGGGCAACTCGAAGAGGAAGCGGGCCGCGTCCGACTTGCTGGCGCCACTGGCCGCTTCGCCCAAAACCAGCGGCGTGTTGGTGCCGCAGGTGCCCGGCGTGAGGCCCATGTCGCCGGCCGGCGTTCCGGCCGAGGCCCCCAGGCCCACGAGCGTGGCGTGCGTCTTCAAGGCGGTGAGGGGAACCGGGTACGGCGCGTTGTTTTCCTGGGTCAACTGCGTGCGGGCGACCGTGCCGCTGGTCGTGGTCCGCGCGGGCAGGTACTCGAAGATCGAGCCGTCGCCGCCGGCGGCGGTCAAGGCGGTGCCGCGCAAGAGCGTGCCGCTGTCGGAGAGCTTGCCGTTGGCCGCGGCGTAGACCTGGGCGTACTGCGCGATGATCTTCGAGGCGATGCCCTGCCGGCTGGCCTGGTCGTCGATGGGAATGACCGACGTGACGACGTCGGTGCTGATGACGTTCTGCTCCAGCACGCCGATCTCGTCGTCGGTCGAGCCGGCCAGCGCCAAATAGCCGCCGGAGAGCATCACCCGCAGAAACGGGTTGAACGTGGTGTTGACGGGCAACGTGATGTTGCCGATTTGCTTACGCATGGGGGGAACTCCGAAAAGTGTGGATTGGTGGGGTGGCGGCAGCGGAAAGGTCCGGTCGATCGCCTAGCGCTTCGCCGGCCGCGGCATGAGGTCGTACTTCTCGGCGATCAGCCGCTTGCCGAGCATGGTCGGATTGCTGGCCGCCAGCCAGGCCTGGTGCAGCCCCGGATCCTTGTTGGCCACGACCATCACCGCCTCGCGGCGATTGGCGGCGCGGCCCATCTTGACGCGGTTCTTGATCACCGCGGCGACCGCCGATTCGAAGTGCTCCTTGATCTCGCTGGCGTCGAGGTCCTCTATGTCTTCGTCGCAGGGATTGGCGTCCTCGACTTCGTCCTCGGCCTCTTCCTCCTTGGCCGGCTTCTTCTTGGCGTTCTTCGGCGGCTTGACGCCCGGCTTGTTGCTGGCGGCCTTGCCGGCGGCGACGGCCGCGGTCAGCTCGGCGATCTTCGCCTGCTGCGCGGTCATCCAGGCGCTGGCGGCCTGCTCGACGGTGGCCTCGGTTTCCAATTGCGCGCAGATGAACTTCTCATCCGCGCCGGGGCAGGCGGCCTTGATCTCCTTGAGCGTCGCGGCCTTGGGGGTTTCCTTGGTGGGTTCCGACATTTTCGGACTCCTGGGGGCTGGGGGTGGTGCGGCGCTGGCAACGAGGCCGGCCGGTGTTTTCTGGAATTGGTTCGGTTTGAGGCTGGCGGCGATCGACACGGCGGGAAGGAGATCGGTGCAGAACCCGCGCTCTTTGCAGGCTGGCCCGTCCATCCACGTCTCGTCGTCCATCCAGGCGGCGATCTCTTCCGGCCTGCGCCCGGTCCGCGCGGCGTAGATGCCCACCAGGCTCTGCTTGACCTGGTCCAGGACCTCGGCCGTCTTCCGCAGCTCCTCGGCGTCGCCGGCCGCCCATTGCGCCGGGTTGTGGATCATCATGTAGGCGTTTTCCGGCATCTCGATCGTGTCGCCGGCCATGGCGATCACGCTGGCCATCGACGCCGCGATGCCTTCCACGCGGGTCACGATCTTGGCCGGATGCGCGTTGAGCATCGCCAGGACTGCCATGCCCTCCCACACCGATCCGCCGGGCGAATTGATGCGGACCGTGATCTCCTTGACGTCGCCCAAGGCGCTCAACTGGCGGTTGAACTCCTTCGCGCCGACGCCGAAAAAGGCGTCGATCTCGTCGTAGAGGCAGATCTCGGCCTTGCCGTCGCCGGAGTTGGTGATCGTGGAGCGTGGCATACTCGAAACTCTCTAAACACGAAGTCACGAAGGGCACGAAGCGTGAGGATCCTTTAGAAGAGATGCGATTACGCGCGTGTCCCCTTCGTGTCCTTCGTGTCTGCGTGTTTAACTTGGTCTCACGTCTTGCTGCCGGCGGCTCCGGCCGCGGCCGTTGAATCGTCGCTGCTCTGCGGGCCTTCCTGGCCCATCAGGCGGAAGGTCATGCCCTCCGGGAACGGCCGGCTCATCAGCTCGCGGTAGTGCACGGGCTGGCCGTCGTCGGCAAATTTCTTATTGATCTTGGCGGCCAGCCTCTTGGCGCGGCAGATGACGCGATAGTTCTCGCTCAAAATCTCGCCGTCGACCTCGTCGATGTCCACGCCGTTGCGGGCCATGATCCGCCGCCGGCTGTTCAGTCCGCCGGCGGCCTCGGTCGTGTCGGCCTGCACGTCCTGCAGCGGCTGGATGTAGGGCCACGTGGGCGGGTGCCAGTCGTTGGCGAAGATCGCCGGGCCCAGCCGGGCGAACGCGCCGCGCAACACGCGGTCCTCCGCCATAGCACAGCGCACCCGCCAGCGCCATACCGGGCGGTGGAAGTGCTGCGCCAGCCACTTCTGGAAATCACGGAAGCGGATCTTGGCCTGGTCCATCGCACCCCGCCAGCCGCTGAAGTTCGTGTTGGACGGGTCCAACAGGAAAACGCACAGCGGCAGATCGAGGTTGATGGAGATGAACGTCAGCACGAGGCTCGCGTGCTGGAAAAACTCTTGGTTCGGGATGGCCGGCGAAAAGCCTTCGATCTTCTCGCCCGGGATATCGCTGTAAATGTCCTGGCCGGGCTGTGTCGGGTTGACGCCGCGCTGCATGCCCACGGGCGGCCAGGTGAGCGCCCCTTGCGCCGCGGCGGCGTTCGCGCCCGTGCCCAACGGGGGCGCGACTTCTGGCGCCAGCGTGTGCAGGAACGTGTAGCAGCTCGCCGCCTGGGCTTTGACGAGCTGGGCAAACGCCAGGTCGTCCATCATGCCGCAGGTATCGGCCGGGGCTGCCAACGCGGTGACCCCGCGGGTCATGCTCAGGCGGTCGGGGCGGTACAGGTGCAGGACGTTGGGCCACTCCAGCCCGGCGAACTCCGGATCCGGGTCGCGGCTGTAGGCTGAGTATTTGGTGACGTCCGAAACCAGGCGGACGCTCTGGTGGATCTCCCAATCGCGATTGGTGATCCAGTATTCGCTCGGCCGGCCGTCGTCATCGGCCACGATGCCGTGCACGCAGTGCGTCTTGCGGTTTCGCAGGGCGTTGACCGGCGTGCGGCAACGGTGGTTCTCCAGACACCAAAGCTGATCGTTCTTGGTCGGCAAGGCGAACACGTCGCCGTCGACGACCGTATGCTGCAGCATCAGCTTTTCCAGGTCCCAAAAGGTATGCGTTCCGTCGCGGCTGCAGGCCCGCGGGTCGTCGGCCCAGGCGTTCCAGCGCTGTTTCAGGTCGCGATTGAGCTTGCGATCGCCGGTCTTGGGGGCGGGGATAAAGCCGCCCTGGATGATGTTGGCCACCATGCGGCGCACCGCCTGGCCCAAAACCACGTTGTTCCGCATCAGCTCCCGCGCCAGCTCGACCATCTGGAAGTAGGCGGTCTGGATGCGGATATGCCAATCGGCGCCCGTCCCCTGGGGGATGATGCCGATGCGCGTGCGGCGGTAGATCGAGGGCCGCGCGGCGTCGTAATCGTTCCGCATGCCGAAAAACGATTCGGCCAGGTTGCGGCGCTCTTTCAGTCGCATGATCAGCCGTAGTACGGTCCCGGATAGGTGGGCAGGAACGGTTCGCCGCGGGTAAAGACCCGCGTGATCGGTCCGGCGGCATGGTTCGAATTGGCATACAGCCAGCGCTGGCAGTCGGCGATCTGCCGCTCGATCACCGCCGGGTCAATCTGCACTTCCTCGGCCCGGTTGCCATGTCCGACCTGCTTGGGGATGCGGATCAGCAGTTGCCGGCAGGCGGCCAGGAACGTCTGGGCTTCCTGCACGCTGCCGTCGATGTCGTAGGAGGCGTTGTCGTAGTACGCGGCCTTGACTTCGGCGAGCGTGCTGGTGGAACTGATCGAGACGGACATTACATGGCAGGGAGCGGGGAGCTGTGAGCAATGAGCTTATAGTCAACAAATGCTCGCGGAACGCACTGCGGCAAGGAAATCCGGACCATCCGGCCGCGGATCAAGCGGATCGTCCGGGCGGCCAGGATTCAACGGGCAGGCCGGCCCTTGGTCGCGGCCTTGGCCGCGGCCAAGGCATTTGGGAGCGAGAGTTGAAAACTGCTCTTCAGCCGTTCATGGGGACCTGGCTGCGTTTTTCGCGGCAGTTTCTCGATCCGCTCCAGAAGGCTCAAGGCGCGGCGCGCCTGGGACTCGCTGACGTAGCCGCCGTCCTGCTTTGCGCGGCCCATGTCCAGGGAAAACTTTCGGTCCCTGTAGTGAATGGTGTCGGAGTAGCGGAAGCCGTTGCGGGCGATGTCGAACCAAACCGCGGCATCGATCTCGTTGAAGCGCTCCAGCGCGGTTGTTTCGTCATTCGTCATTTGTCATTCGGGCTTCCTCGGCGACCGCCGGTTCGATATGCGCGGCCAGGTCGCGGAGCATCGCGGCGGTCGGGCCGGCCGGCAGCGTGGTGATGTAATCGACGCGGCCGCCGGGGCTGGCAATCACCAGGCAGTAGCACGAGCCGGCGGGCATGATGTTCTGCGTCATCTGGCCGGCGGTGTCCAGATACTGCTGGATCTCCACCGCATTCATCTCCTGCATCGTGCGGCGGCGCCTTACCGGCTGCTGGTGGGCATGCGTCTGGCGGCGCTCGCCGGGGAGAAGCTGGCCGGGTCGCTTCATGGGCAACGCGGCTTTCAGGAATGGATCTTGGTCGCTATTCATGTTTACTCCAGTGTGGTCGCCAGCCGCTCGAAAAGCCAGCGCACGACGTCGGCGCGGCTGTTGCCGACGTGGCGGTTGTTAGCCAGCCGCGCGTTGCTGAGGTTCAGCGCCTTTTGCACGCGACGGAAGGCGGCTGATGCCCCGCGGTCCAAACGCACGTCGAGGTGCATCTCGCGCTCCAAATAGCCTTCGGGTTCATCGTCCGAAACGGGAACGGTGATGGCCACGGCGCGCCAGTGTTCCGGTTTTGCGGGCGGTTTTGCGGCCGGGCGGGCTGCCGGGCGCGGCGGCTGCGCGGTCCGCGGCGCGGGCGGCTCGGCGATCTGCGGCGGCTCCTGCACCGCAGGCGGCGCCGTGTTTTCTTCCGGCGGGGCGTCGCTGAGCGCGGCCAGCCAGGCCCGCGGGTCCTCGCAGGTGCGTGCCTGCGCGATGATCACGTCGATCGATTTGCCCGTCGTCGCCGTGGTGATGCCCAGTTCCTGGCAATACTTTCGCAGGGCCTTCACACTGGTCGTGTCTTCAGACATGAGGTTCCTTTTCGTCGAAAAGTTCGTTGACGTTCTCGATCCGATATCGGCCGTCGCGCTCGCGAATAGCGATGGCATACGTCGGTTTGCAGACGACCCGCTCGAGTTCCGCATACGGGCGCACGGGCGGAAAGTCGCGATTCCAAACTGTGAAACAAAAGCACCGCGATCCTGGAGCGTGAAACGCGTTTTGGATGATGGATCCGGGAGGCAAGATCGGCCGGCAAGAAATGGAAAAGTACTCCGGACCCTCGCGCAGGTCGCGCGTCCCCATCCCAATCGCATTGCGCTCGGAAAACTGAAATATCTTCAGGCGATTCTCGTCGCCGGCGGGTAGAGGGATCACGTCACGTCCTTTCACTGGCCAAAAATGGCCGGCCATCGGCTGCCACCAGCGGGAACCGTGGCGGCCGCGGCTCGCGGGGCGCGGGGGGCGTAGGCGGAGGCGGCGGCTTGATCAGCCGCACACCCAGAAAATTCCCGATCGTGCAGACGTTGTAGAGATTGTCCAGGTGGTGGTTCTTGCGCGAATGCCGGACCCACTTTTTCACGAGTCCCACGCCTTGGATGAACTCCTCGACCTGCTTTTCAGCAGTCAGCATCTTGACCAGGCTGATATGCTCATTGCGATCGGTGGAGTGGTAAAATGTGATCGCCCCAGGCTGCGGCGTGCCGTCGGCATCCAGGATCGGCGTGGCCAGACGGCGATGCGCCCAGCTTTTCCAGTAGTCGGCGTTGACTTCCACGATCCAAGCGCCTTTTTCGGCGTCCCAAACAATGTGATAGTCCTCGCCGATGAAGCGAATCTTCTTGTTGCCCTTGCCGGGAGTGGCGTAACGTCCGCTGTATTGCGGACCGATCCCAAATCCCATGGCCGCCTTGTAGCGCGGTCCCGATTCTTTGACAAAGGGAATGATGCCCTGGTCCTTGTAGCGGGCGTCAATCCAGACTTGTTCCGGGATCTTGCGTTCGTCTGACGCCTCGACAACAAAGCCCGGCTCGACGACCTCGTCGCGAAAATCGCGGAGGGCCAAGAGAATCGCGCGGGCGATGTCCATCGAGTCGCCGGGGACCTCAAACTTGCCGTAATCGACGACGTGACCGCGGGCGTCGGGGCGCCAGGCCATCAGCAGCCAGTAGCTCACCCGCTTGCCGATATCGATATGCATTACTAGCGACTGCGTGTCGGCGGGCACGATGCCCTTGCCCGGGTCCTGCATGCGTTGCGAGAGCTTGGCGGTGTCCAGCGGCGTTTCGTCGATCGCTGAGGGCACGTGCGGAATGACCCACACGAACTGCACCAGCTCGCGTTCGGCGGCCTCGCTGTCCTCGGCGCGGACCGCCTTCCACTCCTTCAGGCCGATCGTGCCGCAGTCCCAGAAGAGATTGTTGAACGCGCTCCAGCGGAAGCCGAGCGTCAACGTGTCCGGCAGCGGGCCACTGACGTTGCCCGCGGCGTCGATCGACTGGCCGCGGTGCAGGAGCACGGCGCGTTCGTTCATCCGTCGCCGCTCCATTTCGCTCAGCGGATGCTGGCAGGCGGGACAAACAAAATGTGCCAGCCGCATAGCCTCCATTTCGCTCGTAGCTTGCTGCCAGCCGCGGAAATGTTCGCGCTCGGGAGTGACGTGTTGTCCGCAATGCGGACAAGGGCAGGCGAGTTTCGAGGCCGTGCCCTTGGTGTATTCCTGCCAGATGCGGCCGGCGGCGATGGAGACGGTGCATTCGCCGTACATCTGCCGGTTGAGGACCGACCAGGCATTGGAACGGGCCTCCATCTGCGAAACGGGATCGGTCTCCCGGCTCGCTTCGCCCGCCTGGTCCATCTTGTCCATCTCGGTCATCGCCACGACGCGGGCGGTATAGCTCGAGCGCTTTTCGTCGCCGCCGCCGGCGGACATGAACTTCAGTTCCGCACCGTGGCGGAACTTGATGGCCTCCAGATTGCCCACGCCGTCGCGGCTGCCGGGACCGGATGCCGGCAGCAAGGACCGCAGTCGCGGCGAGGCGACGATGACGGGCTTGATCTCCTTGTCCCACTTGGCGTGGTTCAGCTCTTGCGTCGGCGCGCCGGAGATCGTCGTCTCGCCGATCTCGAAAAGGTGGTAGCAGACCGGCACAACGAAGCAGATCAGCGATTTGCCGGACTGCACACAGCCGACGGCACAGATCCGCGGCCAGCGGCCGCTGTCCATCGCGTCCAAGAGAATGCCCTGAAACGGCTGGCTGTCGTCGCGCCAGAGCTGGCCGCGCAACGGCCCTTCGTCGATTACGAGCTCCTGCTCACACCACTGGCGGCGGCTGCGGATCTCGCGCGTCTGCGCCGTCGTCAGGCAGTCGCGGATTTCCGTCGCCGTCGTTTGTTCGATCAGGCTCAGGGCCATCAGAAAACAGAGAATCCACGTCACGGGTCGCATCCTGTAGTGCTCGGTTCAAGATTCGCAGTGCCGCCGCGCCGAACTGTCGCTGCAGCGTTTCGCCGGCCGCATGCAGCACGGCAGCCACGCGGAGCCAGCACTGGTGGGACTTCTCGCGACTGACCAAACTGCCTTCGCGCTCGTGGCGTTCCAGCCGCAAAAGCAGCGTCCGCTCCTCGCGGTAACGCTCGGCCCAATCCGAATCGCCCAACGGCAGGTCGTCTTCCGGCCCGAGGCGGCGGGCGTTGCGGGCCAGGAAGTCATGCAGCCACCGCGCGACGGCTGCCAGGTCGATCAGGCTGCCGAGGATCGGGATCCCGTAGCGGCTGGCCTGCTCGTCAAGGACTTTGTGCTGCCGGCCGCTGAGTTGCACCCAATGCTTCTTGGGGATGCTGGCGTAATGTTGCCAGCGGGCCGTCTCGTCGGCTTTCTTCAGCGCGGCCTTGTCGCCGGCGCCGGCCTTTTTGGCGCTGGTGCCAGCCTCGCCGCGGTCACGCTTTGGCATCGCGCTTACTTACTTACGATTGTCCGTTCTGCGTATAAAAAAACGCGCCAACAAACGGCGGTTAGCCCGTTCCTGCCTGTCGGAAAGGACCCTACCCGGATTGTGTATAACCCATTGTTGGGGCAGGCGAAGGCCGGCCGCCTCGGCTCGAAGTGGCCGCGAGGCCAGTGCCTGAGTGCGTGGCGTTTGCTTGGGTTGATTGATGAACTCGCGAATCTGATCTGCCGAATGCTCGCCGACAAGCCAGGCCCGTGGCGACCTTGGACCGTCGCTGCCGCCTTCGCACAATACGAGCTGCGGCACACTATGCGGTGAAGCCGGGTCGAAGAGCTTGGCTGCCAGATCCTTTTGAAGGTCGATGTCCACGAAGCGGATGTCCACACCATCCAGGCTTTCCAGCGTGCCTTCAATGTGGCTGCATGGCCCACACCATTTGGCCGTCAGCACGGCCACGCAAGGCTTCTCGCTGGCGATGGCAGTCGTTTGGACGGCGTCTGCGGGCGTCTGCTCTTCGGCGTAAACTGGCCCTTCCTCCCACGCCACGCATTGGCTGCCGTGGCAAATGCTGCTGGCCATCACCACCGCCAGCGCGCCCAGCGCCAACATCATTCCCACGGCGATCATGCCTTCGATTCTTTCGCGTTTCATCTAAGTCTCCGAATAGATTGCGGAGCGAACACAGTACGCATCGGCGTAGGTGTTGCTCACCAGGTTGAGTGGATAGTAGGCGCAGCCGCCTTGCCCGAAGCTCGATCCCCAGGACTTCGTTGCGAAGTGCAGCCACCATTGCCCGGAAAAATAGTCCAGTCCGCAGGCCAGCACGCAATGCCCGCCGCGGAGCCTGCCGGCCGGCCGTGGCACGCAGAGCCTGCCTTGGATTTCCTCCAATGCCGTGAAATTCGAGTAGACCTGCAAGCCAAACGGCGTGGGAAAGCGGCATTGAACGGCCGTGGCGATTGACGCTTGATCGGGACAATCAAAACTCTGGTCCACGCGATAGCGCGGCGATTCGTTGTCCCACGCCTGGCCGCTGGGCGGCGTGAGGGTGAAGTTCGGGCACGTCGCCAGCTTGCAGGTGCCGTGTTCGTGCAGCGCCGCCAGCGAGTCGCCGATGTTTGCGCCTTTGTCGCGGCCGCCGCAGATCTGCGCGTAGATGGCCCACTTCGAGAGCGGCACATTTGCGAGTCCGGCAATCATGCGAGCCGTCTCCAGCGCATTGCCGCTTTGGAAGCCGACGCATGCGCCGTGGTTCCCCTGCAGGCCCGGATCGGGTACCAGCCAGGCGAAATCGCACGGTTCCCAGCGTGAAGCGTCCAAGAGCGTGATCGCCTCTCCGAGGCACGGCCGGACCGAGCCGACGGGCGCGGTGCGATCGTGGCATGCGAGGGCGAATTCCTGGCCGTCGTGTTCGATGTATTCCATGGTTAAAAGCAAGCGATGCGTGGGATGGCGGGCCGCCGCAGGGACGATCCGGCCCTGGGGCGGCGCGCTATCCCGCTGATTTCAGAAGCGAAAGCAGGTCCTTGGCCGCAGCGGGCAGCGCGCAAACGTGCGGCTTGCCGGCGCCTGCGCGAAGCACAAGCGCCGGCAGCCGGCAATTAACGGCCGCCTGCAAAGCAAATTGCACGTCCTTGCTGTCCGGACCGCTTTCGGCGCGATCGACGACGCGCCATTGAATATGCTTTTGCGCGACGTACTCCAGAACGTCGCGGTCCGTCAACACCGCACCGATCTGCGGCGTGCGATGGGCAGAGTCTTCCACGACGATTGCCATCAGCATGCCCGCCTGCGTGCCGCGCGGTTCCACGGGCACAAAGCGCAAGCAGACGCCGGTGATGAAGAGCAGAATGAGAACAACGGCAGCAACGCGTTTCATGGCATCTAGCGCGAGATTGGGGAGTGGGGAGAGGGAACTACGCCTTGGCCGCGGCGGCCGCAACGGGCGTGGGCCACTGCGTGCAGACGCTGCGGAGGAAGTCGCAGGCCTTCACGGCGTCGGCGTTGTCGGCCACGGCCGGCGTATGCCGCACCAGCGTCAGCGCGCCGTAGGCGGCAATTTGCTCGGTGGTGTCCACGGCCACGCTGATGGCGGCGCCGGCAGCCGGGGCTTTGGCGGTAATCAGGCCGCCGGCGTAGTGCCAGGCGATCCAGGCGAGCGCCAGACCCGCCACAACCAGCAAGATGATGTTGCCGGCGGTTTGCCAGTCGAAGTTCATGGGAGTCTCCAGGGTTGGTTCCGATTCGGAAAAGTCGCCCACTGCGGCGACGCTGAAATTCCACCAATGCGAGCCGCCCGGATGCGCCCAGAGGCCGATAGCGGCCCGCTGTGCGGCCCGCTGCGCGGCCTGCTGTTCGCGGCTCGATCCCGTCTCGCATGTCGCCAGACCGGCCTGCAATTGCGCCAGGGCCAAATCCTTGCCCGTTTCGCCGAAGACGCTGCCGACAATCGGTTTGCCCAGCAGGCCTTGCTTCAAGCTTTCCACGCGGACGCTGCCGCCGGCCAGCTTAATGAGGTTGTTGCGGCTCTCGACGCCCAGCGCGTCGTTTAATCCTGGCGCGGAGATGCCCGCCAGGAAGAGCGGCCGCGTCTGCCGTTTGAATGCGCCCTCTTTGACGTTGATCGTGGCGCCGTTGGCCACGCCGGCGACGGCGAAAGTCTGTTCGATCTGCCGCTGTGCGCGGTGCGTGAGTTTCCAGCAGCAAACAAAGCCCGCGGCGAAGATCGCGATCGCGATCGCCGCGTACAGTCCGACTTTGGAAAACAATAACGCGAGCATGAATTTCAGGGCCGCGGCGGGATTCGAACCCGCAACGTCACCCAGCATGGCAGCCAGGCCGTTCTACCGTTTGAACTACGCGGCTTCCCCTCGAGGTTCATTCGTCGGTGGTTGGCGAACCGACGCCGTGGCGCTTTTTGATGCGGTTGATTTCGCGATAGCAGAACCGCACTGTCTCTTGCAGTTCCAGGAGCCGCCGCAGATCTTCGGCCGCGGCGTCCTTTTGCGGTTCGCAGTTTTTCGGCGTCCCCCTGGGCGGTGCTTTGGGCGCGGAGGTGTTTCCCCACATGGATGGATCTCCAAAAATATGATCAACGGCTGCGGCAGAGAGTGCGGGCTGATGCATCGGCAGAGTAATCTCCGCACTGGCCGCCACGAACCGGTGAGAGACAGTGGCCGGCCAGCGCGGCATGCCGGCGGTGCGGTGCAGACACAACCGGCGACTCGAGTACGGTTTTATCGATCAAGCGGCTTGATCCGGCTAAGGCAGGCCGCACACTTTTCGCTAGTGTGCAACTTTACCTCAGGCGCATGCCCTGTCAAATCCTTCTGCGCAGAAATCAGGCAATCTCTGCTCAGTCGCGCGGCGGATGTTGCCGAAAAGCAACACTACTTCCTTAGCACGAAGTGGGAACGGTCTAGTAAGGCCGCATGGTTCACCCAGCATGCGGCCTTTTTCATTGGAGGGGGCCGTAAATGTCTTTTAGCGATTCTGCGGTTATTTCCGGGCTACAATCCATGCACCTTGGGGCGCGGCAGCCGTCCGCGGCCGCGGTCAACCAACCTCCATCAGCGGCGTCGTCCGAATCGGCCGTCTCCGCGGCGGCTGGCGCGCCCCAGGTAGGTTCCTCTTGCCGAGAGGGACGGAGCGAAGCGAGCGTCGACCCGATCGTCCGCACCGCGCCGGAGAAGTACGGCCGGGCTATCGCGCCGGAAGCGACAGCGAAGGAAGCGGTAATCCCCGTCAAGGCCCATGTCCGGGGCAAAGCCAGCGAGGCGGAAGCGCCGGAGAAGAAGCCGGTGACGCTGGAGGCGATCGTCGCCGAATACCGCCGCTTCCAGCGTGCCGAAACGAAGCGGCATATCTTCCTGGGCTGGATGGTCGAAAGGTGGCTCGGCTGCCAGCCGGAGCGCAGCGAAGCCGAGCAATTGCCGCGCGCGGCAGCGATGATCGTGATTGCCGCCCGCATCGAGCGCGAGGGCCTGGCGGCGACCGCCCGGCCGCACCGCGATTTGAAGTGCCATCACGCCGCGCAGCTTTTGGGCGGCGAGGTGGAATCGCTGGCGATCGGTGCGATCTATCGCTTCCTGCCGCTCGTTCAGCCCGCCGGCGACGCCTGGCGGCTGTTGCCCGGTCGCGAGGACCAGGCCCGCGGATTATGGGCACGGATGCTCAAGGAAAAGCTCTCGGCGGACGCCGTGCGGAGCGCGGTTGAAAAGCTTTTGCCGCGCGCGGCAAAACTCTTGTGCCAATCGCCCAGCCGCCCGGCGCAAACGGTTTTCCGCATCCTGCCGACGCTCTCGGCGGAGGAACTGGCGGCAGTGATCCGGGCGGCGAAAGAGGCCCGGTCGAAGGCCCGGCAAGCCCCAGCGATCGCCGGCTAGCATCCCGCGTGACAGGTTTTCCGCGTGACGCTGCCGGCGTGACGACGCTGCGGCGCTTCCGGGCGTAAATCACCAGGCTAACGGCCTCGCGTGACAGGTTTTCCGCGTGACGCTGCCGGCGTGACGACGCTG
>Ga0265325_10000190_pt1 | contig 43732 bp, 41 predicted proteins | sample 41420metaG_FD_202090 | JGI IMG/M metagenome (GOLD analysis project Ga0265325, IMG submission 202090) | Rhizosphere microbial communities from Carex aquatilis grown in University of Washington, Seatle, WA, United States - 4-14-20 metaG | ecosystem: Host-associated > Plants > Roots > Rhizosphere...
ACATTGATGAGGCGTTTCGCCTGCTTGAGCGCGTCGGCCTTGACCACATGGCCGACAAGCGCGCCGATGAACTCTCCGGCGGGCAGCGCCAGCGGGTCGGCATCTGTCGCGCGCTGATCCAGAATCCTGAATTGCTGCTGGTGGACGAACCGACCGCCTCGCTCGATCCAAAAACATCGCGGCAGATCATGCGGCTGATCAAGGAGCTGTGCGGCGAGCGCAAGCTGTCCGCAATCATCAATATCCACGACGTCATGCTGGCGCAAATGTTCGCCGAACGCATAGTCGGCCTGCGGCTTGGCGAGATCGTCTTTGATGGTCCGCCGGACAAGCTTACGCCGGCGTCGCTCACGTCCATCTACGGCGAAGAGGATTGGACCGCGACCATTCGCAAGGTTGATGAGGAAACGCCGGATGCGGATGCCGATAATGTCGTGCCGTTTGAAGCCCCTCTCCCCGACCGCAACCGCCTGGCCGGGCTGACGTGATGGGGACGATGCACCCGACGGTTGTCATGGCCGGGCTTGTCCCGGCCATCCCGCTTAGGCGGGCGTGCGTCCCTAAGCGGGATGCGCGGGACAAGCCCGCGCATGACGACGGAGGGACTTTATGACCCTCTTGGCCACCACCCCTCGCCGTTGGAAAAAGCCAGCCTTGATCCAATCGGCCTGGCTGCGCTGGGCGCTGGCCATCGGTGTACTTATCTATTTCATTCTCGTCGTTCAGACGACACCGGTGAACTGGACGCGCGTGTGGGAAGGCTTGCCGCGCGGCGCCGCGTTCTTGTCGGCATTTTTTCCCCCGGATTTCGTCACGCGCTGGGATGAAATTGCCGATGGCATTGCCGAAAGCATGTGGATGACGGTCGTATCGACCGTGGTCGGCATTGCTGTCTCGATTCCAGTCGGCGTGGGAGCGGCAAAAAATATCGCGCCGGCGCCGGTCTATTATTTCTGCCGCGCCGTGCTCGCGGTGTCGCGCAGTTTCCAGGAAATCATCCTGGCGATCTTTTTCGTCAAGCTGTTCGGCTTCGGGCCTTTTGCCGGCTTTGTGACGCTCTCGTTCGCCACCATTGGCTTCTACGGCAAACTGCTGGCCGAAGATATCGAGGACATGGATGCGAGCCAGGCTGAAGCGGTGCGCGCGACGGGCGCGGGCTGGCTGCAATGGCTCAACTACGGTGTGCAGCCGCAGGTCATGCCGCGCATGATCGGGCTCGGCCTCTACCGCTTCGACATCAATTTCCGCGAATCCGCGGTGATCGGCATTGTCGGCGGCGGCGGCATCGGCGCAACGCTGAATACGGCTTTCGATCGCTACGAATTCGATTCCGCAGCCGCCATTATCATCGTCATAATCGTCATCGTAATGGCGTGCGAATACGGCTCCGGCTATTTGCGGCGCTGGGTGCAGTGATGGCGACCATTCCGGCGCAGTCGCGAACCTGGCAGCGGCGCGCGCCGCGCACCCAACAGATCATCTGGTTGGCCTGGCTGATTGCCGTCGCTTTGTTCGTCGGTTGTTTCCAGCTTATTTCCGACAAGACCATCTGGGCTTTTGTCTGGGACGCCCCGCAACAGGCGGGCGACCTTGCCGTGCGGATGGTGCCGCCCGATTGGCTCTATATCCGCGCCCTTGGCCGACCAATCTGGGACACCATCAACATCGCCACCGTCGGCACGGCGGTTGCGGTCGTGCTTTCGATTCCGGTGGCCTATTGCGCCGCGCGCAACACCACGCCGAGTGTCAGCGTGGTGCGTCCGATCGCGCTGTTCATCATCGTTTCGTCGCGTTCGATCAATGCGCTGATCTGGGCACTGATGCTGGTGACGATTATCGGCCCGGGCGTGTTTGCCGGTATCATCGCGATTGCGCTGCGCTCGATCGGCTTTTGCGCAAAGCTTCTCTATGAAGCCATCGAGGAGATCGATGCGGACCCGGTCGACGCTGTACGCGCGACCGGCGCCTCCGGCGCGCAGGTGACGGCCTATGGAATTGTGCCGCAGGTTCTGCCCGCCTTTGCCGGCATTTCGGTTTTCCGTTGGGATATCAATATCCGCGAGTCGACGGTTCTTGGCCTTGTCGGCGCCGGCGGAATCGGGCTCGAACTCAACGCGGCGATCACGCAACTCTACTGGACCCAGGTCTCCCTGATCCTGCTGATCATAATTGGCACCGTGATCATCAGCGAATGGGTTTCGGCCAGAATTCGCCACGCGATCATTTGAGTCTCTGGTCTCGCACGAGTTCCGCCGCCGCCTTGCCCGCCAATCGTCCGAGAACAGTCGCGGTCAGAAGCCCGTTACCCGACAGATAACCTGCGGCAACCGAGCCCGACACGCCGACAGCAGCGCCACCAGCTGCGAACAAATTCGGAAATGGCGTTCCGTCCCCGCGCTTCACACGGCCGCTTGAATCAACAGCGAGCCCGCCCTGGGTATGAAACAACGCGCCGGTCACCTGGACTGCGTGGAATGGCGGCTTGCACGACTGCGCTGCGACGAATTCGCGGGCATAGCGATCACGACCACCGGCTGATTTCAGTTGTTCGACCTCTTTCCATTCCGCCGCGAAAGCAGCAGCCGGAACCCGCATCGCCCTTGCAAGGTCATCGATCGTGTCCGCGGTGACGATCGCGCCGGCGCGCTCGGCATTCCGGAAATCCTCAAATTGCCGCGCCACCTCGGCAATGCGCGCGTCGAAGACATCCCAGCCAAAGCCGCCCGGTTGCCGTAATACCTCAGCCGCCTGCTCCGAATAACCGTGCGTCTCGTCGCAGAACCGGCGGCCCTCGCGGTTCACCTGGATGCCGCCCTGCATGATCACCGCCCAGCTGATCAGGATATTGTGCGGCGTCGCGACCGAGCCGTGGCCTTGATAGGCACCCAGGTGGGACAGTTGCGCGCCCAGTGCGCCGCCCCAGATGACGGCGTCACCACGGTTGCCCGGGTGGCCGAAGTAAAGCGCATCCGCCATTTCAGGAATGAACCGACGGACCAGTTCCGGATTTCCGCCGTATCCATTGCACGCCAATATCAGCGCGTCGCAACCGATGCTTTCGCGGCTACCGTCCTGATGAACAATTTCGATACCGCGGATCCGGGCGCCCGGGTCCGCCAGAATGCGTTCGGCAACGCTGCGCGTGAGAATGACGACGTCGCTCGCTTCGGCAGCCTGCCGCAGGCGATCGATCAGTTCCTGGCCGGTCCGGCTCGGCAGGCCATGCATGCGCATGGCCGCGTGGCCGGGATAGTTGAAATTGTCGACCACATCGAAGGGTAGCCCGTAACGCTCGGCCAGCCATTCGACCAGCGGCCCAGCATTTTGCGCAACCGCCTCGACCACGAAGGGGTCGGCTTCGCCCCGAGCCTTGCGTTGAATGTCGACGGCAAACATCGCGGGACTATCGGCGATGCCTTTGGCGCGCTGAAACCGCGTCCTCGCGGCAGGAATGAGCCCGGCCGACAAGGCGGTCGAACCCGACGGCACGGCATCGCGCTCGACCACGACCGCGTCGACACCCGCCTCCTTCGCCGCAAGTGCGGCGCAAAGTCCGGCGGCGCCCGCACCGACAATCAACAGCGGCACGTGCGTGGCAAAGGTTTCGGTCGATACGGTAGCGACCGTATTCATTGCGCGCGTTTGACGGCGGATCTCCGCAGATATTGGCCGGTCGCGGGTCCCACGATATTGCCATTGTCGTAAACAAGCGCGCCACGCAGGAAGGTGCTCTTCACCCGGCCGCTGAGTTCGAACCCCTCGAACGGCGAATAGCCCTGCACCGATTCAGATTCGGCGGACCGCACCACGAAACTCTCGTGCGGATCGACGATCGCGATGTCGGCGTCGTAGCCCGGCGCGATATCGCCTTTGGTCGGCAGGCCGAATCGCTGCGCCGGCTTCCAGCTCAGCAGCTCGGCCATGTGGTTGTAGGACATGCCGCGTTTGCTCCCCTCGCTCAGGACGCCGGACAGCAGATATTCGGTGCCGCCAAATCCGGATTTCGCCAGCCAGATATTGCTTGGGTCGTCTTTCGACCATTTCTGCTCAGCGGAGCAGCATGCGTGATCGCTGACGATCCAGTCGATCTTGCGGTCGAGCACTGCCTGCCATAGCGCCTCGACGTCCGCGCGCGGCCGAATGGGCGGATTGACCTTTGCATGCACCGCGCATTCGCAGTCGGTGTCGAGCAGAAGATGGCCGACTGTCACTTCACGGCGGAAGGCGATGTGCGGAAACACTTGCTGCATGGTCCAGGCCGCATCCACCGCCTTGCGCGAACTCAGGTGCAAAAGATTGATGTTCAGGCAATTGGTTTCATTGGCCAGATAGGATGCAATCCAGATGGCGAGGCCTTCCGAGTGCGGCGGGCGCGCCGCGCTATAGGCGTGCAGGCCGGTGAGCTTGCCCTCGCGTTCGACGATCTTTGTATAAGCGGTCAGGATTTCCGCCAGTTCGCAATGCAGGCTGACGCTGATATGCGGGGCCTGCTCCGGAAACTTGGCCATCAGGCGCTGCGCGGAGCGCATGATGAACTCGAAATGCGCGATGTCATAGCGCTCGTCGGGGCCTATCATCAGAAAATCATTCTGTTGCGACGAGGCGCCATGCAGCCCATAGCCACCGTAGAACATGAAGATCTTGAACGAGGTCACGCCATGTTGGGTGACAAGATCTTCCATCTCGTCGATGTGGCTAGCTTCGATCGGCGCGAGGTGAAAGCCGTAGTCGACCCAGAAATTTCCCTTTGACTGCTTGTAGACCTCCGGCATGAAGTCGCGATACGGGCCGCCGCGGTTGAGATAATAGTGCCCCGTGCGCAGGTAGTTCAGGCTTGAGGTCACGCCACCCATGGCCGCGGCCTTGCTCTCGGACACTGCATCCTGGCCAAGCGGTGCATAGATGCCGATATGCATGTGCGCATCGACGCAACCGGGAAACGCGAGGCGATTCTTGGCATCGAATACTTGCTTGGCGGCCTCCGCCTGGATGTCCGGCGCCAGCCGTGCGATCTTTCCGTCCTTGATCGCAATATCTAGACAATCGACCGACGTCTTGTTCGGGCGTACGACCCGGGCGTTCTTGATGACGGTATCGAAAAGCTTGTCCATGCGAGACGTTCCTTTGCCCGACTTTACTTGCTGTGATCTTTTTTGCCGTGCGGCCCGGCCGCGGCTTCATATTGTTTGCCGAGCGCGATCAGGGCCGGCGTACCGATCACGTCGTTGAGGGCCGTAAAATCGTACATCCGTTCGAGGAAGGGTTCTGTGGTGCCGTGCGCAGCAAGCGAGGCGTAATAGTCGCTCGCGGTGCGCGCGACAGCACGAACAATTCCTCCGGGGAAAATGACCAGTGAAAAACCAAGTGCCTCCAGCTCGGCTGCGGCCAGTGGAGGTGTCTTGCCACCCTCGACCATGTTCGCGACCAAAGGCACGCCTTTGAGCGTGGGTGGAATACGCTGGAGCTCGGCGCGCGTCTTGGGCGCCTCGACAAAGAGAACGTCGGCGCCGGCCTCGCGGTAGCTGACGGCACGCGCCACTGCGCGCTCAAACCCCTCCACCGCGATGGCGTCGGTGCGGGCAATCACCAGAGTGTCACTGGAATGGCGCGCGTCGAGCGCCGCCTTGATCTTGCCGACCATTTCGGTTGCCGGGATCAGCACCTTGTCGTCGAGGTGGCCGCAACGTTTTGGAAAGTCCTGATCCTCAATCTGGATGGCACTGGCGCCCGCGCGCTCGAGCAGCCTGATCGTCCGCTCGACATTGAGCGCATTGCCGTAACCGGTGTCGGCGTCGACGATCAGATGTGCGCGCACGCGGTCGCGGATCAACGAAACGGTCTCCACCACCTCGTTCATGCTCACCAGCCCGATGTCCGGCCGGCCGAGCCGCGTGTAGGCAATGGCCGCACCCGAAACGTAAAGCGCGTCAAATCCGGCCTGCTCCGCAATTAGAGAGGTGAGCGGATCATAGACGCCGGGCGCGACGAGGATGGGCGGGCGGGTGAGACGGGCGCGTAAGGTGACATCGGTCATGCGTCATAGTCCAAGGTAAGCGCGCTTGAGCTCAGGATTGGCGCCAATGTCCGCGGCGCTGCCGGACATGACGAACTTTCCTTCCGCGAGAATGTAGGCACGGTTGGCGACTTCGAGACTTTGGATGACGTTTTGCTCAACCAGCAGCACGGACACCCCGTCCGCGTTGATGCGTCTGACGAGCGCAAACAATTCTTCGACAAGCAGCGGCGAGAGCCCCAATGACGGCTCGTCGAGGATAAGCAGCCTCGGTTCGGCCATGAGGCCGCGGCCGATCGCAAGCATTTGCTGCTCGCCACCTGAAAGCGTATCGGCCCGTTGGCTGCGTCGTTCGTAAAGCCGCGGGAAGATCGCGAAAACACGTTCCCGATTTTGTGCCCTGCGCGCGCCGGCACGGCGATAACTGCCGAGATCGAGATTGTCGCGCACCGACAGATTTGGAAAAATTCGTCGGCCCTCCGGCACGTGGATAAGTCCGCGCGCAACAATGGCCGCTGGCTTTTCGCGCACGAGGTCGGTGCCATCAAAAACGATAGCTCCCGACCGCGCACGCACGATTCCGGAAATCGCCCGATTGAGTGTTGATTTGCCAACGCCGTTCGACCCGAGCACGGCAACGACTTCGCCCGCGTCCACCGTGAGGTTGACGCCGCGCAGCACTTCGGTTTCACCGTAGCCGGCGTGCAAGTCCTGCACCGTCAGCAAAGGGCTAGTGTGCATGCAACGCCCTCAGCTTTGCCGCAGCGCCATGACCGAGATAGGCTTCGATGACCACGGGGTCCGCTGCAACTTGCGCCGGCGCGCCCTCCGCAATGACCTTCCCTTCCGCCAATACGAAGACATGTTCGGCAAGGCTCATCACCGCCTGCATGACATGCTCGATCATCACGATGGTGATGCCGCGCCCGCACAGGCCGCGGATGACCGGCACGATGTCGCGGATTTCGGACGGGTTGAGGCCGGCCAGCACCTCATCGAGTAGCAGAAGTTTGGGCTCGATCGCCAGTGCGCGCGCCAGTTCAAGCCGCTTGCGACCGGCAACGGTGAGCGTGTCGGCCTGGCGGTCGAGCTGATCGTGCAGCCCGACATAGCGGCAGACCTCTTCGGCGGTCGCGAGCGCCTCTGCGCGGCCACGATGATGCAGGTGCGCGCCGACCAGAATATTTTCGAGCACGGTCAGTCCGCCGAAGGGCTGCACGATCTGGAAGGTCCGCGCGATTCCCCGCCGCGCAAGTCGGTGCGGCGGTTCGCCGGTAATAACCTCGCCGGCATAGCAGATATCGCCCGCACTCGGCTTGAGAAACCCGGAGATCATAGAGAACAGCGTGGTCTTGCCGGCTCCGTTGGGGCCGATCAGCGCCGTGATCCGTTCTTTCTGGGCCGAGAGCGATGCGGAATTAACCGCCAGCAGGCCGCCGAAACGGCGCGTGACGCGATCGACGACAAGGAGAGGATCAGCCATTCGATCAGCCATGGCCCGCCTCGTTGATGAAAGGAACGGCCGGCCGGCCGCGCCGCGCGAACCATCCGCGGACCTGCGCACAGCCGCCGATCAGGCCGCGCGGCGTAAACCAGATGACCAGCACAAGAACCGCACCGTACAGAATCAAATCAAGCCCCGGCACATCTCCCGTCACGAGTTTCGCACCTTCGCCCAGCAACCGGACCGCCAGCGCGCCAAGAAGCGGTCCAAAGACAGTGCCGACGCCCCCGATGATGGGCGTCAGCAGCGCTTCAATCGATATCCATGTGCCGTAGGCAATGCCGGAATCGACGAACAGGAAATATTGCGCGTAGAAACAACCTGCGGCCGCGGTCATGGCACCGGATATGATCATGGCCGTGGTTTTGACGCTGCTCGTATCGACACCGAGCGCTTTGGCCGCATCCTCATTTTCACGTACCGCAATCAGCCAGGCGCCGAAGCGCGACTGCTTGATCAGCCGTGCGACGACCAGCGAGAGGGCCACCAGCGCAAGAATGATCCAATAAAAGACCGCGCGGCTCTGAAACTGGAACGCGCGGGCGCCCAGGTCGAGGTGGACCAGCGTGCCCACGCCGGCGCCGGTAATCGGCGCTACGCTGGCGATGATGCGGAGTACCTCGGCAAATGCGAGCGTGACCAGCGCAAAGTAAGAGCCACGCAAGCCCGAACGGAATGTCAGTGCCCCGATCACGCCGCCCAAGGCGGCGCCGCATACAATGCCCGCGCCGAAGCCAATCCAGGCATTGACGCCATAACGAACCTGCAGGATCGCCGTGACATAGGCGCCGGTCCCGAAGAAAGCGGCATGCCCGAACGAGTATTGTCCGGCATAACCGCCCAGGATGTTCCAGCCCTGCCCCGCCAGCGCGATCATCAGCGCCACCACGAGGAAATTGAGCGTGACGTTGGAGTGAATGACCAGCGGCACAGAGGCCAGCACGGCAACCACAACGACGATCGGGATAAATCCTCTCATGCGCGCGCCCCGAACAGCCCGCTCGGCCGCACCAGAAGAACCACGATGAAAATAATGAAAATGCCGATCTGACCGAGCGATTCCCCCAGGAACAGGCCGGAGAGACTCTCGACCACGCCGATGAGCAAGGCACCGATCACGGCGCCCGGCACCGAGCCCATGCCACCCAGCACGACGATCGTGAAAGCAACCAGGACAAAGGCATTCCCGACGGTCGGATTGACATAATAGGTCGGGATCAACAGGCAGGCGGCGACGGCAACGCAGGCGCTGCCGAGCCCAAAGGTCACGGCATAGACATGGGCGACGTCGATGCCGGCCAGTTCCGCGCCGAGTTTTTCTTTTGCAACTGCACGAATGGCACGGCCGGTATCGGTAAAACTCAGGATCAACCAGAGCACCAGCGCGACCGCAAACACGACCGCAAACCCGACCACGCGCGGCACCGCGAGAAACGTGAACCCGAAATTGATGGTCTCGAATGCATAAGGCACGTTGATGGTGCGGGTGTCGCCACGAAACGCCAAAAGCAATATGTTTTCGACGACGACAGCAATGCCGAGCGTCACCAGCAGCATATTGCGGTCGTCGCCATGCGACGCAGGCCCAATCACAAAGCGCTGCAAGGCATAGCCCAACACAAAGAACAGCGGCGCCAGCAGGAAGACCGCGGCGTAAGGATCGATGCCGAATAAACGAAAAGCGAAAAACGCGGCGAACAGCGCCGCGCTCAGCATGGCGCCATGCGCAAAATTGATGATGTGTAGAACCCCATAGATCAGCGTCAATCCCAGGGCCACGAGCGCATAGACGGCGCCCATCAACAGACCGTTGAGGATTGCAGGGATCAGGATGACGGGTGACAGCACGCTTGCAATGCCTGGATGGTCACGACCGCCGGCGGCGCGCACCACGCGCCGCCGGCAAGGTCATGACAATCATGCCGGCATCGGGAACACCGGCTTCGCGTTCGCGAAGGCCGCCGGCAGGATCACCTTGATGTCGTTATCGAGCACCTGCGTGTTGACCGGAGCAGCTCCCTCGTTCTGGCCGTTGACGAACTTCGTCGGCCCATAAGGCATCAGGTGGCCCGCAAAGGTCGAACTCGCAAGCGCATCGGTGAGCTTGGCCCGGTCGGCGGAGGCGGCGCGCTGAAGCGCATCGGCAACCAGCAAGACGCAGCTGTAGTTCATGTAGACTTCGTAAGTGAAGAACTGGCCTTTGCCTTCGACCTGCTTCTTCAGCGCCTGCGCCTTGGCGTTGCGCGGGTCAAACCAGTGATTGCAATCCATGATGTATTTGGCGGCGTCGGGGAATTCCTTGACGAATTTGTAAGAGGACGCCGCGCCGCCAAGCACCGAGTAGATGCCCTTCGGCTTGACCTGCTGCTGCTGCATGGTGCGGGCAAGCAGGACATATTCGTTGTAGTAGTTCGCCGGAATGACGATATCCGGATTTTGTGCCTTGATCTTGAGCACAACGTTATTGAAGTCACGCGTCGGTGTCGGATGCGGGATCGTCTCCAGGATCTGGAAACCCTGCTGCGGCAGTTGTGCATTGAGCAATTTAGCGAGACCCGACCCGAACAGCGAATCCTCGTGCACGATCATCACGGTTTTGGCCGGCTTGCCGGCCTGGTCGTTGATGGCGGAAAGATTGGCCAGAGCGGTCTTGGAAATCACGCCAAAGCCCGGACCAAAGCGGAACGTGTTCTTCAGCCCGCGCGTGACGATTCCATCGGCAACCCCGACGTCGACCACATACGGCAGTTCATAGCGCGCGGCGGCCTGGGTGGTGGCGAGACAGATGTTGCTGGCATAGCCGCCAACGATGCAGGCCACGCCGGCCGAATTCATCTTCTCGACTTCGGCCGTACCGCCTTCGGGCGTCGACTGCGCGTCGCCGAGCACGGGATCGATCTTGCCGAGCCCCTTGATGCCGCCGGCGGCATTGATCTCTTCGATGGCCATGGTGGCGCCGAGCCGGCCTTGCTGGCCGGAATAAGACAGCGCGCCGGTGACCGGGTGCAACACGCCAAGTTTCACCGAGCCGCCTTGCGCGCGCAGAATTGACGGCATGGCGATTGTGCCGGTTGCTGCGGCTGCGGCGCCGAGCGCGGTTGTGGCAAGAAACTGGCGGCGATCAAATGATTTCTTCTTGTCTGACATTGTGACTCTCCCTCCTGGTTATCGTTGCCGCGCCGGCTCCGCCGGCTTGGCTTTGTAACTTGAGATTTTCGCACTGAACTTCGGCGTGCGGCTGCGTCCCTGCTGATGGATCACCGGCGCCCAGGCTTTGGTGTCGGCTGCGCCCGCCCGCACCAGATCGATTTCGAATGCATAGCGATCCGGCCGGTAGAGCGCGTGCAGATGTTCGACACCACGGCCGGACTGGTCGAAAACGATGCGAACAAGCTCGATCAGCGGCGAGCCCGTGTGCAGGCCGAGCGCCTCGGCAACTTCGGGCGTTGCAAGGCCTGCGCTGATGCGCTGGCGCGCGTGCTCGACTTTCACGCCGGCGCGCTCAAGCAACTCCAGCAAAGGCCGGGTGGCAAGATCCTGCCGCGAAAACGTCAACGACACGCTCTCGGGAACGTGCGTCGTGAGATAGGAAAACGGCAGGCCATCGACCGAGCGCACACGCACCGAGCGTTGCAGCAATTGGTCGGACGCTACGCCCAACGCTTCGGCGACCACGCCTTCCGCCGGCAAATAATCGAAGGACAGAAGCTTCACCGCCGTGCGCCGTCCCATGTCGGCGAGATTGGCGAGCACGCCGGAAATATCGGCGCTCATCGGCGCCGGTGCCGGCCGGTAGACGACCCGCGTGCCGGCGCTACGCCGCCGCTCGATCAGCCGCTCACGCGCGAGCTCGCCGAGCGCGCGTCGCACGGTGACCCGGGAGACCCCGTGGTATTCCGCCAGTTCATTTTCATTGGGAAGTTTCGCGCCGAAGCCGACGGCGCCGCTCAGGATGCGGTCGCGCAGCACTAGATAGACCTGCTTTGCCTTCGCCTCGCCCAGCCAGTCCCGCAAGACCGCGCTCCCCTACACCAACGCCAGCGGTCCGGCCGGCGCTTTACTTGGTATTTTTTAGCATACAATATTGCGGACCCTCGACAAGCCTGCCGTGGCTGAGGCAAACGCGACCCGACATGAGTGAATCCCGCACCCTGATCGACAAATTGTGGTCGGCGCATGAAATCGCGCGGCGCGAAGATGGCGCGGCCCTGCTCTGGGTCGACCGGCACTACGTCCACGAAGGGTCATTCCACGGTTTCAGCCAGATGAAAGCGCGCGGCCGCACCGTGGCCGAGCCGCAGCTCACATTCGGGGTTGCCGATCACTATGTCCCGACCCGCGGGCGCGCGGATGGCATCGCCAATCCGGAAATTGCGGCGATGGTCAGCAACTTCGAGGCTAACGCGACGAATAATCACATCACGCATTTTGGCTTGCGCGACCCCCGCCAGGGGATCGTGCATGTCGTTGGGCCCGAACAGGGACTGACCTTGCCGGGCCTATTGATCGTCTGCGGTGACAGCCACACGTCCACGCACGGCGCTTTCGGCGCCTATGCATTCGGGATCGGCGCGTCCGAAGTCGCGCACGTGCTGATGACGCAAACGCTCTGGCAGAAGAAGCCGCAACGCATGCGCATTGTCGTCGATGGCAAAACCGCCGCCGGCATTGCAGCCAAGGACATTGCACTTGCCATCATCGCGCAGATGGGCGCCGACGGTGCGCAAGGTCATGCCATCGAGTTCGCCGGCACTGCTATTCGGGCCCTGTCGATGGAAGGTCGCATGACCCTTTGCAACATGTCGATTGAAGCCGGCGGGCGTTGCGGCATGGTCGCGCCGGACGAGACGACCTTCGCTTATCTCAAGGACCGTCCCTATGCCCCCAAGGGTGTCGCATTCGAGCGCGCGAAAGAGACGTGGTCGATGCTCGCCTCAGACGCCGGAGCCAATTTTGACCGTGAGGTCACGCTCGATGCCGGTGCGATTGCGCCGATCGTAACATGGGGAACAACACCCGACGACGCCTTGCCCGTTGATGCATGCGTACCCGATCCCTCTCGTGAATCCGATGCCACACGCGCGCAGTATGTGCGTGAAGCGCTCGATTACATGGGCATCAAGCCGGGCGCGAAATTGACCGATATCGCTGTCGACCGCGTCTTCATCGGCTCATGCACCAATGCCCGTATCGAAGACCTGCGTGCTGCGGCCGCGGTCCTCGCCGGACGCACCAGTAAAGTGCCAGGGCTCGTTTCTCCCGGATCATCGCTGGTGAAGAAGCAGGCGGAAGAAGAAGGCCTCGACCGAATTTTCCGCGAAGCCGGCCTGGAATGGGCGGATTCCGGTTGCTCGATGTGTGTCGGCATCAATGGCGACCTGGTGGCGCCGGGCGAACGCTGCGCCTCGACAACCAACCGAAATTTCCGCGGCCGGCAAGGCCAGGGTGCGCGCACCCACCTGATGTCCCCGGCCATGGTCGCAGCCGCAGCCGTCACCGGTCATCTCGCCGATGTGCGGCCGTTGCTCGCCGACAGAAAGGTCTGAGGCAGCGCATGGAAAAAGTCACGCGCCTTACCGCCAAGGCCTGCCCGTTGGCGCAGCCCAATCTGAACACCGACCAGATTCTTCCGGCGCGCTACCTCAAGTGGCCACGCTCTCGCGGCCTCGGCCAGGTGCTGTTCCATGATTTGCGCCGCGACAATGAAGGGAAGGAACGCGAAGACTTTCCAATTAACCGATCCGTTCATCGCGACGCCAAGATCCTGCTCGGCGGACGCAATTTCGGCGGCGGCTCGTCGCGCGAAGCCGCGGTCTATGCCCTCTACGATCACGGATTCCGCTGTGTCATTGCGCCGTCGTATGGCGACATTTTCGCGCAGAACGCCGTGAAGAACGGACTGCTCACTGCCATCGTCACCGAAGCTGAAATCGCCGAGCTCGCAGCCGCGGTCACGGCACATCCCGACCGCCCTGTCACAGTGGACCTCGAGCAGCAGACGATTACCTGCGGTAACCGCAGCTATGCTTTCGCGATCGATCCCGTGAGCCGAAACCAGCTGCTGAACGGTTGGGACGATGTCGATTTGACCGACAGCTACCGCGGTCGAATAGCGGCGTTCAAAAGCGAAGACCTAGCCCGCAGACCATGGGCTGTGCCGGCCAAGTCATGAGCGCGCATTAATATGAAGACTTCTTCCAGATCTTCCGTTTTTGCATCAACGCGACCTGCTTATCGATAACCTCGCGCTTGTAGTCGGCGTGTTTGGGCGGAATTTTCTTGAGATAGCGGTTCTTCGGGTAAATTGGTTTTTCATAGATTATTTGCGCGAGTTCGCTGCGCACATCCTTCATCCAGTTCGTCACCTGTGCGGACTCGCGGTGATGACGCAACGCCTCGATGTTAACGACGCCCGCGACGAAGGTGGAGCCGTTGGTATCGCGCTGTTTGCCGACAAGCTGGCCGCGGTAGTCGACGATCATCGACTGGCCGCCGCCGGCGTCGATACCAACCGGGTGATCGGCATCCAGGTGATAGCTGCCAATGTTCGGCGCCACGATGTACATGTTGTTTTCAAGCGCGCGGGCGCGATTGGATATTTCAAAGATGTCGTTTTCGGTAAATGGGGCCGGCATCGAGGCGCGGTACACGACTTCGGCGCCGTTCATCGCAAGGCCGCGCCCGTTCTCCGGATAATTGCCTTCCATTGCCATCATGATGCCGAGGCGGCCGATTTTGGTGTCGACCACCGGCCAGAAGGCCTGCAGATTGCGGCCATATTTCTCGATCCACCAGTCGTAGATGTCGTGCGGGGACACGGAACGCTCGACCGGCAACAACGCGGAGATTTTGTAGTGCTTCAGAATGATCTTGCCGTCTGGATCAACGATAAAGCCGACGTTGAAGAAACGGTTTTTCCAGTCGGGATGGCGCGCTTTGGCCTGCGCCATGATGTAGACGTTCCATTGCCGCGCCAGCTTGCCGACCTCGTCAGTCTCTGGGCCGGGAATATCGATGCAGCACGTGTTGGCGTAGTCGGCGTGGTCGACGTCGAGCACTTCATCATTGAAACCCATCATGGCGCCTTCCGGGATAGCCAGCAGACGCACCGGAATGTCGAGATTCGAAAGCCAGAAGGCCGCCTTGGTCAGGCCCTTGAGGTGTTCGATGTTGTGCTTGATTTCCTCGCGGCGGCGGATGCCCCAGAAGCTCGGGATCAGGCCGACAGCGTTATAGGGCTCGATCATGGTCTTCCCCCTGCCCACTACGCCGCAACACTCGGTAAGCCGGCGAGCGCCATCGCCAACTCTTTCTCGTCGTAATTCTGATCGACGAGTTTTCCTTCGAAGTAATTGATATAGGCCTGCATGTCGAAATGGCCGTGGCCGGAAAGGTTGAAGACGATCGTCTCCTTCTTGCCTTCATTTTTACAACGCAAGGCTTCGTCGATGGCGCACCGCACCGCATGGGTGGCCTCCGGCGCCGGGACGATGCCTTCACAGCGCGCGAATTCGACTCCGGCTTCGAAGCAGACCTTTTGATGATAGGCCCGGGCTTCGATCAGGCCCAATTCTTTCGCGTGCGACACCAGCGGGGACATGCCGTGGTAGCGCAAGCCCCCCGCATGGAAGCCCGGAGGGATGAACGTCGAGCCAAGCGTATGCATCTTGACGAGAGGCGTCAGATGCGCGGTATCGCCGAAGTCATAAGCATACTTGCCGCGCGTGAGCGACGGACAGGCCGCCGGCTCGACGGCGATCACCCGCCGCTTGCGGCCGCCGCGCAGTTGCAGGCCAAGGAACGGAAACGCAAGGCCTGCGAAATTCGAACCACCGCCCGCGCAACCGATTACGACGTCGGGGTCATCTCCCGCCATGGCGAGTTGCTCGATGGCTTCCTGGCCAATGACGGTCTGATGCAGCAGCACGTGATTGAGCACGGAGCCCAGCGAATACTTGACCGCCGGATCCTTGGCAGCCACTTCGACCGCTTCGGAGATCGCAATGCCAAGCGACCCCGGGCTGTCGGGATTTTGCTTCAGAATTGCGCGTCCGGACTCGGTTTCCTTCGACGGCGAAGCAATGCAACGCGCTCCATAGGTCTCCATCAGCGCGCGTCGATATGGCTTCTGGTCGAAGGATACGCGGACCTGGAAGACGGTGACATCGATGCCGAACAGAGCCCCCGCGAAGGCAAGCGAGGAGCCCCATTGTCCCGCCCCTGTTTCTGTACTCAGGCGCTTGATGCCGGCCTGCTGGTTGTACCAGGCCTGGGCGACCGCGGTGTTGGGCTTGTGTGAACCTGCCGGCGAGACGCCTTCGTTCTTGTAGTAGATTTTCGCAGGGGTACCGAGTTTCCGCTCCAGACGGTGCGCGCGGATCAGGGGCGAAGGCCGCCACATCCGATAAACGTCGCGCACCGGTTCGGGGATGTCGATGTACCGCTCGGCCGACACCTCCTGCATGATCAGTTCCATCGGAAACAGCGGCTCGAGATCGGCGGGGCCGACCGGCTGTTTGGTTCCGGGATGCAGGACGGCAGGGGGAGGTTTCGGCAGGTCGGCGACTAGGTTGTACCAAGTCTTCGGAATATGGGTCTCATCCAAGACAAATTTGACCTGCTCACTCACGCGACTCCCCCCTCGAATAACGCAATTAGACCGAACTCGCGTCAACATACATGAGCGGGTCAAAGTTGTGAACTCGGGCTCGTCTGCCCGCAATTTCGGTGCTTGACCCTTTGATGCAGGCCTGTGCTTTAATGGCTCATCGGCCTAGGGCGCTCTTTCAGGGGGGAAAAATGTATCGAGTATCCACACTGCTTGCGGCCACAGCGACGCTTGCATTTTCAGTCAGCGCCGCCACCGCTCAGGACAAGATCCGTATCGGACTTATTTATACATTGTCCGGACCACCGAGCGTCCTCGGCCAGCAATCGAAGAATGCCTTCGAGCTTGCGGTCAAGGATCTCGGCGGGAAAATGGGCGGCAAAGATGTCGAATTATTTGTCGTCGACGATACCCTGAAGCCTGATGTCGCCATTCAGAAGGTTCAGGAATTGCTGGAGCACGACAAAGTCGACATTGTCGTCGGCCCAATCTTTTCCAATATGCTGCAAGCAATTCATAAACCGGTCATGGATTCAGGAAAAATCCTGATCAGCACCAATGCCGGCACGTCATCTTTCGCCGGCGCGATGTGCAATCCGCGCTTCTTCGTGACTTCATACCAGAACGATCAGGTCTACGCAGCACTGGGCAAAGTTGCGAACGACAAAGGGTACAAGCGCGTCTACGCCATGGTGCCAAATTATCAAGCCGGCAAAGATGCGCTTGCCGGGTTCAAGAGCACTTACAAAGGCACAATCGTCGAAGAGTCGCTCGTCCCCTTGAACAATCTCGATTTCGCCTCCGACATGAGCAAGATCGGCGCGGCGAAACCTGACGCGCTGTTTACCTTCATGCCAGGCGGGCTTGGAATCGCCCTGATCAAGCAGATCAATCAGGCAGGCTTGAAAGGAAAATTACCGATTATTTCGGCATTCACCGCTGACGAGGCGACGCTTCCAGCTCTTGGCGAAGCAGCCGATGGAATATTCGGCGCGCTGACCTGGGCGCCAACGTCCGACAGTCCGCAGAACAAGAAGTTCGTCGCGGCGTACGAGGCCGCATATAATGCAATCCCGGCCTCCTATGCGATGCAGGCCTACGATGCCGCCATGTTGATCGACAGCGCAGTGCGAGCGGTCAAAGGAAATATGTCGGATAGCAAGGCGCTGAGCGCCGCGCTTAAGAAGGCGGACTTCACTTCGCTGCGCGGGCCATTCAAATTTAACGTCAACGGCTATCCGATCGAGGATTTCTACCTGACAAAGGTCGTCAAGCGCGCCGACGGAAAGTATCAGACCGCCATCGTCGAGAAGGTACTTGCCAACGACGCCGATTCCTACGCGAAGGATTGCAAACCGCAGTCAAACTAGGCCGGTGCACCGTCAAACAATAAGCGCGCCGCCATCGATGTAGACAATTGACCCGGTGGCGAAGCCTACGGTCATGAACGTCAAGATCTGCTGCGCGATGTCGTCGCCGACGCCGACCCGGCGCACCGGCAACGCAGCCGCAGCTTTCTCGAGCATGTCGCGGCGCGCTGCCTCAGGCATGCTGGCACGGATGGGCGTGTCGATCGTGCCGGGCGAGACCGCGTTGACCCTGACCGGCGCAAGTTCCAGCGCCAGACCGCGCGTCAGGGACTCGAGCGCGCCGTTGACGGCGCCGACGATCGCCGCACCTGGCCGCGGGCGCACGCTGAGATAACCGGTCACCAGCGTCAACGATCCGCCGGCGCGGATCTCGGCAGCGCGCGCAACACGCCATGCGCCCCAGAACTTGCTTTCCATGGTGGCGCGAACGTCATCCATTGAGACGGTCTTGAAAGGGCCGGTCTTGAGTTGCGCGGCCGTGACAGCAACGTGATCCACCGGTCCACACTGCCGGAAACAATTGGCAACGCTCTCGTCATTGGTCACGTCGCATGCGATCGCGGCGACACCGATCTTGTCCGCGGCCGCTTTCAGGCGCTCGGCATTGCGTGAGGCGATAATGACCTCGGCGCCTTCCTTCTTGGCGCGTTCAGCAGTCGCAAGCCCGATCCCGGATGATCCGCCGATGATGACGACTTTCTTACCGCTCAGCAGCATGATGTCCCCTTTCTTCCCTTTGGGTCTTTTCTTGTGTGAAGAATTGCAGCCGGCAACCCGGCACGTGTGCCGTGATCATGGGTGCGCCGCCTCACGTCATTACTGAATAGGCAACACGCTCTCGCCGCTCGAGCAGCGGCACAGCACGCTCCAGCACCAATGTTTTGAAATGGGGCGTCTGCTGATGATCCGTGAACGCTTGCTCGTCTTTGTATTGTTCGTAGAGCAGGAATTCGTTCGGGTCGTCCTTGGACCGGTTGACGACAAACATCAGGTTGCCTGGCTCCGCGCGGATCTTTTCACCGAGCTCGTGCAAAATGGCCTCGACCGTCTCAGTCTGGCCGGCGCGCGGCCGCCAGTAGGCAACAATCACATGAGTCATGGGGTCTACCTGGTGGACGATTTGGACGCGCCGAATGCTTCCGACAAGGCCTTTGCTGCAGCGTTGAGATCGCGCGCCTTATTCTGCAAAGCCTGGATCGACAGGCGCCAGACCGGCCCGGAGATTCCGATGGCACCGACCACCTGCCCGCTGAAATCATGCACGGGCATCGCCGCGCATCGCATTTCACTATCGAGCTCGCCGTCGTCAATCGCAATTCCGGTCCGGCGAATTTCCTGAAGTTCGCGCCGCAAGCGTTGCGCATTGGTGATTGTTTTTGCGGTCAGCGCCTTCAACTCGACCCGCTCGAGGTAGCGGTCGAGCTGGTCTGGCCGCAACGCCGCGAGGATCACCTTACCCAGGGCCGTACAGTAGGCCGGCCGCACGACGCCGACGCGATCCGTCAGCTGAAAGGCGCCCGGCCCCGGTGTGCGCGCCATCACGACCACCGCGTCGCTCATGCGCGTGGCAAAATGGCTGCTTTCACCGGTCGCGCGCGATAAATCATCGAGCACAGGCGTCGCCATGCTGACCATTTCCATCTCGTCGAGCGCGCTGGCGGCCAGCGCAAACAACGGGCGCCCGATGCGGTAACGCTTGCTGTCCTTGAGCTGCCGGATGTAGCCCAGCGAGACCATCGTCTTGACGAGGTGAAAGGTCGTGCTGTTGTGCAGGCCGACCTTCTTGCTGAGGTCGGCGAGGCCGATGCCATCGCGGTTGCGTGCGACCTCTTCCAGGATGGAGAAGGCGCGGCCAATCGACTGGACACCGCCGCGCGCGCGGTCTTCGACGTCGTCATCGATATCCGCCTGTCGGTTTTCACCCACCCGCGCGATTGCAGCGCCCGCGCGGACGGGCCGGGCGCGCTCTGTACGGCTTTTTGGTTTTACGCGGCTTCTCAATCTTTCTCTCCGGTGCTTCCGCGGCGTGGTGCGCCATTGCGGCCAATTCAACACAGCAAACCCTACGTTAGCATCCGCCATTTCAAATTGGCAAATCATCGCTCACATTGTCGGATAGGCGTTGACTCGGTACGGCCGGGTCATAAACTGACCCCCAACTTCGCGTGAGCGTGCCGGAACAATGGAATGAAAACGCAGGCGGAAAACTTCGGCTGTAATACCTATTCCTATATCCGGTCAGAGCCTGCCCATCGCTGCATTGCCCGCCTTGCCGATTTCGGCTTTCGCAAATTTGAATTGATGGTGCACCCCGGGCATTTGTGGCCGCCGGGCCCAGCGGCTGAAGGCCTGGCTGACTTACGGAAACTTCTCAGTACGCGCGGTCTTGAGATCGTTACGCTCAACATGCCGAATATCGATACCAATATTGGCGCCGAGGCCGCGGGCATGCGGGAGTACTCACTCGGCATGCTGAGCGGTATCGTCCGCCTCGCCTCTGAAATTGGCGCACGCGGCATCGTGATTGGGCCGGGCAAGGCGAACCCACTGTTCCCAGCCGATGAAGCCGAACTGACGTCGCATTTTTTCACAGCGCTCGACCTGCTCTGCCCGCTAGCCAAATCCGGCGGCACGGCGCTGTGGGTCGAGAATATGCCATTTGCCTATCTGCCGGGCATTGATGCGCTCATGCGCGTGCTGGATCGCTATGGCAACGACGATATTGGCATCGTTTATGACGTAGCGAATGCGCACTTTATCAACGAAGACATTCGCGTCGGGCTCATTCGTTGCGGCAAACGCCTGCGCCTCGTGCACCTGTCGGATACTGGCCAGCGGCAGTACCGCCACGATGCGGTCGGCCAAGGCAGTGTTCCTTTTCGCGATATTCCGGCCATGCTACGTGAAGTCGACTACCGCGAGCTCCCGATGATCGAGATCATTTCCCGCGATGCCGACAAGGATATTCTCGACAGCGTCGAGCGGTTAGCGAAACTCGGCTTCGCCGCAGCGACGGTTGATCGCTGACGGCCTTTACTCATCAACGCAATAAAAACAACGGATCGAAACGCATGTTGCCTGCTTCAAGTGATGTCATCGTGGTTGGTGGTGGCAATGCGGCGTTTTGCGCCGCCCATGCCGCCGCTGAACACGGGGTTTCCGTGCTCGTCCTTGAACGCGCGCCAGAGGATGAATCAGGTGGCAATAGCCGTTTCACGGCCGGTGCGTTCCGTTGCGTGTACGACGGTGTCGAGGATCTCCGTGCGTTAATGCCTGATCTGAGCGACGAAGAAGTGGCCAATACCGACTTTGGCACCTACACCCAGGAAAAGTTCTTTGACGACATGGGGCGCGTCACCGAGTACCGAACCGACCCGGACCTATGCGAGCTTTTGGTCACGCGCAGCAAGGACACGATGCGGTGGCTGCAGAAGAAAGGCATCCGCTTCATTCCGATCTACGGCCGGCAGGCCTACAAGATCGACGGCAAATTCAAATTCTGGGGCGGCCTCACCGTCGAATCATGGGGCGGCGGCCCCGGCCTGGTCGAGGCGCACACCAAGATCGCAAAGAAAAACGGCATCACCGTTGCCTACAATGCGCGCGCGCTCTCGCTGATCGCCGACGATGATGGCATCCACGGCGTCCGCGTAAAGCACGACGGCCGCACTGTCGACGTCAAGGCAAAATGCGTGGTGCTCGCGGCCGGCGGCTTCCAGGCGAATACCGAAATGCGCACGCGTTACCTTGGCCCCACGTGGGAGCTCGCCAAGATCCGCGGCACCCGTTTCAATACCGGTGACGGCATTCGTATGGCGCTCGACATCGGAGCGATGCCCACCGGCAACTGGTCCGGCTGTCATGCTGTCGGCTGGGATCGCAACGCGCCCGAATTCGGCGATCTTGCGGTCGGTGACAATTTCCAGAAGCACTCGTATCCATGGGGCATCATGATCAATGCCAATGGCGAGCGCTTCGTCGATGAAGGCGCCGATTTCCGCAACTACACTTATGCTAAATACGGCCGCGTCATCCTGATGCAGCCCGGTCAATTTGCCTGGCAGGTGTTTGACAAGAAGATCATTCCGATGCTGCGCGATGAGTACCGCATCAAGCAGGTCACCAAGGTGCGCGCCGACACGCTGGAAGAGTTGGTGAAAAAGCTCGATGACGTGAATCCCGAGCGCGCCCTCGAAACGATCAAGGCCTACAACAAGGCGGTGCGTAAGGACGTCAAGTTCGATCCCAACGTCAAGGATGGCCGCCGCACAGAAGGCCTCGCCATCAACAAAACGAACTGGGCCAATACGGTCGACGAACCGCCGTTCGAGGCTTATGCGGTCACGTGTGGCATCACCTTCACATTCGGAGGGCTGAAGATCGACACGTCGGGTCGTGTGATTGATACCGATGGACAGGTGATTGCCGGCCTGCACGCTGCCGGCGAACTGGTCGGAGGCCTGTTCTATTTCAATTATCCGGGCGGCACCGGCCTGATGGCGGGCTCCGTGTTCGGCAAGATCGCCGGAACCACAGCGGGCCAGCGGGCCGCGCAATCGCCGTCGTGAACGCCGGTGACTACGGACGCAACAGCACTGTCATCACTTATCGTCAGTTGCCGGATTGCTCGTTGCTTCCTTGATTGCCTGGATGAGTGTCGATCCATCCAGCGGCTTGGTCAAGAATGCACTGGCTCCTGATGCGTTGCTTCGTTCACGAGTCGCGATATCGTCGAAAGCCGTTATGACAATCGTCGGAATTTTCTTGTTGATGCGATTGAGATAGCGCTGCAATTCAAGACCCGTGAAATCCGGCATATGCACGTCCAAGACCAGGCATTCGGGAATATCGCGGCCCATACCATCAATGAACTCGCGGGCCGAGCCATAAGTCTTAGTCTCGAACGACGACGCCTCCAGAAGGCGAGCAAGCGCCGTTCGAACGGCTGGCTCGTCGTCCACGATTGCTACGCGTATCGGCGCGTTCCGCATACGACGTATTCTCGCTAAACGCAGGGAAACGTCGAGTTGACCGAAGGGCCTAGTTTTTGGTCACGCCGATGGGGCTTGTGCTGGCTCAATTGCTGCCTTTTCAGCAAGACGCACGAGGTCGGCCACGCTCCGCACTCCCAACTTCGCCATCATCCTCCCGCGATGCACCTTGACCGTTTTCTCGACGGTGCCAAGGCTCGCAGCGATCTGTTTGTTCAGCCTTCCGGAAATCACATGTTCGAGGACTTGCCGTTCGCGGTGCGTCAGCGTGTCAAGACGCTCGGCGATGGACGCCGTTTCGCGGCGTTTCTGCCGAGACAAGGTGTCGAGCTCCGCGGCTCTCTCCAGCGCGGAAAAAAGGGCCTCGCGTTCGACAGGTTTAGTCAGGAAATCGACCGCGCCGGCCTTCATTGCCTTGACGGTCGACGAGACATCGCCTCGCCCCGTCAAAAAGATGATCGGTCGATTCGACCCGCTCTTGATCAATTCCTGCTGAACACCAAGACCGTCGAGCTCCGCCATAGCAAGGTCGATGATTGCACATCCCGGGACTGATGGATCATGTGCCACTAAAAAGTTCTGCGGGGACGAAAATGATTTTGTTTTATATCCAGCAGCACTTAATAGGCGCGTAATCGACCGCAGAACGGCCGGGTCGTCGTCGACGAGGAAAGTAGTGAAACACGCATCGGCCATAAGCCATCCCCTCGAGAGGAAAAATTTTAACTCAATCCACCGGCGGGGGAAACCGCAATATCGCAGTAGCGCCTGCGCTCACGTTGTTTTGAAGCGAAAGCGTGCCACCATGTCGTTTCGCGAGCGACGCGCAGATTGAGAGCCCGAGCCCGAGACCATGTTTTTTCGTTGTAAAAAAAGGTTCAAAAACCATTTTCTCACGCGATGGCGGCAGGCCCACGCCGCAGTCAGCGACACGCAACTCAATGCCACCGTCTTTCGACCTGTCCACGGCAACAAAAATTGTGCGCCGCTCCGGCGCAGCATTTTCCATTGCGTCCATCGCGTTCATGAAAATATTGAGTAGTATTTGCTGCAATTGCACAGCGTCGCCGCGCACGGCCGGGATATTGGACCCGAAATCATTGCTGACGCAGATTCCGCGGGTAACCAACTCACTGTGCATGAGCGCTTGGGTCGACAATACAAGCCCGACCATGTCGACCGCTTCATCTTTTGCCTCATCTTTTCTCAGTAATCCGCGAAGACGATGAATGACGGCGCCGGCGCGCACATCCTCAGCGATGATATCGTCGAAAATCTCGCCGAAATCAGCGACACGCTTGTGCCCTTGATCCAGCAGAATCTTGCCGGCCTGCGCGTTTGAAAGAATTGCCGTCAATGGCTGCGTGAGCTCATGCGCCAGACCACCCGAGAGTTCGCCCAGAGTTGATACGCGCATGAGATGCGCAATTTCCTGGCGCTGCAGGTCGGCCTCGGCTTCAGTGGCCTTGCGCGAGCTGACATCGGAAAAAACGCCCGTCATGGCGGTGGGCGTGCCGTCCTTGTCGAACACCGGTTGCGCGCGAGCGGAGAGCCAACGGTGGTCTCCCTCGGCTCCGATTTGAACGCGGAATTCAATCTCCAGCGCCGTGGCCCGCCGCACAGCTGATTTGAGCGCCGCATTGACTGTCTGATAGTCATTTGGATGCGCCCGGCTGAGCAGAGCATTGAGGTCCAACACTGTCTCGGCCGGCAGACCAAGCAAAGCGCGGCAGCTTTCAGTGACCCAGAGCGAGCTGGTCGCAAACTCATATTGCCACAGGCCGACGCCTGAGGTCGCGGCGGCAAACGAAATTCGCTCTTCTCGCTCCCGAATTGTCGTCTCGGCGCGACGCGCTTCTTCGATCGCGGCGCCTAGGAGGAGGATCGGCGTAGACAGTCCGATCAGAAACAGCTGCATCGCGAAGACGTTGGCTTCGGGAGTCCCGACATTGAAGAGGCTCGGGCTGTTCAATGTTCGCCAGATCAATACAACGCTGACGACGAGAACGGCCCCACTCGCGCCTTTTGCGCCGAATCGTACCGCGGCCCAGATGATGATTGGCAAAGGCAAATAAAGAAGCGATGGAACGTAGCCGGTCGCAACGGCAGGCAGATCCTCGAAGGCAAATGCGGAAACCACGACCAGAATTGCCACGCCAAGCGCCGCTTCCAGGTGACGAAACGCCGGTGCCGCAAGCTGTGATTTCACACCTTCGAGACAGATCATCGCGATGGGAGCAAGCGTGAGGCTGCCAAGCGCATTTGATGCATACCAACGTGCCCAATACACACCGTATTGCTCGAACGAGCCTCCACCCAGGATTTGAACGAACGCGCCACCCAATGCGCAGAGCGAAGGACTCAGGAATGCAGTAACAATGATGTAGGTCGTCGCTTTTCGAATGCTGCCGAACCACGGAGGTTCGACCAGCAGGTGCCGAACGGCCAGCGCGTTGATCAGTGCCACCGAACAATTCGTTGCAAAGGCGACGAACAGTTGGAGGATAGGCATGCCGATCCGCAACTCCGCGGCAGCATGTGCCGGCAAAGTCGCCAAAATCAGCAGCCACCAGCGCCGGGGATCGGTTATAAGCAGCGCGCAAAACAAAACGACATTTGGCGGCCAGAACGGCGCAAATATTTTGTCAGAAAGCGTACCGACGAGAAAAGCGGCTTCAGCGCCCAGGTAATAAGCCGTCGCAACAACAAATGGATTTCGGATGATTTTAGCAAAATCGCCACGCGGTGCGCGTGGGTGATTTGCGATCGCAATGTCAGGAGCGAGGCTGGCCATCGATCCTTCTCTCGGATCGAAATAATATAGCGCTATTCCTCCATGCCGAACATCGCCCGCGAAGCCTTTGAATTCGACAGTCTTAAGGTTGTCATAATCGGCCAGGGCCCAACCGACATGGGCATAACGCTTCTCCGAACAGGACCATAGCGGATACTATTCAGTGAGCGGGTCCGTGCTGTCGGCGGGAGCGCGGTTATATAAAACCGTCATGAGCATGTTGCCGGGCTCGGTCGTCACGTCGGTTCGGTACGCCGCCACCTTGCCCGCCACGCCGCTGGAATACTCCACGACAACGTCTCCGAACGTATTGCGCTGGATGGCGACTTTCTGTCCGGCTTCAACCTTGTCGTCCAGCTTGACCAGAAACTCGACGAATCCTCCCCGGGTTGCGACCACGGCGTGCGCACTATTGCCCACAAAGAGGTTCGAGTCCTTACCTGTGCGCCCCACCGGTCCGGCGATGATCCCGTGGTGTTTCAGCACGTTCAGCGTTCCTTCCACGAATAGTGGAATCATCTCGTGATCCAGAATCCGCGCCGCGCCAATTTCCGGCGTAAACGACGGAATCCCGGCATCGATGAATGCGTTTGCCAGAATGCCCGGGTAAGCGGGATTGTCGAAAACCTGCTTGATGGGAAACAGCTCCGCCATGGCACGCACTTCGGGCAAATCCATCCGTGCGATATGAAGTGACGTCATGTCAATTCCAGTTGTCGACGTATGGAAATCGATTGCGTAGTTGGCGTTCGGCCTGAGCAACCTGTTGAACAGTAGTCCGGCATGCCGTGACGGTGCCGTAGAGCCATTCTCATTTCCCGGCCATTCACGGTTGAGGTCGACGAGGTCGAAGCCACGCCCATAGGTCGGCCACCGGCGCGTCATGCTCTCCATGGTCGGACGCGACACGTCGAGGACGGCAAATACTGCGCCGGACATGTCCGCCGGGCTGAGACGATCAAACACGGTCTGTATCGTGCGCACCGTGCTGATTTCATCGCCGTGGACACCGCTGACAAGAGCGACACGCTTGCCCGATCTCACACCCTTAGCGACAATGGTCGACACATACCAATGTTGCCCGGTCGCCATCTGTGTGCCTTGAAAATAAAAATGGTGCCGTTTACCCGGTTCCAGGTCATCGATGTTCAGCGCACTAATGACCTTCTTCCCGTCAATGACGTCTCCCGTATAGACGGTCCCGCCTGGATTGGCGGCGGTCTGGGCAGCGCCTTGCGCACTTGCTTGATTGACGTCCGCCGCCAAAACAGCCGACGCGCCGATAGCCGCAGCCATGAAATGACGGCGGTCAAGATTGTCCCACTCCAGATCATCAGACACGGCGCAGATCCTTTCCTGTTGCCAACGGCCGCAGCCTTTCGCTTTTTTAAAATTGAATGGAAACGGCCCGTGTGGTCCGGCAATAGCCGAACAATCGCCTTAGGATAATCTTGCGTGATTGGGGAGTTGGACCAAGGCCTAATGGGCCGCGAACCACATTCGTCCGTCTTAGGGTTTGTATTGTCCGCATTCATGCAATGTCCGCGACGAGGTCGGAATGCCCAATGTCGCCGCCACGCGCGAACCAAAAACATCACCTGTCGCTAGCGATACTAAGCCCAGGTTGCGTTCGGATCCGCTGTCGCCCCCGGAAATACATGAACACCAGGAAGCAGGCACCGGCCGCGGCAAGATGTTTCAACGTATGCCCACTCACAATTGAGCCGGCAGAGTAGATTGTGTCGTCATAGAATTCGAAGAGCTTTGCGAGGGCATACATTGCCGCAGCAAAAATCCAATGTGATGTCCCGGTATATTTGGGCGGAAAGAGAAGAAAAAACAGCAGCAGCGCAACGCAGGGGAAGAATTGTACCCATCCATAAAGCCGAAGATCGCCGTTCCAACGCCACAGTAAGAGGCTGAATATCCCGATCGCGATCAGCGGCCACAACAGAACACGTCCCGCCTTCGCGTCCAGGCGCTCCCCAATTGCGAGCGCAAGGATGGCCATAAAGCTGATCGCCATTGGCAGCCTGTCCCAGAACAGCGTGCTGTCGTTCGGATCAAGGTGATAGGAGAAAGATCCGAAGCCCGTCATCAGTATTCCAAGAAACAGTGCAAAAATAGCAGGGTCGCGAGCGCGCCGGAGTCCCGCCGCGCCAACTGCAATGAATGGCAAGTTCGAAACGACATTCCAGAAATACGGGATGCCGAGAATTGTCCGTTGGTCGGCAAAGTCGTGATAGGCCTGATCCTGTTTGATTTGCGGCAACAACAGCAGCCCGAGGAGCGACACCGCCATCAACGCGAGGAAAACAAACACCCGCCGGCAGTTTTCAGGATTTTCAAGCATCGTCTAATCCCGTTGCCGCCGGCCTAACGGGCGGCCGGCAGTGACGCACGGATGCGATCCGAGAAATCAGGCGCATCATTTGCAGCCTCTGCGGCACCATTGATCAGGGAACGGCGTCGCAGCTCTTCGAACGGCAGCGCCGTATTCACCCGGCCGGAATGATAAAGGTAGCTGTCGATAAATCCGTTGAGTAGATGACGAAAATTAAACGTACCGTTTCGACCAGCGGCGTTCGCGTAGCGGATGATGTTTATCGTACAGCTGTTGGTCAGCAGGTGATAGAACTCGGGACGGTCAGCAAGGTCGTTAATCCGGTCAAGATAGATCAACAGCAATCTGCGAACGCTCTCGACCGATGTGTTGAGGTGGTAGAGATAAACTGTCTCCTTGCGAAAATTTGTGCGCACGCGGACAAGGTCGCGTTCGTTCCCCACCACGTAGATCAACTCGAACTGCTTGAAGAGAGAAGCGAGGGGATCGAAGCCCTCGCCCACTTCCGGACGGGTTTCGATGGAGATACTCAAGGGGGGAGCGTTGTCGAAGATGAAGCTCACAAATGTGTGGCCTACAGGCCCCTCGCTCCAATACGACACGAAAAAATCAAGTCCCGTCAGATGGGACAATTGGACCTCACGCTCTTCATAGTGAACTGTAAAATCATTCCGGCTGCGGTAGTCGAAATCCCGGACTCCGGTGATTCGCACGAGGTCGCCATCGATTGTTGCCCGCGGCATCACCGCAACGTCCGGCCGCCACTCGCGATTATGCGATGGAAGAATCGATATCCACCACGCAACAACGCCGGTCAACAGCAGGACAAAGATCGTGAGTGCCCGGCGCCGTCGCGACAGCCAAATTGCCCAAGTCGCAATACCGGCAAAGCCGATTGCCAGGACAATCCGGAGGTTGGGCCAGGGCAAGTTCGAATAATAAATGGCCAGGATGCACCACGCGATGAGCAAAGCTTCGCATAAAACCCAAGTCGATCTGGCCAGCCAGATGAAAACTCTTGCGAGAGCGCTACGACCTAGCGTTGGTGCACGTCTTTCTTCAGCCAGATTCTGCACGCCTTATCCGATCAGCTGACTGGCTGTAGGCCGCTACCTACTGAAAGCCAGCGGCCACTATGACCTCACGATATAGCTTAGATATTTTTCCCACCACGAATCGCGCGACCGGGACGACAGCGCTGCTGCCAGAACAACGGCGGCGAGCAAAAGCAGCGTAACAGCGTATTTTACCCATTGTCTCGAACGATTGCGGTCTTTTGTTCGACCTGGACCGGGCTCGGTCACCTGCATCCTCCCCCCTTTAGTCGCGGGCCGGCACACTAACTGCAATCACTGGCGGAAACGATTACCCCAAAAACCACCGGCACGGGGTTGGGCCTACGTCCTGTCGCCGGCGCACATTGCTAGACTAGCTTGGCGCGCAGATTTTGAAATTCGGTATCGGTTATAGACCCCGATTTCCGTAACTGATCGAGCTTGGTGATTTCGTCCGCGACACTGAATCCGACCACACGACGCAGTTCGTCGCGTGCCTCCTGGGCTTGCCGGGCGCTGCGATCGGCCATCCCTTTTCCCTGAGTGACCAGATACGCGAAGATTCCGATGTACGAGAACAGGAAAAGCGCAATCACCCATACGGCCTTGCCCCAGCCGGAAATATCGTGACGCCTGAACAGGTCACCATAGATGACAACGAGCAACCAGAACCAAACGACAAAGGCAAAAATGCCAAGGACATTCATCAGGAAATTTGAATAAGTGTACCCTCCGTCGAAATACATTTTCGCACTCCGTGGTCATTGCCTGCAGCCCGATGGGATTCTGACTCAATACAGGTTCCACTCGAATTGGACCTAGGTCCACTAGGCCAGCCATTGGGCGGGACTTAGATTTTTTTGCGTACTGCTCTGGGACGCTGCCGCGAATTCTCGCACAACTGGAAAAAAGTATGAAAAATCAGAATTCAAATGAAACGATTTTGCACACCATCAGGGGAGTTGAATTACGACGCTACTTTTGTGCACTTCGATGGCGGCAGGTCGCCATCGCAATCAGTTTCACAGCACTTGGCGTTGCCGTGCCGGTGACGGCCTCTTTCGCCCAATCATCGCGCTCGCACTTTTGCCGAGAGTATGCCCGTGATTACTCGCTGCGCTATTCGCGCGGTGGTGCCATGGGCGGCGTTGTCCGCGGCGCACTTGGAGGTGCCGTCATTGGCGGCATCGTGAATGGCGGTCGAGGGGCCGGCCGCGGTGCCGGCGCCGGTGCACTCATTGGGGGCGCATCGCGCGGTATTCAGAGCTCTACGCTGTTCGATCGAGCCTATTCGCATTGCATGCGCAATCGATGGCCGTAACGTGGGCCGCGATGGGGCGGGAGGCGTACTGTGACAAGAGTCATGAGAGAAGGGAGAAACGCCATGTTCCGCTTAGTCGTCGCAATGACATTTGCAGGCCTACTGTCTGTGGCAATTTCCGGAACCGCTCAAGCCACACCGATTGCACCAGTATCTCCCGGCTACATCGCCGACCTTGGCGTTTTGTCGGACGTTTCGTGGCGCCGCTGCTGGCGTGACCGTTGGGGGCGCATGCATTGCCGCCGCTGCTGGCGCGACCACTGGGGCCGCGTCCGTTGTTGGTGAGAGGGAGGACCAGCATCAGCCATGTCCTGTGAATTCTGCGCGGACCTCAACAACTGGTCAGCGCATCTCGACTCGTAATTCGATCCAATCATTGTAAAAATTCAAACGAAACAGGGAGGCGTAAATGTTCAGGCTTTTTCGTGCATCCATATTTACTGCAGCGGTTGTTGCGGTGACTAGCTTTCTGACAATCATTCCCACGCAATCATACGCAGCGACTGGAACTGTACGAATTCGGGTTACCAATGTCGGCTTTATCTTCGGTGTCGGTGGTGGTTCCGGCACACTGACATTTCACGGCAGGACTTACCGCTTCAATATCTCCGGGGTTAGCGCCGGAACCATCGGCGTCGCCGGGACCGACTTTGTCGGTACAGCCTCGCACCTCCGCACTGCGGCTGACATTGCGGGAACTTACTCAGCCGTCGGGGCCGGTATAGCCGTGGCTGGGGGCGCAAAAGCCGCAACGCTCCAGAACGGGAGAGGCGTCGTTCTTACTTTGCGCGGCCGGCAGGTCGGTTTTCAGGCCTCCCTCGGCTTGAGCGGGTTGACGATAACGATGCAATAGCGCCGCAACGCGAGCCTAGACAGGCTCGTCGGTGACCGGCGATGTCGCGACGATGAAGACGAGATCGACCACGCCGGTATTGTTGATTGAATGCGGCACGCCGGGCGGCAGGTAAATCACGTCGTGCTTGCGCACGACGTGCGTCCTGTCGCCCACTTCCATCAGCCCCTCGCCTTCGAGCACGTGATAGACCTGCTCCTGCACCTTGTGGCTGTGCTTCTCGACATACGCCATCGGCTGATACATCGAAATGCGGTAGTCGAGATGCTTCGAGTTCATCGTCTCCGGCATGACGAGCGGTTTCGACAACGCGCCGCCGAAGTGATTGGGAAACTGCCGCCACGGTGTTTCCGTGACATTCTTGATGGAGGCGCGGCGCTCGTCTTTCGACATCGATGGCCTCACTTCACCGGCGCGGCATCGGGCAGAAAACGCTGGCCGAACACAGGCTCCTTGTAAGGCGTCGGCGGCAATTCCCAGGCACCGGTCGAGGGCGGCCGCACCTCGGCGTCGACATGCACGTCGAGCACGAAGGGCTTGTTGGCCTTCACAGCATGTTCGAGCGCGCCTTTAAAGTCCTGCGACTTGGTGATGGTCATCGCGTCGACACCGGTGGCTTTGGCCCAGGCGGCAAAATCCGGATTGTACGGCTTCTTGTTTTCGCCCTGATGGAACATGGTGCCGTGTTCGCGGCCGCCGAACATGCCGAGCTGGATGTCGCGGATGGATACCCAGCCGAAGTTATTCCAGATCACCCAGACGACGGGGATGTTGTATTCGACTGCCGTGCAAAGCACGTGTGGCACCATGGTGAAGCAGCCATCGCCGGCGATCGCCACCACCGGCCGGTCCGGCGCCGCGAGCTTGGCGCCAAGCGCGCCGGCTGCGCCGAAGCCCATGCCAGAGAAACCCCAGGAATTGAGCATGGTCTGCGGTTTGCGCGCATTCCAGAACTGCATGTACCAGTTGTGATTGACGCCGACATCGCACGCGAGAATGGCGTCATCCGGCAGCACAGCCTGGCAATCAGCGACAATGCGCTCGGGCCGGATGGGCGACGCATGCAAATTAAAATTCGGCTTGGTGAACTTGTCCCATTCGGCACGCCAGGTCGCGATGTCGGCAAGCCACGCTTTGGTGTTGCCGCTCTTGTTGCGGCGGCGCTCGAGCTCAGTAAGCAGCTGGCGCAGAAACGTGCGCGCGTCCGCCAGGATTCCGAGGTCGGGCGGATAGTTGCGGCCGATCTCAGCTGGATCAACGTCCGCGTGGATCAGCTTGGTCGTTGGGAAATTCCACGAATAGCCGGGCATCCATGACGATGCCGAGCGATCGTCGAAGCGCGCACCGACGGCGACCACTAGGTCGGCACGGCGGCCGGCTTCGTTCGCCGGAAATGCGCCATTGCGCCCGATGAACCCGAGCGAGAGCGGGTCGGTCATGTCAAAGCAGCCCATGCCGTTCGGCGAGGAGATCACCGGAATGCCGAGCTTTCTGGCGAATTCTGTCAGCTCGCGGCTCGCTTCGGACAATGTCACACCATGGCCGATGAAGATGACCGGACGCTGCGCGTCGAGGATCATGTCGAGCGCGGTTGAAATTTCCTCCGGCGAAGCGCCGCTGCGTTGCGTATTGAGCGGCGGCGCTGGCAGCGGGACCTCCACGTCGTCCTCTTCCTGAAAAACGTTGAACGGCACGTCGACATTTACCGGCCCTGGACGTCCTGACAGCATCGTTGTGGTGGCCTGACGTAGCGCGAGCGGCAGCATGTCAACGCGTGTGGGCTGATAACTCCGTTTCACGACCGGCCGCACGATGTTCACGAAGTCGGCCTGGAAATGCTTGTTGATTTCCTGGAACGGGCTGCGATTGAATTGCGAGGTCGGAACATTGGCAGTGATGGCGAGCATTGCTGAGGAATCTGTCAATGCGCAGGCGAGCGGCATGATGATGTTGCAAGAGCCAGGACCACAGGATGTCAGCGTTGCCACCGGCTTGTGCTTGATCCGGAAATAGGCGTCCGCCATGTGCGCGGCCACCTGCTCATGACGCGGCGATATCAACGTGATGCGGTCGCGCGCTTGATAGAGCGGATCAAGCATTCCTACATTGCCGTGGCCGCAAATGCCGAACACGTAGGGAATGTCGCTGGCAATCAGATATTCGGTGATGAGCTCGGCGCCCTTCATTCTCGGCATAGTCACTCCCTGCCCGCCTTTGCGGGATGAACACCCCATCATCATAGGGGCACTGCGGTTTCAACGGCAGCGGAAGGACACTAAGCCCCCGGGAGGCGTATCTCAAGACTTGAAAGCCGTTCTGACATTGTGAGATGCTACCCCCCTATCCGGCAGAACAACAAAAGCCGGAGCGGAAGCGTCAGAAAAAACCGGCAGCGCTAGCCGCCGTACATCGGAGGGGATCAGGGATGACCAAGAAAACACGACGAAGCGTATTGCAAGGCGGCGCCGCGCTCACCGGCACACTCGCGCTCGGCTTTCCGGCGATCGTCCGCGCGCAAACGGACAAGATCAAGATCGGCCACCTGACGCCGCTGACCGGCTTTCTCGGCGCGCTCGGCGCCTATGCCCAGCTTGGCCTCCGCCAGGCCCAGGACGAGATCAACAAGAGCGGCGGCGTGATGGGCCGCGAGCTGGACATCATCTCGGAAGATTCGGTCAACCCCGCAACCGGGGCGACCAAGGCCCAGCGCATGCTCGACCAGGACGGCGTGGCGTTCCTGATGGGCGAAATCAACTCGGCCGTGGCAGTCACCATCATGCAGGTGGCCGAGCGCAACAAACGCTTCTTCCTGCAGATCGGCGCCCGCTCTGACGCGCTGCGCGGCAAGAACTGCAACCGCTACACCTTCCATGTCGATATCCCGAGCACGGTCATGGTCAACTCGGTTGGCCTTGCGCTGGTGCGCGACAACATGATGAAGGGCAAGAAGTTCTACACGCTGACCGCGGACTACTTGTTCGGTCACGATCTCGCCGGTGCCGCCAAGAATTTCTTCAATGCCAATGGCGGACAGTTGATCGGTGACGAACTCGTCGCGACCGACGTGACCGACTTCAGCCCCTATCTGCTGAAGATCCGTCAGGCCAAGCCGGACATCGTCTGCTCGAACCTCGCCGGCAATCAGGTGACCAACCTGATCAAGCAATACGCCGAGTTCGGGCTTCCATACCCGATTGTCGGGTTTAACCTGAACACGGCCGACGCCTGGGCCGCCGGCGAAGGTAACCTGAGCGGCACCTGGCCGACCGTCTGGTACCATACGCTCGATCTGCCTACGTCGAAGACCTTCGTCGACAACTTTATCAAGAGGAATGGCAAACCGCCGGAGAACCATGCCTGGATCGAATACATCTCGCTCAAGATGATCGCGCAGGCGATCAGCGAGACGAAATCGACCGACACGGACAAACTGATCGCCTATTTCGAGAGCGGCGCCCAATTCGATATCCTGAAGGCCCGCAAGGCATACTTCAGAAAGTACGACCATCAGCTCATCCAGGAAGCCTATCCTTTCACCGTCAGGAAGAAGGGCGAGGCAAAGGACAAATGGGACTTCCTCGCGTTGGGCGCCGCGGTGCCTAATGCCAATCAGCCGCTCGAGATTCTGAATCCGACTGAGCAGCAGAACCCCTGCACGTTCAAAGCGTGATCAGGTGCTGGAGGCGAGCGCCTGACGGTGCTCGCCTTCGGTGACGGCACGGCGGCAGTCGCGATAAGCTGCCGCCGCTCCCCTTTAGCGGCGATGGTCTGAGAATTCCGTTCATGTTCTTGCTGGAACAGGTGGTCAACGGCCTCGTTCTCGGAGGCTACTACCTGCTGATCGCACTCGGCCTGTCGCTGATCTTCAGCGTCGGTGGGGTGGTGAATCTGGCGCACGGCGCATTCTATGCGTTTGGCGCCTATGTCGCGGTTGAACTCACAGGCCTTATCGGCTTCGGCCCGGCGATCGTGGCCTCGCCAGTTATCGTCGGCATGCTCGGGATCCTGTTCGAGCGCTTCATCCTGCGCCGCTTCTACACGGCCGATCCGATCCTCAGCCTGCTTGTGACGTTCGGTCTTGCAATGATGGCGGAACAATTGTTGCGCATCATATGGGGCGCCGCGCCGCTGTCGCAGACGATGCCCCAAGCCCTCAAGGGCGCAGTCTTTCTCGGCGACTTCTTGTTCTCGCGCTACCGCCTGATGCTGCTCGCCGTCGTTGCAGCCATTCTGGTCGGCGTCTGGTTGCTGCTGCAGAAGACGTCGTTCGGTCGCGTCGTGCGGGCCGGCATCCAGCGGCCCGATATGGTTGCGGCACTTGGAATCAAGCTGCAGCCCTACATGACCGTCATCGTCGCGCTCGGTGTCGCAATGGCGGCCATTGCCGGTGCCTTGTTTGCGCCCATCACCATCGTACATCCGGCGATGGGCGCCGAAATCATCACCGTCGCGTTCGTAGTGGTCGTAATCGGAGGGCTCGGCAGCTTCTGGGGCGTGGTGCTTGCGGCACTGCTGGTCGGCGTGGTGCGCGGCATCACCATTCATTTTGCGCCTGCCGCGGGCGAAGCTTCGATCTACATCCTGATGTTTTTCATCCTGTTGTTCCGGCCGCGCGGCCTGCTCGGCGAACGCATCGAGAAGTTCGAATGACCAAGGCCGCGTCGCATTCAAAATACAGGCCGCTGTTAATCGCGGCAGTAGCGCTCGTCGCGTTGCCTTTCCTCATGCAGGTGCTCGGCCTGTCGGTGAACACCGCATCGATGGTGATCATCCTCGCGATTGCTACCATGGCCCTGAATTTGTGCGTCGGTTATACGGGGCTCGTTTCCTTTGGTCACAGCACTTGGTTTGGCATCGGTGCTTACGCCGCCGGCCTGATCCAACTGCACTGGTTCCGAGACCAGATCTGGCTGCCGATTTTGCTGTCGATGGTCGTTGTCGCGATCCTATCGACGGCCGTCGGCATGCTCATCCTGCGCCGGCGCGGCGTTTATTTTTCGCTGCTCACCCTGGCTTTGTCCGCCCTCACGTACACCGTGTCGTTCCGCTGGACCGAGGTGACCGGCGGCGAAGATGGGCTGAGCGGCCTCAAGCGCGGCAGCATCGGTCCCATTTTTCTCGACGATGGTCTCGCATTTTACATTGTGGTCGCTCTGATCGGGCTGGGCGTCCTCTATCTGCTCCTGCGGGTGGTGCGCTCGCCGTTCGGGCATGTGCTGGTGGCGATCCGCGAGAACCAGCTGCGCGCGACATTCCAGGGTTATGCGATCGACCGCTACAAGCTGGCCGTCTTTGTACTGTCCGCGGTGGTCACAGGCGTCGCCGGGGCGCTGCTCGGCTTCCAGACATACCTGGTCTCGGCGGAGGCGGTCTCGGTGCCGTTTTCGGGCGAACTCCTTGCCATGGTTGTGATCGGCGGCATGCATCACATCCTCGGCCCGGCGCTCGGCGCGCTGTTCTTCATCCTGTTCCGTGAATTGTTTTCGATCTGGACGCAGAACTGGCTGCTCTGGTTTGGTCTCGTGTTTGTCGGTTTCGTGCTGTTCTCACCGAGCGGCCTTGTCGGAATCTGGACCACCATCCGGAGGCGGTGGAGCCCTCCGCCTGAGGTGGCGGCGGCGATGAGCAACCGGAAAATTTATGAAGGCCTGCCGCTCCCCGCTTTCCTGCGTCCGGTCGCCGCGCAAGGAACGGTGCTCGAGGTCGCCAATGTGTCGAAGCATTTTGGCGGCATCCGCGCCGTCTCGGGCGCGAGCCTCGCGCTCGGCTCCGGCGAAATCCACGCCTTGATCGGCCCCAATGGCGCCGGCAAGACGACCTTATTCAATCTGGTGTCGGGCCTGTATCATCCGGATCAAGGAACGATCCGGTTGGGTGGTCGGGACATCCACGGCCTTCCGGTCCAGCAGATCTGCCAACGCGGGCTCGCGCGATCCTTCCAGATCACTAGCCTGTTCCGGACGTCGTCGATCACCGAAAATATCCGCCTGTCACTCCAGGCACATCACCCAGCGCGATTCAATATCTGGCGCGACGTTGACAGTTACGACGATATCAATGCGGAAGCCGCCGAACTGATCCGGTTTCTCGGGCTCGAGGGTATTGAGGATATCCAGGCCGGCGAGCTTTCGTATGGCGGGCAACGGCTGGTCGACCTCGGCATTGCACTCGGCTCGAAACCGCAGGTGCTTTTGCTCGACGAGCCGCTTGCAGGACTTGCGGCGGCCGAGCGCGAGCGCGTGTCGACGTTGATACGGAACGTTGTGAAGACCATCCCCGTCCTGATCGTCGAGCACGACATCGACCGCGTGCTCGGATTCTCTCGTCATGTGACTGTGATGAATCAGGGCGAAGTCCTCATGACAGGAAGTCCTGACGACGTGCGCAACGATCGGCGCGTGCAGGAGGTTTACACCGGAACCGGCACGCCGCCTGCGACCGAGCGCGCTGCGGGGAAGGCCAACGAGAACCGCGTTTTGCGCTTCGAAAGGGTCAATGCCTTCTATGGCGAAAGTCACATTCTCAACGACGCCAGCCTCGACGTGCGCGAAGGTGAAATCGTCGCTTTGTTGGGCCGGAACGGCGCCGGAAAATCGACATTGCTCAAGACACTTTGCGGGCTCGTGCCTCCGGCGTCGGGCGTCATTGAGTTCGAGAACAAGAACATCGCAGGTCTCCCGACGCCCGAAATTGCCCGCATGGGCGTCAGCTATGTGCCGCAGGGACGCGGCTTATTTGCCGGCATGACAGTTGCAGACAACCTCGCACTCGGTCGGCTGGCCCGAAAGACTGATGGCAGCACCGGCGTGGTCTGGAGTGAGGATAAGATCCTCAGTTTCTTTCCTCGCCTGAAGGAACGCATGAACATCGCGGCGGACTATTTGTCCGGCGGCGAACAGCAAATGGTCGCCGTAGCGCGGGCACTGTCAGGGAATACCAGATTGCTGCTGCTCGACGAGCCGTTCGAAGGATTGGCCCCGGCTGTCGTCCTCGAATTATTCCGCGTGTTCGACGCGTTGCGACAACATGTGTCGATCATTATCGTCGAGCACAATCTCGATCTGGTGCTGGCGCTGGCCGATCGGGTTTTTGCTTTGGAGCGTGGAGGGGTCATCCATGAAGGGCCCGCAAAGCCGCTGCTCGAGGATCTGACGTACCGCAAGAAGATCCTGTGGCTGTAGCCGTCAGTCCCAGGGAAATTCGATCGGCAAATAAGGTCCGCCCCTGGTCCGGCATTCACGTTGACAATAGCGATCGCATTTGTCGGTAATTTTCAGACAGCGCCCCTGCGAGTCTTCCTTGAGACAGCCCGCCATTCCCCAGGCGCAGTAAGAGCCGCACTCAGTCCAGCATACATTCGAGGCCCACACTGACTCGGCGCGCTCGCTCCGTGGAAACGGCAGCTCCGTCCCGTGCGAATTGAAACGCCAGGATTGCGCCCTGGTGTCGACAGCGGCCGCCGGCCCGGCCCCCGCCAGCACTCCGGCACAAATTAGCCCTAAGACGATGATTCGTTTCATGTGCTTTTGTACCACCGAACGACACAATAACGCCCCGGATGCCAATCCGCCAATGATGTAGGGGTTGCCTGTGGGAACATCTGTACGCCGCCGCTGATTGATATTCGACAAGACACTGGAGGCAGAAGCGCTGCGGAATGGTTAGCGTCGAAGGCCGCACAGGTCGCCATTCGGGTTGCTATTCGACGCAATCGCCATTAGCTCCATGCCGGTATGGCTGACCCCGCAACGAAAAGCGACAATACCGCCGCCCCGAAGGTGAGCTTCGTCTCGCTCGGCTGCCCAAAAGCGCTGGTCGACAGCGAGCGCATCATCACGCGCCTGCGCGCGGAGGGCTATGAGCTCTCGCGCCAGCACGAGGGCTCGGACCTTGTCATCGTCAATACGTGCGGGTTTCTCGACAGCGCCAAAGCCGAATCGCTCTCGGCCATCGGCAATGCGCTGAGGGAAAACGGCAAGGTCATTGTTACCGGCTGTATGGGCGCCGAGCCGGAAAGCATTTCTTCAGCCTACCCGGACGTGCTCGCGATCACGGGCCCACAGCAGTACGAAAGCGTGGTGGATGCGGTGCATCGCGCGCTGCCCCCGATACATGATCCCTTCCTCGACCTGGTGCCACCGGAAGGCATCAAGCTCACGCCGCGTCACTACGCCTATCTGAAGATTTCAGAGGGCTGCAACAATCGCTGCACTTTCTGCATCATTCCCCGCTTGCGCGGCGACCTCGTGTCGCGGCCCGCAGGCGACGTCCTTCGCGAGGCGGAAAAACTGGTGAAAGCTGGTGTCAAAGAATTGCTGGTGATCTCGCAGGACACCTCGGCCTACGGCCTCGACATCAAATACGCGGCAAGCCAATGGCGAGACAAAGACGTGCGCGCGAAATTTATCGACCTCGCAAGCGCCTTGGGCGAACTCGGAATTTGGATTCGGCTGCACTATGTGTACCCCTATCCGCATGTCGACGAAGTCATTCCGCTGATGGCGGACCGGAAGGTCCTGCCCTACCTCGACATCCCGTTTCAGCACGCCGCGCCCGAAGTCCTTAAACGCATGCGCCGGCCTGCCGCTCAGGAAAAAACCCTGGAGCGGTTGGCACGCTGGCGCGAGATTTGTCCAGATCTGACGCTGCGCTCAACCTTCATCGTCGGGTTCCCTGGCGAGACCGAAGAAGATTTCGAAATCCTCCTGCAATGGCTTGAGGAAGCCTCGCTCGACCGTGTCGGCTGCTTCAAGTACGAGCCGGTCAAAGGCGCAGCCGCCAACGATATGGGAACGCCCGTGCCGAACGAGGTGAAGGATCAGCGCTGGCACCGGTTCATGCAGGCACAGCAAAAGATTTCGACTCGCCGCCTGAAGCGCAAAGTTGGCAGCCGGCAAAAGGTGATCATCGACGAGGTTGGTCCGAGCGTTGCCAAGGGTCGGTCCATGGCTGATGCGCCGGAGATCGATGGCGCGGTCTACGTGGGCAGCCACCGCCCCTTGCGTGTTGGAGAGATCGCAACGGTCAAGATTGAGCGCGCAGACGAATATGATCTGCACGGCACAGCGGTCGGGTTCTAGGCGTCAAATCCGGTAGAACTTCGCCGCGTTGCCGTGCAGCACCGCGCGCTGCTGCGCGTCGGTGAATTCGGATAACACCGTGCGATAAACGCCAAGAAAGTCCGCATAGCTTGCGTGCAGTTTCTCGAGCGGGAAATTGCTGCCGTAGATCGTCCGTTCAACTCCAAAAATCTGGATCACGTCGCGGATCACCTGCCTGGCCTGAGGCACAGTGATGCCGTTGCTATACATGCCAAGCCCAGACATTTTTACGTGTAAATTTGGAAAGGCCGCCATCATCGTGAGTGCCGCGCGCCATTGGTCGATCGCAGCTTGCGTCCGCGCGGTCAGCATGCCGGCATGCACCAGGATCATACGCACGTTCGGAAACGCCTTGATCAGTTCAACGGCATAAGCCGCCTGTCCGGCGTAGACCTGTAGTTCGAAATGAAGATCGTATTTTTCCAGCAGCGCAAAGCCGCTGCGGAAATTCGGGTCGTTGCAGAAATCGGGTCGCGGCGCACCCTGCCGCACCGTTTCGCTGTCCCAATACAGCATCTGGCGCACGCCTCGCAGATTCGGAAACTGTTTTTGCGCCTTCAACGCGCCTTCTGCATTCGTATCCGTGAGATCCGCATTACAGACGATCCCGTGTGGAAAGCCGTGCTTATCCGCGACCGCTTGCAACCATTTGGACTCGTCGAGTGCGCGGCCCGGACCCCACATTGCGGTGACGTGCACCGACTTTGTGACACCCTGCGGCTTCACGTCCTGAATGAACTCATCGACCGGATAGTCGCGGCGAATTCCAAAATAATCGCCAAACATTCGTGGAATGGGAGGGTCGGCCAACCAGGCCACGTCCTTGCGCAGCCAGATATGGTGGTGCGTATCGATGACCGGCCCGCTATACGCCATTCCTGTTCTCCCTAGTGTTTGGTATTGCGCACGGTCTTGATGACCGCATCGGTCAGCGTTTTGAGTTCGTCCGCCGAAATCATGAAGGCGGGGGTGAGATAGATAACATTGCCGATCGGCCGAACGAAAACACCATGTTCAACAAAATACGAGCGGATCACGTCGAGATCGCGGATATGGTCAAGTTCAACCACGCCGATGGCGCCTTTTACGCGAACGTCTTTCACACCTGGCAATCCACGACACGGCGCAAGGCCGCGCTCGAGTGCAGCGGCAATATTCGCGACCTGATTCATTCGCGGCTCGCGTTCGAAAAGATCGAGCGACGCATTCGCGGCCGCGCAAGCGAGTGCGTTTGCCATGAACGTCGGGCCGTGCATCAGCGCCTTCTGCGGATCATCCGACCAGAATGACTCAAAGACCCTCCGCGTCGCGACGGTGGCGGCAAGCGGAAGCGTCCCGCCGGTAATGGCCTTCGACAGCGTGATGATGTCCGGCACAACCCCTGCCTGTTCGCAGGCAAACATGCTGCCTGTACGGCCGAAGCCCGTGAAGATTTCGTCGAATATCAACAGGACCTCATGTTTGTCTGCGAGGGCACGCAGTCGCTTGAGCACAACAGCATCATGAAATTTCATTCCGCCGGCACCTTGGACGAGCGGTTCTACAATAATTGCGGCAATGCTTTCGGCGCGTTCGGCAAGCAGTCTGTCCAGCGCTTCGGCCTTTTTATCGTCACCAGGCAGGTCGACAAGAAAGTGCTTTGGCAGCATGCCCGCAAATACCGCGTGTATGCTTGCCTCAGGATCACTCACTGCCATGGCACCGGTCGTATCGCCATGATAGCCGCCGTTAAATGCAATGAACTGGCTTTTCGCACGAGCGCCACGATTGACCCAATGTTGCGTCGCCATCTTTAATGCAACCTCGACCGCGACCGAGCCTGACTCGGAAAAGAACACGCGCGTGAGGTCGCCCGGTAGCAGCGCCGTGAGCCGTTTCGCGAGGCGCAGCGGCTGCTCGTGGGCGAGCCCACCGAACATCACATGCGGCAACTGCGCAATCTGAGCTTCCACGGCCTGTCTGATGTGCGGATGGTTGTATCCGTGACACGCCGTCCACCAGCTCGCGATGCCATCGGTCAATTCGCGGCCGTCGGCCAGCACAATGCGGGCGCCGTGCGTACGCACGACCGGCAATGGCGGTGACACAGTCTTCATCTGGGCATAGGGCAGCCAGATATGCTCAAGCCCGTCGGCAAGCCAGCCCGGCACCACGCTGTTTTTGCTGGCCTCGCCCGCCATTTGACTCGTCCCTGCCCCGTTCGTGCTAAGCATCTGGCCTGCACCCTTGCAAGGTCTTCTCATGCACTCGCTCGACCGGTTTGCGCAAGACAAGCTCGACGACCTCAAACGCCGGCACCTTCATAGGGCGTTGAGCGAAACCATACGTGAGGACGGAATCTGGCTTGAGCGCAATGGACGTCAGCTCCTGTCTTTCTCTTGCAACGACTACCTAAACTTGACCCAGCATCCCGCGATCAAGGCGGCCGCTGTCGCGGCAATTGAGGACTATGGGGCCGGCTCCGGTGCCTCCCGCCTCGTGACCGGCAACCATCCGCTTTATGCGCAACTGGAATCGCGCCTCGCACAATTCAAGCGCGCCGAAGCTGCTTGCGTTTTTGGCTCCGGCTATCTCGCCAATTCCGGCATTATTCCGGTATTGATCGGCGAGGATGGACTGGTGTTGATCGATGAACTGTCGCACGCCTGCATCTATGCCGGTGCGCACCTGTCGCGCGGCAAAGTTATGACGTTTCGCCACAACGATCTCGTTCACGCACGCGACCTGCTTGCAGCGCATCGCGCCGAATATAAGCACGCTTTGATTGTCACCGACGGCGTGTTTTCGATGGACGGCGATCTCGCGCCGCTCGCCGAATTGCTCGCACTCGCAAATGAATACGACGCCTGGCTGATGTCCGATGATGCCCATGGCATTGGCGTGGTCGGTGGTGGACGGGGCTCGAGCTTCGCAGGCAATACCCATATTCCGGTGCCGCTCCAGATGGGCACCCTGTCGAAAGCGCTTGGATCCTATGGCGGCTACCTCTGTGCCTCTGGACCTGTGATCGAATTGATGCGCAATCGCGCGCGCACGCTCATCTATTCAACAGGCCTCCCACCCGCCTGTATAGCGGCTGCGATCGCCGCACTCGATTTGATTGAACGCGAGCCGGCTTATGCGACGCTGCCTGTCCAAAAGGCGAAAGCGTTCACGAAACGGGCGGGCCTGCCTGAAGCACAGAGTCCGATTGTGCCGATTATTATTGGCGACGAAGAAACGGCCATGACCGCTTCGCGCTACCTCGAAGGCGAAGGATATCTTGTTGTTGCCATCCGTCCCCCCACCGTGCCACCTGGCACTGCGCGGCTTCGCCTGACGTTCACGGCACAACACCCCAACATCGCTGTTGACCGGCTCGCCGACATCGTCCGCGACAAAATATTGGCGTAGCCCGTGGCTTCCTATTTCGTTACCTCGACCGGGACCGATGTCGGCAAGACCTTTGTCACATCCGGCCTGATTCGATATCTGCGTGAATCCAACCAGCCGGTTGCCGCACTCAAGCCGGTGGTTAGTGGCTACGACTCCTCGGTCGTCGAAACCAGCGACCCGGCGGTTCTCCTCACGGCTCTCGGACGGCAAGTCACGGCCGACGAGATTGAAAATATTGCGCCCTGGCGTTTTCGTGCGCCACTTGCGCCCGATATCGCCGCCGCGCGCGAGGGCCGAACAATCGATTTTGACAAACTGGTTTCATTCAGCCGCAATGCGATCGCTGCGGCGAAGGGGCCCCTGTTCATCGAAGGCGTCGGTGGGATCATGGTGCCACTCGACG
>Ga0265325_10000191_pt1 | contig 43670 bp, 36 predicted proteins | sample 41420metaG_FD_202090 | JGI IMG/M metagenome (GOLD analysis project Ga0265325, IMG submission 202090) | Rhizosphere microbial communities from Carex aquatilis grown in University of Washington, Seatle, WA, United States - 4-14-20 metaG | ecosystem: Host-associated > Plants > Roots > Rhizosphere...
TTAACCGTCGCCGCGAGCGACCACGAATTCCGCTTGTGATACCACCCACGAAGAGGCGGCCAGCGCGGCCATTACGATGCCGACGAGCGCCGCGCACGACAGGGGCAACGAAGCGCCACCGACGATGCGCTGCGCTTCAATGGGGATTTTCAGATCCAGAATCCTCGCCACCAGCGACCGCAGGTAGTAGGTCACGGTGAGGTTGTTCAACACGGCAGGTACGTAAGAGAGAGCAAATTCGATCATGGCGTACAGCAGGCCCACTGCCATCGCCCGGATCGGGACGATGACGCCGATGAGAACAAACACCGCCCCGTAGGCCAGCAGCGAGGCACAGACGCCCAAACACATTCCCGACAACAATCGTGCCCCCCCCACGGCGCCCAGAACCATCCATGAAACCACCAGGCTTGCGACGACGGGTACTAGCAGCGTGACCCACATCGCCGCGTACTTGCTGACCAGAATTCGCCATTTGGGAACGGGTCGCGTGAACAAATAGGTCAGCGTCTGGCCGTCGATTTCCACCGACACCAGCGAGCTGGCGAACAACAGCGACAGCAGCTCGCACATTACCTGCGGGTACAAAAGGAACAGAAAAATGCCAATTCCCATTTTTTCATCGTCGGGGTTGGCGCCGGGCGTGAATCCACCTCCCCAGCGGATGGCGGCCGCCAACACGATGGGCAGGCACAGAAACAGCGCCAGCAAGATCAACCGGCGGTCACAAAGTATCTGACGCACTTGTAAGCAGAAGACGGCCGCCATGCTACGCTCCAACCAGGTACTTGAACACCGCTTCCAGGTCGTCGTCCTCGGAAATCAATTCTTGCACGTGAACGCCCAACTCGACGACGAGCTCCGGCAAGCCGCCATAGAACGCGAGCGGATCGGCCGTGCGGATCGATAGTACACCTTGGTCGCGTTCCAACTCGATGCCGCTGATCGGCAAGTCGCGCAACAAGCGGTAGGCCAGTCGCTGGGGGTCGTCGCAGCGAATCGTGATCTGGTGCGGGTACTCGTTCATTAGCGCGCGGATTTCGTGGACGTTTCCGGAGGCCAGCACGCGGCCTCCGTAAATCAGCAGGAAATCCTCCGTGACGGCCTGCACCTCGTGCAGCACGTGGCTGGAAACGAGCACGCTCTTTCCTTCCCTTTCCAGCGACTTGATGAGCTGCATGACGTCGTGCCGGCCAATCGGGTCGAGCCCCGAAAGCGGCTCGTCGAGCACCACGAACTGCGGGTCGTGAACCAGCGCCTGCGCCAGCTTGGTGCGCTGCCGCATGCCCTTCGAATAGGTGCTGATGCGGCGATTCATGAACTCCGCCGCCCCCACGCGGTCGAGCGCCTCGGTGGCCTGCCGCCGCGCGGTGGGCCGGTCGCAGCCGTGCATCCGGGCCAACACGCTGACGAATTCCAACGCGGTCAGGTTCATGTAGAACCCGTCGTACTCGGGGCAGAAGCCAACCTGGCGAAACAACTCCGAGTTGTTCCAGGGGCACTCACCGAGTACGAGAATCTTGCCTTCGGTAGGGCGGAGCTGACCCGTCACCAGCTTCAAGAAAGTCGATTTGCCCGCGCCATTCGGTCCCAGCAGGCCGCGCACGCCGTGGGGCAGCTCCAACGTGAGGTCGTTCACGCCCAGCACCATGCCGTACAACTTGGAGAGCGACCAGGTCTGGATCAGTGGTTCCATATCGCAGCTTGTCACGCGTGTTGGCGTTTCATGGATTAGACCCTCAGGGGAGCGGTCACCCGCCGCAGCAAACCCAACAAGGCAACGATCGAGACCCCCAACAATGCCAACAGGGCCGTGGTCTCGGAATAGACCGTGCCGCTCAGCATCGCAAGCGGAGTGTCTGACAAGGTCTGTACCTGTTCGCGAACGTCGAAAACCGCCCCCAGCGCGGTCGCCGCAATCTGCCGGGGTGACACCAGAAAGATCCAGGTGGAGTCGCGCCACGTTGGCGACGCGACCAAGGTCAGGTAGAACAACTCGCCGAGAATACAAGTCGCCACCCAGGCGAAGGCCGCATAGCGGGGTTCGCGCGTAAGCGACGAATAGAACAGCATCAAAAGCGTGGCGGGCACGGCGGTCACGGCAAACGCCGCAAGAATCCTAACCGCGATCAGCCCCGTATCGAAGAAAGCGGCTAGCGACGGAGAGAATCCAATACTGATCGCGTACAACACCAGCGCAGGCGCCAACGTCACACTCATCGCGAACGAAAGCAACACCCCCGCTTTTCCCAGCAGGTAGTCCCAGCGTGTGATCGGTTTGGAGAAGTACATCAAGAACGATTTGCTCCGCACGTCCTGGGAAATCAACGGCGGACCGACGACGGCCACCACCAGAAACAAGATCATCAGTTGCGAGACGCGCATGTACTGATAAAAACTCCAGGACCAGGCCGCCTTCCGCACTGCCGAAGGGTCTTCGCGCAGCATTTGCCTGATCTTCATACCGAGCATCGCGGAGCCGATGGCTTCAAACGAGTCGGGCACGATCGCCGCACGCATCCGTGAATCGGGTAGACTGACGAAATTGGAGGGTGCCGTGATCGCTCGCGGCTCGGTCATTTTCCCCACGGCAAAGAACGCCGCGCCAAAATACGCAAGCGGAAGCCAGGCGACGAACATCATCCGCCGCAGCATTCGGTTTTGCAACGCAAGGCCAACCCCCGTGCGTGTGATGGGAAACCACCGCAGCCACCAGGGGCGCAGCTTTCCCTCCCAATGCCTGTAGCCAAATTCATAAATCGGCATGACGCGCCTCGCAGGAGGGTGCGTCGTGCACCGCTTTCAGGAAGATGTCTTCGAGCGAATTCCGCAACGGCGCCACCTGCCGTAACGCAGTTCGTGAAGCATGCGCCGAACGAAAGATCAGATCTTGCGTTTTACCCACGGGGCCTTGCACGTGCAGTTCGTCGCCGCCGGGTCGCGGTGCTCCAAGAACTTGTCCCGTTGCGGCGGTGCCAGGTTCTTCGGTTTGGCACCCTTCCGAGGCCAGAGCCGCGAGGAATGCTCTCCGATCTCCCTCGAACCGCACGCGGCAGCTTTCATTGGCGATTCGCCGCAAGTTTTCCAGCGTATCGTAGACCAGCAGTTTGCCCCGCCCCACCATCAGCACCGCGTCGCAGCATGCTTCGACGTCCTTGAGAATGTGAGTGGAAACCACCACGCTGACCCCCTTCCGCGTGGCCAGGTTGCTGATGAGCTGCAGCATTTTCTCGCGTCCTTGAGGATCCAGTCCGCTGGTCGGCTCATCAAGGAACACCAGCCGCGGCGAATGGATCAGTGCCTGGGCCAGCTTGACCTTTTGTTTCATGCCCGTGGAATACGTTTGCACCAGGCGATAACGTTCTTCGCCGATCAGCACGTAGTCGAGCACCTCGTGGGCGCGGCGCAGGCTGACAAGTGGGGGCACCCCGGCTAATTCTCCGGCATAAGCCACCGAGGCAATTCCTCGCAGGCCGGCGAAAAAGCAGTCGTCCTCGGGCATAAAACCGACCAGCTCTCGAATACGGCGGGACTGGGTCCGCACGTCGAGATCGAAGACCTTCGCGCTACCGGAGGTAAACCGCACCAGGCCCATCAAGAGCTTGATGAGCGTACTCTTGCCGGCGCCGTTGGGACCCAACAGCCCCACTGCCCCCGGACGAATGACCGACGTCAGGCGGTCCAAGGCCAACAGTCCACCATAGCGCTTGGTGACTTGGTTCAGTTCGATCATGGGCGACAGTAGACCGCGCGGCCGGGGCGAACGCAACTTGCCGTGGGCGGCAAGCACCTTGAACCTGGCAGCAATGGGTCGGCGCGGGCTGGGCGCGATTGCCAGGTGCGTCGCTCCGTGCCATGATGTTCCGACGAGCGTCGCATGATATTCGGCACAGTGTGATCGGGTTGTCCGCGGCGGAATCCTTGGAGAACAAGTACCAGTGCCAAATCATTGCTGGAATCGGCTCCTCGAACGGCTCGTCCGATACCGCCGTTGGTTGCTGCTGGTGGCGCTGGTCCTGACCGGCGTGTCGATCTATCCCGCCAGCCAGGTTGCATTCGATCAGTCGATCGAATCGCTCTATGCGCCTGGCAACCCGAAGCTTGTTGACTACGTCGAGAGCAGGTCGCTGTTCGGCGGCGACGAGTTCGTCTTCGTCGCGTATACCGATCCCGAATTGTTCCAAGCCACCGGTCAAGAACGGTTGACCAATCTTGCCGCACGCGTGGCCACGGTGCCGGGGGTGGTCAAAGGGAGTGTCCAGAGTTTGGACGCATACCTGAAATTCACCAGCGGCCCGGTCTTTCGGTCGCGGCGCGAGCAATTGATCGAATTCACTCGCGGTCTGTTGCTTGGCAACGACAACGAGACATCCGCGGTCGCGCTGCGACTTGCCGATGAGGCCAACGCTCCCGTGCCCCGAGCGACGACGATCGCCGATCTTCGACGCATCGCCGACGAACAAACGCTGCCGACCTATGTCGTGGGTGAACCGATCCTGGTGTACGATATGTTTCGTTATGCCCAGGAAGACGGCGAGTTCATGGGACAGGCCGTTTCCTTGCTGCTCGTCGTGGTGATCCTGTTCTTTCTGCGCGACGTCCGCTCGGTCGTACTCCCCTTCGTTATCGTCCAAATGACGATCTTGTGGACCAAGGCGGTCCTGTCGATTAGTCACATCCAGCTCTCGATGGTCAGCTCGATCCTCGGCTCGCTGGTAACCATCATCGGCGTCTCCACGGTCGTATATCTATCGTTGTATTTTCAAGAGCTGCGCGAGCGATTCGATCCTGAAACCGCCTTTCGCCGGATGCTGGACGTTATCGGCAGCGACATCGTCTGGGTCTGCCTCGCGACCGCCGCCGGTTTCGCGGCGCAGCTTTCGAGCCACTTGCATCCCGTGCGCACATTCGGCCTTACGATGGTCATGGGTTCGCTGTTCGTGCTCGTCGCCATGGCGCTCGTTCTGCCCGGAGGGATGCTCATAGGGCTCGGCCGTCGCTCGCCATCAAAGCCCCGGGGCGACCGACATGTCAACCAATCGCTGCACCGGCTCAGTGCCTGGGTGCTGCGTCATCCAATGGGAATCGGCATCACCACCATGATAGCGCTGGCGGGCGGCATTGGCGGCCTGGTGCAACTCCGCCTTGAAACCGACTTCAGCCGCAACTTCCGCTCTTCCACCCCCGTGGTCAAGGCGCTGAACTTCATGGAAGAGCGCCTCGGCGGTACGGGGATGTGGGAAGTCAGCTTTCCCGCGCCTCCGCAGCTTGAAGAGGACCATCTGGCGAGAGTCCGCCGCCTTGCCGGCCAGCTCCGCGAGCTCCGCCTCGGCAATGAACCCGCGTTGACCAAAGTCGTGGCCATCACGGATGGTCTTGATCTCGTCCCGCGCGTCCCGTTCCTGGTTCCGAACGCGGAATCGCAGGCGCGCTGGGTCGACACGCTCGCCCCCGAATTCCGGTCCAGCCTCTTAAATCAAACAAAGGGCCGCATGCGGATCATGCTGCGGGCTCGAGAACGTCAGTCCGCTGAAGACAAGGAACGGCTGATGACGCAGGTGCGTCAGGTCGCTCAGGCCGAGTTCCCCGAAACGAAAGTAACCGGCCTGTTCGTCCTGCTGGCCAGCCTCATCGAAAGCCTGATGCACGATCAATGGACCGATCTCGCCGTCGGAGCGGCCGGCCTGATCACCATCATGACGATCGCATATCGCTCGCTATGGATGGGCCTGATCTCTCTGGTGCCAAACGTGCTGCCGATCGTCTTTTTGCTCGGCGGCATGGGTTGGGCGGGCATTCCGATCAATATCGGCACGGCCATGATCGCCAGCGACACCATGGGGCTGACCATCCACGATAGTATCTTCTACCTCTCCGCCTACCGCCGCGCGCGACGCTCGGGTTTGGATTTCCGCGGCGCCCTTTCCGAAGTCCAGACGGAGGTTCGTCGTCCGCTGGTATATTCCAACCTGGCGCTGATTCTTGGATTCCTGGTTCTAACGACATCGCATTTCGTGCCGCTGATCTACTTCGGCGCACTCGTCAGTACGGCCATCGCCGGCGGACTTGCGGTCAACCTGCTGCTCATCCCGCTTTTGCTTCAATTGGGCGAAATCATGCAAAAGAAGCGGGAGTGAAACGCCTGACTGCGGTGATTCAGAGACGAAGTTTCGTCTCCGCGGCTCACGGACTCGGCGCAAGCAATTCTTCGGGCCGCAGAATGTAGATCTCCACCTCTGTGGGGGTACGCCGCGCAGGTTGCCTGAAACCCGGAAGAGCCAAAAGAAATGTGGAATTCCCAGGGAACGTTTGCAGTTTCCGCCGCCTGAATACGCACTGCATTGTTAGGAGAGATGACGGTCGTCTCTGACGACTCACTTTTTCTGTTTACCCAATCTTGCTTTCGCGAAGTTCCGCCAGCCACGTCGACTCCCAGGATCGTGGTTGGGTGCCGCGTGGCGTCCAGTCCCACGCCGGAACACCCTTTACGCTTGGAGGAGAAAACCCTTGAATCGCCTTCGCAAAACGCGTCGCACATCCCGGTTTCTCGAACGCCTGGAAGAACGACGCTGCCTCTCGGCGCTGCCGATCATGGCGGCACCCTTGGCCGCGCCCGACAGCGCCACGAAGGCCCAGATTAACCATGCCTATGGCCAACTCCCTTTGAACTTCGAGGCGAACCAGGGGCAGACGGATCACCAGGTCAGCTTCCTCTCCCGTGGCGCCGGCTTCAGCCTGTTTCTCACGCCCAGCGAGACAGTGCTGAGTTTGCGAAATCAGCCGGCGGCCGGCATTCAGGCATCGGCCGAGGATTCCGTATTGCGCATGCAGCTCCTCGGCGCCAATCCCGAGCCGGCCATGGTTGGTCTCGACCGGCAGGCCGGCACGAGTAACTATCTGATCGGTGACGATCCCATTCATTGGCGCACTGGCGTCACCAGCTTCGGTAAGGTCCAGTACCAGGACGTCTATCCAGGTGTCAATTTGGTCTATTACGGCAACCAACGGCAGCTCGAATACGACTTCGTCGTGGCCCCGGGTGCCGATCCCGGCGCCATCAAGCTCGCCATTCAGGGCGCTGAAAGTATGGCCCTGGACACCCAGGGCAACCTGGTCTTGAAGACCGCGGGGGGCGACGTCATCGAGCACGCACCGGTGCTTTATCAGGAAGGGCAAGGGGGGCGGCAAGCGGTCTCGGGCAACTACGCCATCCAAGGCGACGGCAAGGTCGGCATTCAAATCGGCACTTACAATCGAGCGCTTCCGTTGGTCATCGACCCGACGTATTCCCTGGTCTACTCGACCTACCTGGGCGGCAGTGGCGACGAGATAGGTTATGGCATCGCCGTGGACGGGTCCGGAAGCGCGTACGTGACAGGCTTTACGAGTGCGACCAACTTCCCAACCAGGTCTCCATTACAACCGAGCAACGACGGTGCCGAAGATGTCTTCGTGACGAAGTTGAATGCCGCCGGCTCCCTACGCGTCTACTCCACTTACCTTGGTGGCGGCGGAAATGACGCCGCCACGGGAATCGCACTCTACACGGACCCGCTCGGAAAGACCTTCCCCTACGTGACCGGATTCACTCAATCGACCAACTTTCCGACGACCTCGGGCGCCTTGCAGACCTCGTCAAGCGGCGGGCAAAATGCCTTCGTGGCCGAATTGAATGACACAGGGTCCGCGCTCGTCTATTCCTCCTTCCTGGGTGCCAGCGGCCGGGTCGAGGGAATCGCAGTCGATGGCTCCGGCGACGCGTACGTAACAGGCTCGACGTCATCAGCCAGCTTCCCGACGACCACGGGGGCTTTCCAGACGGCTTTCAAGGGCTCCGCCGACGCCTTCATCGCGAAGGTCGATCCCACCCTTACCGGCACCGCTTCATTGCTCTACTCGACCTACTTGGGCGCCGGAGGTAACGTGATTGGGAACGCAATCGCGGTAGACGACTCTGGCAACGCCTATGTGACGGGCTCGACGAGTTCGGCCAAATTCCCGACGTCGTCAGGGGCCTTTCAATCGGCAGTGGCCGGTCAAAGCGACGCGTTTGTGGCGAAGTTGAATCCGGCAGGCAATGCCCTCGTCTACTCGACCTATCTCGGCGGCAGCACGACGGATGTGGGCAACGGCATCGCCGTGGACAGTACCGGCAACGCTTACGTGACCGGCTATACCGACTCGACGAACTTTCCCATCATGAACGCATACCAGTCGATGTTCGGTGGTGGCGGCGATGCATTCGTGGCCAAATTGAATGCGGCCGGCTCGGCGCTACTCTACTCGACCTATCTCGGCGGCAGCGGCTCAGAAAATGGCACCTACCGAGTCGGCGGAATCGCCGTGGACCGTACCGGCAATGCCTATGTGACGGGCATCACCTTTTCGACCAACTTTCCCATTAGTAATGCCTTGCAAACTGTGAATTACGGCGGCGGGGATGCGTTTGTGACCGAACTTAATCCATCCCTTGTAGGAATGGCGTCGCTTGTGTACTCCACTTGCCTCGGGGGCAACGGCGGGGATACAGGCTATGGCATTGCCGTGGACGGCGCCGGCAACGCCTACGTGACGGGGGAGACCGCTTCGAGCAACTTCCCCACGAGGGATGCTTTGCAAGGCAAGTTCGGAGGTGCCAAGCACACCAGCGACGCTTTCGTGACGAAGATCGACCCGCCTCCTTCGACGTCAGCAGCGAACAGTTCGTCGAATTCCACAGTCGGAATGGCAGCGGGCGCCTTTGCGTTTCCAGTGGAATTGCGTGGCGAAATTCTAGTACAGCGCGTTCCGCAGATTTCGTTCGCCGCGATGCTAACAAGCTCCGAGGCGGATGCGGCGACAACGGTGTTGTGGACAGGCTTCGGTCTGCCAACGAAGACATCAGGTGCGCCAATCGTTGGACCGAACATTCAGTTCAGTCTTATCGCGTACCGCAAGGCGAGTGATACAGTATTTGCCGACTTCGGCAGCATGTAGTGGCAGTCATGCCCGGCTGCGCGCGAAACAAACGCGTCTATCGGGGTGGTTGCTGGCCGGATATGCTTCAAGGTGATGAACGACGTGACTCAAATCCTGGAAGCGATCGAGCGCGGCGACGGCCGGGCCGCCGAGGACCTGCTGCCCCTGGTGTATGACGAACTGCGGCGGCTGGCTGCGCAGCGTCTCGCGCAGGAACAGCCTGGCCAGACGCTGCAGGCAACGGCCTTGGTACACGAAGCATTCATACGACTTGTTGATGTGCATCGGGTGCAGGATTGGAACAGCAAAGGTCATTTCTTTGCTGCGGCCGCGGAAGCCATGCGGCGAATTCTGGTGGACCGCGCTCGACACCGGACGGCGCTAAAGCGAGGTGGAGGGCGCAATCGCCTCGAGCTCGACGAGTCGAACATTGCCGCATCGGAGTGCTCCGACGACCTGTTGGCGCTCGACGACGCGTTGGAAAAACTTGTTGAAACGGACCAACAGTCCGCGGAATTGGTCAAGCTTCGGTTCTTCGCGGGATGCACGATGAACCAGGCTGCGGAGATTCTCGGCATTTCTCCGCGAAAAGCCCATTATGTCTGGCATTACGCGCGTTCGTGGCTGCGTCGTGAAATGTCAGGCGAGCGAGGCCCGGTCTATGAATGAACGTGATATTTTCATCTCCGCGCTCGAAAAGGGCGATCCAGCCGAGCGATCCGCATATGTGAGGGAAGCGTGCGGCGACGATCAGGCTAAACGACTGCAGATCGAGGCCCTGTTGAAGGAATCTGACGCTTTGGGGAGCTTTCTTGAGCCCCCGACTCCTGCTGAAGGCGCGACCATCGGTTGGTCCGACGTCGTCGAGCGGCCAGGTACGGTCATCGGCCCATACAAACTCTTGCAGCAGATCGGCGAGGGGGGCATGGGTACGGTCTACATGGCTGAGCAAACCGAGCCCGTCCAACGCAAGGTCGCCCTGAAATTGATCAAGGCAGGCCTCGAAAGCCTTCATGTCATCGCCCGCTTCGAGGCCGAGCGGCAGGCGTTGGCCCTGATGGACCATCCCAACATTGCCAGGGTGTTGGATGCGGGCACGACCGCGGGCGGCCGGCCCTACTTCGTCATGGAATTGGTCAAGGGTCTGCCGATCACCAAGTACTGCGATCAGCACCACCTGTCGACCCGACAACGCCTCGATCTGTTCGTTCCGGTCTGCCAGGCCGTCCAGCATGCGCATCAAAAGGGCATCATCCACCGTGACCTCAAGCCGTCGAACATCATGATCTGTCTCTATGACGGCAAACCGGTGCCCAAGGTCATCGATTTCGGCATCGCCAAGGCCATCAGCACTAAGTTGACCGAGCGGACGCTGTTCACAGAATTCGGCGCCGTGGTGGGCACCTTCGAGTACATGAGCCCCGAGCAGGCGGAGCTCAACCAACTCGACATCGACACCCGCAGCGACATCTACTCCTTGGGAGTGCTGCTCTACGAGTTGCTGACTGGGTCGACGCCGCTGGAGCGCGGGCGCCTGAAAGAGGCGGCACTACTCGAAGTCTTGCGCCTGATTCGCGAGGAGGAGCCGCCCAAGCCGAGCTCTCGGCTGAGTACGACCGATGGACTGCCCTCGATCGCAGCGAACCGGGCGTGTGAGCCGAAAAAACTCGGCGGGCTTGTGCGCGGGGAGCTGGATTGGATTGCAATGAAAGCCCTGGACAAGGACCGCAACCGCCGCTACGAGACGGCCAACGGGCTGGCTCAGGACATCGAGCGCCATTTGCACAACGAGCCGGTGCAGGCCTGCACGCCGTCAGCAATGTACCGCCTTCGCAAGTTCACCCGGCGAAATCGCGTGGCGATCACAACCGCAGCAATTCTTTCGGCCACGTTGTTGCTCGGAACAGCGGTCAGCAGTTGGCAGGCAATCCGCGCGACACGGGCCGAGGGCCTGGCTCGCATGCGGTTGCAGGCGGAGACAAAGGCGCGGAACGAGGCCGTGGCAGCCAGGAACGACGAAGCCGAGCAACGGATCATCGCCGATCGGGAACGGATGGAGGCCGAGCTGCAGCGACAACACGCCGATGCAAACTTCAAGCAGGCCCTCGACGCAGTTGATCAAATGTTGACGCAGGTAGGCCAGGAGGACCTAGCCTCGCTGCCACACATGGAGCGGGTGCGGCGCGACTTGCTAGTCAAAGCGTTGCAATTCTACGAGCAATTCTTGCGCCAGCGGAGTAACGACCCAGTCGTCCGTAGCGAGGTTGGGATGGCGTACTGCCGCGTGGCGGAAATCCAACACAAGCTTGGGCAAGACACCCAGGCCGAGGTTGCGCACGGCCTGGCGGTCGATCAGTTGGAGGGTCTGGCAACCGAATTCCCTGGTTCGCCCGCGTACCGACTCGAACTGGCTCGCAATCTGTACAGCCAGGGCACGTTTCTCAGAGATGGTGACCGAATCGAGGAAGCCCTGACGGTCCTCCAGCGAGCCCTGAGCTTGCAGGAAAAGCTGGTCTCCGAGCACCCTAATTCCTCCGATTCCCGGCGCGACCTGGCTCGAAGCCATAGCGCTCTCGGTACTGGTTGGGGGAAAACCGGCAATGCCCTAAAGGCGGAGGAGGCTTTCGATCGTGCCATCCGTTTGCAGGAGGAGTTAGCCGCCGAATATCCCGCGAAACCCGATTATCAAAGAGATCTGGGCCGGTTTCTCTCGAACCGGGCGACCATGCACAGTCGCGCCGGCCGTTTTCAAGAAGCGGAGACGACGTATCGCCAAGTCATCGCAATTGAGCGAAAGCTTGTCGAAGACTACCCGGCTGAGCGTGATGACCAGCGGATCCTGACGGCGGCCTACACCAACCTCGGGGGCATGCTATGGCAATCCCATCGACTCGTGGACGCGGAAGATGCGTTTCGGCAAGCGCTTGCCTTTATTGAAAAACTCGCCGCCGACTTCCCCAGCGTGCCGAAGTACCAGAGTTCTTTGGGTGGAATTTACAGTAACCTGGGCACCTTGTCGTGGATAACCGGCAGGGAAACGGAGGCGACGAAGTTCCATCATCAGGCCATTGATATCCACGAGAAGCTAGCGGCCGAATACCCCGCGGTGCCTGACTTCGAGAGCGCCTTGGGGGGTGCCCTGCACAACTTCGCCAGCCTGCTCCAGAAAAAGCCGAGCGAATTGGAACAGGCGCGTGAACTCTACGAACGAGCAATTCGTCACCAACAGTTCGCGGTGGAGCGAAACGCGCGAAACCCGAACTACCGCAACTTTCTTTTGAACCACTACGAGAACATGGCCTTTACGCTGAGGGCCCTTGGCCGGCGTGCTGAAGCCGAGCAGAATTACCGACGTAACCTGGCCTACGAGACTGCACTGATCGCCGAATCTCCGAATGTGCCCGACTACCAAAGCCATTTGGGTTGTACGCTTCATAACTTGGGTGAGTTGTTGCTCGACCAGAATCAACTCGCAGAGGCTCGCGCTCTCTTCGAACAAGCCGTCGGCCATCAACAAGCTGCTTTGAAGATCAACCCAAAAAACTCAGAGTATCGTCGGTTCCTCCGAAACCACGATTCGATCCTAGGCTCGGTTCTGGTGAAACTCGCCGATCCAGACGCGGCTGAGGCGGCATACCGCCGGGCCCTGATCCTCGACCAGGAACTCGCAGACGCGGCGCCCAATGCGCCGGATTACCTGAGTAACTTCGGGGCCACGTGCAACGATCTGGCCATGGTGCTATGTGACCGGAATCAACTGCCGCAAGCGCGTCAACTCCTGGAACAGGCCATCACGAACCAACAAGCTGCCCTAAAGATCAGTCCTCAGAGTTTACGTTTCCGGCAGTTTCTGCGGAACCATTACTTGAATTTAGCCGACATTCTACTGCGCCAACAAGAGCATTCCGAGGCGGCCCGGATCACGGCTGAGATGGTCCACGTCGAAACAGATGAGGAGGGGAGCGATTCGTACAACGCCGCATGCTTGCTCGCACGTTGTGTATCGTTGGCGAGGAACGATGCGAAACTGACCCAGATTGTGCAACAGGCCACCGCAGAAGCGTACGCAGACGATGTCGTTGAACTCCTTGATCAGGCCGCCGGGTCCGGCTGGAATGATTTCGAGCATATGAGACTTGACGCGGATCTGGACTCGATTCGCGAGCACCCCGGGTACAAAAAGTTGATCGAGAAGCGGTAGCGTCAGCGGCCGCTTACAGCGCTGGATAACGAAGAACTGGAACGGATTGCGTTTTGGAAAATGGGAGGTCTGACTAACGAGCGCATCGCCAAGGCTTGTAACGCTCGCGGTGCGAATCACCCCACTGGAAAATGCTCGGTGAGCGCTGTCGCGATCATGATGTAGATGACATGCGGAAACTCGAACGGCACCCTCAATAACGGCACCGAGAAGCCCCGTTAGCCAATGCAGAGCAACGCGTCGTGATGGCATCGTTGCTTGACAAACGCTCCCTTCAGGATCGACAATCGCGACAACCAAACCCCACGGATACCTCGAACATGCACCGCAGAATGCTCTTTGGCACCGCCGTCTGGATCCTGTTACTCTCGCCGCTTGCTTCGGCCACCGAGGTGCCCGACGACGTGATCTGGGACGCGGATATCGAGTTTGCCAACCCTGACGATCAACACTTACAACTCAATCTGGCCCGACCGAAAACGGGCGAAGGGCCGTTTCCGGCGGTGATCTGTATCCACGGCGGCGGGTTCCGCGCGGGCACGCGCCAGGGCTACGATGGTTTGTGCGTCAAGTTGGCCCAACGTGGCTTCGTTGCCGCGACGGTCAGCTACCGCCTGGCCCCCAAGTACCAGTTTCCCGCCGCCGTTTACGACGTCAAGGCGGGGGTCCGTTGGCTACGGGCCAGCGCAGAAAAGTACCACGTCGACCCAGACCGTATCGGTGTTACGGGCGGTTCCGCCGGTGGACACTTGGCCCAGTTTCTCGGCGTTACGCCAGACGTCGATCAGTTCGAGGGGGATGGCGGAAACCTCGACCAATCGAGCCGGGTGGCTTGCGTCGTCAACTACTTCGGCCCCAGCGACCTGACCAGATCATATGGCAAGAGCGTCGACGCCGCCGAGGTGTTGCCGCTGTTCCTGGGCGGCAACGTCGAACAACAGCGGCGGCGCCATATCCTGGCCAGCCCGCTCTATTGGGTCACTCCCGAGGCGGCACCCACGCTCTGCATCCACGGGACAGACGACAAGTACGTGGCCCATGAGCAGGCCGAGTGGATCGTCGAGCGGCTGAAGTCGGCCGAGGTCGAAGTGGAGCTATTGACGTTGGAAGGCGCCGGCCACGGCTTCAAAGGAGCCGACGCCGAACGTGCGGAAACGGCGATGTTTGCGTTCTTCGAAAAACACTTGAAACGTGACCGGTAACTAACCGATTCTGAGGCGGGCTTGGCGATGAGCGGACAACAGCCGGGCTCGCAAGGGGCACCAACACCGTACTTCGTTCCGCACGCGAGACCGGGCGAGATAGCCGATAACTTGCCGCACGGCGGCCTTGCAGCTTGCGAAGCCAGCTAGGCCGTTTCCTGCTCACGCAGGCCCAAATCCGACATCATCTGCTCGCGTATCTTGAACTTCTGAATTTTGCCCGTCACCGTTTGTGGGAAATGCTCGACGAAGCGGATATACCGCGGCACCTTGTAATGGGCCAGCTTGGCTCTGCAATACTGGCGGATATCGTCGTCGGTCGCCTCAGCCCCGGCCTTGAGCTTGATCCAGGCGCAAAGCTCTTCGACGAATTTGGGGTCGGGCACACCCACGACCGAAACCTGTTCGACCGCCGGGTGTGTGAACAAGAACTCTTCGATCTCGCGAGGGTAAACGTTCTCACCGCCGCGGATGACCATGTCCTTGATCCGGCCGGTAATGCGGTAATATCCGTTGGCCTGCCTCAGGGCCAGATCGCCCGTGTGCAGCCAACCGTCGGTGTCGATCGCCGCGGCGGTGGCTTCCGGTTGTTTGTAGTAGCCCAGCATCACGACGTGGCCGCGGGTGCAAAGCTCGCCCTGCTGGTTGTCGCCCAACTCCAGGCCAGTCGCCGGGTCGACCAGCTTGACTTCGACTCCCGGCAGCGGCCGGCCCACCGACTCGACGCGCAACTCGAGCGGGTCGTCGGCGCGAGTTTGCGTGATCACGGGCGAGGCCTCCGTCTGCCCGTAGGCGATGGTCACCTCGCGGGCCCCCATCTCGCGGATCACCTGGCGCATGACCTCGATCGGGCAGGGACTGCCCGCCATGATGCCGGTTCGCAGGCTCGTCAGGTCGCGGCCCGCGAACGAAGGGTCCTGCAGTTGGGCGATGAACATCGTCGGCACGCCATAGACGGCCGTCGCTCGCTGGCGCTCGATGGCGTCGAGCGTGGCGACGGGTTGGAACGATTCGGCGGGCACGATCATGGCCGCGCCATGCACGACGGCGCAAAGCGTGCCAAGCACGCAACCAAAGCAATGGTAAAACGGCACCGGGATGCAAATCCGATCGGTGTGCGTGAACCGCTGGCACTCGCCCGTAAAGTAGGCATTCAAGAGCAGGTTGCGATGGCTGAGCATTGCGGCTTTGGGAAAGCCGGTCGTGCCGGACGTGTATTGAATGTTGATCTTGTCGCCGGGTGCCAGCGAGTGAAGCAGGGCATCGAGATCGCAAGGGTTGGCCTGGCCGCGGCGGCAGAATTCCTGCCATGAAATCGCCCCGCTCGGCGGTTCGCCTTTGAGGGCCACCACCCAGCGCAGCATAGGAAACTCGTCGAAGCGCAGTTCGCCCTCGGTAGCTGATGCCAGGCCAGGGCAAACCTCGGCCAGCATGGTGAAATAGTCGGAAGTCTTGAAGCGATCGACCAGGAACAGCGCCTTGGCATCGCTTTGACGGAGGACAAATTTCAGCTCGAAGGGGCGGTAAGCCGGGTTGATCGTGACCAACACGGCGCCAATCCGCGCGGTGGCGAATTGCAAGATTACCCATTCGGGCACGTTGGTGGCCCAGAGCGCGACGTGGTCGCCGCGGCCGATGCCCAAGCTCAGAAGTCCCAGCGCGGCCTCGTCCACGCGGGCCTGAAACTCGGCGTAGTTCAACCGCAGCCCAAGGGCGGGGAATACCAGCGCATCGTCGTGCGGATGCGCGGCGGTGGTTCGCGCCAGTACTTCGCCGATTGTCAGCCCCTCGACCCAAACCTGCGGCGCCGCCGTGTTCGCCATCGAAGTCGGTTTCCACTCCATTACGAAAGCGATGGTCTTCGTGTCTGTGCGAAAAACGCGTCTATTCCCGCCTTTCGCTTCGCAAAAGACGACACAGGCCCAGCAGAAATGGGGCCCATCCTACTCTGCTGCCTCTACTGGCTCTACCGGTTCCGCGGGTAACTCCGTGATCGGGTGCCGCTCGTCCGCCGAGATGAAGTACCCTTCTTGCAGGAACCGCAGCGTGTATTCCTGGACCTTCGCGTTCATCGTGCTGAAGGGGTGCAAGACGGGCAGGATCACGAAATCGCTGGCGCCCACGAGCATGGTCGTCGAGACGCTCAACAAACCGTCATTGTCGCCTTTCAAGCGAGGATTGTAACCGCGGTCGTCGCCCTTGCCTCCGGCGATGATGCCGAACTCGCACGACGGCGTGGCCAGCGTCTTTTCGACTTCGGGCCATCCGGCACCCAACTCCACCGCCGATTTGCCCAGAACCAGCGAAAACAATTCATTGTCGCTCCACGACTGGGCGGCCGCCGCGCCATGGTTGGGAGGTGCGATCATCACGAAGCGTTTGATTCTCGGGTCGAGAGTGCCGCTCGAATCGGGACCAGCCGCATCACCCATGTAGCGACGAACGACCAGGTTTCCCAGGCTGTGCGCGACAAAGTTGAGCTCTTCGATACCGTCGAGGTGCTCGACGATTCCGGCCAACCTTTTCGCATGTTCGCCGATGTCGGAGCGCGTACTGGCGTAGCCAACGTTGAATACGGTATAGCCCCCTTTCTGCTTGATGCAATCCGCCAGCGACTGCATCGTGCTCCGCATGCCACCCAGGCCATGCACGATGATCACCGCCTTGCCCTTCATCGGCGGAAGTTTTCGTTCGCGTTTGATTTCCTCGAGTGTCGCCAGGCATTCCTCGAACGAACCCCGACATTCGCGGCGGTCATTGCCGTCGAGCAGCCGGCAATGGCCGATCAGCGAATGCCGCTGAATTCGCCAGTCCTGAAACAGCAGTTCGTCATCCCACAGCTGTTTCCCACCCAAAGTCTTCGAACGCCAGTCCGACAAGCGGCTTCCCAAGTGCCGCCGGGCCTCGGGAGGCACGCCTTCCCGCGCGTCGGCTTCACGGTCGGAGGGCTTTTCGCCGTCCGCCGACGGCGAGGCGATGGGTTCGTCGGCCTCGGCGGCGGAAAGCCGCATGAGATTGCAGCCCGACAGCACGGCCAATGAAATCATGGCGACAAGCGCCGACAACATCCAGCTTCGTAAAATGGCGGTCATGGGCGGGGAACCCTCAGGTCGATGAAAACGTAGGTTAGGCTTTCCAGCCTGACTCTCACCACATGCGGCCACATCAGTTCGCAGAGCGTTACCGCATGGCGTGCGCATTGGTCACATTCGGCCGGAATGCAGTCTGAGATTGTCGCAGATTCCAGTGATTCTTGCCAGTGGGAGCGACTCTGGGCAAGCGTCTTGGCTCGTTAGGAACACCGCCGCGCGGCTTACGAGAAGAATTTCTGGTAGGCCGCTTTCGAGGCGTCAATTCCTCGCCGCACGGCCAGGATGTCGGTCGAGAGCGAGAGCATCCGGCAACCTTTTTCGTAAGCCCGGTCGGCGAAGGCGGGGTCGGCGGGCACGGTTCCCCAGTGCTTGCCGTGACGGCGGCAGGCGGCGGCCACCTGGTCGATCGCCTCCCAGACTTTGGCGTGGCCCGTCTGACCCAAAACGCCCAGCGACTGCGAAAGATCGGCCGGACCGACGAAGAGCACGTCGACCCCGTCGATCGCGGCGATCTCGTTGGCTTCCTGGACGGCGCTGGCCAATTCGATCTGAATCGCCACCAGGTGCTCGCGGTTGGCGCGCTCGGCGAATTCAGCCTGCGTGCGATGAGTAAAGTCGGCGTCGCGACCGGAGGTGTTCATCCCGCGTGTGCCACGTGGAGCGAACTTGGCCCAGGTGACGAATTCCTCGGCATGTGCCGCCGAGCGAATCTGCGCCGCCATCACGCCGCCTGCGCCTGCCTCAAGGTTTTGAGTGACCTGGGCGTAATTGGTCGGCGGCATTCGCACGAAAGTATCGAACCCGTTGGCGCGCGCGGCCAGCGTGGCCAGTTGGATTTCCTGGTAGGTCAACCCGACGTGTTCCTGGTCGAGCCAGATGCCGTCGAAGCCTCCGGCCAGGCCGAACAGGTCGATCAACACCGGATTGATCAACCGGCCCAACGCGAACAGGCGGCAAAGTTCGTTCTTGGCGAGAATCTCTTTGAAGCGTCGGGCCATGGTGGTGTGGTGTGTGGGTACTGGCAGTGAAATCCAACGCTGTACTGTACAAGAGAGAGTGGACCGAGGGAAGGTCCCAACGAATGACAACTGACAAGTGACAAGTGAAAACTGCCAAATGACCAGCCAATCACACGGCCGCGCGCGATACCGGCGTGCCGCGGCGCGCCAGCGCGCCGTCGATTTGCGCCAGTTGAGCCTCACTGAGCCGCCATCCAAGAGCGCCGGCGTTCTCGCGGAGCTGATCGGGACGCTTCGCCCCGCATAACGCGGTGGTGATGCCAGGCCGGTGGATCGTCCAGTTGATCACCAACTGCGAAACGGTCCTGCCAGCTTCCGCGGCAATCACGCGCAGGTCGTCGAGAAAGTCCTGGGTCCTTCGCCACTCGTCGCCCTGAAACATGGGATACTTGGCTCGTCCATCGCCGGCGGCGAAGACATGATCGCGCGCCAGCTTGCCCGCCAGCAGGCCCTTCATCAAGGGCCAATAAACCATGACCGACACGCCATGCGCGGCACACCAGGGAAGCGTATCGATTTCGATTTCGCGCTGCAGCATGTTGTAATGCGGCTGGAAGGCGGCAAGCGGGCAAACGGCGGCGAACTCATCGAGTTGAACCTGCGACGCGTTCGAAAGTCCGATGCTCCGCGCCTTGCCTTCGTCCGTCAAATCCTTGAGCGCGCCGGCCGATTCGGCCAACGGCACGTTGGGGTCGGGCGCGTGCAGGTAGAGCAGTTCGACACGGTCGGTGCCCAACCGCCGCAGGCTTTCGTCGCACTGTCGTCGGAGCGTGGCGGGTCGGCCGTCCCTGGCCTGCTTGCCTTCGGGCCCCCAATGAATACCTCCCTTGGTGGCGATCACCAGTGCGTCGCGCCGTGAGCCGATGGCGCGGCGGATCATGAGCTCACTCTCGCCGTGGTGGCCGTAGCAAAAGGCCGTATCGAGGAAGTTGATCCCCACTTCAAGACAGGTTGAGATTGTTGCCAAACTATCGGCCTCGGACACGCCCACGCTCGTGATGCCGGTGATCGGCCAGCAGCCAAGCGCGATGGGAGTGACGCGAATGCCGGTGTTACCGAGAGGACGGAGCTCGATCATCGTTGAGAGTCAACCATTTTCAGCGCGGCCCATTCCCGGCGCCGCGCGGTTTGTCTGCCGGCGGCGCGGGCAAGGCCAGCTTTCGTTTGTGGACCGCTTGTTTCAGCAAGTATTCGATTTGACCGTTGACACTGCGCAGCTCTTGCTGCGCCCATGCCTCCAGTTCCGCGTAGAGCCCCGGCTCGATCCGCAGCAGAAACGTCTTGCGCGGCTTCATAGGTCGGATCCCGCTCTAGGTATACAACGTACCCGTGTTGATTACCGGCTGCGCGTCGTGCTCGCCACAAAGGACGACCAGCAGGTTGCTTACCATCGCCGCTTTGCGCTCTTCGTCGAACTCGACGATCTGTTTGGTAGTCAGCTCTTCCAACGCCATTTGCACCATGCTCACCGCCCCGTGGACGATCATCTTGCGGGCCGCGATGATCGCCTCGGCCTGTTGGCGGCGGAGCATCACGCCGGCGATCTCCGGCGAATAGGCCAGGTGGGTGAGCCGCGACTCCTCGACGGTCACGCCCGCCTTGGCCAACCGTTGCTGTAGCTCTTCGCGCAAGGCCGCCGAAACCTCGTCGACGCCGCTGCGCAACGTGATCTCGTGCTCTTCCCCATGATCATAGGCGTAGGAATTGGCCAGGTGCCGCATGGCCGACTCGCTTTGGATCTTCACGTAGTGCTCGAAGTTCTCGACATCGAAACAAGCCTGAGCCGTATTTTCGACTCGCCAAACGACCACCGCCGCGATTTCGATCGGGTTACCCTGCTTGTCGTTGACCTTGAGCTTGTCGCCTTCCAGGTTTCGCAGGCGGAGCGAAAGCAATCGTTTGGTGTAGAACGGATTCGTCCAATAAAAGCCGCTTTGCCGCACCGTGCCGCGGTAGTCGCCAAACAGAATCAGCACGCGCGCCTGGTTCGGCTGCAATGTGAAATGGCCCGCCAATGAAACCATCGCCGCGATAATGATGAACAGGCCGAAAAGCGGGCCGGCCGGTCCGCGCTCGGCCACCGCCGTCGCGATCAACAACACGGTTCCCCCAAACAAGCCGGCCAGATTGACAGCCAACATGGGCCAACCGCTGTCGGCCTGAATCGTTTTCTCCGAATGCATTGAATTCTCCTCCAATTTGCCAAGGGTTATATCTGTATGATATCAATTCGATCTCAGTAAGCAAATCTTGGAGGCGGATTTTTTCAGCGACCCGTTGAAAGGCTAAGTCTCCGCAAAGTGGAAGATCGGGCTTGCCGCTTACCCGGTGGTCTGTGACGCTGGCAACTACTCAAGGTGGCCGCCATTCCTGTTTTTGAACACCGATTGCCCTGCCACTGCCAAAGGCAGCGGCAGGGCAATCGAGTGGGAAGGGAGGGTTGGGCTCGCGGATTCTAGCTGCCAGCGTGAGGCTCCACCGGACAAGCGATTTTTTGCCATGCGGCAGACAATGAGATACTTACGGTGGCTGGGTCGGAGCGCTAGCGATGGCCCGGTCGCCATCTGGCCGGGGCATCGCTGACGCTCTGCCGCCAGCCACCACGTGCTCGTTGCCAAGTCGCAATCTCAGCCGCTCAGATTATTGTTAGCGGTGGCGATCTAGAGCCGGCGATCGGGATGAACGTGCAAAGCGTATGGACTTCCCGCGTGCCCCGCGTGCCGTCTATAATCAAAAGTAGCGGGGTTCCCATCCACGACGTGCGATTCGAGGTGACGCGATGCGCAATTCTCGGTGCTGGGTTGTGGCCGGTTTACTGCTGCTTTTCGTGTTGGCTTCGGCGCGGTCGGCCGGTGCGCGGTGCGGGATGCATGGCCATTCGCCGAGGCACCGGGGGGGAGGCGGCGGTTACGGCGGATTCTGGGCGGCCGAAGCGGCGGCGCAGGCCTGGATGGCGCGCGAGAGGCAGGCCGAGGCCTTGAGGAGGCTCAAGAATGCCGAGCAGCAATACGCCGGCGCGATCAAGGCCCAACAAGAGGGCAAGACATGGTTGGCCGCCACGCTCTACATGCGAGTGGCCCTGGCGCGGCCCAAGAACCGCCATAGCGCCCAGGCCAAGCAGGCCCTGGCAACCATGGCCGACGAAGGCCGGACTCAGATGAAAAAGGCCGACGAGCTCTTGGAAAAAGGGGAGATCGAAGAAGCCTTCAAGCAGCTCGACGCCCTCGCCTCGGGTTACTCCATTGTTCCCCGCTTCAACCACGAAATCGCCGAACACGTGCAGAAGTTGCACCACGAGCCGAAATACCAAGCGGTCCTCAACGAACCTCGCGCCGCCGCGCTGGTCGACGAAGCGCAGAAGAACGAGGCCAATGGCGAGTATTGCTGCGCTTTTATCGCCTACGAAGAGGCCGCCGGGTTGCTGCCAGCCCCGTCGGCCCAACGGGCCGAAGAGCGCTGGACCGCGATGAAGCAAGATCCAACCATTGTGGCCGACGCCGAAACGTGCCGAAAGATACGCGAATGCCTCCACATGTACCACGTCGCCGAGTTGCTCGAAAAGTCGTCGCCCGGCAAGGCCGAAGAAATGTTCAAAAAGATCCTGGCCCGCTCGCCGAGCAGCTCGGAGGTCCACCGCTGCGCCAGTGAGGAGATTGCCAAGCTCCACGGACACGGGAAAAAAGCAACGAGCTCCTAGGCGGAATTCGCGTCGCATGCTGCACGCGGCCATGACTGAGACATTCTGCTTCACGCGGCCATCAATGAGACGTTTTCAAATCGCTGGAAATTCAGCGTCATAACGCTGGCCAGGCTCTCGGTATGAGTTGTCGGCCGTTGGTCGATCGTTTCTTCGACGGCGGCTCGGAATTCGGCGAAGGTCGGATGATATCGTCGGTAGATCGCGCGGCGTTTGATGAACTTCCAGAGCCGCTCGATCAGTTTCAGATTCCCATAAACAGCGGCGAACGACGTTGGCACTGGGCATCTCAACGGCGGAGCGGCGCGACGAAACGCGGCACGCCGGCCATTTCCTGTGAACGCAGGTTTTGGCTGGCGTTTGGCGGGCCCGCGCCGTCATGGCGGGGCGTTTCCAGACGCCTGCGCGCGCCGCCGACGTTTGCCGTATACCTATGGCAAATCCTCTCCGGCGGCGGCCGTGAAACCGCGCGACCGCCCGCGGCAAAAACTCCTGGTGCTCCATCGACATTCGCTCCACTACTCACATAGCAGCGTCCGGCAGTGGGGGAAGGAACAAGTCATAAGCGGCAACGACCCGCCCCGCCGAGCGCAGTTGGCGCGGTTTCCAATGGACCGTCCATGGCTGCTTCCTCCGGGGGGTCGTGGAGATGCAACTGGGGTAACCTGGGCGGGCTGCGGCGATGCGGATAGCCTTGCCGGCTACTGCTCGCGTGTGACTCTCGCATTGACCGATGCTGAGATGGGTGAGTATAGTCCACCGCCCATCGTTCTCTTGCGGAGGGATCCTGTCATGCACTGGTTCCATCGCGCCCATTTGCTGTCGTCCGCTCTCTTCGCTTTGCTGACCGCCTGGCTGCTGGCCGGAGCGTCGGGTTGTGCCGCGTTCAAGGCGAGCCAGCAACCCGATCGGAAAAACCTTTCGGTATTGAAGCCGGGCACGCCGCGCTCGCACGTGATCGCCGAATTGGGCGCGCCGATTTGGAGCGAAAGGAACCCCGACGGTTCGACCACCGACGTGTTTTCATTCAAGCAGGGATACAGCAAAGGCGCCAAGACAGGCCGCGCTCTGTTTCATGGCGCCGCCGATGTGGTGACGGGTGGGCTATGGGAAGTGGCCGGCATCCCCATTGAAACGGCGGCCAACGGCACGGACGTCAAGCTTGTCGTCACATCCGAGGCGAATGGCTACGTCGCCAAGATCGACCCGGTCAGGGGTGGCGATGCCATCAATCCGAAGCCACTGTTGGCGCGCCGCAAACAGTCTTCGAAGACCACCCTGGCCAGCCAGCGCAAGCCTGCCGGCGAGGCGAGGGCGACCGACACGGACAAGTAAAGGAATTCGAGCTACACTCCAATTCCATGCGCTGCTTCATACGCGGCGATCTTGTCGGCGTGCGCCAACGTCAAGCCGATGTCGTCGAGACCGTTCAAAAGGCAATGGCGGCGGAACGGCTCGACTTCGAAGGCGAGCATCAAGCCGTGCTCGTCGCGGAGCGCGCAGTTTTCCAAATCGACCGTCAACTGATAGCCTTGAAAGGTTGCGGCGCGGTGGAACAGGTCGTCGACCTGGGTTTCGTCAAGCCGGATCGGCAGCAGACCGTTCTTGAAGCAGTTGTTGTAGAAGATGTCGGCAAAGCTGGGGGCCACGATTGCACGGAAGCCGAAATCCTCCAAAGCCCAGGGAGCATGCTCGCGGCTCGAGCCGCAGCCGAAGTTGCGCCGCGCAAGTAGGATTGTGGCCCCGCGGTACTCGGGGCGATTCAGCTCGAACTCCGGGTTTGGCGTGCCATCGGGCCGTTGCCGCCAATCGAAGAACAAGAACTGACCAAAACCGGTCCGCTCGATTCGCTTGAGGAACTGTTTGGGGATGATCTGGTCGGTATCGACATTGGGCCGGTCCATCGGCACGACCAGGCCGGTATGGGTAATAAATGGTTTCATATTATGCCTTGTACTCCCATGCTCGAATATCCACAAAATGGCCCTTGACCGCCGCCGCCGCGGCCATGGCCGGCGAAACGAGGTGCGTGCGGCCCCCTTTGCCTTGCCGGCCTTCGAAGTTGCGGTTGCTGGTCGAAGCGCAGCGCTCGCCGGGCTGCAACGTATCGGGATTCATCCCCAGGCACATGCTGCAGCCGGCCTCACGCCACTCGAAGCCGGCGGCCTTGAAGATGCGATCCAAACCTTCCGATTCGGCCACCAGCTTCACCTTTCCGCTGCCGGGCACGACCATCGCATGCACTCGCTCGGCCACATGGTAACCGCGAACCACGGCGGCGGCTGCCCGCAGGTCCTCGATACGGCTGTTCGTGCACGAACCGATGAACACGCGGTCGATCGGCAATTGACAAAGCGGTGTGCCGGGCGTCAGCCCCATGTAGGCTAGCGCGCTGGCCGCGCTCTTGCGGTCGTTGTCGCCGGCGAAGTCGGCCGGGTTGGGTACAGTGGCGCTGACTGGCGCCACCTGTCCGGGGTTGGTGCCCCATGTGACCTGGGGCACGATCTCAGCGGCGTCGAAAACCTCGACTCGGTCGTAGACGGCGCCGGGATCGCTGGGCAGCTCGCGCCAGCGGCGCACCGCAGCGTCGAAGTCTTTGGGTGCGAACTCGCGTCCGCGAAGGTACGCGAAGGTCTTTTCGTCCGGCGCGATCATGCCGGCGCGGGCGCCGGCCTCGATCGACATATTGCAAACCGTCATCCGCTCTTCCATGCCCAACGCGCGAATCGCGCTGCCGGTATACTCGATCGCGTAGCCGGTGCCGCCGTCGGTGGTCAGCCTGCCGATCAGATAAAGAATCAGATCCTTGGCCGTCACGCCGGGCGCGAGCGTCCCCTCGACACGGATTTCGAGCGTCTTGGGTTTGTACTGCAAGAGCGTTTGTGTGGCCAGCACGTGCTCGACCTCGCTGGTACCGATTCCGAAGGCCAGCGCCCCGAAGGCCCCGTGCGTGGCGGTATGGCTGTCGCCGCAGACGATGGTCATGCCCGGCTGAGTGAGACCCAGCTCGGGACCAATCACGTGGACGATGCCTTGCCGCGGGTCGCCCAAATCATAAAGGTGGATGCCGAACTCGCGACAGTTTTGCCGTAAGGTGTCGATCTGTTGTTTCGAGATCAGGTCGGCGATAGGCAAACTTCGGTCGGTGGTCGGCACGTTGTGGTCGGGCGTGGCCACCGTCAACTCGGGCCGGCGCACGCTGCGCCCGGCCAGCCGCAACGATTCGAAAGCTTGGGGGCTGGTCACCTCATGGACCAGGTGCCGGTCGATGTAAAGCACTGCCTGCTTACCGGGCTCGGCATGCACCACGTGCGCATCCCAGATCTTGGCGAACATCGTGCGAGGCGTGGCTGATTTGTCGGCGTTCATCAATTCGATCTCGCAAGGAAAAACCGGCCCGGCGAGAGCGCCGGGCAGGCGGGGCAGACAAACGATTATAGCCCGGCGTGGCGCCTTTGGCGAGTTGCCTGCCGTCGTCCGATTCTATCATCAACGCAGGTCGTTGTTGTTTTTGATTGGCGGCTGATACAATGCTCAAGTGCGGGAGTCTGGAACGGTGCTGACGACCGGTCGTGAGCTTGAAGTCGCGGCCAAAGAGGCGATCCGAAAGTTGACCGTGTTGAGGGCCTAATTGCGGCGGCCGCGAGGGGAACCGTGATGGTTCAATTCCGAAACATTCTAGTGGGCGTCGACCTTTCGCAATCGTATCCGCCCGGTTCGAATAATTTCAGCCCGCCCGTTCAAGAGGCGATTCGGACGGCGCTCTGGCTGGCCGATAAAAACAAGGCTGCGCTCACGTTCGTGACATCGATCGAGGTGCCGGAGGGTGTCCCATCTTCCCCCGTGACCGCCGAGCAAACGCCGAGCATCGCCGTGTCGCTGGCCGACACGGCGCGCAACTTACTTTCGCATTTGGTGCAGGATGCTAACGCCAAGGGGATTTCGGCCAAGGCCGAAGTTGCGAATGGTAAGGGGTGGGTCGAGATCATCCGTCGGGTGCGGAACGACGAACACGATCTGGTGATCGTCGGCACGCGAAACTCGCGGGGCGTCGAGCGATTTTTGCTCGGCAGCACGGCGCAAAAGCTGCTGCGAAATTGTCCCTGCCCGGTCTGGGTCGTCCGACCCGACCACGCTACGAACGTTTCGCGGATCATGGTTGCCAGCGACTTGCAGCCGGTCTCGGCGAAAGCCCTGGAACTCGCCGCCGCGATCGCAGCGCTGGTCCCGGCCGAGGTTCGCGTCGTCCACGCCACCCATCACCCGCTCAACCGCATTTGGGCCACGCACATGGACGGTATTTCAACGGAAGCTTACGACGAACGCGCCCAAACCGAGGCGCGCGCTGTCCTCGCGCAGCAAGTTGCCGGCTTGGCAACGACGCAAGAGCGCGTCGAGATCGATATCGTCGATGGCGCCCAGGGAGTCGAACTGGCGATCCTCGGCTACATCGAGCAGCATCGGATCGACATGCTGGTAATGGGGACCGTCGCCCGCGGCGGATTGCCCGGCATCCTGATCGGCAACACGGCGGAGCGATTGTTGCACAGCGTGCCTTGTTCGCTCTTGGCCGTGAAGCCCGACGATTTCATCTGCCCGTTGTGAAATCGGGCTTCGACGCGAACAACAACCGCATCGCGACAACCTTGGTCGCCGGGAGTTCCTGGGCGCTGGGGACATGGGGCGGCTTGTCGCTGGCCGGCCGCGACCACTGGCCAGACGCGAGTTTTGCCCTCTTCGCCGGCGCCGTTCGCACCGGTCAGGTGGTCGGCCAGACCGACAGCCGCGCCGAACGGCCGGTAAGCCGGGCTTACAGCGCTCCAAGCGTGATTGGAACGGTGTACCACGCCTTGGGAATCGACTACCGGCAAACGCTCAACGACTTCGCCGGCCGCCCAATGCAACTGCTCGACGACGGCGAGCCGATCTCCGAGTTGCCGTAGGCACTTGGGGCGAAGGTTCGTCGGGCAGGGCTTGGTTTCGTCGCGGGCGAGTAGCCGACCAAACTCCGCGCGGCGTCATGCGAAGTACCAGCAGAGTGCGAGCGTGCAGCCGGCCAGAAGCCACGCCCAAAGCCGGTCGTTTTGCCAGACTGGGCGCACGATCTGTTCGCCATCACCCTTTTCGTGACGGTACCGCCACCAGATATACTGTTCGGCTTCCGCGTTCCGTTCCGACCTGTAAAGCCAACTGACGACGAGAAGCACGACGTAGCTCGCCACCGCGGCTAATCCGGTCCGGTGAAATGCTTGCAGGTCATGGGCGAACCACCACCTGGCCCCTCGTTCGAACAGCACGGACGTGATTGGACCCGTCAGAATGCAGGCGAATGAACCGGTCCGCGTGACGCCGGCTTGCAGGATGCCGGCAAGGAACGCCACCAGCACACCGGGCACAAGGTAGGCATTGTAGTCGGCCATCACCAGGAATACTCCGCGCCCGTCCTGTTGCACGTCGCGGTATTCCAACGAGAATCCAATCGCCATCGCCACCAGCGCCGTCATCGCCGCGCGGCCGACCCAGATCAGACTTTGTTCCGAAGCGTCGGGCCGCACGTATTTCCGATAGATGTCGAACGTGAAGAGCGTCGCCGTCGAATTCATCATCGAATCGACGGTCGACAGGATCGCTCCCACCAGCCCGGCCATGACGATGCCCACCAGGCCGTAGCCCGTCGGCAAAAGCTCGCGGGTCAGCCCGGCGAAGGCCGTGTCGCTATCTTTGGCGGGGTCGATGTCGAGGATAAACACGGCGGCCATGCCCGGCACGATGCAAAGGAACGGGATCAGCAGTTTGAAAAAGCCCGCGGCGATGATCCCCATCCGACCGTCCCAGCCGGTCTTGGCCCCCAAGGCGCGTTGCACCATGAACTGGTTCGTGCCCCAGTAGTAGAAGTGCAGGATCATCAGTCCTGTGAGCACGCCCGTCCAAGGAAGCTCCTTGTGGCTGGCCTCAAAGAAGACGTGGAATTTTTGCGGCTCCTTGGCCATCAGCCCCGAGATGCCTCCGACATTCGGGTGATAGATGGCCAGTACGCTGATCACACCGGCGCCGACCAGGAGCAGAGCACTCTGGATCACGTCGGTGTAGATCACGGCCTTGAGCCCGCCGAATCCGGTGTAGGCCGCGGCGACCAGTGACAGGCCCCAGACGGCGGCCGCGTAACTCACCTCGTAGGGCGAGCCTTTGGTCAGCGCTTCGATCGTCAAAGCGCCCAGGATCAACGTGCCGCAAAGTTGAATCAGCAGGAACACCATATTCGTCACCGAGTAGAGCAGCCGGCTGCGGTCGTCGTAGCGCCGGCCGAGGTACTCGCTGAGCGTGTAAACGCCCATGCGACGATAAAGCGGCAGGAAGAAGTAGCAGAGCACCAACAGTCCGCAAATGGCGCCGAACTCGAAATTGGCCTGGGCGAAGCCTTCTTTCATGCCCGCGCCCATCATGCCTACCAGGTGGTGCGAGCTGATGTTCGTGCCGAAGATCGAGCCGGCCACGGCCCACCAGGCGACGCTTCGTCCGGCCAGAAAGTAGTCGGCGGTCCCTTCCTCGCGGCGGCCCATATACATGCCGTAGGCCGCGACGGTCAGCACGCTGCCGACGAGCAGCACGAAGTCGAGCCAATCGAGCGGCAACTCGCCTACCGCGGCGAGCAAGAGTGGAACCTGGAGCATGAGCGGGTCCTGTGCGATGCGGGTTTCGCAGGCAACCATGATAGCAGGCTGTTGACCCCGTGGGGCAGGTTTCCAACCCGCCCCACGTTTGGGCTTTGCCGAAAACGTGCCCCCTTGACAATAACCACTATAATCCATAAGCTTAGTCAACTAAGCTTACCTGTCATCGTGAACCTGACGACTACGAATCCCATCAACCGACCATGAATGCCTTCGAGTCTGTGCCGAATCCCCTGCAACCCACCGAGCGGGAACTGGAAATCCTCAAAATCCTCTGGCGCCGCGGCGAGGCGACCGTCCGCGAGGTGTACGAAGAGATGAGCCAGGAGCTGCCGATCGTGCAGAATACGGTTCAGGCCTTCCTGCGCACGATGGAGGAGAAGCGCCTGGTGCGACACCGTCTCGAAGGCCGCACGTTCATCTATGCGGCCGCCATCGAGCGCGCACCGACCCAGGGACGGCTTGTGTCGGGCTTTCTCGAGCGGGTCTTCGACGGGGCGCTCGATCAACTAGTTCACAGCGCCTTGTCGCTACGGCAGCCGACGTCCGACGAGCTGGCACGGCTAGAAGCCCTGCTTGCCGAGGTCAAGGCCGCGCGCAAGCCGAGCGGACGAGGAAAAACGGGTGGAGGGAGGCAGAAACCGTGAACGCCTTCGTGAACGCCGCCGTCGATTTTCTTTGGGCCGAAGGGCCGATGCTCCTAATCGGTGGTACGCTGCTATTGGCGGCCGGCGCGATGGCCACTTGCTGCCAACGTTCGCCCGCCGCCCGGCAGCGCACCGCGGAACTGACTGTAGTCGGAGTCCTGGTCTGGTTGATTCTGGCCTGCGTTCCGCTGCCGCGGTACGATCGTTCGCGCTGGATTTCGTCGCGCGAGACGGCACGACCAACCGAATTCAAACCGACCACGGTCGATGGCGCCGTCGTGAAATCGGCATCGCGCGGCCACGCCGCTAATGACCTTGATGCCGTCATGGCCGAGCTGCCGGCGGAACTGCAGGAAGAACTATCGACCGGGTTTCCGGCCAAGCGGGGTCGGCGCGATGCGGCGATCGACGACGACCCAAGCGCCGAAGAAGGCGCCGCGGCGATCGCCACCGGAGGCGGCCGATCGGCCGCCATGGCACCTAGTGCCGCAACTGGGTTCGAACCCGTCGATTGGCGACAAGTCGGCGCGATCGTTTACCTTTTGGGGGCGATCAGTTCGCTTGTCTGGTTGCTCATGGGCCGAGTGATTTTGTACCGCGTTTTGCGAGTCGCTGAACCGGCCGAACCGTGGTTGGCGATGCTCTTCACACAGGCCGTCAGCGGCATGGCGCCATGCAAAGCAGTCACGCGAACGCGGCTGTTAGTCTCGCGGCGTTGCCGCCGGCCATTTTCGTGCGGACTATGGCGCCCGACGATCGTACTGCCGGCGGGCAGTTGCCGGCCGGCACAGGCCGAGCGATTGCGCAGCGTGCTCTTGCACGAGCTGGGGCACATTGAGCGGGGCGACGCCTGGGGGCACCAAATGTTTCATCTGGGGCTGCCGTTTTGGTTTTTTCACCCTTTGTATTGGTACTTGCGGTCGGCCGCCCAAATGTCGCGCGAGCTCATCGCCGACGATTGCGCCGCGCGGCACAGCTCGCCGGAAGCTTACGTCAGGCAATTGATCGCGCTGGCGCGCGAGACGGGGTTGGGGCCGGCGCCGGCGGCCGTCACGGCGATCTTCACTTCTCGAACCCAGTTTTACAGGAGAATGACCATGTTGATTCGCAGAGAGTCGCCCTTGGCGACACGTTGCACGTTGGCCTGGCGAGGCGCCGCGTTGGTGTCGCTGGTATTCGTGGTGGGCTTTGCGGCATGGACACTGGGAGTCGAATCGATCGCGGCCCAGACGCCGCAGAACAACGCGGCGGTGCCGGAAGGTGCCGCCGATCCAGCCAAGCTGGCCCCAGAGGTCATAGGGTTGCCCGGCGGCGACAGTTCCATAGAGCCAAGAAATGTAATTGGGAAATGGGAGGCGACTGATACCGTCACCGTTGAAATCGGCAACGACAGCTTCGTAGCGGTCGATGAGATTCAAGGCAACGATCTCGAGGCCGAGTTGGTGCGGCTCGAAAAGCAAATCGACGCCTTGCGCCGACGGCTCACCAAGGCGCAAGCGGCTGGCGCCGCGCCGGCGACAACGCCAAAAAGATTTGAGGCGCTCGTTGAAAAGGTCCCCAGCACGACAAGGGAGAAGTACACTCGTTTGTGGAACAAGAGGAGCGGGCAGCCTGGTTCGACGAACGATGTGAACTCCAACGCCGTTCCGAGCACGCCTGGCGACGATGGCGCAGCCGGCCACGATATGATCCGGGAGAACTCTAAGGCAGGCACCGCTCTGACCACCGAAAGCGATCCAATCGCCGCGACGGCCACGGCCGCTCGGCAGACGGCCTTGGAAGTTGCCGTCGGCGGACTGCACCTTGACCTGGTGCGGCTGGCCGAGGCCTACGCCGACGCGGTCGGCGGGGTGGAGATCGCCAAGGCTAGGCTGGAGCTGGCCATGGCCGCGGCGAACGAGGCGAATGCCAACGCCGCCGCGCGAGCGGAGGTCAAGATCCAGGAAGTCACGGTCCGCACGGCTGAGCGCAAATTCTTATCGTTGCGGCGTATCGCCGAGGTCGTCACCGGCGCCGCCCAGGAAGAGACCAAATCGCGCGAGGACGATGTCATACGTCTGAAGCAATTGTTCGCCAATGGCGTCGTCAGCGAAAGCAATGTCCGCGGCGCGTTGCGCCAGTATCAGGCCGCCCAGGCGAACCTGAAAACGCTCCGCGCGATCCTTGCGGATTAGGGTCGCGCCAAGTTCCTAAGCTACGATGAGGCCGGCAGCGACGGCTTCTGCAGGGAACGCATGCCATGCCACCGGCTTGTCGGCAAGCCTGATTTCCATGAAAGAAGAAGAGGGGTCCTCCTGAGTAGGATTTAAGCACGGCGTAGCCGACTGGCGGCTCGCCAAAAAATCCGTTACCCGAGGAGGACCGAATCATATTTTACCTTGGTACCGACCAACACCGCAAGCAGTTGACCGTCTGTTTGCGGGACGAGCGAGGCAACGTCGTGATGCAGCGTCAAGTTAGCACCATCTGGGAGTTGGTGCGCGAGTTCCTGTCGAAGCTGCGGGAGCAGTGCGAAAAGGACGGTGGATACATTGCCATCGTCGAGGTCTGTGGTTTCAACGACTGGTTGCTGAAGTTGCTGCCGGAGTACGGCTGTCGCGAGGTGGTGTTGATCCAGCCCGAGGAGCGCGCGAAGAAGAAGACGGATCGTCGCGATGCGAACCGGCTCAGCGAGTTGCTCTGGGGCAATCGCCAACGGCTCTTGGCCGGCCAGCGCGTTCAAGGTCTGCGGCGAACCTGGATTCCTTCGGCGGAGGACCGTGCGGACCGACAACTGGTCGCGCTGCGGCGGCGGCTGGGCGCCATGCGGACGCGGATCGTGAATCGGGTCATGCACGTGCTGCGCAAACACAATCTGCAACAGGAGTGTCCGACCAAGGGAATCAAGACCAAACAGGCGCGGGCCTGGTTGAAGAAGGTGGCGTTGCCGTTGTTGGACCGGTTTGAATTGAATCAGACGCTAAAGCAATGGGAACTGCTCGATGGCGATCTGCACGAGGTGGAGAAACGGATTGCCGAGCGCGTCCAACTCAATCCGAACGCGATGAGGATCCCCACCATCTACCAATCGGGCGGATCGGCGGGCTATTCCGGGTTGGCACTGGCGGCCGGCATCGGCTCGATTGACCGCTTCCCGAAGCCGCGGAGTTTGGCGAATTATTGGGGCCTGACGCCTGGTAGTTAATTAACCCGCTTCTGTTTGTGTCGCCTGGCAGACCGCCAGAAATGGCCTGCCAGGCGACGCGGACGGGGAATGGCTTGTTTCCGGCCGCGTGCAGTAATTCATATCGCTACCGCGCTCCCCCGCACTTCCGCCCGAAGAGGCAGCCGCGGTACAATGACGGAATGGACGAGAACCAGCCGGGACCCTTTCAATTCCGGCTTCAAGACCTGTTCGCCACGATCGGCGCAACAGCCATCGCTTTGGCGTTGCTGCGGCTGTCGATTTGATTTGTAAACCTTGAAAAATCGTTTCCGCCGCTTTTGGGTCATCTGTCAATCCTCGCCACCATCACGGCATTCGGGGCAGCCATTGGATTTCTACTCAGGCGTCCTTGGCATGTTGCAACCGCTTTCGCCCTACTGTACTTAACTTTTGCCGTCCTTATTGAATTTGGCGGCGCACCCATGCGCGAATGATGGCCCCGCAAGGCTAGGCACACCTACTTCGCCGATCGGCCGTCTTGCGGCCAAAAGTCCGCTACCAAGGGCCCCTAACTGTTGCCTGAAACCGTCCGAGGTGCGAGAATCGTTGGGTAAGCATCTCGATCCGCTGATTTGAGTCTCAGGCGTCGCTGAAGGAGCCTGCCATCGTTAATTCATTTTTGCCAAGCCCGCGTTTTAGCCGCCGAGCGTTGGTTCAGGCCGGCTGTTCCAGCCTGTTGGGCCTTGGGCTTGCCGAGGTGCTGGCTGGCAGAGCGGGCGCGTCGACGGCGGGCGAACCGGTTCCGGGCGGTAAGCCGCGGGCGAAAGCGGTCGTCTTGATCCTGCTGACGGGAGGTGCCAGCCAACACGATACATTCGACCTCAAGCCCGACGCTCCTGATGGTATCCGCGGCGAATTCAACCCGATCGCCACCTCCGTGCCCGGAATTCAGATCTGCGAGCACCTGCCGCTGTTGGCCGCGCGTGCCGAGCGCTATGCGCTGGTGCGGTCGATGTCGCACGAGGAAAACAGCCACCTGCCAGGCACCCACAAGCTGCTCACAGGGCGTCCCATGCCGCTGCGGCGAGCCAGCGACCTCGACAACGTGCTCTCCCGGCGCGACTGGCCCTGCTATGCCGCCGCGCTCGATGCCGTGCGGCCGCGATCCGACGGCGTGCCCAACGGCGTGACGCTGCCCAATCGGCTGATCGAGGGCCCGCTCACCTGGCCCGGCCAGCACGCGGGCTTTCTCGGCGCCGAACACGACCCCTGGCAGATTGACCGTGACCCCAACGACCCACAATTTCGGGAAGAGAGCCTGGCGCTCGCCGCCGGCATCACGGTCGATCGGCTCTCCTGCAGGCAGGCGCTGTTGGGCGAAGTGAACCAGCAGCGCGAGCGGTTGGCCGGCCTGGCCGAGGAACGCACATTCGGCCACCAGCAAGACGCCGCGATTACGCTCTTGACGTCGGGCAAGGTGGCGCAAGCGTTCGAGCTTGATCGCGAAGGCACCGACGTCCGCGACCGTTACGGACGGCACTTGTTCGGCCAGTCGCTGCTCTTGGCTCGCCGCCTGGTCCAGGCGGGCGTGCCAATCGTCCAGGCGAACATGGGCATCGTGCAGACTTGGGATACGCATGACAATAACTTCGTCAAGCTCAAGGAGCGGCTGCTTCCGCCGTTGGACCGTGGAGTGTCGGCGTTGCTTGACGATCTGGCCGCGAGCGGCCTGTCGGACGAGACGTTGGTCGTCATGGTCGGCGAATTCGGCCGCACGCCCAAGATTTCGCGGACTGCGGGGGCGTCGATCCCCGGCCGCGACCACTGGCCCCAAGTCTACACTGCGATGGCTACCGGCGCCGGGGTGCGCGGTGGACAGACGATTGGGCGTTCGGACCGCATCGGAGCATATCCCGTCACAAGGTCGTTTACGCCCGACGACCTGGGCGCCACTTTGTTCGACGCGCTGGGGTTGCCGGCGACGACCGAGTTCCGCGACAAACTCGGTCGGCCATTGCAACTTTCCAGCGGGCAAGTGATTGCGCCGCTTTATACCGGCTCCGCGGTCTAACGCCGGAAAAGCCGCACTGGGTCATCAGCGCTGTACGGAGAGATTTTCGATCAGCTCGATTTCCGCCGGTTCGAGATGAAAATCGAAGACGTCGAGATCCGCCCGCATGTGCGCGGCGTTGCTCGTTCCTGTCAAAGGCAGCATGCCGACGTCGAGGGCGAAGCGGAAGACGATCTGGCTCGTGGTGCGGCCGTGTCGCTTGGCGATTTGGGCCAATTCGGGATGGGCGATCACGTCTTGGTTCGCCGTCAGTAGAGAAAAGCCCTGGTAAACCAGACCGTTGGCGGCGCAGAACTCTCGCACGCCCCGATCCCAACCACGGACGGCGTAGCACCGGTTCTGGACGAATTGGGGCCGAATGCGGGCCTCCTGGCACATGCGCTTGAGCTGCTCGAGCGAGACATTGCTGACACCGAGCATGCGAACCCGGCCGCTGTCATGGCTGGCTTCCATTGCCCGCCAGGCCGCCCAATCGGCCGCGACGAGCCCGTCGCGCTGGGTAGGGCCGTGCAGCAAGAACGAATCGATCGTCTCGGTGCCCAGGTGCGCCAGTGAACTGGCCAGCGACTGTTCGACCTGGATCGCGATCGGCGCCTTCGGATCGTAGGGCAGGCGATGATCCTGGCCGCGCTGGAAGGTGAACTTGGTTTGCAGGAACAGATCGCCTCGGGCCACGAGTCCGCCGGCGACCGACGCCGCGACGGCCTCGCCGACGTCCGCTTCGTGGTAATGGCGGCGCTGGTTGGCGGTATCGATGCCGCGGAACCCCTGTTTCAGCGCGAGCTCGGTCAGGCGCCGCGTTTCGTTTTCTTTCCAAGCGGTTCCGTACAGGAAGCGCGGGATTGGTTTGCCTTCGATGGACATCGTCCGCTCCGACATCGGCGTCTTTGGCCCGTGATTCGCAATGGCCTCGCGAGCAGTTACTTGGCGAGCGAATCCACCGACGATTGTAGCCGTGTCAAGGGGCCCGTGTGTTGTTTTGGAAAATAGTTCTTGTGCGGCCAACCGAACCGGCGCTGGTAGGCGAACAAGACCGCCACGTTATGCATCGTGCCGGCGCCGTCGCCGCCCGCGGCGCTGCCGTAGACGACGGTATCGCTGACATCGATGCGCAGCGCGTTGCGATCGTCGATGCGGTACTTGAGACCGACGCCGAAAGGAAACGTGAGCAGCGTCTGGTTCCACGACACGCTACGATCGTCGATGAACCCCACGTTCACCAGGCCAAGCCCGACCATCGCAAACGGACGGAACCGGGTATCGCCCCGGGGATAGATCATCAGGTTCGTGTCGCAAAACCAGAAATTCTCATGGCTCGGCAGAAAGGGGTGCAAGGTATCATTGAGCGTCGAGCGAACGTACCCAAGGCGTTGTTCAAGCCCCAGGCGCGGGGCAAAATCCCAGGCCGCCCTGATACCGAACAAGTCACCCAAGCCGTTGTGGATCTGATGATGGATCGGCTCGTCGGTGTTGATGATGCCGGTGAACTTTTCAATGCCCAGAGGGGCTCGAAGCCAACTGTCCTTTCTACGCCGGCGCTCGATTCGCCGTTGTTTGCGATCCCAAAGCGCGACAGGCACCGGTACGGGCTCGATCACGTCCGGTTCGGGAGGGTCCTTTTCGAAGGCGTGCGTCGCAATCAGTTGCTCCGGGTCAAGCCACTCCGGCTCGCTTAGCGGCAACTCGGGCCGCGACGGAAGGTAGAGCGGTTCCGACTCGTCGGGACCACCGAACCGCGAAGAAACCCACTCGCCCAACGGGCCTGTGAGCGTGCTTTCATCATCAGTCGCCACGCCTGCGAATTCCGCCAGCTCGGCTTGTGCATCGGGCGTGGCAACTTGGCGAATTTCGGCGGGTAAAGCAATTGGCGCGAGCGACGCGAGCGAAGCCACAATTGCGGACGCCGCCGCCAAACCTCGCAAAATCACTCTTCTGGAAGCTCCAATAATCATCGTTGCGACGCACTCGCTTCAATTTCACCAATGGTCGACTGGGCGAAAAAAAGGCCGTCGGGTTGGAAAATCCCGGCGGCCTTCTTCGTACAAGCAAGTGCTTATTCTTTTTATCGGTCTTGCGGGCGGTACGGCTTGCGGGAATTCTCCGTGCACCACGATTCGGTTCACCTCTCCCCCACATGGTGGAGCCAAGGCTTGTCGCCGCCTTCCGGCCATTGATATAATTTCGCCGACCCAGGACAGGCCTGGTGACAGGCCGCGGCGCGGGTTGTGAAACGAAACTCTCCCTCAGCGACGCTTATTCGGAGGACGACCATGCGGACGACCGTAGAACAGGGTAATTGGCAGAAACAGTGGGCTTTGCTCGTGGCCCAGGTCTGGTCCGACGACAATTTGAAACAACGGTTGATCGACGATCCGGCGACGGTGCTGGAGGAGTATGGCATTGAAGTGCCGTTTGGCGTGGAGTTGAAAGTTGTGGAAGACAGCGATCAGGTTTGCCACCTGGTCTTGCCTCCCAGCCCGTCCGGTGACCTCTTGGATGAGGACCTGATGGATTCGGCGGGGATCGATACCCTTCGCTGTCGCTGCGCCTGCCGCCGATGCCGCTGTTTCGGTGACTGACACCGAGGCATGTCGTTCGTTCCAACGGCCGATCACATGCTTCAGCGACCCAGTTTCAAACCGCACTTTCACGTCGCTCAAATTCCCGGCGAAGGTGTTTTCGTGCTCTCCGGCACGAGCCAGACGTTACTGCGCGGCCGGCTATACCAACTTGTCACGCCGTATATCGATGGCAGTACGGCGGACGAGATCTGCGATCAGCTCGCCGCGCAGGCCTCTGCCGCCGAGGTCTACTTCACGCTCGCCCAGCTCGAGCGGAAGGGTTTCCTCACTGAAGAGTCCGACACGCTTGCCACCGGCGATGCCGCATGGTGGTCGTCGCAGGAGATCGATCCTCGGACGGCGGCAAGCCGGCTCTCCGAGAGCCGTGTTTCCGTGCATGGGTTCGGCGTCGATTGCGGGGCGCTCGCCGAGCTGCTCGGAGCATCGGGAGTGAAGATCGCGGCGGAAGGCGAATTGGCCGTCGTGGCTGTCGACCATTACTTGCGCGCGGAGCTCGCGGCGCATAATAATGCCGCGCTGGCCGGTGGACGCCCTTGGCTGCTTGTCGGACCGTTGGGCAACCAGCTCTGGCTGGGCCCTCTATTCGTGCCAGGTGTGACGGGCTGTTGGGCGTGCTTGGCAGAGCGGTTGCGCGCCAATCGCCCCGTTGAAAACTATTTGCACCAACGTCAATCGTTGGCCCAGCCGCTGATGGTCGAACGCGCCCGAACGGCGGCCGGTATGCATGTCGCCTGGGGATTGACGGCCAGTGCCGTCGCGTCGTGGGTCGTGCGCGGCGAGCTACCCGACTTTGAGGGTCAAGTGCGCATTTTTGACCTGCTCTCCTGGCAGTCGACGACCCACCACCTGATGAAGCTACCGTACTGCAAGGCGTGCGGCCACGGGAGCAGCGATCATCACAAGGCCAACGGCGATCACCGGCACAATCGGCCCCTGGTGCTTGAAAGCCGTAAGAAGTCGTTCAACCGCGACGGTGGTCATCGGGTCGCGCGCCCCGAGGAGACGCTCGAGCGCTTTGGCCACCATGTGAGTGCGATCACGGGCGCAGTTCCGATGCTCCAGCGGGCCACATCGGCCGGCGACGATTGCATGCACGTCTATCTGGCGGGCAACAACCTGGCTCGCCGGCAACACAGCCTGGCGCAACTGCGTGGCGACTTGCGCAACATGAGCGCCGGCAAGGGCACCACCGATGCGCAGGCCAAGGTGAGCGGGTTGTGCGAAGGGCTGGAACGCCACTCGGGCGTGTTTCGCGGCGATGAACCGCGCCGAAACGCCCGACTCGTCGATTTAGGGTCCACCGGCGTCGACTTGAACGAGTGCCTGCTCTTCAGCCAAAAGCAATTTCGCGAACGCGACGCCATCAACGCCAGGAACTCGCCCTACAACTTCGTCCCACTGCCGTTCGATCCGGAAGCCGAGATCGAATGGACTCCGGCCTGGTCGCTCAGCCGGCAATCGGTGCGTTACCTGCCCACGGCATTCTGCTATTACGATTATCCGCAACCCGAAGACGAGAGGTTCTGCACCGCTTGCTCCAACGGCTGCGCCGCCGGCAACACACTGGAAGAGGCCATCTTGCAGGGCTTTCTGGAACTGGTCGAGCGCGACGGCGTGGCCCTCTGGTGGTACAACCGCGTCCGGCGGCCGGGCGTCGATCTGGACAGCTTCGACGAGCCTTACCTGGGAAAACTGGCTGAATTCCTCGCGAAGCACCGGCGAGAGATGTGCGTTTTGGACCTGACCGCCGATTTGGGAATTCCGGTCTTTGCCGCCTGGTCGCAGCGCACCGACGCTGTGTCGGAGCAAATCGTCCTGGGATTTGGGGCCCATCTCGACGCCCGGATCGCGCTATTGCGCGCCGTGACCGAAATGAACCAGATGTTGAGCTCGTTGCTCCAGGTCCCGCCGGAGAAGGTCGCGAACGACACCTTGACCGACCCGGAAACGCTCGATTGGTTGAAAACCGCGACCGCGGAAAACCAGCCCCACCTGTTGCCCGCCGCGGACGTGCCGTCGCGAGCCGCCTCGGACCACGCGACGATCGCCAGCGATGACATCGCCGACGACGTTCGCGATTGCCAAAGGCGCCTCGACAGGGTGGGCTTGGAATTGCTGGTGGTCGATCAGACGCGTCCCGAGATCGGGTTGCCCGTGGTCAAAGTCGTCGTGCCGGGCATGCGGCATTTCTGGGCGCGTTTGGCACTCGGCCGGCTCTACGATGTGCCCGTACGACTCGGGTGGCTCGATCGTGCGCTCACCGAGGAAGACCTGAATCCCGTCCCGATGTTTCTTTAGGATTTGGCCCGAATTAACTTCCCGAGTTCGTTAGCCATTGGGCACTGTTTGTCGCCTTTCGCTCCGCGAAAGAACGTCCTTTCGCGGAGCGAAAGGCAACATATTAGAAATCATTCAGGACCAAATCCTTAGCCAACCGGAATTCAACGGAAGGCAACCGGGGAGGCACGCTGTGTCTGCGTCGTTATGGCTCTCGTGGCAAGACAACGTCGCACTCACAACGAGTGATGACCGGTCGGTCGTCACCGGGCCAGGCAAGCGAATCGCGTGGCGCGCGGTCGCGCCGGAAATCGTCGCCGCCATGCGACGATTGAACCCACCGGGCGAAGACGAAGGGCAGCTTGCCGAGTCGGTCCTCGCCAGCGGCGGTGTCCACTCCCTGGCGCGATGGTACCACCATGTCGACGAACTATTTCGGCGGGGTTTGATTCGGCGCGCATTGTACGCCAGCGGAAACCTCATCGCCACGGTCGTGCCGCTGGGCCGCGAGCTGGGTTCGCCGGCCCCCACCGATTCGACCGCGCCGAATGCGTCTGGCGATCGGCATTTGCCCTGGGTCCTCAACCCACACCGTTCGTCGGCCACGCCAGACAAGTCGTATCTGCTTTCACGGTTCGCATATATTCGTCGCGAAGGCAGTGCGCTCGTGCTTGAATCGCCTCTGGCTCACGCGCGCGTGGTGCTGCACGATCCGCGCGCCATGGCCCTGATCGCGATGCTGGCTGCACCAACAACGACCAAGCTCCTGGCCGAGCGGGCTACCGAAATGTCGCCCTCCGCGGTGACCTCGCTGATCGCTCTCTTGGCCGACACGCGGATAATCGACCAGGTCGGAGCCGACGCGGAACCAAGCGAAAGCGATCATTCGGCCCTCGACACTTGGGAGTTTCACGACTTAATGTTTCACGCACGCAGCCGACCAGGTCGCACCGATGGCCAATTCGGCGCGACCTATCGGATGCCGCACCTGCCGCCCCCCTCCGCCTTGAAAGCGGCCGATGAACCACCAGGACACGATTTGTATCGTCCCGATCTCCAGCGCCTCGAGCGCGACGATCCTCCGCTGGCTTTCGTCCAGGAGCACAGGCAATCGATTCGGCGGTACGCCGCGCAACCCATCACTCAAGAGCAACTTGGCGAGTTCCTGTACCGGGTCGCTCGCGTGACCAATCAATGGAAGTCCGAGGTTGATACTCCGACTGGGAGCGTAACGATGGAGTTCGCGGCCCGCCCTTACCCGGCCGGCGGCGGATTAAATGAATTGGAATTCTACCTGGCAGTCAGGGCCTGTCGCGGCCTCGAGGCTGGCCTTTACCACTACGATCCAGAACACCATCGTCTGCACCCGCTCTGCGCAGCCGATCACGACGTCGAGTGCTTGCTGGACGAGGCCGCCGCGTCTGCCGGGATTGCCGCTGAGACATTGCAAGTGCTCGTGATTCTGACCGCGCGATTCCAGCGGCTTGCCTGGAAATACGAATCGATCGCCTATTCGTTGATCTTGAAGCACGTGGGCGTGGTTTATCAAACCATGTACCTTGCGGCCACCGCCATGGGTCTCGCTCCCTGCGCGCTAGGCTGCGGAGATTCCGATCGCTTCGCCCGCGCGGCGGGAATCGACTACTACCTCGAATCGTCGGTGGGCGAGTTCCTTCTGGGGAGTCGAGAGTAGCACCCGTCATGCCGACAAAGGTCCGCTTCGCGGCCAACGAACTGCATGGCGTTCTTGTTGCGCGGTGGTCGTTTGCCGAGTTGTTGGTTGCAGTCTGGGGCGGCTAGAATGGCACAATGCCCCGACCCCACATTCAATTCTCGATTCACTGGATTCTCGTCGCAACTGCGGCCGTTGCGATTTGGCTTGGACTTTGGGTGGCCGTAAGACACTGTGCTGGGCCAGCGGAACAACGTCCTTACTTTGGCTGGGGAGATCCTGCGAGCGACGAGATGGCCCTGTCGAGGTGTACGTAGCCGCCATCGACGTGAACCAGTTGCCCGGTGGTGTGGCTCGAACGAGGCGAAAGCAGAAAAGCAACGGTCTGGGCAATCTCGTCGCAGGTAGTCATTCGTCCTTCGAGCGGGATTCTGGCCTCGATCCGGCGGCGGACCTCCTGCGGATTGGGCACGGTCTGGAGCCACTTTTCATACATCGGCGTCCAGCACTCGGCGACGACTACGGCGTTGACGCGAATGCCGAACCGGCCCAATTCAATCGCCCATTCGCGCGTCAGCGCGTTGCGTCCGCCGTTGGCCGCCGCATAGGCCGACGTACCCCCCTGCCCGGTCTCCGCCACTTTCGAGCCAATGTTGACGATCACCCCGCGCGATACCTTCAAGTGCGGCAGGGCGAAACGGGCCAGGTCGTAGTAGTGGACGAGGTTTTTTCGCAACGAGGCGAGGAACTGTTCCGTGTCGCCCGCCTCGAGGCTCACGCCGTCGTTGATGCCCGCGTTGTTCACCAGCCCGTCGATGCGGCCGAACCGCGCGAAGGCGGTCTCGACCGCGCGGCGGCACTCGTCGGTAGATGTCAATTCCGTCGTGACCGCCCAGGCCCTGCCGCCGGCCGTTTCGATCGTACGCACGGCCGCGTCGTTATCGGCGGCATTGCGGCCGATAATCACAGGCATCGCTCCCTCGGCCGCCAGCACGCGGCAGATTCCCTCGCCAATGCCTTTCGCCCCACCAGTCACCAGCACCACATTGTCGCGCAGAAAAAGATCCATGGCGTCCCCACCCTGCAGGCTTTTCTATGCTTCGCGTTGGTCGATTCTAATCGACCTTGCACGATCCTGCGAACTGAGAGGTCGTGGGCCGGCGCCCGCCGACCCGCTGCGCGGGTGCCTCGGGTCTTGTCCCACCTCAGCATTCTTCCGCCGTTGACTCTCTCTACCACGCCGTTTACGTTGGACTGCAACACCTGGAGACGCACCTCAAATGCGCAACACACGAAGCCATCTGCCCGAGTTGATCCTGGCCGTCGGCATGAGCCTGACGCCGGTATCCGCCGACCACGCCGCGGAGCCTTCCCAAAGCGAGTGGAAGCAGGTCTGGAGCGACGAATTCGACGGCGACAGCATCGACCGGTCGAAATGGGACTTCGACCTCGGCAACGGATTCTATAACTACGACGCGAACACCTGGATCAGCGGCTGGGGAAACGGCGAGCTTCAGTACTACACGCGCGAAGGCGAAAACGTGGCGGTCGAGGAGGGAATGCTCCACATCCGGGCCGTCAAAGAGTCGTATAACGGCTGCGGCTATACCTCGGCCCGGCTGAAAACCCGCCGCCGCGACGGGGAGGCATTGTTCGCGAAGAAGTACGGTAAATTCGAGTTTCGCGTCAAGCTGCCGACGGGCAAGGGTATCTGGCCGGCCCTGTGGATGCTGCCCCAGGATGAAACCTATGGCACATGGGCGGCTTCTGGCGAGATCGATGTGTTGGAAGTCAAGGGGCACGAGCCGAACAAGGTTTTCGGCACGCTGCATTTTGGCTCACGCTGGCCGGAGAACGCGCATGCGAGCCATGAAACCACGCTTCCTGGTAAGGAAACAGTTGCCGACTTCCACATCTACGCCGTCGAATGGCTGCCGGGAGAATTCCGCTGGTCGGTCGACGGCCGAATTTACGCAACCCAGCGGTTCTGGTGGAGCAGCAGCAAGACGGACGGCCAAAAAGGGACCAGGCCCGCTAACGAGGCCGACCTCAATGGCTGGCCGGCGCCTTTCGACCAGCCATTTTATCTGGTGATGAATCTGGCTGTGGGCGGGCAGTTCTCCGGCAATCCCGACAAGACAACGGTTTTTCCCGCGGAAATGATCGTCGACTATGTGCGTGTCTACGAAAAGACCGATGCCTACGGCCAACCCAAGCCGCGCGGCGAGGGGAAGCTGCCGTTTGCCAAACCGTGAGCGGCGACGGACGAGCGCATAGAACACCAAATAGCCCCAGCCGCAACGCGGCAAGATTCCACAGCCCAGGGCGCAGCCCTCCTTGTTCTACACATCTTTGGCCGCGACGGGATGCTGTTTTGCCCCGTTCACGGGGCTTCGGCGCAGCCGTATTCGGCCCGGCGTTTACGCCGGGTTCGCA
>Ga0265325_10000197_pt1 | contig 43020 bp, 35 predicted proteins | sample 41420metaG_FD_202090 | JGI IMG/M metagenome (GOLD analysis project Ga0265325, IMG submission 202090) | Rhizosphere microbial communities from Carex aquatilis grown in University of Washington, Seatle, WA, United States - 4-14-20 metaG | ecosystem: Host-associated > Plants > Roots > Rhizosphere...
TGCGCATCGCCAAAATGACAACTATGTAAGTAATTGATATATATGCATGTTAAGTTTGGAACCTAATTTGCTAAGAATAGTGGGCAGGCGAAGTCGCGATGTGCGTGTCGCCGTAACGCCTGAACGAATTCCGTTGTTTTTGCCCGGCACCGGGCTTCTTGGAATGGCCTTGGTTTTGTTTTGGAAAGGCGCGAAACACTCCATAGGAGCCTGACTAATGGTTCCAGGAGCGACGCGGCTCGGTCGCAGGAAAGTTGCGGTAACAGGTCAGTGACAGAATTTGCGGTACCCAACGGAAGTGCCTTGAAGCCGGAATCCAGATAACCCACCTGGCACCGGCCCACGGCAAAACGCAGCACTTCAAAGTACGACGGGCTCCTGTACGGAAACGATTGTGGCAGACGCTGTTCGGCGCGTCCAACTGGCATGTGTCGCTCAGTAGTGGTACCGCAAGTCAGGATTGACAAAGTCGCGTATCACGGCCCAGCAGGCCGCGAGTGGCTTTTTCAAAATCAGGAAATGAGCCATAGAACACAGTTGACGGTAGATGAAAGTTCGCTCGACAGAACGGTGCGCATGACGCAGGAAACCACCACTACGGCAAACGACAGGCGAAGCAGCCAGCGTTTCAAAATCAGCGCCCCGCTTACGGTAATTGTTGGAGAGCATGAAATTCCCGCTTATACGCGCGATCTTAGTAATCGCGGAGTGTATTTTTATTTGACTTTGCCGGACAGTACTTTGATCGATCGGGACTTCGAGTTCACGATCGATATGCCTTCCGAAATCACGCTTACGGCGAGCTGCCGGATTCGCTGCCGTGGCAAGCTCATTCGCAAGGAAGTGACTTCAAGGAATTTGACCGGAGCAGGAATCGCCGCGGAGATACTGGACTATTCGATACTAAGAGACGCCATAACACCGGCCTAAAGCTTGCGCAGGCCAAGTACGCGGTGGTCCACCAGCCAGCTTTTTACAACGTAGACTAGCTTGTTATTGCTGCCTGGGTCGGTCGGCAGTACGAAAAATCCAGGATCCACAAGATAGCGAATCGAGTTAAAGACGATCCCTTCCATTACCTCACCATCAAGGAACTGGAAACGCATCCATATTCCGTGAACGATGGGTGCACGTGTATGGAAGTTGAGATGGTTGCGGACAGAATTTCCGTCAAAGCTGTTTACGTAGAAGACAGCCTTCACATCTTTGATCGAGATCTCTTCAATTTCATCTGAGTCGATACGGCGGACGCGGAAAACTTCAGGGGCGACCTGCGGGGCGCTACTCAGCAATTCCTCGATGGTGTTCCAGGCCGGCGATTCCAAATAGCCCTTGATCGTCCTTGAACCAAACTGGACGACGACCTTTTCCGATCTGATTGGAGCCGTTTCGATCATTCGTTTTCGAGCTTTCTCTAAGGAGCCCGTTACTTCTCTTGTCGGCGAAGCGTTAACGTATCCTTATGATCCTAAATAACTTGTCTGTTTGCCAATCCCTTATTTGTGCTAGCTTCCCAGTACCTAGGTAACAAGTATGTGCGTTACCTGCTTCGATGGAATAAACTCCTCAGCACGGTCGGATTAGCACTGCAAAGCTCATCCGACTTGTATTTAAGCCGCTGTTTTCACGGATGTTACCAGACTCACTCAAGGTGTGGAATTTGCATGGTTACGCTTGTGCTCCCGGGCGCTCGCGCGAGGAAGGTATCACAAACCACATTCAAGTAATTGCACAGAGAATTGAGAGCAGTCCAAAGAACGAAGGCCATAATTCAGCCGAGAACAATGAGCCTACCGGAGGGAATTAATCGAGATAATCCTCACGCTTGCAAATAGGCTCTGGAAATCTGTTTTAGTTCTTTTCAATAAATCCCAACCGGTGATTCTCCATCCGGGGGATAAGTGTGCAGGCTTAAGAATAGCAATGTTCTATATCGGTTGATGTGGAAAAGAGGACACCCGTCGGGCAGTGCAATCGAGAAATCTACGTTTGGCTCCATTCAATGAAGAGCGCTCACTCTAAGCGCTCTGTACACGCTCGAATGATGAGGCCTTCTCAACTGTGACCTGGGGTTTCCGAGGCGGAGGGCTTAGGTTATATTGCTTGATCTTGTAAAGCAGGGCCTTGTAGCTGATCTTCAGCTCGCTCGCTGCAAGTTTTCGATTCCATCCCGCAAGCTCCAGCTGCTGGGCGATTGCGGCCGCTTCAGCTCTCCCCTTCAGATTCTTGACGAGGTGCTTCAGGCTCGTCTCGCCTTCCGCAGGATCTGTAGCAGATGAATGCGCGCCAGCCTGATGCAAGGGGCTTAGCTCGTCGATGATTGCCTGTTCGTTCGCAAGTACAAGATAACGCTTGACCGCGTTCTCAAGCTCGCGGAGATTACCGGGCCATGAGTAGCTGCTGAGCGCCTGCATGAGGACAGGAGAAATTGGGAGCGGATCGCATTCGTATTTCGCTGCGACTTTAGCCATAAAATGGCGGGCGAGGATCGGGATCTCTTCGATTCGCTCGCGCAGAGGGGGCATTTTGAGCGTGAAACCGTTCAACCTGTAGTAGAGGTCTTCACGGAAGGACTTTTGCGCGATAGCAGCCTTGATGTCGATGTTGGTTGCTGCGATAACTCGGACATCCACCTTGACCGTGGTGCGGCTACCGAGGCGCGAGAAGCTGCCATCCTGCAAAACCTGTAAGAGCTTCGCTTGCAGCACCGCCGGCATTTCACCAATCTCGTCCAGAAGAATGGTTCCGCTGTTGCAGATCTCAAACTTGCCCGGCTTGGATTTGACCGCACCGGTAAAGGCGCCTTGTTCGTAGCCAAACAATTCGCTTTCCAGCAGGTCGGCGGGCATGGCAGCGCAATTCACCTTCAGGAACGGACGCTGACTGCGCGCCGATAGCTTGTGAATCAACATGGCGGCGACTTCTTTGCCGGTGCCGCTCTCTCCAAGAACGAGCACGGGAATATCCGCGCGCGCGACTAGCGTGCATTGAGATTCGATTTCACGCATGCGCTTGCACGAACGAACGAACGATGTGTCCTCGTTGAGAGGGATTTCATCGACGTCGCATTCGACCGATTGCAAGCCGGTTTTTACCAGGCATTGCTCAACGGCTGTATCGATATCGCTCTTCCTGAATGGCTTGAGCACAACATCAACGGCACCCATCTGGGTTGCCGTCAGCACTTCCTTTAAATCTGCGGAGCAGGCCAGCATGATGATTGGAAGGAGCGGCTTGTGAGCGTGGGTTCGGGCAAGAAGCCCCAGGGCGTTTTCGTCGTTTTCTCCTTCAACGATGTTCCAATCCATCAGCAGGAGATCGGGTGCAGGCGAGCTATTGAGGCAGCGCTCTAGTTCCGAGGGGTCAGCGATGAGTTTTACTTTGAATCGATCAGAAAGAATGTCATAGATGTAGTCCAGTATGGCTGGATCGGCATCGAGAACCACGATGTTTTTGGTGCGCTTACTGTGAGCTTTCACTGCCCCCCCTGCCAACAAGCCGTCCAGTGTCTCTCGCTTTTCCGTCTTCCGAATGAACTTAAACGCTCATCTGAGCGATAAAGAGAACTCCGGATATTATTCTTGACTTACCTCCGCGGGCTGACCGAAAACCGTTCATGTGCGGATCAAATCGAGGAGACAGAACGGGGCGCCCATAAGCGATAACTTCAGTCGCTTGGAAAGATCATCTTACCATTGGAGTGGAAAATCTTTTCGCTTTTTGCGCAGTGATTTACACATTCTTCAGCATTGTTGAAGCAGCAAACGTTTGCCCGGGCTTGCGTAATCACTTTAGGGTGGCATTGCAGTTACTTTCGTGTGACAGGTTACTGTCTGTCTGTACCGTATTTGCCAGTCAATGTGGAACGGAAGTTGCAGTACAGTTATCAGGGTTGCACTGCAATAGTGGAATAAGCTATGGCTCTGGATCGAAACTCATGGATGATCGACACTCGTAATTTACCGTCGCTCGAAATAATTTTCGGAAAAACACCGGCGATGACGGCGGCGCGCGACATGCTCGATCGGGTCGCCGATAAGAGTGTTCCGGTTCTCTTGCAAGGTGAGAGCGGCACGGGAAAGGATATCTTTGCCAAGCTCCTGCATTTGAACTCTAACCGCGCCAACAGCGCCTGGGTGAAGGTTTCCTGTCCAGCCATTCCTCATGCACTGATCGAGTCAGAGCTGTTCGGCTACGAAAAGGGAGCCTTTACCGGCGCGTACGGAACCAAGCGCGGCCGCGTTGAATTAGCCGACAAAGGCACCTTGTTCCTGGACGAAGTGGGCGGACTGGATATGGCGATCCAGGCGAAGCTTCTACAACTGCTGCAGGATGGGAGCTTTTCGCGTGTCGGCGCGGGCGATACAAGGAACGTCAATACGCGAATTATCTCCGCGAGCAACGGAAGTCTGAAACAGCAGGTTGAGGACGGCACGTTCCGATTGGACCTTTTTTACCGCATTAACGCGGTAACCATTGAATTGCCGGCACTTCGCCAGCGAACCGAAGATATTCCTATTCTGGTCGATTACTTCCTCGCGCTGCATTCGAAGGTGTTCCGAATTGAGGTAAAGCCTTTGTCGCGAGAGATGCTGCGATTGATGCAGCGTTACTCCTGGCCCGGCAATATCCGGCAGTTGGAGAATCTCATCCGGAGTTACATCCTGATGGGCGATGAGGAAGCGCTGACGACTGAGCTGTTACCAACTAGTCCGAGCAGACTGGTTCCGGAGATCGACCTTGAGAATCCCATCTCGCTCAAGGAAATCACCAAGGCCGCAACGCGAAACCTGGAGCGGGAAATCATTCTGAAGGTATTGCGGGCAAACGGATGGAGCCGCCGCAAGACTGCCAAGTGGCTCAACATCAGTTATCGATCATTGCTGTATAAACTGCAGGAGTCGCTTACCAAGCCGCCCGACAAGAAATAGCGATCAGGATTTCGCAGGATGCATGCGCAGGTCGTCGAACGACAGCGCCATAGCGTCCCGGAGTCGGCACCAACTGACGCCACCTTGTAGCGCGTAAGAATGGCCGGAAACTGCCCCTGGGATCTGCGGTTGTAGCGCTCCATAGGCGCTGCAAGCATGCGCGTGGCGAAGCAGGGAAGCCGAACAGACCGGATCGGCTTGACTTTCTTTTTGTACTGGCTCACGTAACGCAACGCCGTAGGCAGATCATCGTCGTGGAGGTTGTAAGCCTGTCCGGTCGAATCAGCGTGTCCCGCCGCGAAGTCGATCACTTCAGCGCAGTTCGCCACATACGACAAAGGGAGCAAGTTGCTTCCACCCAGGTGGAAATACACGGGACCAACCTGGAGACCGACACGATTGGAAAAAGCTCCACCGCCGGGTCCATAGATGACGCCGGGACGCAAAACGACAAGTTCAAATCCGTCCTTCTTCTGGAATTCCCAGAAAAGCTGTTCCTGCCGGAGCTTGGAGAAGGAGTAGATGTCACGCAGTTCCGGTATCCGGTACTTTTTGGCCGTAGAGCTTCGAATCCAGCCTTTCGACCAAAACGCCTCGAAAATCCAATCAGCAATCTCTGAGCTTACTTTCTTCATTGACAGCGCAGGTTTTCGCGTTCTTGGGGAATCAGCAAAGGAATAGGCAAGCCACCTCGCACATTGTAGAAGTGAAAAGTGAGCACTTCTCGCACAATGGCGGGCGGATGGGTTGATCGCAAAGCGCTACCGCGTGGACCGAACGGCCGCGGAATATGCCGGTGGTGTTCGCTAGAGGTTCCGCGCGGGCGGTTCACGTTCTGTTCAGAGTATTGCGTTCATGAGTGGAAGCTGCGTTCGCAGCCCGCATACCTTCGTGAAAAGGTGCTGGCGCGCGATCGCGGCTTATGCGCTTGTTGCAAAGTGGACACGATCGCAGCCTACCGGCGCTTGCGAGCTTCGCGGGGCAGCATGCGCCGATCGCTAATGGAGTTTTGGGGGCTCAAGAGACACAGCCGCAAGAGCCTCTGGGACGCCGATCATATCCAGCCTGTGGCAGAGGGTGGAGGGGAGTGCGATCTCGAAAACATTCGCACGCTTTGCCTCCGGTGCCATCGCACGGCTACTTTGGAATTGCGCGAACGGCTGCGGCAGAAGACTCTTCAAGGTGGTTCCGTTCAGTAACGCTGAAAACCAGCGATTGCCACAGGGCTGATGACCTTGCTATGCGTTTGACTTTGTCGCGACCAGCAACTGGTGCACTTCAATTGCGGGCAGCGTCATGCGTATCATGGCGCCGCCACCCTCGCGCGAACTGGCAACCACATCGCCATTATGGAGACGAATCGCACGATCTGCGATTGCGAGTCCAACGCCGAAGCCGCCGGTGTCGGGGCTTCGTGCCGAGTCAACCCGTCGGAATGGGTGAAACACTGCCTTGAGTTGATCCGGCGGAATGCCAGGGCCGCGGTCAGAAACTGTGACGCAAACGTTTTGGCCACTGGCTGCTTTCGTTGCCGAAAGGCTGATTTCGACTTCAGTGCCGTTGTCGGTATAGCGAATGGCATTGCGTACGACATTCTCAAAAGCACGGTACAGCAAATCCTCATTGCCAAGCACACTACACTCCACATCGAAGTTGAATACGACGGAGCACTGCCGCTGTTTGGCTTCGAACTGGGCGTCGGGTATTAGGCGCTCAATGAGTTGATTGAGCGAGAGAGGCTGGAAGTTCTTCTGCCGTTCAAGCGCCTCCATGGAGGAAAGCGTGAGCAGTTGTCCAATGAGCAGGTTAAGCTTTTCTGTCTCGCGCTCAATCCGATCAAGATGCGCCACCATTTCCGGTCCAGCATCTTCACGAGCAAGCTCAAGGGCCACGCTCAGGCGGGCAAGCGGCGAGCGGAGTTCGTGGGACACATCGCGCAGCAGCAGTTTCTGTGCATCGACGAGCGACTGGAGCCGTTCTGCCATGTGGTTGAAGTCGTGCATCAACCCGGCAATTTCGTCACCTGCAAAAATGCGAGATTGCGATGAAGTCGCCTTGACTCGGGAGTCGAGCTTACCGCTGGCCAACTCGCGGGCCGCCTTTCTGAGGCTTACCACGGGACGGGTAAAGAGCAGTACGAGGGCGAAGGTAGTGAGTCCTCCAATGACGATTGCAACCGGCAACTGTGGAAAGGCGAAGCGGGGCAGGTCGCGATACCAACTGACTTGGCGTGGGACGTGTGGCCGGCTCAGCAGATAGGTATATCGGCTTCCGTTAGGGGACGTGACCGGGAGGTGCCAGATGTACTCCATTCCGACTTGCACGCCGGTAGGACGGTCAGGGAAAGTTTCAATCGCGGGCAAGCCATCAAAGCCCGTAGTACCGCACAGCACTCTGCCGTTTGCATCCCGAAGTGCAATGTTCTGGGCAATCATGGTGCTGAATGCATTTAATCCATCACAGCCCCTGGCGTCGTAGAAATGAACGGCGCGGTTGGCATTGGCCTGCATGTTGCTCGCCATGGTGTCATACAGCACGTCGGGGCCGACAAAGTGCCGGCGCACGATCAGCGCGGTTGAGATCACGTAGATCAGGCTTTGGGCAATCCAGAAAATTACAAAGACTTTAAAAAAAAGGCCACGCATCGTTTAATCCGTTCTGACAGGATGATCGAGTTCGACGGCAAGTTGATAACCGGCGCCTCGAATGGTCTTCACCTGGTCTTCTGGCGAGCCACTATCGGTAAGCTTCCTGCGTAGTCGGCTTACATGCATGTCAAGGCTGCGGTCAAAGGGGTGGAACTTTCTGCCAAGCACTTTCTCTGACAGATCTTCACGACTCACCATTTTGCCAGGAGACCTCATCAGGGCCTCCAGCAGGGCGAATTCAACATCGGTGAGCTCTATTTTTTTCCCGTCCTGAGTTACGGTACGGGCAGACAGGTTCAGCTCAATCCCTTCAACCTTCAGGGTGGACTGCTCAGCTTGCACTACAGGAGTTGCCGACCGGCGCAGGATGGCGCGCATGCGTGCCAAAAGTTCGCGCGGGTTAAATGGCTTTGACAGGTAGTCGTCCGCGCCGATTTCCAGGCCCACGATGCGATCGACATCTTCGCCACGCGCCGTCAGCAAGAGAATATTCACGCGCGAAGTTGTGCGGATGCGGCGCAGGACTTCGAAGCCGTCGATACCTGGGAGCATCACATCAAGAAGAATCAGGGAAAAGGGCTTATCAAGGGCGGTTTTAAGGCCGGTATCACCGCGATGAACGGCAGTTACACAAAAGCCATACCTGCCGAGATACTCGGTCAACATCGAGCAAAGCTCAACGTCGTCGTCGATAAGAAGAATGTCGTCAACCGGCATCTTTTCCGGCATTCCAGCCACCTGCATCAAGAGTACCGCTTTCCCCAGCGACCGAAGCAGCCGAAGTGTAAAGAATTGTCACGAGTCAGGCGACAGTCTTTTACATAGCTTTACCCGATGTGACCGCACGACCTGCCGATTCATTGTCTTCTGAATATGCAAGGTGTTGCAGGAATTCAGGAGGCAATGATGACACGGCATGAACTTATGAGAATGGCTTTCAACGTACTGCTCTTAGTTGCTTCGCTTATGGGCCGGGCACAATCCCCTATGAGCAGCGTACATGGAACAGTGTCGGACCCGACAGGCGCAGTGATTCCGTCTTCGATGGTTACCCTGGCGGCCGCCGACGGCGGAACAAAGACCGCCATAAGCGGCGCCGCCGGCGAATATACGATCGAGCAGGTAGCGCCCGGTAGCTATACGATTACGGCCACTGCCGATGGTTTTCCCACCTCAGGTCCTAAAACCGTAGCTGTCACAGGTGACAAAAGCGTAATGGTCAACATCGCGCTTGACCTTCCGGTCGATTCGCAGCAAGTTACGGTTACAGAGCAGGGGATGAGCGTTGACACCAGCGCCGACAACAATGCCAGCGCCATTGTCATCAAGGGCAAGGATCTGGATGCGCTTTCAGACGACCCGGACGAGTTGCAGAGTGAGTTGAACGCGCTTGCCGGGCCCTCTGCGGGACCGAACGGCGGCCAGATTTATATTGACGGCTTTAGCGGCGGTCAACTTCCTCCGAAATCGTCCATCCGCGAAATCCGCATTAACCAGAACCCCTTTTCAGCGGCATACGAGAAGCTGGGTTACGGCCGCATCGAGATTCTGACCAAGCCGGGCACCGACAAGTTCCACGGCTCCGTTATGGTCATGGGCAATGACTCGGCCTTTAATTCGATGAATCCATTCGTGAAGAGCGAGCCGGCTTACTACACCATGTTCACTTCAGCCAACGCAGGCGGAGCACTGGGCCAGTCTGCGTCGTGGTTTACCAGCTTCTTTGACCGGCAGAATCATTCGAACTCAATCGTCAACGCGGAACTGCTGGACGCAAGTGGCAATGCTTATAACTATTCGACGGCAGTATCGAGCCCGCAGTCCCGCCTCGACTTGAGCCCGCGTTTCGATTTTCAGATTGGAAAGAACAACACGTTGACGGTTCGTTATGGCCTTAGCCAGCAGAAGCAGACGAACGCCGGCGTATCCCAATTCTCATTGCCCAGCCAGGCGTACAACTCTTCAAATCTTGAAAACGAATTGCAACTCAGCGATACGCAGATTCTTGGACCCCGCATCATTAACGAAACGCATTTGCAATTGGCACGCGACACCACCAGCCAGGCAGGGCAAAATGCATCGCCAACTATATTGGTGCAGGGCGCGTTCAATGGCGGCGGAAGCAGCCTGGGCACCAATCGCGATACACAGAACCGCCTGGAGCTGTCCAATAACACGATGTTCAGCAAGGGAACGCACACGCTTAATATTGGCGGCAGGCTGCGGTATACGGGCGATTCGAATTATTCAACATCAGGCTTCAACGGTTCGTATGTGTACTCATCGCTTGATGCATATAAGGCGCAAACGCCTTCAGAGTACGATGTGACGGCAGGCAATTCGTCGATCGGTGTGAACTACTTTGACACCAGCCTATATGCGCAGGACGACTTCAAAGTACGCCCTAACCTTACCGTCAGTTATGGCATCCGCTATGAATCACAGAACGGAATTGGCGATCATGCTGACGTGGCTCCGCGGTTTTCCTTCGCATGGGCTCCCGGTGCCAACGGAAAAACATCCGGCAAAACGGTTATCCGCGGCGGCTATGGATGGTTTTACGATCGGTTCGCGGAAAATAATATTCTTCAAGCTCTCCGCCACGACGGAACAAATCAGCAGCAATACGTGATCAAGAACCCGGGGTTCTATCAGGATGCGCCCGCGGCGGCATTGCTCTCTGCCAATAGCGTTGCCGCACCTACCATTTACCAGATTGCCCCCAACATGCGGGCAGCCGTCAATATGCAGTCTGCCCTAGGCATTGAGCATCAATTTGGCAAGACCGTTACATTGTCCGCCACCTACATCAATTCTCATGGTGTGCATCAGTATCTAAGCGATAACATCAACGCTTATCTGCCGGGCACATACGATGCTGCTACCGGAACAGGCACCCGGCCCAACGGCATCAACGAGAACATCTACCAATATCAGTCTGGCGGAACGTACAACCAGAACCAGTTGATGCTCAACTACACGGTGCGTGCGAGCCGCATTTCGCTGTTCGGTTTCTATTCACTCAACTTTGCTAATGCCGATACATCGGGAGCTGGCTATTTCCCCTCGAATCCATTCAGCCCGAGTGCAGACTACGGACGCGCGAGCTTCGATGTGCGCAACCGTTTCCTGCTCGGCGGTAATATCCAGGCGCCGTTTGGAGTTTCGTTAAGCCCGATGCTGGTAAGCAATTCTGGCCAGCCATTCAATATCACGCTCGGTCAGGACCTGAATGGTGACAACCAGTTCAATGATCGTCCGGCATTCGCAACAGCAGGCAGCATGTCGGTCGTGAATACCAGCTACGGGAGTTTTGACTTGAATCCCTCCTGGAACGCAGCTCGCATCCCATATAACTACGGCACCGGCCCCGGCCAGTTCAGTATGGACATGCGCATGAGCAAGTCCTTCGGCATTGGCCCCAAGGTCTCTTCGGGTGCCGCGGGCTTCTCGGGTGGCATGGGTGGCCGTGGCGGCCCTCCAATGGGCGGCGGTGGCGCGAGAGGCGGCGGCCCCGGTGGCGGCCTTGGTCCCAGCGGTCTGAGCGCGAGCGGTGGCCCGCCCAGGCCGGATCAGAACCTGAAGAATCGGTACTCTCTGAACTTTTCGGTCATGGCGAGGAACCTTCTCAATAACGTAAATCTTGCTAGTCCGGTGAGCGTGCTTCAGTCACCGCTTTTCGGCAAATCTAATGCGCTGGCAGGGGGTTTCTTCTCGTCGGCTGATTCAAACCGCAGCATCGATTTGCAGGTAAGCTTCAACTTCTGATCGACGGCGGCAGAGTCACAACAATCAAGCAGGTTCTTCAACGTGCAGTCCTTCTCTTGGGGCTGCACGCTTTTGTTTCTAACCGTATGGGATTAGGGCAATTTATGATGCCAACATGACGGCCATGGAACGCAAGCGCGTTACGCAGGGTACCTACGATTACATCATGAAGCCGATTGCGATTGCTTCATGCTTTGAGATCGTGGCGCTGCTCTGGACGTTTCCGCTTCAACACGTCATCGCATATCCCTTCGTATTTTTATTTTTCGGGGCGATTATGGGAAGCGCCTGGTTCGGCGGATATATGGCCGGGATCATGTCCGTGATCATGTCGGGCTTACTGGTTACGTATTTCTTCATTCCTCCTTTCTTTTCCATGTCGGTAGCCAAAGATTCGCAGAGTTTCCTTACGGCATTTCTAGTCTGCGCGATTGCCATCACCATTGTGAGTTCCGCCAGAAGACGCAGCGAAGGCGCGGTTCGCCAGGCCCGCGATCTGCTTGAAGAAAGGGTCCGGGAAAGGACGGCAGAGCTGGAGTCCTCAAACAGAGAGATACTTGAAAGCGAACGACAGCTTCGTATTCTGACGGAGGCAATTCCGCAGCAAATCTGGCGTGCCGATGAATCAGGAAACATTGAATACTGCAACCAGCATTTGCGTTCCTATCTTGGAAATGCTTCCGAAGCGCTCGGAGATTCGTTCTTCGGCATCCTTCATCCTGAGGATGAGACGCTCTATCGTCAGGGTTGGGAGTCTGCACTGGCCACCGGGTCTGGTTTCGATATTGAGGCGCGTGTGCGCGGGGCGGATGGAACTTACAGATGGTTCCTTTCACGAGCGATTCCGCAGCACACTGAAGAGGGAAAGATCACGCGATGGTACGGGATTCACATCGATATTGAGGAGCAGCATCGCGCCCAGCAAGGCTTGATGAGCGCACAAGACAACCTAGCGCGACTTTCGCGAACCTTGAGCATGGCAGAGATGGCTGCATCGATTGCGCATGAGCTGAATCAGCCGCTGACGGCTGTTGTGACGCATGCGTACGCCTGCCGGGAATGGTTGAACAGCACGCCCGCGAATGTCGAGCGAGCATCAACAACTGCCGACAAGATTGTGCAGGAAAGCACAAGGGCAAGTGCCGTGGTAAAGCGGGTGCGCTCACTTTTTCGCAAAGACCAGGACGGCCCGTTTCGCGAATCAGCAGATATGAATCAGCAAATTCGAGACTTAGTGCGGCTTCTGCGAGAAGATGCGATTCGGCGCGAGGTTTCGATTCGATTGGAACTAGCCGACGATTTGGCCAGGGTGGAAATCGATCCTATCCAGATCCAGCAAGTACTGCTGAACCTGGCGAACAATGGAATGGAAGCGATGGCGGACAGGCCGGCACATCGTGAACTTACGATTAGCACTCTCAATCACAGCGCGCGAGAGATTCTTGTGTCGGTTGCCGATACTGGCTACGGTGTGCCGGGCGACATCGTGGACAAAGTATTCGATCCGTTCTTCACAACCAAACCGCGAGGTACGGGCATGGGGCTCGCGCTTTGCAGAACTATCGTTGAAGAACATGATGGGCACATATGGGTCTCAAATTCGCCAGGAGGCGGCGCTGTGTTTCAATTCTCATTAAAGGCGCAAACATGAACAGCGGGAACTACGTGACAATTCATGAGAATGAGACAGTATTTATCGTCGACGATGATGCATCCATCGGCGAAGGACTGCGGAACCTGCTGGAATCGGTTGGTATTAATGCCGAACATTACGAGTCGGCTGAAGCTTTTCGTGAACGATGGAATCGTTCGCGCGCCGGCTGTCTGCTGCTGGATGCGCGTCTGCCCGGGATGAGCGGCGTTGATCTTCAGGGAGAATTGATTTCGTCCGGAATTGGAATCCCGGTGATCTTTATGACCGCACACGGCGACATGCCGATGGTGCGCAAGGTTCTGAAGGCGGGCGCAGTTGAATTTCTTATTAAACCTTTTCAAAAGGAAGAGCTTCTACAGGCCGTAAAGCATGCCTTCACGTTCGATCGGGAACGCAGGGCAGAAGATGCAATTCAAGAATCGATCCAGGCACGCGTGAAAATTCTATCGGAACGTGAGCGCGAAGTGCTTTCAATGGTTACGGCAGGTTTGCTGAACAAGCAGATTGCCGCCCAGTTAAACCTGAGCGAAGTTACCGTCAAGCTTCATCGTCGCCATGTGATGGAGAAGATGAAAGCGGAGTCACTTGCAGACCTGGTTAAAATGTGCGAACGCGTCAGGTTGGATTCATGGAAAGCACCTGAAAACAGCCGCTAGGCTGTAGAACCGTGGGACACGCATAAGGAACTCGTGAGTTTGCATAAGGAACCCATGAGATTTCGTGAAATCTATACTTTGGGATAGGTTGTAGAGCATTCGCACTCCTTCTAGTCTCTAAATATCAGTTAGCTGTTGATCCACGCAGATCACACCTGATGCAACAGCGCAGTTTTAGCTCACGCATTTGCGTGAGTTTCATGTTCGGATAGCTTGCATAAGCCGAACCTGACATTCAACTTTTGAACCCAGAAAGCCTGGAATTGTTTGCCGGTAAGCATGTCTTTACCGGAGCGCCGGACTTCTGTGTCCACGAGGGGCCATAGGCATGCAGGCAGTCAATTCGAAGCTTGCACGTTCTGAAGTTCATACGTTATTGCAGCGTGGGCTCGATTTCTTTGCGTAAGAGCAAGCCCAGGATTGCAGATTCTGTTGAAGTGGATTCGAAAAATATCTGACCGGAGGAGAGACACAATGGGAAAAGTTGTGCGGCAGCAGAATTCTCTAACCTATACGCAAAAGCTTTCACGCTTGCGCGAACGCTTAAAGATGCCTGAATGGCGGAATTACGGAACGACTCTCTTGGCAGGAAAGCTGGCCGGAGTCGGATTGACACTGCTTGTGATGGCGCTGTTCTCTGGTCTGTTCTTCGCCAAGGTGTACGCGGCGGACGCGCCAGCGCTGAAGGCGACTGACGTAGTAAACCCTATCAACACGGCGTGGACACTTATAGCGGCCTTTCTCGTATTCGGCATGCAGGTAGGCTTCACGATGCTGGAAGCCGGATTCTGCAGATCACGCGAAACCGTGAATGTACTGATGGAGTGCATTGTTGACACGTGTCTCTGCGGTATCCTCTTCTACGCAATCGGCTTTGCGTTCATGTTCAGCCACGGAAACGGTTTTATCGGTTATCACTGGTTCTTCCTTCAGGGCGCTCCGGATACGTATGAAAGCACCGGAATTGCGTTCCTTGCAGTGTGGATCTTCCAATTTGCGTTTGCTGACACGTGCTCCACAATCACTTCGGGCGCAATGATCGGACGTACCGGATTCGTCGGCGATCTGCTCTATTCGTTAGGCGTCTCAGGCTTCATTTATCCAATCATCGGCCATTGGGCATGGGGCCCGGACGGATTCCTCGCCACGATGGGCGCGAGCGGCTACTTCCTTCCTACGCTGGGCCAGAGTTTCCACGATTTCGCAGGCTCAACCGTGGTTCACACGATTGGCGGCATGATCGCACTCGCTGGTTCCATCGTCCTTGGTCCGCGCCTGGGACGTAGATTCAAGCGTGATGGTGGCGCCCCCATGCTGCCGCACGATCTTACCATCGCGGCATCCGGCGGCCTGATCCTCTGGTTCGGATGGTACGGCTTCAATCCAGGTTCCACACTTTCGGCAATGGACTTTATCGGAATTGGCAGAGTATCGGCCAACACCACGCTGGCTGCCTGTGCAGCCGGACTGACGGCCATGATCTACGCCTACTTCATAAGTAAAAAGTGGGACGTTGGATTCACCGTCAACGGATTCCTCGCCGGCCTTGTAGCCATTACCTGCCCATGCTATTGGGTCAGTCCAACCGGCGCCATCATTCTCGGCGGAGTCGCAGGGGTGCTTGTTTGCATGGGTGTTGAACTCCTCGAATGGCTACGAATCGACGATCCGATTGGCGCAGTTCCAGTTCACGGACTTTGCGGCATCTGGGGTACCTGGTCGCTGGGCCTCTTTGCCTGCGGCAAATACGGTGCAACCGGCCCAACTGCTCCGGACAACTCCGCACCTCTCACAGGTTTGTTCTACGGCGGTGGCTGGACTCTTCTGGAGGCACAGATCATCGGTAACCTGATTATCGCTTTCTCAACCTTTGCCATTGCAATGCTGCTGATGTACCTTGTCAATCTGACTGGCACGCTGCGTGTCTCGGAAGAAGGCGAACTCTACGGGATCGATCTACACGAGCATGGAATCACGGCTTATCCGGAGTACGTGATCTCGTCTCTTCACGCACCCGCAGGCATGCCCAAGGATCTGAAGGGACCTCACGCCGCAGACTAGGCGGGTCATCCGTTTGATAGCGATTTCGTCGATAGCATTCAACCAAAAAGGAAGCGAGGAGCTCATGACAAAGATTGAAGCAATCATCCGGCCCAACAAATTCGAGGCTGTGAAGGAAGCACTCGTAAAGCTTGGAGTGGAGGGCATGACGGTGTCTGAAGTTCGCGGACACGGTCGGCAAAAAGGACACACTGAAGTCTTCAGGGGACGTGAGTACGATGTCGACCTGCTGCCCAAAGTGAAGATTGAACTGGTTCTGAAGGATGAGTCAGTCGAGACCGCTATCGAATCCATCCTCAGCTCTGCATATTCAGGAAAGATTGGAGACGGCAAGATCTTTGTATACAAGGTCGATAATGCTATCCGCATTCGCAACAAGGAACGCGGAGACATTGCCATCTAGTTGTGCAGATCGTCAACCCGGAGGAGGAGGTCCCACATGTCCCTTGGCTCTGCCATCTTCTCCTCCGGCCCCATTCGAGATACATCGAGGCCGGAGGAAGAGTACGGGCTTTTCGATCAACTAACGCGTGTAAGTCACTTTCTGCGAGACATCCGCTTTCGGTTACGGCACGGCGAGTTGAGTCGCGCTCCGTTAAAGATACTCCGGTTTCAGGTGGTAGAAGCAACGGTGGAATGCGACTGGATGGCACGAGCGGCCGATCCGTGGGATGCAGATTTACCCAATAATGTTGGCCTGCGCCATGCATCATTGCAGGCGATCAAGGATGCGATTAAGGTTCGAGCGCTGCTATTTGATTCATTTCCAAAAGCAGAATCGGCAGAAGTGCGAGTCTTCAGAGAATCGGACGACTATACGCGCGAGTTGATCATTTCGGGGTACCTGCATCGAAATGACAATACCGGCAGGCAAGTAAACTCAATCGTTATGCGTGCCAAGGTTCTAGGCTTCCAGTTTCGAATGGAAAATGAAATTCTTCGCAAGATCTGACGATTCAATTTAAGACCGATCTTCACAGAATAGGACATTCTCCTGAGGCAGCACGGCGGCTCTTCCAAGCCCGCTTTGCTGCCCTTTTTGTAATTGAAGCGATCATTCAACCCTCAAAGGTGGATGTTGTTAAGACGGCATTGATTGAAGCAGGTGTGTTGGGCATGACGATTCTTGAAGCCCGCGGCCATGGCTCATATTCCAACGAGGCCTCGTCCTCGCTGCCAAAAATTGATAAGTTCTCCTGAAGCAGCAAGGTGATCGATAGTGTCGTCTTGCTCCGCCATTAGCTCCGTTGCTGTTCCCAAACCTTGTGGGCCTCGCATTCATTGGAATATGGTCGCTGACCCCACATGTACCGGAAGCCTATTCCAGCCGCTCCTGGCTTGGTATGACTTACGCCTGGGCGCATCAAAGAAGTATGAAGTACGCGAACGAATAGTCGGAGGTGATTACTTATGCCAGGAGTACAGATTGGCGCGAAACCAGATAGCGGGTTTGACGATCCGATTGGAATGCTGAAGGATTGCCATCGCAGGATTGAGAGTTTTCTGCAGGTCCTGTGTCTGGTTGCCGACCGGGCTCGTGGGCGGCGCTTGAACGATGAAGAAGCGTCGGCTGTGAAATCAGCGCTCAGCTACTTCCGGTCCGGCGGCCAGCGACATACTGCCGATGAAGAGGAGTCGCTGTTTCCGCGAATGCGGGGGCAGTTGGATGCCAGCCAGGTGGAGGAGCTTCACCGGCTTGAAGACGACCATCGGCGGGCAAACGAACTGCACGAAGAGATCGACGAGCTATATCAGATTTGGCTGGAGTCTGGATTGCTAAGTCAGGACAACCAGCAAACGCTCCTTGAATCGACCACAGAACTGGAAAGTATTTACAAGGCCCATATCAAGGTAGAGGAAGAAGCGGTTTTCCCGCAGGCAGCGCGAACGCTGGACAAAGCCAGCATTGAAGCAATGGGGCATGAATTTCGAGCGCGGCGGGCATGACAACTGTGACGGCAGACCTATGACATTTCTCGCTCAAACTGTAGGATCAAATGTTCGGTCATTTGCACTGGCGCCTTCGGCTGCCATCGCCGGGCCGAGCACTTACAGGAGCGAGAGAAGTTTGTGAAAGACGCGATCGAAGTTCTAAAGAGCCGCCGGAGCATACGTACTTACACCGAGGAACTGGTTCCGCAAGACGTCATCGAAGAAATTGTCGATTGTGCGCGCATGGCGCCAACGGCGATGAACGACCAGCCTTGGGACTTCATCGTGGTCACCAAACGAGAGCTTCTGGAGCAAATCCCAGCCATGCTGGGACATGCCGAATTCATTGCCAAGGCTGCGTTCGCAGTGCTGGTACTCGCACGCGAAACTTGCTATGCGGTCGAGGACGCCTGCGCCGCTACTGAAAACTTGTTAATCGCAGCCAGTGCCCACGGTCTCGGATCCTGCTGGGTGGCGGGAACCAAGCAGGCTTACGGGCCGGTAGTCGCCAGGGCCTTTGGCGCTCCCACTGACCGGCAACTGGTATCCATCGTCTCTTTCGGTTATCCGGCAGAAGAGCCCAAGGTAGACAAACGGCCATTGGCAGGCGTCCTTCACTGGGAAAAGTTTTGAACGGCCCACAACCCGGGAAGGTCTGGCAAATTTTGTGATCGACATCTCACGGCATATTCCTCCATACTCTCTGGAACAGGAGTGAATCAGCGCATGTGCGATGACTTTATCCACCAGGGATTGACCCACGATCCCACCGTTTCTCGCCGGGCCTTTACCATTGGAGCCGCGGCGGCAACCATTGCCATTCAATCGCCCGTGGCGTCAGGGCAGGCGAAGGTTGTTGAAAAGGACGTCAATGTACCCATGGCAAGCGGTGTAGCCGATTCGGCGCTCTTTTACCCCGAGGGGAAGGGCCCGTGGCCAGCTGTCCTGGTATGGACTGACATTCTTGGGTTAAGGCCCGTGTTTCGCGAGTTAGGGCAGCGGCTGGCCGCCGAAGGCTATGTGGTACTGGTACCGAATCCGTTTTATCGCAATGCCAAGGCACCGGTTGTCGATGGCTCGTTCGATTTCAGCAAGCCTGAAGATCGCGCGAAAGTCATGCCAATGGCCGCGGCACTGACGGCCGATGCGGATATGAGCGACGGAAAGTCGCACATTGATTTTCTTGACGCGCAACCGCAAACCGATAAAAAGAAAAAGATGGGCGTTCAAGGCTACTGCATGGGTGGGCCGCTGGCGTTCCGCACGGCAGCCACGGTTCCTGAGCGCATAGGCGCAGTTGCCACTTTCCATGGTGGAGGGCTGGTTACGGACAAGCCGGACAGTCCGCACTTGCTGATCCCAAAAATGAAAGCTGAAGTTCTGTGCGCAGTCGCAGACAACGACGACAAGCGCGAACCTGCGGCCAAGGACAAGCTCAAAGAGGCCTTTGCAGCGGCGCATATGACAGCTACGGTTGAAGTGTATGAGGGGTGCAACCATGGCTGGACTGTTCGCGGAAGCCAGGTCTACAACGAGCAGGGAGCAGAGAAAGCCTGGGCAGCATTAACTGCGCTGTACAAACGTAACCTTGCCTAGGCAGATGTATTCTGACTTCGAGGTTCACTAACGCGGCCAATCGTTTGCGGAATTTGTTGCGTGGCGTTGTTCGCCCTCTTCCGCCAGATAAGAGGCGGCACTGAGTAACGCGATATGAGAAAACGCCTGTGGAAAATTCCCGACCATGCGGTTTTGTTTGCTGTCATATTCCTCAGACAAGAGACCTGTATCGTTGCAAAGTGACAACAGGTGCTCAAAAAGTTTGCGCGCATCCTTGTCGCGTCCGATCATCTTAAGGTTTGATACCATCCAAAAGCTGCACGCAAGAAACTTGCCCTCCGAACCCGCCAAGCCGTCTTCAGATTTGCGGTGATCATAACGCATCACCAAGCCATCTTGCATCAGGTGCTTCTCAATCGCCGCAACTGTTCCGTGGATACGGGGGTCTTCCGTTGGAAGAAAGCCGACCATAGGCATGAGGAGCAGCGACGCGTCCAGTTGATCTCCGTCATAATGCTGCACAAAACTATCCAACTGCTGGTTGAACGCCTTTTCGCAGACCTGTTTGTGGATTGTTTCTCGTGTAGATTTCCAGCGCGCTAGCGGTGCGTCAAAATCATTTTTCTTTGCAATCTTGATGGCCCGATCGAATGCGACCCAGGCCATGACCTTGGAATTGGTGAAATGCTTTGGTTCGCCGCGAACTTCCCATATGCCTCTATCGGGTTGGTCCCATATTTTTTCAAGATGCTCCACAAGCTTACGAAGCAGTGCGAAATCATCAGCGAGATTGTTCTTTTCCAGCCTCGATGAAGCCCAGAAAAAGGCGTCAAGCACCTCGCCGTAGGTGTCGAGTTGCAACTGCTCAGAGGCTGCATTGCCAATGCGCACCGGTCTTGAATTCTCATAGCCCGGCAGAGCTTCAATCTCCCACTCCGCCAGTCTCCGTTCACCGGAAATGCCATACATGATTTGAATCTGGTCCGGCCCGCCGGCGACTGTCCGACGCAGCCATCGCATCCAGTCACGTGCCTCTTCGTAGTAACCGCTGTTCATGAAGGCAAGCAACGTAAATGTTGTGTCGCGCAACCAGCAGTAACGATAGTCCCAATTACGGATTCCTCCAAGGTCCTCTGGGAGCGAAGTGGTAGGCGAGGCCACGATGCCGCCGGTTGGCTCAAAGGTTAGTGCCTTGAGAGTGATAAGGGAGCGCTCTACAACTTCGGCGTAAGGCCCTTTGTACTTTCCTTTGGCGCTCCATTCTTTCCAGAAGACGGAAGTCTGATCAAAGGAGAGTTTTGTATCCAATGGATCGCCGACTGAATACTCGCGATAATCCCCATAACTGCCATAAGTCAATACAAACGAGATAGTCTCACCCTCGGTGATGGTGAACTCACTGATCGTTGTGAAATCCTCGCCACGCAGCGGTGCGTCTGTCTGCAATTCAACTGCATCCGGGCCAGCCTCGGCGCGGATACCCCGCCCAGTACGCGTTACCCATGGCACCATCTGCCCGTAGTCGAATCGAAGCGCGAGCGCGCCTCGCATCGCTACACTACCCTTTAGCCCTCGCACAATTCGGACAACATGCGAATGCGAAGCCCGCACCGGCATGAAGTCGACCACCTGCACGCTGCTGCCATCTTTCAATTTGTGGGTTGTTTCAAGGATTAGAGTATGCGGCAGGTATCGGCGCTCTATTTGATGGTCTTGATTGGCCGGAGCTAGTTTCCAGAATCCGTTGTTCCCAGTTCCGAGCAGGCTTGCGAAACATGCTGCCGATCCAAAGTCGGGCCAGCAGAGCCAATCAATCGAGCCATTTCGACCGACGAGCGCTGCGGTATGCAGGTCGCCAATCATTGCGTATTCTTCGATCCGCAAAGCCGTGGCACCTCTATTGCTCGTGATAGTTGCGCATCAGTCCGCCGTCGATCACATAGGTCGATCCAGTTATGTAGCTAGATTTGTCCGAGGCGAGAAAGACCGCGAGATCTGCTACATCTTCTGGCATTCCCAGTCGGTTTAGAGGAATGTTCTGCAGCAGTGCTTTCATTTTTCCCGAGTCTTCCATCAGCTTACGATTGATGGGCGTTTCAATTGCGCCAGGAGCGATGTTATTGATCGTGATATTGTGCGGTCCCAGTTCTACAGAGAGATTGCGCATCAACATTCGCATTCCACCTTTGCTGATGCAGTAAGTCGAGAAACCAGGAAATGCCATATCTTCGTGAACGGAACTGATGTTGACGATTCGGCCGGACCTTTTTGCAGCCAAAAGCCGCTGTACAAAGTATTGCGTCAGGAAGAACGGCCCCTTGAGATTCACGGCGAGTACTTGCTCGTAGTCTGCTTCCGCTACTTCAGTGAACCGTGCTTTTTTTTCTATGCCGGCGTTGTTTACCAGGATGCTCAACTCACCGAAAGCCTCGTATGCGGCATCGATAACCTTCTTGATATCGGATGCTCTGGTCACATCGGCTTCGACAATGATTCCGCTGGAGCCCGCATTTTTGACCATGTGCAGCGTGTCGTCCGCACCCTGTGGCTGGCCTATATAGTCGATAACGACCTTCGCACCTTCTTCCGCAAATTTCTTTGCGATTCCCTGACCAATACCCGAGCCCGCGCCGGTAATCAACGCCACTTTATTTTCCAAATGACCCATTGACCGTTACTTCAACGCGCTCCGCGGTGATATTCGCCGATCGGTACGCTTGATTAGTAAGACGCGAGTGCCTCAAGATAGGGTTTCTCGGAACTTGAATTGCGATAGCGATGCACGGTTGAAAGCTATTTGAGTTGAGGGGACCACTTACCGCGCCGGCATTCAACGCTATGTTCTCGTCGGTTTAGAACTCGATTGCGTCTTTAGGCGTTAAAGCCGGCCCAATGTACCATCGGCAAACCAGGGAGAGGCGCTCGGAAGCAGGGAATCCGGCTGCCGCGCAGCGAGCCAATAGAGAGTGTCTGCAAGTCCGGGCCACCGAATGTAACGCTGGCCATCCAGGGTGCAACGCCTTGACCTGTAGCGAAGAGCACCTTCTCATTCACCTGATTGGCGAAGAACGCTTTTTCAAGAGCATCGACTTTCTCCGGATCGCCTTCATCGAGCAGGATGCGCAAATCGCCTTGCGGCGTGAGCACAAACAGCTTGTCTGAATAGACCATGGTGCCCCACAGATTTCCGCCAGAATCAAATGCGATTCCGTCAGGCCACGCACCTTTTCCCAAGCTTGAGGGCCCAAAGACCTCGCGCTCACCAAGCGAGCCGTCTTCATGGACGCGCAATCGACTGATGCATCCGCCCGTAGTTTCGGCGACATACATATATTCTTCACGTGCATCCATCCGAATTTCATTCGTGAAATGGAATCCTTCGGCTACGATGCGGAAATCGCCATCGACATAGCGAGCGATGTATCCGTCGGGCAAATCGGGCCGCAGGGCATGCATCCAGTTCTTGATGCGAGTAGAGACGGTAATCCAAATGCGGTTCTTTGAGTCGCGAAGAACGAAATTTACCTTGCCAATCGGCTGTCCGTCGATATGGTCTGCAAGAACTCGAGACTCTCCTTGCCGGGTCATCACTTCAAGCCGGTCAGTCCCGAAATTTGCGATCAGAATGTCGCCGTTTGCGGCGAACGCGAGACCGTTCGGCAATGTTCCTTCGAGATAGCGCGAAGCCTCATTGTCAACACCTGCAAAATGCTCGGACGATCTTTGGGCAACGATCTGCTGTTGGCCATCTGATTTTAGATGAATGACGCCGCCTCGCGCGTCCGCTATCCAAAGTGAGCCGTCTGCTTCAGCCAGAATGCACTCAGGCCTCTGCAGGCCGGCACCAACGTACTGGAGGGAATTTTTCTCCAGTTCGAAATCAAAGATTGATATGGGCATATGTAGATCCGTGCGTTGCGTAATATGCAAGCGTGGTTGCAATGATATCACGGGTAAAGAAGTTGGCAAGAGGGCTGGAAATGAACCGGGGTTGATTGGAAATCAGTCTTTCGGGGCTGCCTGGCCGAGAGCGTCACTGATGCGAGCAGCTGCGCTGCGCACTTTCTCACTGTAGTCAACTATCAGGTTTTTAGGGAAGCGAGAAGCAGGCGCGGATATGCCGATGGAACCGACAATGTCGTTACCGAGTCGTATTGGTGCGGCTACACAACGAACGTCTGGCGTGTATTCCGACTCATCAGTTGCGTAACCGTGCTCATTAATGGCAGAGCACTCTTTTGCTAGCCCCTTAATGGTGGTAATTGTGTTCCTCGTAAACATCTGGAGCGGTCCCGATCCAAACTGCGAGCGGAGTTCACGTTCATCTGCATCCGCAAGAAGCGCCTTGCCATGAGCCGTGCAATACAAGGGAACCAATTCACCGGTTTGGCCGGCAACTGCAATCACATGGGTGGCGTGCGCCGAATCGACAAAGAGCGCGCTTTTGCCTTCGCGAATTGCAAGGTGCGCTGTCTCGTTGATTTGTGTGGCCAGGGATTTGAGTTCGGGGTCGGCTACTTTGATCAGCATGTTGCTCCAGTCGTATTGACGGGAGAGGGTCCACATCGAAGATCCAAGAACGTAGTCTTTACGCCCAGGGGGGCACGACAGGAAACCGCGGCGGCGCAATGTGTGCGCCAGCCGAAAAGCGCTGCTGCGATCGATGTCCAGCAGTTCAGCGAGTTCGCCAAGCGCAACCGGATGTTTGGACCGCGCAACCAACTGAAGAATCGCCAATCCGCGATCGAGGCTTTGGATGAATGGAACTTGAGGGCTTTTCTTGGTTGCCATATCCTTGCATTCAGCTGCGGCGTTTTACACCAATGGGTTTGAGATACTTGACACTCCGTACGACCAACTCATGCGGAGGAACGGGGGATAGATCATGTGGGTTGTTATCAAGTTCGACCATAATCATAACACCGATTTGCAGCTTACTCATGATGTCGAGAATGGCGGGAACAATGACCTCGCTTGATCATTGAAGGAAGTAAGACAGCTTTCCAACCCGCTTTCTCCTGCCCGGATCACTCTTCCTTATTTCAGTACTTCGGTGATTCTGTCGCACAAGTCGGTGAAATCCGATGATTTTCCCTTGGTACAATTGGACGTGCACTTGACGCAATCACTTTGCATCGCGCAAGGGCCCTATGTCAAGCAACTTAAGCGCCAGAGAATTCCGAGCCAGGTTCGGAGAATCAGGCTGCGTAGCGGCTAGATTCTCTCCAACGTCAGCAGGCCAAATTCAGCTTCATAACTGCGTTTTAGGCCTGTGAAGAACAGTATTTGCGTCAAGATCACTGAAGCAATTTGTACGGCTCCAATCTGCGGGGAGTGGAAGCGGATTAGGGAGCCTCTGCTGGTTGAAAAGGGCTACTGGAAGAAGGCTTGACGGAGCCACTGCAATGGTGGATGATTGTTTCATTTGATGCACGATACGCAAGCCCTATGGCTCACAACGCAACATTAATCACCATGGTTGTGCATAGCGTGAAGCATCTGGCTCATATGAAAGTTTGGTTAGAACAGGGAGCGCGGGAATGGATTATTCCAGTTTCGGTTTGAAGGACCGCATTGCAATCGTCACCGGGGCATCTCAGGGAATTGGCCGTGCGATTGCGATCGGACTCTCGCAGGCGGGCGCTCATCTTGTACTCGCCAAACATCCGGAAGGCAGCATGGACCAGATCAACCAGGTCCGCGCGGAGATAGAAGCAATCGGGCGCGAAGCGCTGATCGTACTCACCGATGTTTCACAGCCGACGCAACTCAAGGCGCTGATGGATGCCGCCAAATCCAAATTCGGCCGGATCGATATTCTCGTGAATAACTCAGGTTGGACGGGAACTACACTCGCGTTGGAAGTGACCGAAGAAGAATACGACAAGACCATGGCGTCGACGCTCAAGAGCGTGTTTTTTGCCTGCCAGGCCGCGGCAAAAATTATGATTCCGCAAGGTCGCGGCCGGATTATCAATATCGGTTCGAATTTCGGAGAGGTTGGTTTCAAGAAGCGCTCGGTGTATGCGGCAGCCAAAGCGGGTGTGCATCATTTATCGCGCTCTCTCTCACTTGAATGGGCGCATGATGGCGTGGTTGTAAATGTTGTTGCTCCTTGCATTACTGAGACCGTCTCTCGCAAAAATATTTTGGAACGGCCGGGTTACAAGGAATGGGCGACAAATGAAATGATTCCGCGCGGGCGCTGGAATCAGCCGGAAGACCTGGTGGGTGCAACTTTGTTTCTTGCCAGCGATATGGCGGACATGATCGTAGGACATGTGTTGATGGTGGATGGCGGCTGGACGATCCATTAAGCCGTAACGATGAAGCCGGCATAGGACTAACGTTCCAGACTTACGGTGAGATGTGAATGAGACTTGCGAATAAAGTTGCGTTGGTAACGGGCGCTGCCCAGGGAATTGGAAAGGGCATCGCTGAGGCATTTGCGCAAGAAGGCGCCGATGTCGTAATCAACGATATTAACGGTTCTGAGAAAGCAGAGAATCTTGCCAAGTGGATCCGTGGACTTGGGCGGCGTGCAATGGTCGTCCAGGCTGACGCCTCGGACCGCGATCAGGTTGAGTCAATGTTCGCCCGGGCATGGGACGAAATGGGCCGTGTCGACATTCTCGTCAACAATGCAGGCATCGAAACCATCATTCCGTTCCTGGAGATGACTGACCGGCAATGGGAAGATGTAACAAACACCAATCTAAAAAGCGGCTGGTTATGTTCGCAGGTATATTGCCGCCGCGCCATCGGCGGCAAACTCTCCGGCTCGATTATCAATATTGGTTCCATTCAGGCAGCTCGCGTATTGCCCGGCAGATCGCACTATGCGCCAAGCAAGCTGGCGATTGAAGCTTTGACTCGCAATGTTTCCGCCGAAGTGACGCCACTTGGCATTCGCGTAAACTGTATCCATCCGGGGCTTATCGAAACGCCGATGATCGACTGGGTGATGAAGCGTTCGGATTTGCTCCCTGGCATTCTCAGTCAGATTTCCATGGGCCGCCCGGGCCAGCCTTGCGAGATTGGTTCGGTCGCCGTGTTCCTGGCGTCAGAAGATGCGCGCTATGTAACGGGCCAGTCGTTTTACGTGGACGGTGGCTGGGTAGGCAAGTAGTCCTGGAAGTCTTCATCGAATTCATCTACTCATCCGCCCACGAAAGTAGATCGCCGCAGAATTTACCTGCCGCCGCTATGACCCTGCGGTAAAGCGAACACGTAATAGCCTTGTGTTGATGCAGCGGGTCCATCCTCCAACGGTGCTACACCACCAGCTGAAACCGGTACATCGGAATTAGGTCTAGCGCTGATCACGACATATTCGCGGCCATCGACCTCATACACCGCTGGTATGCCTTCCGGGCCAGCCGGAATCCTGAACTCCCATATTACTTTTCCGGTGTCCTTGTCATAAGCGCGCATTGTCGAGTCGGACTTGGCGCCGCCGAATATTAATCCGCCTGCTGTGACTACAACGCCTCCGCGCGGCCAGTAGCTGCCTGTGTCGGTGATACCTTTCTTCTCAAGTCGAGTGACTCCGCCGAAGGGGATCTTCCATTTTATTTTGCCCGTGTTCAAATCGTATGCTGTCAGCGTTGACCATGGCGGCCCAATGGCGGGTAGGCCGTCAGTGGAGTTCATGTATCCATATCCGGTCCAATAACGAGTGCCGGCTGGAGCAAGCTTCGGCGAGATTTGCCTTGGCGCGGAGAGTCGAGCAAGGATGTCGGGAGGCACATGGGCCTCTTCAGGATGCCGAATGTAGGCAATCAAATCGTCAACGTCCGTCGAACTCAGGTCAGGGAAGGCCGGCATCGGCGACATTCCGCCTCGCACTGCAATCTTGAGTTGCTCATCGCCGCCATGATTCATGATTCCGAGCAGGCTGGGGATTGCGGGGGGCTGTCCGGCAAGATTTTCCTGGTGACAAGTCTGACAGCTCTGCACGTACAGAACTTTTCCCTGCGTCTCAGGCGAGCCGGTCATCTGCCGGCGTGGAGGCTTAGTGGCCAGCTCAAGCAGTGATGGCGCATCTTTCGAGAGGACATAGAATGTGCCGTTAGTTGGATCGATCGCAGTGGATCCCCAGTTTGCGCCACCATTGTTTCCGGGTATCTCCATGGTGGGCTTCGTGTCTGGAGGAGTGTAGATCCCCTGACTTCGCGCAGCTTCAACTTGAGCTCGAATGGAGTCGCGCTCCTTGGGATCGGCGATGTATTGGTCCACTTCATCGGGGCTAAATTTTTGCCGGGCAAAGGGCGGAATCACCGTCGGAATCGGCTGAGTTGGCCACGCAATTTGTCGAGGCATATCCGACTTTGGAGTAGGACGTTCAACAATAGGCCAGATCGGCTTTCCAGTCACTCGATCGAATACATACATGTACCCGTTCTTGCCCGCCTCGGCGACCACGTCCACCATCTTGCCGTCGTGGTTGATGGTGAGAAGTTTGGGGCCGGCTTCGAGATCGTAATCCCACAGGTCATGATGTGTTGTCTGAAAGTGCCAGAGGTATTTTCCGGTGCGCGCATCAAGAGCAAGGAGGCAATCGGAAAAAAGGTTCGCACCGTTTCGATCGGCGCCATAAAAATCGTAAGTTGGCGAGCCGGTAGGGAAGTAGGCGATGCCGCGCTTTTCATCGATGGAGAATTCACCCCATGTGTTGACGCCGCCAATGTACTTCCATGCATTGGGAGGCCAAGTGGTGTAGCCTGGTTCACCGGGATGCGGAACCGTATGAAAAATCCAGGCCATCTTACCCGTTACAACATTAAAAGCGCGCAGGTCGCCGGGAGGCGATTCGTAATCTTCTCCAGTTGCAGATCCTAAGAGCAAAAGGTCGCCGAAAATCTTCCCCGGCGTGCCCGACGAAATCTGTCGGATTGACTTGGGATCGCGGCCGAGTCCGACGCGCAGATCGACGCTGCCTTTGTCGCCAAAGCTCTCGATGGTATTACCGTTTCTCGCGTCGATGGCCCACAGGGCGTTGCCCGAAGTGAAAAGAATCCGGCGGTCCGAACGGTCTTTGCTCTCCCAGTAGATGAGGCCACGATGCGAGAAATTTGTGCCCTTGGCCGTCGGATGGTTCCAGAGTTCTGTGCCGGTTGCGGCATTGAGGGCGACAACGCTGTTCTCTTTGCCGACAACATACATTACGTCTTCGACGATGATGGGATTTGAGCCAAATCGGAACCCCGTGTTTGACACTGGATAGAACCAGGCTTGCTGAAGTTGAGTTACGTTGGTTCGATCAATCTGTTTTAGCGCTGAATACTGGGCATCATCGGGCGTGCCGCCATATTCCCTCCAGGTAGTAAAAGGAACCTGCTCCGAGGAAACCGTCGCGCTGGCATTTATCGGGGGCTGAAGCATCAACGTTGCGAGCCCAGAGATGAGGACAACCGAGGACGGCACAACTGCACACCGCAGAACTTTTCGCATTATTCATTACCTTGACAAGGTCTGCACTACGTAAAACAAAAGCCCTGCCGCAGTTATGTGCGGCAGGGCCTTGTAAGTTTCGCTACGAGTTAGAACGAGAACCGGCCAGACAGCTGCAAGGCTCTCGGGTTGTTTGCTTGCGTGGCGATAACGCCGAATGTGCCGCTTCCGCGCGTCAAATCCGGGTTTGAGAACTGCACACGATTGAATACGTTGAACGATTCAACCCGCAAGTCGAGCACCATGTTCTCGTGGATTGTAACGTCCTTGAAAAGTGACAAATCCCAATTCGCGGTTCCTGGCCCGCGCAGAGCATTGTCGGTTCGCGATTCGTTGCCGAATTTGAAATTTGCCGGTGCAACGAAGCAAGCGGTGTTGAGGTACGTACTTGCACCAGCGCCGCCAATTCTCTTCATCATGTCGCCGCTGGTTGTCTTTGTGCAACCTTGAACTACGTCTGGCCGCTGGTTGCCTTGGAACGCGAAGTTCGACAGGTTATTCGGCGACGATGAGATGCCCAGCGGGAAGCCCATCTGGAAGGTTGTGATGCCGTTAACGCCCCATCCGCCGATGACGGCATTGGCAGCGCCGTTAAGATTTGGCAGCAGTGCCTGACCCTTGCCGATCGGCAGAGGATACAGATAGCTGACCACGAGCCGCTGCCGCGCGTCGAAGCTCGACATGGAGTAGTTGCTCATTGGGTCGTTGAGGTCTTGCCAGCCCGCTGTGCCTGTTGCGTCCAACCACGACGTCAGATACTCGGCATTGGTCATCAATTTTGAGAAGGTGTAGGAGCCCAGGAACATACCGCCATTCGAAGTGCGTTTCTGCAATTTCATTTCCAGCGAATGGTAGTTGCTGATGCCAATGTAGTGACCGCTGTTGCCGATGCTCCCGTATTGCGGGAACGGCCGCAACAACTGGTTCCGTGTGACAGTGGGATTCCTAAGCACGCCCTGAGTAATCAATGGATAGTAAGGATTGGCCACCTGATCATTGAGGAAGCAGCCACTTGGACCCTGGGGACATTGGGTCGCCGCCTGAGCGAGTACGCTATCGGGAAGAGGATTGATCCCGATACTTACGGGCAGATTCCGACCGCGCAACCCTGCATAGGCCGCATCTAGCGTGATTCCCAAGGGGAATTGACGCTCAATTGCGAAGTTCCATTGTTGGGTTTGACCATTTGGCTCGTTGGCATACAACGCTTGAGCGTTGCCGCCAAGCAGCACCTGCTGGTAATTCGCATTGCGGTGTGGTGCTCCCTGCAATCCATTCGGATAAGGATTGTCGAAAGTGTCTGCGGGCGTCTGCTGGTTGTTGATCGAATTGACCGCCAGGTTGTTGAGGAAGTTCACACCTGCCTGCAATGGGGCCTCAGGGAACTGGAGATCGGCCGGAACGTAGAACTTACCCCACGCTCCGCGTACAACGGTCTCGCCGTTAATGCGATAAGCCGCGCCCACCCTGGGCGACCAGTTGTTCCAATTTTCGTTTCTTACGCCTGCTGCCGGATGCTGGGAACTGCTGACCAGATCGAAGGCACCCGGGATTCCAACGATCGGGTTTGTTTCAGTCGGGTTGAACGTGTCTGCCCATCCTTGACGGGAGACGAAAACTCCAGGAATTTCATAACGAAGTCCGAGAGAGAGCGTCAACTTGTTCGTTGCCTGCCAGGTGTCCTGAACGAAGTATCCCTGGTAGTACTGGGTTTGGTAGGTTGGCGGTGCAGCCTGCACGGTTTGAGATGTGTTGGTGGCCATATAACCAAGTTCGAACGATGCCAACGGATGGCCGCTACTACCGGATGACGAAACGTTCTGCGAAGTGAAGATATTGTCAAATGTGAATACGCCACCAGGGCTGTTGTTCTGGAAATACTGCATTTCCAGCCTGCGCAGATCGACACCGGCCTTCAGCGTGTGCCGTCCGAGAATCTTCTGATAGGTTGATGCGATTGAGTAGTTGTTGTTGATGGAGAAGATATATCCGGCCAAACCATGGTAGTAACTAATGGGACCTGACGTAGTAATAGTCGGGACGGAAGTGGATTGGGGCAGATTGTTGAGGGCGCCGAAGTTCATATAGGCCGGCCACCCGAACGCGGTGCTTTCGTTGAGGCCGAGATTCGTTGGTATGCGTGTATAGTTCCACCTCAAGTAGCCGATATGGATGTCAGCTACCGATGTCGGACTGAACACGTAGGTATCGCCAACTGCGATTTGGTGGGTGGTGAAGGCCTCAGGAGCGAGTGCGCGGAAGTACAGATTGTTGTCGGGCTCGAACGGCTTAGGATCGATGTTCATCGAGTTCCAGTGCGTATAGCGCTCGAACATAGTCTGCTTCGAACTGAGCGTCTGGTCAGCTCGAACAGTGTACTGATCGTTGTTGCCGCCGGCAGTCGAGAGCTTAGAGAAGTTGTTCGCCGCCCCCCAGGCAGTAGCGTTGCCTGTAGCATTTGGTTTCCCGTACAGCGGATACTTGATGAGGTTCTTGGCCACCGTGCTCATCCTGCCCGCAGGGACAATGTTCCCTGGGAACGGGGTCCGGGAGGGTGCAGTTCCTGCTGTTTGCTGCGGAGTACATGCCGGGTTGCCAAGGTAACCGCAGGTGGTCAGTGGGTCATAAATTATTGCAGAGTTGGCAGAGAAATCGCCCGTCAACTGTGCTGCCGTAGGAACCGTAACGATGACTGGCTGACCATTTGTTTGGCGGTACCCCTGGTAAGCGCCGAAGATGAACATCTTGTTCTTCAAAATCGGTCCGCCGCCATTCCCACCAAATTGATTCTGGTGCCACGCTTGACGACCTGCCCCAGTGCGATTCGCGAAAAAGTTATTCGCGTTCAGTAAGGTATTGCGCACGTACTCATAGGCATCGCCGTGGAACGTGTTGGTGCCGGACTTGGTGCTCATATTGATCACGCCGCCGGTGTACGCTCCAAATTCAGCGGTGTTGTTGTGAGTCTGAACGTTGAATTCCTGAACTGAATCTTGATCCATCACCAGTTCAACTGCATTGCCGTACGAAGTATTTACTGAGATGCCATCGACCAGAACCGAGCCTTGGTTGGCATTGCCTCCACCGATCTGGTAGTTTCCGGCGGCAAATACGTTTTGGCCAGAAAGGTTGGTGGCAGAAGCGCCCTGCGGAATAACGCCGGGAACCAGGGCCACCAGGGCCAGCACGTTGCGGCCATTGAGCGGCAATGTCTGCACCGCTTTGCCCGTCACTGCTTGACCGAGCGATGCACTGTCAGTCTGCATGATCGGTGGCGCATCATTAACCGTAATCTGTTGGCTCTCTTCTCCAACGGCCATGCTTACGTTGAGGCGCGTTACTTGGTTAACGACAACATCAACTGAAGCCTGCGTGAAGTGCTTGAACCCGTGACTGTCAATATCGATCTTGTATTGGCCGCGAGGCAGAGAAAGCACCTGGTAGTTGCCCTGGCCGTCGGCGGCTACTTCACGCTTTTCGCCAGTGCCGGTATTGGTAACAGTGACCGTTGCTCCGGGTAGAACTGCGCCCGACGAATCGCTCACCGTTCCCACAATACTGCCAAAGATGTTTTGTGCCTGCGCATTTGCGGCGAACAATAGTATGCCGAACAGAGCAGACCCAAGTGCACGAACAACTGTCCTGTAACTCCGCATCTTGACCTCCTGAAGTTGAAAAGCTGACATTTTGATCGGGGACGTGTTGCATATTGCGCAACCGCAATTGCAGCGAAAACATTAGCATCGCAAAAATACGAAAGTCAAGGAGTGTTTTCGGCCCAAGTTGCTCGTCGGAAAGGTGGAATCCAGCTTTATGTATCTCACTGATAATAAATGAGATTTTCGGGCCATTATTCAAAGGGGGAACGTGCTGGATGTCCATTCAGAGTTCAATGGGCGCGGACCAATGGTATGACAATCTGAACGGATTCTTTTTGTACGTAAAATTTCCACAAATTTTGAGGCGCAAATAATTGCGTATTATGCAAGCATGATTTGCTTTTCGGGAGAATCCTATTCTGGATATTTGAAAAACAGAAGCAGCGGTCTTGGATGGAAAGTTGACGCAGATCAAGAGACAGAATCAATCGAGCTGACGGAAGTTAGGAGATTGCGCCGTTAGCGGCCAGCCAGCTCACCGACTCCTGAATTGCGGCAAGCGGCGAATAGCAAGGTTCATATCCAAGCAGTCGGCGCGCTTTTTCTATGCTGCAATTTGGTGAGTGGCGTAGGTGGTCTTCAGTAACGGCAGCATCTTTGGCGGAAACACCAAGCTTCCATTCATCCCAGGCAAGAAAACTAAGTCGAGCAGGTTGGTGAAACCAATCAGCCATTTGCTCGGCATACCAGCGAAGCGTGAGCGCCGAGGCGGCAACAACATGAAAGCTCTGACCGATTGCCGCGATTCGGTTTTGAATTGCCAGGAGAAATGCCTGTGCCACGTCCTCAACGTGCACATGATTCAGTGTCTCCATTCCGAAGTTGGGAATTCGAATCTCAGCGCCTCGACGCAGTGCCGCGAATACCTCGGTATTGAAATTCCCTAGTGGGTTGATCGGCGCCCATCCTGGGCCCACCAGGTGTCCTGGATGAAGAACAGTGACTGGAAGACCCGAAGCATCAACTTCGTTCATGAGCAATGCTTCAATCGCGGCCTTGCGGATTCCATAGTCACCGAATGGCGTGCGAGGTCGATCTTCAGTTGTGGGTACTGAGCCGCTGGGCCCGTGCACCCAAATGGTTCCGCAGTGAAGCAAATGCCCGGTTCTGCCGCGGAGAGCTTTCGCAAGTTGCTGCGCACTGGCAGGGTGATAGCAGGTCAGGTCAATTACTGCGTCCGCCTCGAGCTCGGCGATCCGCTCGCCGAATGTTCCGGCCTCTTCTTCCGCTACGCGATCGATTTGAAGGGTCTTGATTGAGCGCCATGCCGGGTGCTCTTTGTAAGGTTGGCGAACACCGCGCGATACGCATGTGACTGAATAGTCCGCTTCAACCAGCATCGGAGTCAGATAGCTTCCGATGTGCCCGGTGCCCCCGATAACTGCGACTCGCATGCAATTTTCAACTCCTCAACTGTTCTGATTATGACGAAGCCGGCGCGTGGTGCGGCTTGACACGGTCGAAATCACAAGCTTAGATTAAAATTGCGCAACGTCGATTGCATATAGAGCATAACGCACCTCCGCGACTGTGCTACCCGCGAGCTGCTGACGTGGAGAAGCGCGGGAGGAATTCGCAGCGTGCACGCCTCAACTTCAAGTTTATCTGCTTCACGTTTAGTAAGTGGAGAGCTGTTTGCCTCCAGAGATCAGCTCTTGCGGCAGGGGCTGTTGCGCCTGTTGGCAATCAAGGACTCCGATGTTCGCATCCTGACGCTCGAGCAAAATCGAGACGCGATTGACAGCGGTTTGCACGCCGGAGGCGCATTCTCAGCCACTATTCCGCTGGTGGCTTTGTTTTACGGCGGCGGATTGCGTTTGAATATTGAAGATCCCACGCAAGCAGGCCAGGACATCTTCACTCTCAGCAAAGGTCATGCTGTGGCAGCGCTGGCCTCAATCTATGCCGACCTGGGTTATTTCGAAGCAAGCGTGCTGAAGAACTCCCGCTCTTACGACAGCATTTTGAACGGTCACCCGGGCCCCATCTTGCCCGGCGTACATATCGCTACTGGTCCAATGGGGCAGGGAATCGGAGTGGCCCAGGGATTCGCGATTGCCGGACGCAGCGAACCACGCTTCAATTCTTATTGCATGGTGGGTGACGGAGAATTGCAGGAGGGCTCCGTCTGGGAAGCCGTCATGTATGCCGGCCAGCATCATCTCGACAACTTATGCGTCATGGTTGACCGCAATTATGGACAACTTGATATTTTTACGAAGAACGTTTATCCGATGCCGGATTTCGCAACCGTGTTTCGCTCTTATGGTTGGCACGCGATCGATGTGGATGCAACCCAATATGACGGTGTGATTGCCGCATTGGAACACTTCCGCCTGGGCCCGCACGATGGGAAACCGATGGCCATTGTCTGCCACACTGCCAAGGGGTACGGCGCGCTTTCTGATTTCTTCAATCGCCACAAAGTGACCTCTTCAAATGCGCTGATTGCGCAGGAGCTCGAACAGCAACAGGAGAGACGACGCAAGCGCGTTGTGGATGCCGGGACATTTCTGGCTGACTTGAGCGATTCTCCAGACCACGCCACGATCCATCAGCAATTGATGGACGCTGCGCGCCGCATGCATCTGGAAATCACCGGGACAAGCGGTGAAGCTTCAGCTCGCTCGAAGATGGGGCCGGTGCTCACACTTCGCGTTCCCGAGCGCGACAAACGTATTCGGTATAACCCGGAGAGCTTACTGAAAATCGATCCGGCCAAGTCGTATAGTGCCGCGGACGTTGTGACCACCGCAATGAAGGTGTTTGCGCGCGATTCGAGAGTTGTTTCAATCGATTCTGATCTTGGCACCACAAGCGGACTTGAAGCCGGCGTGGCAGCAGTCGACCAGCAGCGAGCACTGAACGTTGGAGTCGCTGAAGCCAACATGATGCTGATTGGCGAAGCCTTTGCCGCGCTCGGACGCAACGTTTGGGTCAGCACATTCTGTCCTTTCTTCAATTGGCAGGTATTGCGGCGGATCGCCGTCGGCCAGCAGGAGCGCTTGGAAGCGATGGCCGCGAGCGACGGTTGGCTCAGTGAAGGCCACGGACTGGACCTTACATTCCTGGCCACCGCAGCAAATTTTGAGACACGTACCAACGGCGCCACCCACATGGGCAACGACGACATAACAACATTTGACGCCGTCGGCCACTTGAAGATTATTGATGTTTCCTGCCCGCAGCAAATGCTCTCCATCATGAAATGGATTATGGACGGCAACCGCGGACTTGTTTATTTGCGAGTCATGCGCACTGAATCTGCCGTGCTCTATCCGAAAACATTTGAGTTTTCGTTCGGCAAGGGACATTGGCTGCGCCGAAGCGAGAAAGATAACGCGGTGATTGTAAGCAGCGGACGTGGCGTGCACGAAGCTTTGGCGGCGTCGGAGATTTTGGCCGCGAACGGGGTGAATACTGCCGTCGTCGATATGCCCTCAGTTGACGAGTCGCTAATGATGGAAATGGCATCTCTTGGAGTGCCGCTCGTTTTTGCCGAGCAGAACAACGGTTACCTTTTGCAGAACTTTCTCAAATCGATCTATCGGCATAAGGCACGCGAGGTGGGAAATGTATTGAGCAGGGTGGTCTCCATTTCCACTCTGGATAAAGAAGGCAAGCCCCAGTTCATCCATTCGGCTACGTACGAACAACTGACAGAGGCGTTTGGCCTGACACCGGAGGCGATTGCTAAAGCTGTGCAGAACGCCGTTAGCGCAAAAGCGTGAGCAACTACGACAGTTTGGGAAGAATCAAAAAATCGATATGAAACTACCGATCGTTGACGAGAAAGATGTCGAAGCCCTCGACCTTCCTGGCCGCCATTTGCGGTGGGTTGTAACCAAGGAGAATACTGGCGCGAACCATTGCACAATGTGCGTGATCGTTGTGCAGCCAGGCCAAACAGTGCGCCCCGCTCACTCTCATCCGAATAGCGAAGAGGTCATTTACCTTCTGAGCGGAACGGGAAGGGTCTGCATCGAAGGAGTTGTCGAACCTGTCCATGCGGGATGTGCAATACTCTTTCCACAGGGAAGCATTCACATGCTCCAGAACTCCGGAACAGAACCCATGAAAGTGGCTTGCTTCTTCGCTCCGCCGTCGGACCTTAGCACCTACAAGTTTTTTGAGGATGTTCAGTTTCCCGAATGAGCAGGGTTCCCATTTGTCGACCGCCAGGGCTCAAGTCTGCTTGCGGCAGCCACTTGACAACCTTTCGGAGCGGAAGATAGAGTCTGCTAGGTATTTCTTCATACGCATTATCTATTGCGCTCTACGCAATAAGGAATCGAATTGTGATGATCTTACAACAATTAAATTTTAGGCGCGCGCTGCCTTGGCTGTCGCTGATCTTGCCGGGTGTGATGCTGATTTCCCTTGCGCCCATCCTTGCCGCATCTGCAGGGAGCGACACCGCGCCCGCTGACATGGCGAAACAAGGTAGCGAAATCTTCCATAAGCGTTGTTTTGTTTGCCATAATAAGCAACCTGGCGATACTACGCCATTCGGTCCACCGAACCTCTACACGGTTTTTCGCGGTCATTCGGCTCTCACCTCGCAACAAGCCGAGGACGTTATTGTTCATGGCCGCGGGCAGATGCCTGCATGGGGAGCAATCCTCACGCGATCTGAGATCAAAAGCGTGATTTGGTATCTTCGCAAGCGCTGACCGGCCATCACACAATTCCAATAGGTTGCCAATATCTCTTGGAGCAGGACCGATATATCCTCAGTTATCGGATGTTCGAAGCGAGCTGAGATAGGCAACGAGATCGGTGATCTCGTTGTTGCTAAGTTTTCCTTTGAATGAGGGCATCGACGGCGGATCAGTGAATTCGCTCTTCCTTATTTGTGCGCGCTGGTTGGCCACCAGATTGCCGTCCACATCCAGCATTTGCACGCTGTAAGGATCCTGATTGACTAGTTTGCCTCGAATCTTTTTCCCGTTGCGAAGAGTCACTTCATAAAGGCGATTCTCTGGTCGAATTTTCTCAGGCGGGTTATTCAATATGATCCTAAGGCCGGCCGGCGAAATCCGCGAACCTACGTTAGTCAGGTTTGGCCCATAGAATGCGCCTGCTGCGCCGACCCGGTGGCAGGAGATGCAGCTTCCTGCAGCATCGTAGATTGCTTTACCGGCTGCGGGTTTGCCCTCGTAAATTGCGTTCGTAGTGTCTTGAGCGGTTGCCGACAATCCGACCGCAGCCACAATCATGATCATCGCAACAACCCGACACTGCGCTATTGTTCGTGCTCTCATTGGTGACCTGCTGCGGGGCCGGGTTGGCCATCATTCGAACGCAATCCAAAGACAAAAAGATTAGTGCCGGCATTGATCGCTATGTACTGCTTGCCGCCGACTGAGTAGGTGACGGGTCCCATGAGCATTGGACCTCCAAGGTCGGCTTTCCAAAGCAGCGTACCGTCGATTGCATTAAGGGCAATAAAGTATCCCTCGCGGCTGCCAGTGAACAAGATCTTGCCTGCCGTAGTGAGGATTCCGGAAGCTCCGGCAGTTGTCTGCCACCCTTCGAATGTGTGGAGGCTGTTGCCGCTGTTCAGCTTGTATTCCCAACGGAGCTTGCCGGTCTTTGGATCGAGAGCACGCAAGGCAGTGTACTTTTCCTCGTCGGCTCCCACCTGGAGAGTTGGTCGTGTGCCTGCCAGGCGACCGCGGCCATCGTAGCGCGAACCTTCTTCATAATCCTGATCGCCCTTAACAAAGACCGAGAAATAGCCGTCGCGGGCGTTCACATAAAAGAGACCGGTCGCAGGATCGAATGATGGATTGAACCAGTTAGTACCGCCCTGATTGTCAGGATAGATTTTTGTGCCTTCGGTACTGGACTTCGCATTCGAGCTCATGATGGGGCGGCCGTGGGCATCGAATCCAGCATTCCAGTTTTGCTTGACGAAGGGTGTGCCGAGCAGGAACTCGCCAGTGTTGCGATCGAGCACGTAATAAAAGCCGTTGCGGTCGGCCCAGAGGACCACTTTGCGTGGTTGGCCTTTCCAATCAATACTGGCAAGCACGGGAGTCTGCACCGCATCCCAGTCGAACTCATTGTGCGGGTTCGCCTGGTAGTGCCATTTCAGTTTGCCGGTATCGGCATCGAGAGCAACCATGGCGCAGGTGTAGAGATTATCGCCGGGTCGAACATCGCCGTTGTAATCCGGTCCGGCATTGCCGATTCCCCAATAGAGAAGATTGTTGTCGGGATCGTAAGAACCGGTGAGCCAAACCGATCCGGCTCCATGCTTCCACGAGTCTCCACCCCATGTGTCGCCGCCAGGTTCGCCCGGCGCAGCAGTGGTGTAAAAGCGCCAGGCCTCTTTGCCATAGTGCGCGTCGAATGCAGCAATGAATCCTCGGATGCCGTATTCACCGCCTGCAACACCGACAATTACTTTGTCATGAACCACCATTGGAGCAATGGTCATCGTGTAGCCAGAGGTGGTTTCAGCAACCTTGGTATCCCATAGCTGCGTTCCTGTCTTTGCGTCGATGGCGATGAGATGCGCATCTACGGCAGCCATGTATAAGGTGTTGCCGAGGATAGCCAGGCCGCGACTGATGCGTCCGCAGCAGAGGCGTGCCTCCGGAACCGGCATGTAACGGTAGATCCAAAACAGGCGTCCGGTAGTGGCATCGAGAGCGACGACGTCGTCTCCTTGCATTGTGTAGAGCACGCCATTTACCACCAGCGGAGTCGTTTCGTAGGGATCAAGCCAACGCGCTTGAAACACCCACTTCAATTCAAGGTCGCGCGCATTGGCAGACGTGATCTGGTTGAGGAGACTGTAATGCTGGCTGCTATAAGTACCTGCGAAGGTGAGCCAGTTTTGCGGCTCAAAATTTGGATGTAGGAGCCGCTGCGGCGTGACGCCGTCGTTTGCATCAGGCCACGCATCAAGGACTGTCGCAGGCCCTGTATGTCGTGCGTTGGCGGAACGTTGTGAAGTTGCAGACGAGCCAGCCATAGTGGCAGCAGTCTGTCCGTTGCCAAAGTTGGTGGAAAGATACGCGACCAGGCGCTGCACTTCGTCATCACTTCCGACTGCACCGCGCGAGATCATGTCATGCACTTCTTCGGTCCACAGGCGCGTGCTCATTCGCTGTCCTGTGATGACATTCACGCCGTGGCAGCGAGTGCACATGCGTTCGAGTTCTACACGGCCTGGACCGGCGGGTAGATCCGCCTGCGCATTTGCAATTGCGGCCCCGCTTAAGAGCAGAAGAGACAGCTGCAGGGCCAGCCGGAAATGCGCAAGAGTCGAAGAAAAGTTGTTGTGCATATGGCGCAATGAACGTTGCGTACCAAACATGAAAGCATTGGCCCGTGTGCGCTGTCAAGGAGCGAATTCGCCGCTTTAGAAGTTAGAAAGAATAGATGCCGGATAGGTGGATTTATCCGCCGAGCCAGCGAAGCTAGAACGAATATTTACCGATTTTGATTTCGCAATTCTACAATCGCGGGATAACTTGACAGAGGTTGAATCGAGCGCAATTTTAGCTTGTTATGTGGTTCTGGCGGCGTCCCCTTTACGGGATCCTTGAAGATACCGCGCATTTCGAGGATCGTATCAACTAATTCCCGCGACGGGATTTAACCTCGATGCTTTTAAAGGTCGAAGGATCAGAAATGATTCTCCCCTGATCGAAAATTTGAAGCCTTACTTGGAGACATGTATATGACAATGCTTGACGGCATCACGAAATCACTGCTGCTAGCTCTGCTTGCGGTTCCCGTGGGATATGCTCAGCAACCGACGACGTCACAGGGAGGCATCGAAAGGCGCATTGTTCGCGCTGATCCGAGCAAGTACAACCATCTCACCGCGGTTCATGACGGAGCTGGAACAATGGATTTCCGCGTGATGCTGGGGACCGATGCGGTTGAGCCGAACCTGATTTTTTTCCATCGCGGAGTCATCAACCCCAAGAGCGGCATCGGACAGCATTTTCACAACCGGTGTGAAGAGATGTTCATCCTCCTGGACGGCAAGGCCGAGTTCACCGTGGATGGCAGAACATCGGTGCTGGAAGGGCCGGCGGGCGTTCCTGATCGAATGGGACACGCTCATGCAATTTACAACCCGACCGATCAACCACTGCAGTGGCTCAATATTAATGTAGGCATGAACAAGGTGTACGACACCTTCAATCTGGGCGATTCGCATGTGAATGCGACCATCGATCCCGTTCCGCAATTCGTTAATTTCAGGCTCGATCGCTCTTTGCTGAGACCAGTGAATGCGATGGACGGCGGCACAGGTACGGTTCAGTATCGTCGCGCACTAGAGCCCACGGTGTTCACCACAACATGGTCGTACGTCGACCACCTGGTGCTGTCGCCGGGGAGTTCAGTTGGCTCAAAGGCAAAGCCGGATTTTGCGGAAGTGTATTACGTGATGTCGGGCAGCGGAACGGTGACGCTGGGATCGGAAACATCGACCATCCATGCGGGTGACGTAATGCCAGTGAGGCTGAACGAGATAAGGGCACTTCAGAATTCCGGTACCGATCCGCTCGAATTCCTGGTAATCGGAGTTGCAAAAGATATGGCAGCTAAAGAGGCTCTGATGGCGACACCGCCGAGGCGCGGCCGCTAATCTGTGTTCATGATGGAAACGTCATGGGCAAGTATGTGTAGGCAGATGTCCCATCTGCCTACCAGCTATAAGCTGCTACTACGTCAGGGGCGCTAGGCACCTGGTTGTTAACGGTGGTATGCAGAACAACCTCTATGTTTTTGTTCTCCCACCCCTTTGGAAGGGACTTTACCATTTTCGCGATGGACTGCGGATTGGTGATGAAATCACCAGCGGCACGGGTTCCTGAATAGCCAACTCCCCCGATGACGACGACTACCTTTCCGTTCCATGAATTCAGAAGCCGGGCCACAATCCCGTAAGTTTCTGAACGGTCAAAATTAGCAGTCCATTGTTTTTGCGGGTCAAAGCGATCGACGATGGTGCTATGCCCTTGGAATCCAAAGCGAAGATTCTCTGTCATGTTAAGCGTCCAAATGTTGTTGTGCGCACCAATCAGAACTGTGGGGCTTTGGCGAATGTCACCATAGGTCACATCATTCACAAATCGGACATCAAGCTTAATATGCCGTTGTGCCAGGACGTATTCGATGTTTGATAATGCCACGGCATCACCGATTGTGAGGTAAATGTCGGTAGCGGGATTTATATATTTACCGTCAATCGGAGTCCCAGGGGTTAGGGGAATGTATGGATGCAGCCCCATCTCTTGAAATCGAGTCTTGGGATGGTTCTTGTAATACTCATCTTCACCAGCATTGGAAAGTTCATAGAGCGGGTTGTTGCCCATCCCTATCAATACTGTGTTTGAGTTCTCAAGAACTGGCGACCAGAATTTGTTAAAGGTTCGTTCCTCTGGGGATGGAAGATAGCGGAGGACGGCAAGGAGCGCGATCGCTAGTGAGGCGGCCAAAACGATCCACCATTTGTGCAAGCGTAATCCCGTGGACGATGACTTCACGCCAGGCGCTGCAACCCTAGTCTGCGCCACCGTGATTCTCGGTTCAACGGACTGCAGCAGCGGCTCCGGTTCCCGAAGCGGAGCCGTCGGTACGGGAAGCGGACTCTTGCCAGACCACTCGAAGACAGCTCGAAACGAGCCAGACGGGATGCTGATCAAGATGGGTTCTTCGCTCGCGGTTTGATAATAAAGCGCAAGCCTTTTCCTCACTTCGGCAACACGCAAGCGAACGATCGGATCAGCATTCGTATCGTAGTCGGGGCGTCGGTCAAAAACGCTTGCCCCGATAATCCGTTCTTTGAGCGTGTCAGCGTGGCCGGCCAGAGTCTCAGAGACAAGGAATTGAAGCAACTTCTGAATCTGCATGCTGGAGCGAAAAGGCGTGCTTTTCAAGATCGCGGACAGAGTCTTCCTGACCTCCAGCGCGGGTACAATATCCGCGCCTTCATGCCGGGCAGGAGAATTAGCTACGTCAACTGGATCTGTCACTCAAGCCCCCGGGGAAATGGTTGAAGACGTTCTGAACCTCTTCAGAATACGTACTGTACTTAAATCCTAAGTCGTTGACAAGGAAAAGTAATCGATAAACCTCCTTCGCACTATACCCGACCCAACGTTGTCTGAGGTCATGCAGTAAGCGTTAACTCTTGCTTGCGATTCAGATAGGCACCCCACGCGTGTCAGATCGATATAGGTGGTCATGATAGGCGGTCAAGCTGTTTCGCGGAGGCTTAGGTCCTTCGTTTCAATGGCCCTGTGAACATTCACAACTTAATTCAATTGAGGAACAGTCCCCGTGTGCTTGTCCTCAAGCTCCCGAGTAGTGAACAAAATCTAACTTTGAGGAGGTAAGAGTGAACCGGTCTAGGCCGGTTCATTTGCCGGGGTCCTTTTGAGGATACGCACAGGTATGGATGGAAGGCATGCGATGAAGCGACTGCCAAAAGGATGCGGATACCAAGGCCACGAATTCGGCGCGAAGAGTTATCCCGATTCGATCTGCTGTGGGGGGCGACTCTATGACGCGGACGACTTCGATGAACTTGTTGAGGACACTCCATGCCCGAGTTGCCGAGAAAAAGATGCAATCGAATATTGGTTTGATCGATTCACTCTGGGTGGCGAGGAACCGTGCAGTGCGAGAAACGCTGCGAAAAGTCTCGTCGCCCATATTCGTCAGAAC
>Ga0265325_10000198_pt1 | contig 42643 bp, 42 predicted proteins | sample 41420metaG_FD_202090 | JGI IMG/M metagenome (GOLD analysis project Ga0265325, IMG submission 202090) | Rhizosphere microbial communities from Carex aquatilis grown in University of Washington, Seatle, WA, United States - 4-14-20 metaG | ecosystem: Host-associated > Plants > Roots > Rhizosphere...
GCGGGCAGCGGCAATTGAGGTCGGTAACCCTGGCCCGTAGTAGCCCAACTGGGGCGGGATTCCAGATCGCGGCCCAACCCGCTCAAGTAAGACAAGGACAGCCTACCATAACAGGCTAGCCTCTTCAAGCCAGTCTGCTTTGATCGGGCAGCCCGTCCGAGTCAAAAATGCCTGCAGCGGTGAGCGGGCTATTCCTGAGGTCGTCCTGACGGCTCGGTTAACATTCCAGTTGTATGCAGTTTGGTAACGCGTAAAGAAAAAGAGGCCCGGATCAATCCGAGCCCCCGCCGCGCAGCCACTGCATTTACCGCCGGCTCTGCGAGTATAGGCTGTTGTGGTCAACTAAGGCAAGAGTGATGAGCTAGACGCGTCTCCCTTGTTGGATTGATCGAATGAGAACCCGTTATAGCCGCCGACTTGAGGGTCGCAGTTTTAGCAGCGAATCCGCCACCCCGGATTGGACGGCGCTTCAGCCGCATGAGGTAAATGGACTCCGACTAACTTCCTCGCTGTAACCCGCCTGCGCCGCGAACTTCAACTGGGGGGTGTTGCTTTCCGATGAATCCTCGGACACTTCGCGCGAGGTAAGTCCAAAATCCACTCACAGTCACCCGATCCGCCGTTGCAGTTTGCGAGGGCACGGTGGTTAATGGCCCGGCAAATGACTAACTCTTCGGGGCTTTGAAATGGACCGAGCGCGCCCTTTCGGTTCCGCGGATCATCTACCTTGGTGATAAGGTAGCTTTTTCAGGGTCTACCAAAAAGTCTTCGTCGGTGGGCCTCGACCACAAGTCCCTGTCGCGAGTTAACACCGAGCTTACGGTAGACAACCTTCAAATGATTTAAGACCGTATTTCGACTGATTCCGAGTTTTTCAGCAATCTCATCAGTGGATCGGCCTTCGCAAACCAAGCTCGTGACACTCTCCTGCATTGCTGAAAGCGGCAGCCGCTCCTCGTTTGATTGCTTAGGTATTTCGGTGAGCCCCCTGGCAATCCAGGAGTTTGGATATCGCTCTAACTTGTCTTCCGCTAAATGCAACCATCTCGACTTATTCGTAGCGCGATGGAGCCCCAGCGCCGTCAGCGCCGCACGTGCGTCGTAGCCGATTCGGTCGAACACTACCCAGGCATCACGTAGGTCCTCCGCCGCTGTGTCGCTACCTAAGGATAGCTTTACAATGCCGGCGGCGTAGGACGCCATCGCCTGTAGCCGCTCGTCGAAGGCGAAGTGCTGCAAGTTCGACCGCAGCTTTCCAAGGTTGTTAAACCGCGCGATATAAAACGGGGCACTTTTAGGAGCATGTCGTGTGGCGAGTTCGGCTAACAGAAGAAGGGCAATGCGCTCCTCGCCACTCGTCTCGTCCCAGGGAATTGCCTCGGCAACGTCCACGGCGGCGTCAAACTCGTTTTTTGCCCATTGGTGCTCGCCGACGATGGAAGCGAAGTGAGATCTATCGAGGTAAAGGATCGTTTGCCAGACCGGCGATACGCGAAGATGCTGGGCAAGTCGAAGGTAGCGTAGACAGCTTAACTCATCGCCAGCCAACGCCTGGCACCAGGCTACTCCTTTGAGAGCTTGGAAGCGACTAACGACGAAGTCCTCCGACCAATAGACATCGGCGTCGACTGCCTCTTTCGCCATTTGCGCCGCCTCTTGTAACGGCAGCTCTCGGGCCAAAACGGAAAGGGTGTGGACGGCTGCATACCAATCTTCTCGATATTCATCGATCTTATCGCCAATGAGTTGCAGCACGTGCATAATACTGCGCGCCTGGTCTTCGTAGCGTTGACGCCGGGCAAATATATATGACAGCAAATGTTCGCTGCGGATCTTCCCTGTTCGAGTTCGATCAATCTCGCTTTTCTTTTGCCACTCTTCAGCGGCCGAGAAATCTCTTTCGTCTAGGTAACGGCGAGTAATATGGGCAGCCAGTTCAGCGAATGGCGCGCCATCCGTGAAGGTCATGCCGGCCTCTCGGTAGTGGTTGTCAGCTTGGCCGAAGTCACCGAGTCGGGAGTAGCCGGTCCCAAGGTACATTTCTCGCCGAGCGATCTGAGTCGCACTCGGTCGATTTAACTTCTCCTTTAAGAGGAACGGAACAACTCGATGGCTATCCAGTTTGAGGAACAACCGAGCTCGCAAGAGGATCGCATCGTTCGGGCGTTCCCCGCCGACTTCTGCGACGCCATCATAGACGGTTGCAGCGTCACGATATTCGGCGTTTTGAAAATGTCGCTGCATCTGGGAAAACCAGTCTTGGCCGCGACGAACATTCGTCCTCGTCATTTGATTAACCATGATTAGGGTGACGGGCAGTAAGTACCCGCCACCCAGCTGGTTCGGTCGTCAGTGCTTCCGGTAAACCCGAAGGCAATGACCGTCCCCGGTCATTATGCCGCCTGAGTCCAGCGGGCAATCATTGGGAGAAAAGCGATGGGTTTGTCCCGCTGCCGCAGCAGGGGCGCCCCCCGTGGCCGGAAGCGTGCCGGGCGCGGAGCACCCCGCTAAGATCGAGCCGATACCAATAGCGAAGCAGAGCTTATGCCAAGCTTTCAAGAGAAGCCTACCTTTCAGGGGTCTAACCCCTAACGCATTGAGGCTAACCTCTTCTGGCTATATTGACTAAGTTCCTCAGGCGGAAGACCGCCCGTTTGCACTGGGGTGCAAAATTGAAGAAATGGCCGGGGCGCTTTTTCCTAGCGGTGAGCGCTGAGGTGCCCGACAGATTAGCGTGGCGCGATGGTCGCCGGAGGGGCCCCTCGGCGGGCCGCTCCTATCGCCCGGGAGCGTGCGTCGGGATTCCGGCTCGATTAGGAAGCAAGCTTTGGCTCGGAAAAGCCGCCGCGTTGCTCTGCTTACGGAATAAAAGACCGACTAGACGACTCTAACCAAGTGGCAGTTTAAGGGCGCGAGCCCTTTGGGCGAAGGCCACATACTATCCGACCGCGCGAGTCGCAAATCGACGCTTCCTTGCAGAATAGACATCTCGAGTCGCCGGATGGCCCAGCTCTATCCGCAGGTCATCCACAGCTCACTGCGTCGGGGATCCGTAAGACGACCCTCGCAAAAGGGGGCGTTGCCGCATGAGCAAGGGTTCCGCCACCAGGGCAGGCGGCTGACCTTAATGGGCTAACCATCCCCAAGGCTCGTGGAGACAGTAGCTTTGGCGTTGGCACCGCTATATGCGAGTGGGGTCCATCGAGGGAGCGACGGGAGGGTTGGGATCGACGTCGTGTACCTTCTGGACACCACGCGCCGATGGCCCGCGCCACATCAATCGCACCTTCCAGCTCCCGAGCAGTAAAGGAGCTATTTATGCGTCAAATACTTCTCGCGCTGGCGCTGCTAACTGGCGGCACCGCGACGTCAATATTTGTTCAACCGATTGTGGCGATCGCGTCCTCCCTGCAACTTTTTTCCACCGAGGCAGAGGCTCAGGCGCATTGTCCCCACGACACTGTCGTCTGGCTTAACACGGCTTCTGGGATCTATCATCTCAAGGGCGAGCGCTGGTATGGAAAGACAAAGCACGGCGCGTATGTCTGCAAGAAAGACGCGGATGCAGCGGGTGATCGCGAAACTGAGAACGGTCAATGATGCGTTAGACCTCATCAATAGCGCATCGGCTCGCCTCTGTAAGAGGCCGTGGGCAGCCTCCGATAATCAGCAAAGCGTTGACGATGGGGGCAACTGTCCCTACATTACACTTAGTTATCTTGTGGAGTGTCAGGCTGTTCTCGATACGGTCCTCCTCTTGCCTGAATGAGCAGCAGTAGGACTCCAGTCCACAAAGGCCGAGTAACCCCATCATGATGCCCAGCGCGGCCGTTGCGTCGCCAGCTCTCGCATCTTTGCCGCGATCGGCTCATCACTCGGACGCTTCGATCGGGTCGCTGAGCGTACTGCGAGAGCAGGAGATCAGCCGGCACGCTTGGCGTTGGGTCAGTCCGTCGGCCTGCAACGCCCTCACCGCGTCTTCCCGCGCTGAAGGCCCCAGCCGTTTTTTGCGATCAGGTTCCTCATCGCGTGAAACTCAAGCGTTTGCCGAGCGATGATGCGCTGCATCTGCGTGTGATCGGCTTCGAGTTGCTTGAGCCGTTGCCCATCCAGCGGGATCAGGGTCACAAGCATTGGCGGCGACGCCCGTCAATCACGCCCGAAAGTGTGGTCCGGCTGGCCCAGCTTTCGGGGTGCCCACCAAAGACACCGCGCTCACCAAGCAAGGGGGCCGCCTTAGGCGGTGCGCCGCGCCTTGGTCTGCCAATGGAACCGAAGGCCCTTGGACTGGCTAACTAGAAAAGGCTAGTTGACCAGGCTGGTCCGAGTAAACCTTCCGAAAAAGCATCGCGAATGAACCTGGCAGGCAGACTCTTGGTGCCGAAATCGTCCCAACGTGGCTAGCTTAGAGAAGGCTGGCTGATTTGATTATCGGCAAGGTTTGTTCGTTCTAAAAATGGAGCAGCGCGAATGAAGCTCGCTGGCAGAAATCCCGCGAGGGGACTCCGTGACACGCAATTGATGTGTGTGCCTTGTTCTGGGGTCTGGTCTTATCATGGGATTCGGCCAGATCACATTCCGCCGGGAGTTCAGGAGCCTTGAAGGTCCACGCGGCGAGCCGGGTGCTGACACTGGCCCAAGGCGTGCTCAAGGAAAACGCGATCCTTGCTGGCTTAAGCCATTCCATGATCGCCAAAGTGCTCGACATTGGGGAGCTAATCGACCTTAAGACGCCCCAGCAGATCTACGAGGCTGGGCGTGAAATATTCGAAGTCTATTTTCCGATCGATGCGGTGCTTTCAGTCGTAACCCAGATGCGGGACGGCGGCTCCATCGAAGTTGGAACTGTCGGCCGAGAAGGAGTATCAGCAATCCCATTGTTGCTCGGAGCTACTACGTCCGCAAATGAAAGCTATTGCCAGGTTCCCGGGCGCGCCGTCGTTATTAGCAGCGACCACTTTCGAAGATTGCTTAGCGCCGAGGACAATAGGTTTCGAAGCGTTCTAGATCGATTTCTTCAAGCGTATGTAAATATGCTCGGACAGCTTGCAGCCTGTAACGGGAAGCACAGCATATATGAGAGATGCGCCCGGTGGCTCTTGTTGACACACGACCGCGTAAATTCCGATAAGATTGCGCTTAGCCACGAATACCTTGCCATGATGCTAGGCGCGCGCCGCTCGGGCGTAACGATTGCAGCGGCGACCCTCCAGCAAGCTGGATTCATTCGCTATGCTCGCGGACATATCGTGATTCTCAATCGAGTGGGCCTGGAAGAAGCATCGTGCGAGTGTTATGCTGTGGCCCGCGAGCAGTTTGGGCCTTTGCTTGGAATGACTGAGGTAAGGAAATAGGATTGTTCCCTGGCTTGGCCTCTGGCCTTTTCCGAAGCATGCACGTGCGCACGAGACCACGGCTCGATGCGCTCTTTATAGGTATGACGTTGTTCCTTGCCGGTTCGGGTTAATGGACGGATCGTCTAGCGGGCGCCGGGTTCATTGAAGAGCGCGTGCGCTATGGGACTAGCGCCGCAAGGCCCTTTGTATAGTGTTACGACTGCGAAACTGGGGATTTGCCAACGACTGGCGAGCTGAATGCGCGACAGGCCTTTGGAGCGATTTCGTGCGAATCTAAGAATCTAACGGGGCACCGGCCACATGGGTGCCAAAGGCCGTCCAGGGGTAAGGTGGATGAGTACTTCGAGCTACTTAACTCGCGAATCTCTACTAGGAAAGGGATTAAGACATGGTAGAAGACGTCAAACACGGTGAGTACAAGTTGTTTGTAGATGCGCAGGCGTATGAGTCAGAAAAGAGCGCTCTCAGCGGGCTTGAAATCAAGAACATTGCTTCCGTACCGCCAAACTACCAACTGTACCTTGAGGAAGAAGGCGATACGCCAGCGCGACATGATGACGCCTTCCGAACGGAAGAGCGATCCATACATTTTGGGAGCCCGCGGGCCGGCACCGGCCGTGATTTCTTTTAATGGAACCGTCGCCTCATTGTCTATTACGATGGCACTCGCTGTGCTCGCGAGCCTGCCTGTTCCCGCGAGACACATCATCTATCGGGCGCTGACGTCGTCGATACGCGACGTCACATCGTTGCCAACACCGGGCTGCGTTGTTTGTTCTTCCCAAGGTCGCCTGGCCAAGGGCGACAGCTGGCCTTTCCCAGGAAGGCAGGACTAAGTGGCCATTGCGGTTGGCGCAAGGTCATCGAGAACCCGCGTGGGATTTCTAGGAATCGAGCCCCCCTATGAGGTCGTGCAACGATTTGCAGAACGAGAGTTGTTTGCTTCAAAACTAACCGCACTTGAAGCCGTAGATGGCTCTACGCTTGCTACGTACGCTGCGATAGTCATAGAGCTGGACTATCGCGCGAAGATCCTACGTGCAAGCCCTCGATCGGCATGCGGTTCGTGTCTTAGATCATGGCTGTGACGTGATCATCGTTGGCAGCGACCAGGAAGTGCCTCTACTCATCAAGAGCTTGTCAAGAAACGCACTATCAATTAACAACCTGCCTTTCGAATCGAGGGCCGAACTCGCGCGCGGTGACCCTATGGCACAAGAAGCTTCTCCGAGCATATGGTTTTTTTATCGCGAGACGGCTTGGCAAGAGATTGCCGCGCTTACCGCCAATCAGCGTATCGCAGACGGGGTCCGGCGTGGCGAGTACGCCGAGACGCAAAAAGGGGCACTACGAGTATCTATCCGTCGGTCTGGCGCGAAAGCGATTGTAGAAGTCACTTCATCATATGGCGCAATGAGGTCTATCTGTTTGCCCCTGACTTCGAACTCAGAGAAATATCTGAAACACTTAATGGCGTTGAATCGTTGTTCCCCGAGGTACGCGGCCACGTTTCTAAAGTTGGTACTATAGATCCCATGATACTCGCCGAATCGCTCAACCTCGACCCGTGGGAAATAGTTATGGCCTGCGAAGCGTTAGTAAACCGCGGTGAGCTTACCCGAAGCGAGACAGATACTGGTCACTATAAAGTCAGGTAGTCGTGCGCCTAGAAGATTCGACCTAGAGATCTCGCAGGCAGAGAGGTGGGGAAAGTAGCCCTTCGTCGAGCGCCGAGTGTAAGATCTAAAGTCAAAGACTGATCAGTGGGCGCCTCGTCGAACAAATCCACAACTCGGCGTGGGAGGTTCGATAAAGCCCAATGTGCGTGCGCGTATCAGCGATGTCAAGCGGCTGCCAGAGAGGAACTCATTTGTCCGGAGGCTTTTGTTTTAAGCCGGACTCGCTCTCACTAGACTGGGACATCGGTTGCGAGCGTACTAACGGTCGCGCAATCCAAGGGCATTCACGAACGCGTGGTTTAATGCGGTGGGCGATGGGATTCGCTTGTTGGCGCGGCGTGGCGCCCTGCGGACTGAGGGGCGACGTAATATCAATTACGTGACTTTAACTTGGGTACGTGACTTTGACTTGTGCTAAGCGGTTCGGGTGCATTCAACAAGATAAGTGCCGACAACTACCATGAAGCGGGAAACCACTCGGCCTGACGACCGACCGAGGTCACAATTAATGGCTGCGACTGCCAAGAGAAAGAGACGCTCGGGGCTTTTTTCTAAATGACACGGCACAGCAATGGGCACCGATCAGCGCCGAAGATTTGCCAAGCGATTTCCCGAACAGTGGTCACGCAAGAGGAGTACCAATATCTTGTGTATTTTTCGACATCTAAAACGCGCGACGGAGGAGGCTCACCTCAGGTCATATCGGGCTAAGTTTTGAATGGAAAGCGTCCGCTCTGGCGACGGTGACGCCGAGCTGACGGTAGGCTCTGGCGGGGGTGACGAAGTTGTTCTGCCCCTAAAGGTCAGCAAAAAGGCTAAGCACGAGGGGGTGCGCCTCTAGCGCATATGCGCCCCGGCACGCCAATCGGCCGCTGCGATACGTGCGCTGCGACTAGCATCCCAGTCGAGCAACGAAGCGTGAGCGCTCGAGTATGCACCCTGAAAACGTCATTTGATGCGGACTCCTTACCATGAAATGGTAACCGAACCGTTTCCGGCAGGCGCTTTCCCCTGGAGATCTTTGATTAGCGTCGCGCTCGACTCGATGAATGACGATCCTCCGCCACCGCCGCCACCACCACCGCTTCCGTTGGTATCATCTGCTCCCGCGCCTCCACCACCGCCGCCATAGTATCCACCGCCGCCTCCGCCACCGCCGCCGCTATAGTAGCCTGAGCCGCCATCGCCGCCAACGCCATTAGCACCGCGATGGCCACGTGGAGCGCGCTCGTAATCGCCGCAGCCCGGACGACCTCCACGCCCGCCGCGTCCCCCCTCGCTTTGCGTTCCGCCCCTGCCGCCGTGACCATCCGCGGAGCATCGGTAACCGCTTCCGCCACGGCCGCCGACGCTTCCCCCGCCGGCGCCTCCGCGTCCAGCGCCATAGCTCAAGTTTTCCCCTCCGCCACCGCCGCCGCCCGCTACGAGAACGCGGTTTGATAATGCATCGCCGCCTTCGCGTACGTCAGACGCGCCGCCGCCACCAGTTCCGTTAGAGCTGCTGACGCCTCCGCCGCCATTGCCCCCGCCATTAAAGCCGCCCCTGCCGGTAGTAGAACAGGCGGTGCCGCCGCTTCCTTCGCCCCCAACAAAAACCGCTAATTGCTCTCCAGGCGACACGGGAATCCTCGCCTTTATCAGTCCACCGCTTCCACCTCTGTAACCGCAGCCATGATAACTGTTAGTTGGTCCGCTGGCTCCGCTGGCTACGATGGTTGATTGGGTTACGTTGCGCGGTACCTTGAAGTACTGCTCGCTACCGGTGTAGTTGAACGTCTTGCTGCCATGCGCCAGGGGCTGCGCGATCGCGCGGCTTTGCGGTATCGTTCGCGGCGCCCCGATGGGCAGTTGGGATCCGCCGCAACCGCCTAGCAAAGCAAAGGCAACGGTGAAACAAAGCGCGCCCTTACGACTTCGATTCATGATTTCCGCCTCCGAGCAAAATTGGTCACGGACTCAACTTCGACGGGCGATTAGCGTTCCCCGGAGACTAGGGTCGGCTTTGCGCGTGAAGGCTCCGCTAGCCCTCAGTCCGCGCGAGCACGGTCTCCCAGTGACGCGGATGCGGGACGTGTGCTCCGGCTCGGAAACGCGAACGGGCTGCGAGCTATAACCCCGTGGTCTTGCCGAGCGCGCTCAGAGCGGACGCATCAAGCCTTAATATAATCATCCGCTTGAGCCACTCGTCGTCGCGCTGATCCGAGTGCTTGGCAGGCCATCGACAATTGCCCCGATTTCATTCGGCAACCGCCTCGCTGCGCGGTTCATAGCCGCACTACTGCGAGGATCGTCACCTCGAACCGTCGAGGTCGCGAGGGCGCTGCGAGCCGCCGCAATCGCGCTTAGCCTGTGTTCCGGGCGCACCTTAGGGAATGCACACCTCGCAATGCCGGCGCCTCTTGCCTAAGCACGGCTGTCCGCGAATTGGGCAAGCAGTCGGCGTGCTCGGAGGTTTCTTCGCCCGTAGGTGTGCCATATGCTCTCACGTACGGCGGCCGCGGCGACGCCGTTGAGAGGCGTCGCAATAAAGCGGCTTTCGGAATTTTCCCAGGGTGCTTCCGCTCAACATCCTCTCGATAGAAGTGGAAGGTCTACGACTGTCCTCTTCTTGGCGATAACGGCCGCGCGCGGGCGCTCCTAAGGCAATTCTTGGAGGAACGAAGCGAATACAATACGTTTTCGGTATCCAGTCGCAATCGGTCACGTACAACCTCGCGTTCGCTTACCGACCTGGAGAGAGAGCTATCGCGCTTCCGAAAACTTCGAGCCGAGCAGTCTTTGCGCCGTGCGCTCTAGCGAGTGGCCGAACGCCGTATTGAATCCGCGGACCAGTACAACAGCGGATCCTTAAGCTTCGAGATCCGACCTTAGACCCTTGCAAAACGCTTGGGGAATATTCTTTGTAATCACTCGACGTGCGAGTGGCTTTTGAGCCGGATTATCTTTTTGAATTTCCCGTTGAGGCTCAGTCAAGTGGCCAACTCCATCTTTGCCGAGGGAACGAACAGTTGGCTTTACTTCTTGGAGTGCCGCGCGGTTTCCGGTTGCTGAAGTCCAGCCGACTTGGACTCTCTGTTCGCCCAGTAGCAACTTCGGTCTTAAGAGTTCCTCACGAAGGTGAGCCAGTACCAGCATCCCCAAGAACTGGCCGCTATCGAGTATGAAATCAATGCCTTGCTCCAAAGCGTGAATCTGTCGCGAACGGCGAATATCATTAGCGCAAGTAGGAAGGGCTCAAAATCCAAGGCGTGGCGCATACCAAATTGCACGTACCCGTTGACGTAGTACAGAAGGCTTGGGCCCGCTACAAGTAACGTCGCTGCCCAAAACGCGAGGACGAGCGGTCTCGGCCTGCGCGCGAATGCCGCGAGAACGAGCGCCGGCGATACCCAAGTCAACGCCACGCCGGAAAGCGTCGGGCGCAACCACGGATATCCAGACAGGAGCTTCGGCGCCTGCGCGAAGAACGACTCAAGCTCGTAAGGAATGTGCGTTAGCGAAAACGGCGACCCGGTAAGTGAGCCCGCTGCGGCGTCTTGATGGTAGAATATCGTGTGTCCCGCATCCCATGGTACGCCCCAACGGGCAATGTTGTACCAAACCCACAATGCGAAGAACGGTAACAGGGTCGCAACAAATTGTCCGGCGCCGTGCCGCTTGTCGCGCCACATCAACCACGCGATAACCGGCAACGCCATCACAAGAGTAAAGCGTGAACCTATTGCTGCGCAATAGAGCAGAGCTACCAGCCACGGCCGATTCTTACCCATTAACTCGCATAGCGACAATAGCACCATGGCGGTACAGGACGTTTGCGCCACGAACCATACGTCTCCGTAAACCGAACACCAGAGTAACTGCGTTCCGGCGAACATAAAAGCGGTCAACCAGGCGGCTGTCTTAACAGAACAGCCGAAACGCCGGCACAACTCCCAGGCAGCGCCCGTTGCGACGCCACACAGCACCGCGTCAAGCATCGTCTGGTTTGCCGTGCCGAAGACGGCAACGAACGGCACGAGCATTAGTCCTGGAAGCGGGTCATTAACGATGTACCGGTGCCCGTTTACCAATACTGCATCGATCGTGGGTCCCGGCCAATTTATCCAAAGGTGCCCGCGCACAAGCGCCTGGGCAAATAAAACGTAGTTGTCGTACGGCGTTGGTTGGAAATGCGATAGTAGCGCTGCAATGGCAGAGGCACCGGCGCCAAATTCAAATGCAGTTACAAAATCAGCGCGTGTTTTTCCACGAGATCGCTCACTTTGAATTTCGCCCGAACGATCCTTAGTGAACCACGAGGTCCTCTTAGCCATGTTTTCTGGCGCTATGTCATCGGCCGACGTCTTCGAGGAAATTTCTCAAGCCGCGACGCGGAATACCATCGTTGTGATCCTTTCCACTCATTCGTCGTCCCCTATGGTGCCAGTGCGCGGCAGACTTGGCAGAAGCTGCTCGGCACCTTGGCTGCCCGAGTTTTTACGGCCTTTTTAGCGCATCTTCGCACGATGCCTGGGGTCACCGCAGCCTCGGGCCAGCTGTACCGGCCGCAACGTACTCTCTGGCCGCACCCTCTCAGCTTTTTCGAATGCTTGTTTCGCGCAACTCGAACGAGCGGCTAGCCTGGCTATTGAACGACCAAGCAAGCGGTCATGCGGACAGCAGGTTGGGGTGACCAATGCCCTACTTGTCGCCAATGGTGGCCAATGCTATCTTTGTAGTAATCCTGTTCAGGTTCGAACGATGTCCGAGGAGACCAGGCTATGAGTACCCGCACGGACGTAACGCGCAGACTGTTCACAGCAATAGCGCTATGTTCTATATGGGCTGTAGCTTGTTCTCGAGCAAGTGATAGTGGAAAACAGGTGATTGCCTCGAGCGATTCATTTAGCCCCGGCTTTTTCAATCCGCCTGCGGGCGTGCATCCGGTGAACGCGTTGATGCCAGCGCGATTTCGTGGTGCGAGGCCGTCCTACGCGTGGCGAATCCATAATGGGAAGCGGGAACTGGTCGCATTCAGTACCCCGATTCAGCACATAGTCATTATTGAAATGGAAAACCGCACTCCGGAGGATCTTTTCGGGGCATACTACAACTCGCCGGCGCCGAATGGCACGCCATTGGGCGATTTAACTGAACTGGATTTGGTTGCTCCAACCGCGACGGCTCTAACGCCCGAACCATTGAACGCTAAATATAATCCAAATCATGAACATGAACCGGGTTTTACGAATAAGGCTAGCAACATGAACTGGATGGCGCTCAAGGGACTTGTCTACGTGCCTTCGCCAGCACCGGCATCGACGGATCCATCCGTAGTCAATTATCTAACTCTGATTGAAAAGTTTGGCTATGGTAATCACGTTCTGCAGTCAAATGAAGGTCCTAGCTTTGAGGCCCATCAATACTCGATAGCGGCACAGAGCGGCGGCTTGCCAGGATCGAGTCTAACGCCCTATGGCATGGTCAATAACCCTGGTGCCATGGCTGGCAACGACGACGAGCCTCTCGTCGACGACGTCGGGGACGGTACATGTTTCAATACGCCAAGTTCCGCAATGGACGTTGAAATGACTGATATGACAACGCCGTACCCAGGCAACCAAACCGCTGCACCAACCGCCACTCCGTGTAACGAGTACACTACAATTCTTGACGAAATGGCAAGCGCAGCTCCATCAACCGCGCCATACTACCAATGGCAATACGTGGCTTCCGGCAAGAAAAGCATATGGGCGGCTCCAATGTCCGTGAAGCATCTATATCAAGCGTACAATAGCGGCGTGTTGTTCCAGTTTCAACCCTTCGCGGTCGACCCAGATGCTTTTAACTTTGTGCTTAATGTGACTGGAAGCACATCCCCTGCCCCAAGTCCATTGCGTCCATTTGCCGCCCTTACATATTTGACTCCATGCCTATTCGAATCCGACCATCCTAATAGTGCGGGCATTGATAACGGGCCTCAATGGCTAGCGTGGGTCGTTGATTCGATTGAGTCCAGTTCGTATTGGCAAAACACCGTGATCATCGTGACGTGGGACGACTGGGGCGGCTTTTGGGACAACTACACGCCGTCGCCCTGGCCCTTCCACCATACGCCTCCGCCAAGTCCCTACAATGCGTCGAATCCCAACGAATGGGGATTTCGGGTGCCATTGATCGTCATCTCGCCATGGGTAAAGCAAAGCAACTACGTTTCATCTACCAAACGCAGTCAGGGAGCGATCCTAGCATTTGTGGAAGATACCTTTGGCCTGTCTTCCTTAAACGGTGACGATCAAAGCAACGATGACCTCGCCGACATGTTCAACTTCTCGGGAGTCGTCCCATTGCCGACGGCTTCAGTGTTAACGCGATTTTCGCCCCAGCCCGTTGGTGCGTGCCCCGGGCCAACGCAACTATGACATGAACGGGCTTCTGGCAAAAGTCGGAAACAATTGGACTGCTGGTTAGCCTAGTAAACACCAGCACCCCGGATCATGGGCCCATCGGCGATTAATTTTTGTCACCATGATTAGTATTTCGGTTATGGCAACCACCTTCTGGAGTTGATGAAGGCCTTCGAGGCTCATCAATATGCGATAGCCGCGCAGACCGGAGGTTTGACAGGATCGGATCGACGCCCTACGTCTGGATTTGTCGCCGGACGCGTGCGAGCGTATCGAATATGTCAAGAGTTCCTCGAGTGCGTCGCGCGGAACATCTCCCCCACACCTTAACGCGAATGAGTGAGGTTCATAGCGTCCCGTGGGGCCTTACTATACACGCGTACCCGCGTGCCCGCGAAGTCAGCTTTGTTCGTTTTCGTCTTTAACAAAATCTGGGACGTTCTGCCCCACAACGTATGCTGCTACTTGCTCCAAAGAAAACTTAGCTGACGCCTCCGTGTCGATCAAATGAGCCGATTTTGCCAAAAAAGACATTCCCTTTTGCCCAGCTCCAAAGTCTATTGTATCGCCAATTTTCCAATTCGCTTTAAGCTCCGACCCAAGTATCTTTATGGCAGTAGCGGTCTTTTTCAGAAAAACGGCGTTAACAATCCCGCGATTATGTACGATCAGGTTCCTTATTTCCACCAGGATTACAAGGTGGCTGAGGTCGGAAGCGTTTTTTGCGATTCGTAGCCCCAAGCGGTCCTCGAAAAAGTCTGCCAAGTCGTACAGGCTGCCGTAGGAAAGGTCCTGAACCGTCCTTTCCGCCAAAGCGTCTACGAGGTCCGTCATGTCGGTAAAGTTTAGGACTAAGTCCATCCTTACGAGCTTCTTTGATCGCAGCACTTCTGGCTTCGCGCGACAGATCAAGTACAGTATGTCTTTAAGGTACGTAAGGTAGTTATCAACGCCGCGAACAGTAAGAGTTTCAAAAATGAAGCGATTTTGGTCCTCCAGCGCTTGAGCGAAGGTTGCTACCGTGGCGGCATCGTCGCTCGCATCAGGTTTTCCTCCATTGCTTGGTACCTGGGTAAGGATATCGCGCATTTGGCTGATACGCGACCGAAGCTCGTCTGCTATGCTACTTACGTGTAGAACGAAGGCGAGAAACTGAAAGAGTTCCCAATAGGCCTCTTCAAAAGCAACGTATGCAGATGAACCCGCCTCGGGCGGCTCATAGCCTAGCGGCATTGGGCGTTTATGTTCAGCGGCGGTCATCTCAGTTGTTGATTCTTCGTAGTCCTTCCCACGCTATAAAATGCCCAGACGCAATCACGGCCTGAGCGGTCGCGACTCCGCGAGCCGCTTGCCACGCTGCGTTTTTTGCCTGCTCGACATTGTTATACGCATTGCTGTAATAGCTTGCCGTTGGTAACTCCCATTGGCTACCCTGACCGCCAGGGATTGTGCGCTGAAATCCAACACCTTCCATCGCCCTATGGAGCGTTTCGTATTGTGCCGCCGTAGTAGCCGCATGCAACTCGACCCTTACCAAAATGTGCATGACTGTTAAGCCTTTCTCTGACTTAGACGTAACCGCATTGAGCCAAGACCTCTACTTTTGGCGTTTGGCGAAATAGTCGTTCGCGCTAATCCAGGCGCCATCAATCCAAAAGTATTCGACACCGCGATTGCCACCCTGACGCGCGCGTGCGTCGTATATGCCAATGGGGCCGCTTCGGGCATATCGCGCACCGATCAGCGACGAACACTTGTCGCGCGAGTGGAGTACCCGATCTCCTGGGGGATTTACTCGATATCTATACGCGCGCCGCTTTGGCGAGAGGTTTTGCTAACGCGGGTGTCCTTTACACCAGTCGCAGAGCGGTTTGCCACCATCGTTCCATTCGAGATTGTACGGTTCGATACGCTTACCGTCGGGACAAATGTTGCGATTGTGGTGGACATTCCGTTGTCCGTAGGGCACTTCGTCGGTCGTCGTGTGATACGGCTGACCGTCGGGCGGCAAAGACATAAACGATGCTCCTAAAAAGAGGTTGGTTACTATCAGCCTTGGCTAGCCAAAAGAGCCCTCCCTTTGCCGGCTTGGCAATCGTCCCGGCACGGGCCAACTCCCCGAGCAGGTTTTACTCTGGGCAGTACCCTACGACACGCGCTGAGCTCCCTGCGTCGTCAATAACCTTTCCTCCGCCGGCAATGCCTGATCATTCCGCTTGCCCCGAGGGCTTGAGAAAGCAACCCAGGCCCTAAAATCTGTTAGGCGGCGGCGTAGCCAGAGGAGGCTAGGCTTGAATAGGTAAGTCTTTAGGACCGAAGGCCCGCTTGTGGGTGTAATCATAGGCCGGTGGAGGTGGCGATGTCGCGTTCTACGGCGCTGACCGCTCTGGTCATCCTACAAATTTCCGCTATCGGCCTCGCGTTGTACTCGACGCCGGCGTCGGCGGTCGACGTTGCCGCTCAGCCCAGGCACTCGCAGCCAGCCTCGGGGAAGTCGGCGATTCGTCCAAGAGCGCACCACACGCCGCTGCCGAAGCGCCCCATACCAAACTACAAAGACCCCAACCGTTATGCGCCGTTCGTCGCGAAGACAAATGCCGTCTTGAAGCCGCAGTTCGCGGCGCGCCCAATCGACCTCACGATCCTTCCGCGCTCTGGCGTTCCGGCTCCGCGCTCGTTTATCGCGCGGTCAGCCGGCAATCAGCGATCGACCGTCGCGACGACAACCACGCTATCCCCTTCGACGACTGGAATTTGGCCATGGTGGACGTACGACACCCGTGCGATTCCGGGCGTCGGAACCGCCCTAGCCAATGTTGCCAACCTGAATTTCCTTTTTCTGGAAACCGATGTGGCCATACCTGGTAGCGGACCGGATCTCGCTTTCGAGCGCGTTTATAATTCGCAGTCCGGTCACGACGCGAGCAATGACGACGGTTCCACGCCATCAGTCTACGGCAATCGGTGGACGAACAATTTGGATGTACATCTGGGTTGGACGTCAACCGGCTCGAATATCGGGACGGTCAGCGTATACACTGCCGACGGCGCCCGCGACGATTACGGCTGCGAAACGGATACCGCCGCCACGTGTACATCATCACCTGGAATCCATGATCTGCTTGCCACGACGCAAGTCACGGGCGGTGTAGCGTGTCAGCTGCAGTGGACCTTAAAATCCGGCGTTAGCTATATTTTTAACGCCCCGTATCCCGCCTGCAACAATGGCGTTGGGCAGTATGGACGTTTGTTGGCCATTTACGGGCGAAATTCAAGTTTCTTCGTTCAGCTTTCGTACAGCTGGAATCCCGATGCTAGCGATCCCGAGAACATCGCGCAAATCCTCGTCACCCATCAGCCAGATAATACGCAACTCATTCTTACGTTCGGCCAGGTTAACACGTCGCCGAAAACCACCGAGTTGTTGAGAGTAACGCGCCCGGACCTCGTGACGATCAATTACCACTATGCGAGCAATGGGGACCTCTCTGATGTCGACAAACCGCGTAACACGCCAGTCCTGCCGAGCGGCGAAACAGTGCCAACTTCTTTTCTAGATGGCGCTCCGATAGCGCCCGGCAACGTCCCTGAGACTTACGGGAGGCAGGTGGGAGACATCGAGGTGTGCGGCCCCCGAGCCGCGATCTCAATCATTGATACCAATCAGCAACCCACGGATGGGGCCTGCGTGGATTTTGATTTCAACCCCACTACGCATCAGATCTTCGACTGGTACGCGCGAGGGGTGCTCAACCCGACGCCCGGTGATAATGTCTCGCCTTCTCCAATCCAAACAGGCGAGAGTACCGCCTTTACCCAGTGGGACGAGACATTCTTTGGCTTGTTTTCTTTGATCTGCTCTGCGACAACGGATGTCAGTGACGTCTACAATCACGATACGCAGTGGTGCCCCGATACGACCGGCAGAGTAACGGAAGTGTCGCGGTTGGAAGGCGCCGGTACGTACATCACAACGACACAGAGCTGGGATTCGGACAACAATCTCAAAACGGTCACTGATGCGCGAGGCTATATGACCAACATGGCGTACGACGCCAATGGGAATGTCGCGGAGGTTTCGCTACCCAGCCAGCTGACATCGCAGGGCACCTTACGCCCAACGAGCCTGTTCGACTACGACAGCCACAACAATTTATTGAACTATTGCGATCCCGCGAACAACTCAAACAATACGTGGAACCCCAGCCCCGGACCCACACCCTGTTCTGGCAGTGGAAGCACGTCCTACATGAAGTACACGTACAGCACTGCGGATGCGAACGAACCCTACGGTTGCGTTGCGACCAATGTGACTCCGAGTGGCTATACCACCCAAGTGACCTATAGCGCGGTCATCAGTCCGCCACATCCTTGCAACGTTGGCTTGCCCTACCAAATTAAGCCGGGCACCTACGTGCAGGCAGACGGAATGACGCGCAACGCGATGCAGACGTTTACATACGGAACTGCCGGTAACGTTCGGACTTACACCAAAAACTATCCGAATAACGCAACATGGCAGATCAACTATACCCAAGATGGGATGCACCAAGTGTATTCCGTTGCCGACCCAGACGGCGTCACGTCATACCGCTGCTATAACCTGGATGAGAGCGTATTCTACAGCGAGTCGCCGATTCAAAATAAGTTCGACCAAAACTTTCCCGGCGGGCCCCCGTGCCCCTCACCGTCACCGCTCATCAGTGGCGCCACTCCACCACCGTTCGCGGCCGCCTACGGCTACGACGCCGATGGTAGCGTCGTCACGGAGTTGCATCACCACGACTGCACGAACCCGAACGCCAGTCCCGCTCCAACGCCCTGTCCCGCGAGCAGTGTCGCTTCTACTAAATGCTACAACGCATATCCCGCCGGCGGGACGGCCTGCAACTACTACGACGGCCTCGATAGGCTCGTCGAGGTTAAACAACCATATCAAAAAAGCGTCGATATTTATAAGAATCCGTGGATCACGAGGTACCTCTATGACTTAGATGGCGCTCCAAAAAGCTTTAAAGGCAACTCATTTCACGCTTTTGGGAACTTATTCACGACGCAGGAGCTCTTGCCGTCGACCGCAACGGTGTCGGCGACCGCCCCAATCCCCACCGGAGCGATGCCTAACAATAGTTATATTGCAATCAAAGGCACGGCCTATGATGGACTCGATCGTACGCAAGCGCAGTTTTCTACTGCAGGCGGATCGAGTATCATTAGTGAAAATTTAATCTGGGACTCAACTCCCATAAACGGTGACAATATCACGGGTTTGCTCGGTCAGATTTGCAACAGTATGATGACGTCGCAGTGCGAACAGTTCGACTATTATCCCGACGGTGAAGTTCTCGAAGCGACGTCAAGCGATTTATCGTCTCCGGAGCGCGATTATACTTACGATCCCGACGGTAGAGCAACGAAAATCGTTGAGGCTGGCTACGCCAACCCGCAGACGTACGTCTATGACGTCAACGGCGCGCTGCAAAGTTCGAAAGACGCTGGAAGCGTAAGCGATCGCGCGACATTGACGCACAATCGCTATCCCGACGGTGTGGAGGAGAGCCTCGATGTGGCGGGGCCGCTGAGCCAGACGGGGCTCTTTACTTACTCGTATCGCAACGACGGGCCGTTGCAAACGGAAGTGATCGATGACACAAATGTCGCGAACATCTTTCATAACGGTCAAACTACCCTGGCGTACCGGTATACCGACGCGGGTCGCCTAGCTGGACGTACTGAAACCGGTGCGGCAGCGCTTCCAAGTCCGTCTCCGCAGACGACGGTCCTGTATCAAACCGGTCCAGCGACCGGGCTCGTTAGCGAACAAGACACGCCGGTCGGAAACCTGAATAGTTTTACGTACACCGCTGAGAGCGAAATCGCTCAGGTAACGTCTGCCGGTAGTCAGGTTTGCTCGTCACCAACCACGACCTACGGCTACACCGTGCGGGGAGAGCTTCGCTTTTCGCCGCAGTGTCCAACCGGGACCGCAACGGTTTCACGGGAAGCCAATGGCCTTGCGCTCCATGTGTCGTCCAACAGTGGTCAGCAGTATACCTGGAATCCGGCGTTGGGCGTGATTGTCGACATCCTGGGAACGTCGTTGTGCGGCACGGGCTCCAGCGCCCCGACGTGCGAATCGTATTGGCTTTACGATCCAGCTGGGCGAATGGCCAGTCAACAAGCGCCCTACCCAGTTATTGACGTGAACCAGAACAACGTACCGGCCACGCATACGTACGATGCGGAAAATCACCTTCTAACCACGGAACTCGTTCGCCCGACCTCTTCACCCCTGTGGGAGACGACCGCTTGGGGCCCAGACGGGCACCCGATCCAGATCGGGACGCATCTGGGTACCAACCCCGATCACATCGAGCGCCTCCATTGGAACGGCGACCAACTGCTCTTCACCAATCAGTCAAGTGGCGAAGTTCTCGATGATATCAAAGTGGACGTCCAGGGTGACATCTTGCCGGGAGACAACGGGTATAAAGGTCTGACGTTTTACGATCGCGGTCCCGGGGGTACGATCCTGGGCTGCCACAACAAGACGGGAACGACGTACGTTGGTTTGACCGATAGCTGGCTCGGGACTCCGACAATGCCGTGTGCTGTGTCTAGTTCCCCTCCCCAGATGCCGATATCGACTCTTTGGCAGGGTACACCGTACGGTGGAAGCATCGGGCTCGGAACTGGCCTTACCATAGGGATGCCTCGAACCGATGGTTTTGTCGATGGACTTGACACCATTCAGGGTACGCGGGCTTATGATAATACCGGCAGCCTTTGGATGACGCCTGATGCGTACCAAGGGATTGACACCGATCCTGCTACGCAAAAAAGCTACATGTGGAATGGGAATAATCCGCTCGTCTCACGCGATCCCACTGGATTCTTCACCTGCAACGGCTGCGGAGGAGGTGACGTGCAATCTCAAAACTACAACATAATATGGTTCCCGCCCGGGCCACCAACAAACACCAAATGTGAAGGCGACGTTTGCGAGGGTTCTTCTAAGCGGCCGTTATTATACACAATCGCGCATGTCACGGCACACCGACATCCACCGGTGCAGTGGTGTAACGAAGAATCGACGTTTCCTATAGCCCCACAACAACCGCCGCAAAACGGGGCCTCTTGGTCGGGAGAATATCAAGAAGGTCTAGAAAGTGGCCGGAACTACTATACAACGTGGATGGACTTAGTGCCGAAGGAGGCATCTTATAATCTTCAGTATCAAGGGCCATTCGCGAGGTCCCGGCCACCTGGAAACTTTGGACTCGGCGTGTTTGGGCAGTCGGCGGGATGGACCCCGGACGAAGTCAATGCAGCGGTTGTTGGTGTTGCGCTTATTCACTTACATCCCGAAGAAATCCCGAAAGACATCTTGCTCGCCCAAGAAGGCTTCCTATGGGCTTCGTTCAACTGTCCCGCTATTTAAAGAGGAGGGGGGTTCTCGCGAAGACTCCAAGCGCGTCAGGACCGTGTTGCGTTCCGCTTAACATTGCTTGACGCTTCGAGGAAGGTGAGCCATTAGTGTGTTTATGAGTCGGATAGACCACAGCGTAACACTTGCTCCACCGCTTGTTTACGCAACGCTATTGATGACAGGATCAGAGTCTCAGTGAATTCACCGACACCACAACTACCATTACCCCCAAGCACCAAAACAATGGTTGCGTTCGCTACTTTGGCGGGCTTTGCTATTCTCGCTAGCGCTATATTACTGTTGCGTTTCTGGTACCTATCGGTGCAAGACGATGTCGTCGGGACGCAGACAGGTCCTCACAACGCTTGCAATCTTCGCGATTCAATGCCCGTGCTGAATCGGGCCAGTGGCTACGTCGCAGTCGTCCGAATCGCCGATTGCCCAGGGCCCCTCACTCAAGGAACCACCTACTACGTTACTTTTGTGCATGCGGCCAACGTCGAAAGTAGCGCCGCAAACCTCGTCTTTCAATATGAGCCCGCGCAACACGGGTATTCGTACTTGCTTTCGCCTCCGCCGAGGCTGTTCTGGAGAAACCGTTCACTACTGGAAGTCAAAGCGAGTGGGATTTGGATTATTAAGAAGCAAATCCCCGATATCTATGGAATTACTATTCTTTACACGTCGTCGTGAGGTCTCCATGATAGACGCTCTATTCACGCCAGCAGCAAAGCGTTTGACGCTGGTTTTTATCGGGGCAACAGCAGCAGTTATCATCTGCCTCGTTAGTGCAGATGCAGGCACTTCGAAAACTACGACTCTAGTCTCTCCTTCGCCGCCTACTCCGAGCCCCGCGATCGTGGCGAAAGCAAAGGAGTGGTTCTTCAGATTTCAAAGCGGTAACATTGATCGTTCTCAACTCAACGACCGAGTAAATTTAGAGCTCACAACCGATATGATCGAACGAGAAAAACACACGTTACAAAACTTTGGAACGCCTAAGAAATTCAACTTTTTACGTCGACGAAAAGTCTCCGGGACTAACGCTTACGATTTTCTTCTGACGTTCCCATCAGGAACGATCCTAGAAGCAATTGCCTTCGATCAATCTGGGAAAATCGCCGGTATTGATTTTCAGCCATTCGGGCAGTGACATCTTTTAGGCCGCGTCATGTTCGTAGCACGGCGCTGACTGGCTTCGGGGCCAGAGCAAGTTACGCCCTTGTCAGCTCAGAGTCGCGCGTGCCGTATATGTCAAGAGACCGCCTGTTTTAGTTGGGGGTCGAGATGCGGCCGCAGCTCCTCGACCACTTTGCCAACGATCTCGTCATAGTCGTTCCGCGTCATTTATTCCGTCCGTTTCCGCCCTAAGGGCTTTGTTTAAGAGGGAGCCAATACTGGTGAACCTTACCTGGACTGAGCCAAGGGGTTGGCATTCTTCTAACAGGGGCGAAGCGAAGATTTGGAAAGGCCGGCCCACGGCCTAGTGGAACTCCGGCTTTGTGACGAAGCGGGCCCTCTGGGCGACATTGCCGCTTGCCGAAGCGCTGGGTACGGTTATTGCACTGTTGGTGGCGGAGTGGTTCATTCCGAGCCTGCCAGCAGCGTATCAATCGATTGCCCCGCTATATTTCAGGATTCTCTGTGCGATTGGTTTTTTCGGACTATTTCTTATCTGGCGGCAGCGATACCAGAACTTTACTCCCCGTGATCGCGACCTAGCGCAAGAGGCCCTCATGTTGGCAAGCAGTATGCGGGAGCTCGACGCAAAGTATCGTGCTCGGGAGAATCGTGAACAGGCCAAGAACGATCTCAAACGGATGAAAGCCAACCGCGACGGTGACAAAGCCCTTGCTGGGGAACTGTGGAACGAGGGCATAGCCATATCACAAGAAATCCACAACGAGCTTGCCGCAGAGTTTGCCAGGGCTTTTGTCGGAAGGGCCGTGTACCTACGCAATGAGATCACCCACCGCCTCGGTAATCGCGTTGACGAACAACAATATCAACACAGCGACTACGCTTTCAAGGGAAATCTTGCCGGACCGTCGCCCATCTCTGATGTCGCCACCTACCTGGAGCTGCTCGCGTACACCCTGTTGGCCGGCGCTACCTGAGTAGACGCCATCCTCCGGGCTGTCTGCCGAAGGTTCTCCCATGTCGCAAAGTTGCGTAATTCGTCGGTTTCTAGCGAAGATTGCGCAGTCATATTTAATGCTAGCCATGCACCATCCACGGCCCAGTTTGCGCAGGTGGAATCGGTTTTGGGAAGACGTCCGCGTCCATTCTTCGTCATTGATTACGCAGCACAGCATAACGGCCAGTGCTCTGGCCACGACTCTGGACCGGATTATCCCAACCGGATCGTCGCTGCACGAGTGCCACTCAAATAGCATTGGCGCGTTTTGATTTTAATCACTGTTCCACAGCTTTTCCCCGTCCGAGATATTGATGCCGAGACGGCGGTTCACAGGCTTTCTTGGTTCGGCGGCGGATACGCGGCGATGCCTGAGACACCTAGCGGATCAGGCATGGATAGCTCATCCTGTAGAGTCCCCTTAGCTGCGCTAAAACCGAAGACGTGCCACATTCCACCACAGCACAGATCGGAGGCCCATAAACGCGAAGCTCCTCTATTTATGGTAAGCGCTTCAGGCGAGCTCAGCGTACCCTTGCCGATTGTCCGGTATAGCGCTGTTGAAGGAAGGCGAAACTCGTAAATTCCCGGCTCGTTCGGCGACGCAATAAACAAGTGACCTTTTTGGCCGAGTGCAAGTCCGTATAGCGTCCTACTGGTCGGGATCTGAAGTCCGAGGTCGGTGCCTTGCGTAGAGCCGGGCGCAAACTTAAAGACCCTGGATTCGACGTTACCAGTTGGGCTGAACGCAACGTAAAGATTGTTGTCGGCATCCAGCGCCATGCCGAACGGCTCGCCGGTTAAGTCCCCAAAGTTGCTAATCGTTAGACTCGGTGTAGTACTTCCGTTTAGATACTCGGTAACGAACCCGTTTAGGGATCCGCCTACATTGGCGACATACACCGTGCCGTCCTTACCTACGATGACATTCCACGGAGTGTAGACACCCGTTAGAACTTTGCTGGGGGTCGTCGAATTCCGGGGATATTCTACGATGGTTTGGCTAGTCTGATTCCCGACGTACAGCGTACCGGAGGCGTCGATGCCTAAGCCTGAGAGTGAAACCGACGGGCCGTTGGCAAACTCGAGAAAGCCGATCGGTACTTGGTCGTGCCCCCCTTGTTTGAAAATGTACACGCCAGCGCCAATACTACTCACTCCGAACTGCTGCATGACGTATAAAAGACGCTTGCCGGACTTCGCCTCAGGAGAAAGCCAGGTGTGACTTTGACGGTGCGCGCTATCTCCTTGTCGCACGGAGCCCGCGCTAGACAAAAAGGCTGTTGTCGAGGATGCCGGCGGGCCGGCGCATCCTAAAAGGAGCAACGTTACACCCGCCAGTTGCAAGGCAAGCGGTGTTTTAGACGGTTTCATGTTTCCTCCAAGTCAGGCTTCAATCGGTGTGTAGCTGACGGTAGATGAGCAATTTCGAAGCTTTCTCAGAGTTGTGAGCACTTTTGGCAAAACCATTGTCAGTGACCTGACAATAATCTTCAAAGTGACCCTGTCCGAATCTTGGCGGCCTAGGAGCGCCGGAAAATCCACGAATTGCGCGGGTAACTGGACGTTGAGCGTGACGCTCCTGGGTCACTGTTCCTTCGGCCTGTGGTGCGGAGACCGCGGTTTTTTGAAGTGGTTGCGGTTTAGCGACCGGCGTAGCCGGTGCGACGGGTCTTGGGGGCCTTCAGCAAACTCAGTGTCTCCTGCGCAGATCTACGCGCGTCGGGATGCCCAGCGGAAAGGGCGTCAACCGCATCGTAGGCTGCCTGAAGAGCCTCCTGACGTCGACCTAGCTTTATAAAGGCTAAGCTCCGAAGATGTAGGCACACGCCGATCAAGCCAGGCCGACCCAGCTCGGCAAAGACTACTTCGGCTTTAGCAGATGCATCTAGCGCTTCGAGGTGCGCTCCTTCTGCCAGCTTTGCTCGCGTGTTCGCGAGATGGAGTTGAGCTTCCAGATCCGGCTGATCAGGAAGCATTGAGTCCTGCGCGTGTGTCAACGCCTCGGCGGCCAGACCATGTCTGCCCCTACTGCTCAGTAACGTGGCGAACGAGCAGTAGAAGAACGCCTTCGTTCGAGTAGGATCGGTGGCCTTGCCTACGTTTGATAGCGAAGCCATCATCTCTATCGCTAAATCGCCAGCTCCCCTGAGCCTATAAAACGTGGCCAAATAGACGGCAATGTCGAGAGCACTCACCACGAAGCCGCTGCTAATGGAGCTGTCGTAGCACGCACGCAGTTCGCGCTCAGAATCAGCGGAGTTCCCGCCAATGAAATGTGACGCAACGGCAGCATTCACCCTTGTGATAAGCTGCAATGGACGGTTCGGCCGCCTCATCTCGTTGAGGCGATTGCGAGCTTCTTTGACGGCATCCCACTGTTCCCGAAAACGTCCTGAGAAGTTGTAAGACGTGCCCAAAGCGATCAGTGATCGTACTAATGCTACCGTAGCATGATCGTGGCGTACGCCGTAAAGCTGTGAACGCAGACCCACGCTCGACCGTCGCAGCATATCGCATGCTTCGGGTCTGCCGCTCCTGAGCGCAATCTCTCCAAGAATAGCCTCTGCCTCGCAGCGAGCCAGGGTGTCGCCGCTTGTGTTGAAAGTACTTGAGAGAGCTTGATTGGCATGAAGCCGGGCTTCGCCCAAACTTCCCTTGTCAAGCGCCAAGCGAGACAGCGCGCAATATGCACTCGTTTGCTCTCGCGAGTCTTCAGCGGAACTCGCAAGGTCGCGAAGGACGCCGGAGGCAGTTCCCAACTGGCCAACCTGTTCCAGCATGTCGGAATGCGAGAGCTGTATGTCCGCGGACTCGTAGTGGGCACAGGTAGACGGTTCAGCAGCACGCGCCGAAGTAGATGAGAGGCCTGCAGAAATGAAGTTTAAGGCCCTCGCCTTATCGCGATATACTTGTCGCTCCGAGATCGCCAGCGCTGCTGAGACCTCAGCAATCGATTGCCCATCAATCTCTGTGCGTTCGAGAACAATTCGACATCGCGGCGGCAGTTGCAAAATTATCGATCGGATGAGCTCCTCGCCGAATATATCGATGCCGTTGTCTTTGCTTTCAAAACCGCTTGTCGCCACGTAACGCGATGCGATCGGATCATTCCGCAGCCGATTGGGTCGGCCCAACTGCCGAAGTAACTCTCGAATCGCCTGCTGTTCTCGAGTCGAGCCAGTGGCGGGGGGCCTCGCATTTATCTTCGACGGGCGCGTTGCGCCACGCGCTAGCATGACCTGGTTGAACGCCGAAAGCTACGGTCGCCGACGACGTGCACTGATTACTTCGGCGCTACCATGGGGCAGCGGGGGGCAATTCATCAAGGAGTTCTTAGGGGGCCTTTATGATATCCCTTCGCTCTTACCGTCGTCGAACTCTCTGCCATTTTCAATCAGTCAGCCTCGTGGCGTCGTTCTGGCCACAGCGCTCCGAAGGCTTTGGTTCGAATGCCGACAAGCTAAATCACTCCAGTTCGGCCCCTGCGCGCTTCGCATCATCTGCGCCGTTCTGTGGCATCGCACCGGGCGCGCCGATCGCCGGCAGCGATTGCCGCAACGAGCGAGCAACGCGAAGGTCACGATCAAGTAAAGCGCGCCAATAGTCGCGACTCATTATCTCCGCCTCTGAGGAAGCGTCCGCAAAAGGATGTGGCGAACTGCCGCCGCGCCGTCCCGCGACGAAGGGGTTTCCCGCGTAGTCATACCCGACCGATCTGCCGCCACGGCTAGCGCAGCGAATCGTCCCAATAACGACCGGTTCCGGGACGGCGAAGGCAGACAGATTCCGGCGCTGCTGGCGCAAAGATTTGAAGGCCCGAGTCTCCAGACTACGGGCCTTCTGCACGCCGAAGCCCTATTTGTGAGGTTTCAGAACGTGCGCGGGCGGAAATTGCAGTTTGATGAATGGCGAACTCGGGCTGCCCGGTGGCGGGAACGCCTCCTCCTGGAGGTTAGCGAGCATCTTCATGTCTTCGGGGCACGCGGGGTCCTTAAGGCACAGCTTATCCTTCGGCACCGGTAGACCGAGCACGACACCCGAGTTCGTCAGGTAGATCGCTTGCGAGCCGTAATTCACGAATGTGAACCGCGGTTGCGTCCCCGTTTCGTTCCCGCCCTTCGGAACGTATGCAATCTCGTTCCAGGTTTCATATTCGTTGCCACCGCTCTGCGCGGTCGTTCCGGCAACGTAGACCACGGCGTATTGCCATTTCTTGCTCTTTGCGGCCTGTTTCGAATTAATGCTAACGATCGGCATCTGCACCGCGGGCGACGAAGGATAAGTCCAATAGCTGTTCGTCTCAAGCGATTTGATCGACGAGTAATTTTGCGCGGCCGCGATTCCGAAATGAACGCCAGGCTTGCCTGCAGTTCGATTTTGGTAGAGCGTAGGGCCGGAGTATTCTAGCGTCGTCGTATTGGTCGTCGGATCGTACGTTGCAGTCGGCGCACACGCCGTCGAGTTCGACGGCGGACAAAATGCGTTTTCATGAGGGTTGAGCGGCTCGTTCGGTGGGATATCGCCCGTTACGTCTCCCTTAAACCCGACCTCGAAGTCGGTCGGGCACGTTGTGGAGTAACACGGATAGGGCAAAACCTGATTAAAGACTTCGGGAGGCCGATTTCCGGTGTCGGGCGACACACGAGAGGCCGTGGCGGATCCCGGTATACTACCGGCAGTGCCGGACGAGTTGCATCCGACAACGACGACGGCAGCGACGAGCGCAAAAACGAAACGCAAAGAAATATACATGACGTCCTCCTCCTGAAAGGGGAAGCGGTCTCGCCGGCCGCATTGAGTAGCGAACCAAGCGAGCGATATCTTTGGCGATGCTAGCATATTGCTTCTGTGTCGACAAGAGGTAGCGTGCAATGAGCCGGAAGCCAGTCCGCGACGCTAAGACGCGGGGTGAGTAGCGCGACCTGCTCCTGTTCAAACAGAACGGGCGTTGTGCTCTGTGCGGGCACCGGTTCCCGCGCAACGGCGAGGTAAACGAGGGCGTCGCCATTCGATTTGCGGTGACGTTCGATTACGTCATTCCGCGGTCTGCGGGCGGTCCAGATGACGTCAGCAACCTTCGACTCGTGCACTCGGCGTGCAACCTTGCTAGAGGCGACGGAAACGGCTCTAAACGAGTGGATTCGGTGCCGCGGGTCTTGCGCTAGAGTGTTGGCCAACTCGGAGTATTACCGCAGCTCGGCATCGGGCCCGGTACCTCCGCGGGCCGTGATCGCGGCGATTATCTAAAGGTCCTGCGGAGGTGCCGCATCATCCGTCGGCTTCGCTCGAAGGTCAAGTGCTGCTCGTCCGATAAACCGAGCGGACCGCGCTTACCACCAACCGCGGCGGGTAGCAACGCCCGGACGGCCCGGGCTCAGGTTGGTTATTCCCCCGCCTGCGCCCGGTTTGCCGTCGTGCAATCATGTTTTCTTACTGAGTGATGATCGCGTCTGATGAAACGACTTGGAAGGCCACGGCAGGCGAGGTGTTTGCGTGGCCACAGCCTACGAAATCCTGCGAACCTTCTGCCGGATAGAAAATGCCGATCGTGCCTGTCGATACGCATGCGGGCATACTATCTTCGACGTAAGGCGGCCGGCTTTGCGCCGCCGGTAGCCGCGAAGCCAAGCCGCCATTGCCCTATCTGCAAGAGGCCGGTGAGTTCTGGCTCGGAGACGGGGTATTGCCGACAGCACTGGCCGCGTCAGCGGATTCCACGCGCGGCAGCGGAGAACAGAACGGCACCCCACGAGACGCAACCGACCGATCTCGCGGGGCGCCACGTCCGAAGGTTCCCCTAGCTTTTCATCGGACCCCGAAAGTATTGGGCGCACACGCTGAGCCTCACCTTTTAGGCCTCCGTTTTCCCGGTGCCGTGGGAGCTACGCCATGAGGATTGCCGATTAGCGCAGCGTTGGTCAGATCATTGGCTCGTCGCGCGTGGCCGCACCGCGAGGCACCTCGAGGTCTTGCCCTGCAGCAACATCCTCCGGCTCGCTCTCATCGGTCGCGCAAACCGCTGAGTGCAGCTTCAGCATGAGCTCGATCCGCTCAATCGATTTCCGGGGGAGCTTCACCATCGTCAATCTAGTCTGACGATGGGAGTTTCGAAACACCAGAACGTCGTCACTGATCTGCTCGACGCGATCAAGTCCGGAGAGGTCGACGACGTCAGCGGTGAGACAGTCGATTATTTTCATGGCGCCTCCCGACGTGACGCGGGTCCACAACGAAAGCATATCACGGTGCAGAGCGCACTTACTACGTGCAGTCTATCTACACTTGGTCACACGCTTCGTATCTAACATTCCGATACGTTGGCACCTGGCTTTTGCTTGCCATGGGGAGCGACTTCACCGAGCGACCGGGAGGCACGAAAGGACACTAGAATCGATTTAGTATCTCGACGCTCCGGAGCAAGATCAGGACCCCGAAGTGGGGGCTCAGCGTCGCACTTGGCGCGAGACTATCGGGAGCTCGGCGAGCGCGACCTCAGCCAATGGTTCCCGGCGATCCAAGCGGCTGCAGCCATTCGACATCAGATGCGTCGGTGATGCCACGCCAACTCTGCCCCTGGTCGCGTTCGATAGCATAGCGGCAACCCGGGAGCGGGTGATCCACGATAAGTTTTCCCATAACCTGTTCGCCGTGCACGAATTTCACGACAACAAGGGTGCCGACATGTTGTTGATCGCGCCATCAGAGTTGGACTCATCTTTGGCTCCTCATGGATTTAGCAATGAAAGTGGGATCGGCAGCGCAACTGTGCCGCCCATTCCGGTGGCAGCCGTGAGGGTCAGGTTGAAGTGGTCTGCCCCATGGGAAGGCCAGCCGCTGAAAACGGGAAGGTCCCTTGCCATTGTCCCGGCCCTATGCTTTGAAGTGAGGCCATTGGCAAAAGCGAGTTGGGGCCAAAAGTCAGCTTCGCTACGTTAGTCGTCGTAATAGCAGAGATCGTCATTGGGTCGCCGTTTTTGACAACCGACGGCGCAACCTGAACATAGAAAATCTGTGGCGCAGCATTGGGAGCGGCGTAGTTGTTTTGCGGCGCTTGCCCATATGTGTAGACATTGGTCTGCGAAAACGCCGAAGGTAGCGGAGCTGGCGTTGGGCCAATCGGCGATGCATGTGGGGATGGCTTCGCGGTCGCGACTCCACCCGTGAAGAACGCGAGAGCTTGATTTTGCCGGCGCGCCTTCCAGCTAGATCTTCCTCAGAAAATACGTCAAACAGAGCATTCTTTGCAGGAAGATCTGGCGGTCCAGGCAGGTCGCCGCGTCACTAACGCGGCCTTCTCGGAAACGCTTCCGCGTCTTCCTGGGGAAATAAGCCCGAAAACGGAACGAGGCGCGATAGAAACACGTTGTATTTACCGGGTCGGCTTTATAAATAGCGTTGCAAGCGGCCATGAGGAGTTTATGAAGGGATTGGATTTTGGGCGCAAGCTGCTCTGCAGTTGCGTGGCGGCATCGTTGTTGGCAAGCTGCGGTGGATCACAAACGGTCTTAGGTGCCCCCGCTGCGATGGCGGGCCAATTAGTCTCGCAGCGTAGCTCCACAGACGTATTCGAAATGATCTACGGTTTTACGGATCAGCATAACGACCAGCAGCCGATTGCAGCCGTAACCTCGCGAAACGGCGTCCTGTATGGCACGACCGTCGGCGGCGGTGGCACCATATATAAGCTCACGACCGGCGGCACCGAGACCGTTTTGCACAAGTTCGGTCACGAGGGCGATGTCGATGATCCGGAGGGCAACCTATTGCTGCTCGGAGGGACGTTCTATGGTACAGGTTATGTGGGTGGTGCTGGCCAGGGGTGTTGCGGCGGAGTCTTTTCGATCACGCCCTCCGGCCAAGAGCGTGTAATTTATAGTTTCAAGGAGCACTCCGATGTCTTGAGCCCACGCGGCGGCTTGACGCCGTTGAACGGGAAAATGTACGGCTCCGGATCCGACGGTAACGGGGGCATCTTCGAAATCACCACCGCCGGCAAGGAGCGGATCGTTCATCGCTTTCAAGGGGCGCCGCATGACGCGGCCGGCGACGTCAAGAATCTTCTCGTATATAAGGGCGTGCTTTATGGAGCCACAGGTGGCGGCGCGCACAACCACGGCGCGATTTTCTCGCTGACGCCCTCGGGTTCAGAGCACATTCTCTACAGTTTTAGAGGCTCTCCGAAGGATGGCGAGGGCCCAAACAGCCTTACGATGCTTAATGGCGTCTTCTACGGTACCACCAGTTCCGGTGGATCGAATAAAACTTGCGAAGGGGGCTGTGGCACCGTATTTTCCTTCACACTTACCGGCAAGGAAGCTATCCTCCATAACTTCAGCCCTACCGACGGCACGAGGTCTGTCGCAGCGCTCGTACCGTACAATGGATATCTCTATGGCACCATGTGTGCCGGAGGAACCTACGGCGGAAATATATGCTATGACCGGGCTTCCTATGGAACGGGAAAGGGAACTGTTTTCCGTATTTCCACCACCGGCCAATTCGCGGTCCTCCACTATTTTGAAGGGTACGACGGAGCATTTCCCGTCGCTCCTCTGTATGTCCTCAACGGCGCCCTTTACGGAACGGCACAAGCGGGCGGCGACCTATGGGGAACCGTTTTTCGTATTAATCCATAAGAATTTCAACAACAATCTGATTCGATCCACTAAGGAACCTGAGCGCTGTGCGCCGCCACCGCAGGCATGAGGCGGCTGTGTTCCTTCTGCATCGAAGGACGAGGGCGGACTTTGCCCGCACGGTGATTGGTTGTAGCGGTTTGAGGTTGCTGCGCTAAGAGTTGTTCCGAACAGCTCCGCGCCACCGCGGGCGCCGCGGGAGACAAAGTGGACCACCGATTACGATCGTGCAGGGACCGTTTCTAGAGGAGTTTGGCGAGCCGCGCAATCCCGGCACGCGCGGCTTCGACTTTCTGGTCGGCCGTTGGCGTACGCACCCGGGCATGCGCCATTCTCGCGCGAACGATGCCCGATGGCATTCCTGCGACGATACCGCGGTCGTTTCTGCATTTTGGGGAGGTAACGCCGATCTCGAAGACGGCGACCTAAACTGCCCGACGGCGGCACATTCGTACCGTGACGCTCCGGGTCGCGAGCGAACAGGGCCTCCTCTTTCGCGGCGATCAGGTGGTGGACGTATCGTTTTCGGAAGTCCCTCAGAACGAAGGCTCTAAAAGATAGGTTGCCCTACGCGCGCTGGAATCCCCGTTCGCGCCCTGCGCCGCGGCCAGGAGAACAAAGAGACGCGCTTTTCAAAGTGCGGAAGTCGCTATTGCTAGATAGGGACCTTGAAAGTCGCTGCCTCATCGCCAAGCCTCCAGTCCCGAAACCATCCTGGGCATGAACGAAAGGGGCTACTGCAGACTGACTTTCCTTAGCGCCGGTATTTGATAATGTCCACGAGCACGGACCCGTCGCGACTATTTCAAAGACGCGAGTTCGCCCGCCTCTAGTCGCGGGAAGGCGCGGGCGCGTAGGGCGGCTTTTAGGAGCGCTCGTCTTGTCGCGATCTTGCGGAAAGCGTCCATCTTACGCTGGGCCATATCCACGTTGCGCAGCGTATCGATCTCGCGCATATTCTCGCTGCGCTCGTCCATCATCTGATCGAAGACTTCGGACTGCATCTGCAGCTGTTCCTGATTGTGGACCTCGGAGGCGTACATACCCAGCTGAAAGGCTTCGTCTTGCGAGTTGAGCGCGTTCATCGCGCCGTTCTCGACATTGCCGCCGCCTCCGCCGATGGCTCCGCCGATTGCATTGCCGAGCAGACTCGTGCCGAGTCCTTCGAGCACTGGAAGAAGAAATGCCATCTCGCTGCTCCTTTACTGCTACTGCGCGTCGCCGCCGACTTGGGTATAGTCGGTAAGCTGTGGGCGGTACGTCTGGCCCGGTGGAGTTTGTGGTAACGCGGGTGGGCTCAAGGGGAGGCTCTGCGCTTGCGCCGAGAGCGAGCTGAGCGATGCTACCAAGTTGGAGAGCTCGGCAACGACGGCGTTCTCTTGCGGCGTCTCCGCATCGCCGTTGATTTTTCCACCATGATGATGATGGTGGTGTCCGTGCACCCTGCCGTGCTGAGGCTCCGCTGCGCTCGTAATTCTCCCGTTTTGATGTTCCGGCGGGCCTGAGACTCTGCCGTTATGGTGCTCGAACGGCTTAGCGGCAATCGTCCCGCTGTGGATCGAATCTAAGGAAGACAAGCTAAGGCTCCTGTTCTACGAGTTTTTCTCGTCGGTGTCGTTGAGAAATCCGAGATAATCCGTGGCTTGGCGGTGATAGGAGGCTGCGTTCGATCGCGTTTGAGGTGCCGCGGGGACCGGGGGCGGCGGCATCGGCAGCTGCTGCGCCTGCGATTGCAAAGCGCCGACCGAGGCAATCGTTGTCGCGCTCTCAGCGATCGCGGAAGACTCGGGAGAATCGCTCCCGCCGAGCTCCTCGTAATGACGCATTACCGAGTCGGCATAGCCGAGCGTTCGCCTGTCGGCCCATCGCGTGGTCGTTCCGGTCGCCTTCGGCGAGCCGGCGTTGTACGAGGAGAGCGCTTCCCGGACGTCGCCGCCGTAGCGCTTGAGCAAGCCGGCCAGCATTCCCGCGGCGTAATCGGCGTTCCGGCCGGGGTTCATCGCGTCGGGAGACTGGGCGAAGGCGTGCCAGCGGTCGTCGATCTGAAAAAGGCCGCGCCCATGGCCGCCATCCCCGACGACGTTGCGGCCGGCGTTACTGCCCGGGCCGCCGGTCTCTTGGGCTGCTACCGCTGCTAGAAGCTTGGGATCGAGCCCGTGGCGCTCGGCCGCCCCGGCGATCTCCGGCGCGAATGCCACACCGCGGGCGGCCAGGCGGGAGACGATCGGATCGACGTTCATGGTGCGCCTCAATCCCCCGAAGAGGCGGTTTGACAAGGAGCGGTGCGGGTTCTAGAATGGCAAAAGTCCGTGGCGGCCCTGCCCAGTTGGCGGGGCCTCATGCTGCGGCGAGTTGCTCTTATGAACCAATCGCACAAGGTGGATATCGGCGGGCTTCTGGCCGGGAGCCGGCAGGTGATGCTGGTGACCGATGATGCCCCGGTCGAGCCCTTCGAAGGAATCGTCTTTCCCGAACCGGCACAGGTGAAGCTGGAACTGCGACAGGCCGATCGCATGCTGGTGGTCGAGGGAAGCGTCGACGTAAAGGTCCATGGCCAATGTGATGCTTGTTTGGAAGACGTAGACTTAGCGATTCACGTCGACGTCGACGAAAGGCTCGATCCGAACCGCGGTCGCGAAAAGGATCCGTTCGGGGAGAGCAACGTGTTGACGGGAGATCGGCTCGATGTTGCGGATTTAGCGCAACAGAGTTTGCTGAGCGCTCTTCCGATGGGGTTGCGGTGCAACCCAGATTGCCGGGGTCTCTGCGCGGTATGCGGAGCGAACCGGAATACGACCCCTTGCGCGTGCGAACTCGCGTAACGCTATTATAATAATGAGGATTCCGTGGCTAACTTAAAATGGAAGACGCCCCGCAGCAAAACGCGCAGCCGCCGCGCCGCCAACTGGAAGCTTGGCGACGTAACGACCGTTCAGTGCCCGCAGTGCCATCAGCCGAAGCGGCCGCACTTTGCCTGTGGCAGCTGCGGCACGTATAAGGGGCGGCAGGTCATCAAGGTACAAGACGAGCCGGCCGGTTAGCCTGAGGTGTCGGTTCGCGGCGTCAAGATCGTCGGAGTCGGCCACTATGCGCCGGCTCGCGTCGTAACCAACCACGATCTGGAAGCCTGGCTCGATACTACCGACGACTGGATTACCACCCGAACCGGTATGAAGCGCCGCCACTGGGCCACCGAGCAGCAGGGCACCAGCGACCTCTCGGCTGCGGCAGCCGAAGCTGCGCTCGCGCACGCCGGGCTGCAAGCCGCGGAAATCGATTGTTTCATCGTCGCGACCGTGACCCCGGATTACGACTTTCCCGCAACCGCCTGTCTGGTCGCCACCCGGCTGGGTGCCGTTGCTAAACCCGCCTTCGATATCGAGATCGCCTGCAGCGGATTTATCTACGGCCTTACCGTGGCTTCAAGCCTCATACGGTCGGGCATCTATCGTCGCATAATGCTCATCGGCGCGGAGACGCTCTCCAAGATCCTCGATAAGGAAGACCGTTCGACCGCGATTCTTTTTGGCGACGGTGCCGGCGCGGTCATTTTGGAGGCCTCGGATGAGAACTGCTTTCTCGCCGCCGAGCTCGGCGCGGACGGCAGCCGCCCCGAGTTGCTGTACGCCCAGGGCAGCGGGTGGCCGAAGCCGATCGACCACGCGGCACTCGATGCCAAAGTGCATCTCATTCACATGTCGGGCCGCGAGACGTTCAAGTTGGCCGTCACCAAGATGGTCGAGTCGACCGACGCGGTCCTCGCCAAGGCCAATCTGACCAAGGCCGACGTGACGTTCTTGGTTCCGCATCAAGCCAACAAGCGCATCATCGATGCGACCGCGCGCTATCTCGACCTTCCCGAAGACAAAGTCATTGTCAATATCGCCGAGTACGGCAACACATCGGCGGCCTCGATTCCCATGGCGCTCTCGGAGACGGTTCGCGCGGGACGGATTAAAGCCGGCGACCTGATCGTCTTCGTCGCCTTCGGCGGCGGCCTTTCGTGGGGAGCCGTCGCGTGGAGATGGGCGGCGTAACGTGCGCGTCGGCGTTGTTTTTCCCGGACAGGGCTCGCAGTGCGTTGGAATGGGCTGCGACGTGGCCGCGCGTTCCGTCGCGGCGCGCACGCTTTTCGATCGCGCGGCGATCGTACTCGGTTATGATCTGCTGGCGTTGCAGGCCAACGGTCCCGACGAAAAACTGCGCGAAACCGAATACAGTCAGCCGGCCATCTTTACGACCAACCTCGCGCTCTATGCCGCGGTGGGAGACGCTCTCACTCCGGTCGTCACCTCGGGCCACTCGTTTGCCGAGCTCTGCAGCCTCGTTATCGCGCGCTCGGTGGCGTTCGAAGAGGCGCTGCGCATCGTGAGCGAGCGCGGCCAGGCAATGCAGGAGGCGGCGCAACTCGAGCGCGGGGGCATGTCCGCGATCTTGGGACTCGACGCGGCGCAAGTGCGGGAAGTTATTGCCGGCGTGCGCGCGCGGGATGGCGGACGCGTGGCGCTCGCTAACTTTAACTCGCCGACGCAAATCGTGATCAGCGGCGATTTGGATGCCGTAATATCGGCGGGCCAGGCAATGCTCGCGGCGGGCGCCAAGCGCGTCGTACCGCTCAACGTTTCGGGGGCGTGGCATAGCGAGTTGATGGCGCCCGCGCTGGAGCGTCTCACCGCCGCGGTCAAAGCGAGCCGTTTTTCACTGCCCGCCTTCGACGTCATTGCCAACGTTGACGGACGGCCTTATCGTGACGTCGCGAAGATCGAGTCGAACTTGATTCGTTCCGTCGTCGACGAGGTGCGCTGGCACGATACCGCCGAGACGATGCTGACGTATGATTTGGATGCGGTCGTTGAGTTTGGCGCAAGCGGGGTATTGAGCGCGCTCTTCCGGCGCATGGCAGCCTCGTCACCGCGCAAGGAACAGTTCCCGTCTGCTTCGATCGTGAGCGACTACGCCGACGTAGAGAAGCTGCGCCGTTCGCTCGAAGCGCCGGCTGGCGCAAAAGCATGATATTAGCCGGCAAGACGGCGCTGATTACCGGTGCCAGCCGCGGCATCGGACGCGCGATCGCAATAGAGTTCGCGCGCCAAGGTGCAGACGTGGCGTTGCTTGGTCGCGATACCGCGGCACTGGAAGAGAGTGCCGGGGAGTGCGCCAGCGCGCGCGCCGGCGCACGCGCCGACATTTTCAGCGCCGACGTCACCGACGCGGCGGCGATTCAAGACGTGGTCAATGAAGTCGTTAGCCGCTTCGGACGCCTCGACTGTGCCGTGGCTAACGCCGGTCAATCGATCGACGCGCTGCTCTTGCGACTCAAGCCGGAGACCATCGATCGCATGCTCGAGGTCAACCTCAAGTCGGCATTCCATCTCTGCGCAGCGGTGGCAAAGCCGATGATGAAGCAGCGCTCCGGAGCCATCGTGCTGATGACCAGCATCGTGGGCCTGACCGGCAACGCCGGCCAGTCTGCGTACGCCGCCTCCAAAGCGGGCCTAATTGCCCTGAGTAAATCGCTCGCAAAGGAGTTGGGTTCGAGGAATATAAGAGTCAACGCCGTCGCGCCGGGCCTCATCGAAACCGCCATGTCCGCGGGGATGCCCGACGCAGCTAAGGAGTTCTTGGTCAAACAAGCCGCTCTCGGCCGAGCCGGGAAGCCGGAGGACGTCAGCGGCGTGGTTGCTTTTCTCTGCTCCGACGCCGCCGGGTACGTCACCGGGCAAACGCTCGTGGTCGATGGCGGCATCTTGATGTGAACCCGGTTTTTAAAAAGGAGACGTAATGTCCACCACCTTCGATAAAGTAAAGAAGATCATCGTCGAGCAGCTCGGCGTCGACGAGTCGGAAGTGACGCCCGAGGCGTCGATTACCGACGATCTGGGTGCCGATTCGCTCGACCAGGTCGAGTTGGTGATGGCCTTCGAGACCGAGTTCAATATCGACATTCCCGACGAAGAAGCGGAGAAGATCAAAACCGTCGGCGATGCGGTCAAGCGGATTGACGAGACGACGGCTGGATCGTCGACCTCGTAACAGAGCAATTTGTTCGATCAACTAAGTGAACGGCTGGGCGCGATCTTCGATCGCCTCAGCGGCCGAGGCAGGGTATCAGAGGGCGAAGTCAACGAGGCGCTGCGTGAAGTCCGCGTAGCGCTGCTTGAAGCCGACGTCGCGCTTGCGGCTGCCAAGGCCTTCGTTGCTCGCGTTAAAGAACGGGCCATCGGCGCGGACGTACTGGAATCGCTGACGCCGGCGCAGACGATCCTCAAGGTCGTCCACGACGAGCTCGTTGCACTGCTGGGCCCTTCGAGCACCTCGCCGCAAGGACGCCTGCAGTTCTCCGACGCCCCGCCGTCGGTAATCATGCTCGTCGGTCTGCAAGGTTCGGGAAAGACGACGCAGGCCGGCAAGCTGGCGCTGCGGCTCAAGGAGCAAGGACGGCGCTCGTTGCTGATTGCCGCCGACGTTTACCGTCCTGCGGCCATCGAACAACTGCAGCTGCTCGGCAAACAAGTCGACCTTCCGGTATTTGAACGCGGGACGGGTGACCCGGTTGCGATTGCGCGCGACGGAGTCGCCGAAGCCAAACGCCTCGGGCTTTCTACCGTAATCCTCGATACCGCCGGACGCCTGCAGATCGATGAAGCGCTGATGGACGAGCTGGCACGCATCAAAGCCGTCGTCCAGCCGCGGGAAATTCTGCTGGTGGCCGATGCGATGACCGGCCAAGAAGCGACCAACGTGGCAAAAGGCTTCCACGACCGTCTGGGCGTGACCGGCGTGATCCTTACGAAGATGGACGGCGACACGCGCGGCGGCGCAGCGCTCTCGATCCACAGCGTGACGGGAGCGCCGATTAAGTTCGTCGGCGTCGGCGAAAAGCTCGCCGCCATCGAGCCGTTCTATCCCGAGCGGCTGGCGTCGCGGATTCTCGGCATGGGCGATGCGCTGACGCTGATCGAGAAAACGCAGAGCCTGTACACCGAAGAGCAGGCCAAGAAACTCGAGCAGAAGATCATGGGGCAGAGCTTTACGCTCGACGACTTCCTCGATCAGATGCGCCAGGTGCGCAAGCTCGGCTCGATGACCGATCTGCTCAAGATGATTCCCGGGGTCTCCCGGGCCCTGCCCAAGGATTTCGAGATCCCCGAGCGCGAGTTCGCCAAGGTCGAGGCCATCATTTGTTCGATGACTCGCGGCGAACGGCGCAACCCCGATTCTCTCAATGGATCGCGGCGTAAGCGCATTGCTCTGGGCTCGGGAACGCAAGTCTCCGACGTGAACCGCCTCGTCAAACAGTTTGACCAGGCACGTCAGATGGCAAAACAACTTGGCGGTAAGCGGCGCCGATTGCCGCTATCGCTGGCAAAACCCTAAGCGAACGAAAGCAAACATCAAATGGTAAAAATCCGTCTGCGCCGCATCGGCGCAAAGAAACAACCGACGTATCGTTTCGTCGTCGCCGACGCGCGGGCACCGCGCGACGGCCGATTCATCGAGATCCTCGGACACTACAATCCGCGCACCGAGCCGCGAACGGTCGTAGTCGACGAAGCAAAAGCGCGCGAGTGGCTGGCTAAAGGCGCACAGCCCTCCGACACCGTGCGCCGCCTCTTCGCCGAGAAGGGACTCTGCGAACGCGGTCCGATTCCGGCGACGAAGCGCAAACCGAAGACCGCGGAAGCCGGCGCGTCGTGAGCGCGTTCGACGACGAGTTCGGACTCTTTAGCGAACCGGTCGTCGACGAGGAACGCGAGGCGTCGCGTCGCAAGGAGCCGCCGGCACCGCGACCCTCGTCTCCGCGTCCGCCGTCGTCTCCGCGTCCGCCGTCATCTTCGCGTCCACCCTCACCTTCGCGTCCGCCGCTATCTCCGCGTCCCGAGCGCCGCCCGCGACCGAGCTCGAGCGATCCATGGGCGGGACATCGGCGGGCTACCGAGCTGTTGGGCTTCCTCGCGCGCAAGCTGGTGGTTAAGCCCGACAGCGTTACCGTCGAGCTGTTTGTTGACGAACACGCCCAACCGGTGATTGAGCTGATCGTCGATCCCGAAGATCTCGGCAAAGTTATCGGGCGCAACGGCCGCGTTGCTCAAGCGCTGCGCACGGTCGTTCGCGCGACCGCCGAGGGGCGCGTTGCCGTGGATATTCTGGATACCGAAGAAGCTGCGGGCGGCGGCGAGGACGACGACGGCGACGGCGACTGAGGAGTTCGCCGTTGGCCGAATCGCCGGAGTCTTCGGTCTTCGAGGCGAGTTAAAGTGCGACCCGACGCAAGCGGGTCGCATCGTCTTTTCTGCGGGAGCGCAACTACGCTGCAGTCGCGGGGAACGGAGCACGACCGTACGCCTCGCGTCGGTGCGTCCTCACGGGGCCCGGCTTCTCGTTCGTTTCGAAGGCGTCGACGATGCCGGCGCAGCGGCCGAATTTGCCGGTGCGCTACTCTATGCGCCGCGCACCAGCCTCGACGTTGCGTCCGACGAGTATCTCGACGCCGATCTTATCGGCTGCGCCGTGCAAGGAGACGACGGCACGCAATATGGTGAGGTCGAGCGCGTCGAGCATTATCCATCGAGCGACATGCTGGTCGTTGGGGGAAAATTGATTCCGATGGTCGGCGCAATCGTCACCAGTATAGACCCGCACCGCAAGCGAATCATCATCGACCCGCCCGAGGGCCTAATGGATTAGGGTTACCCGTTTTGCGGGTGGGCGGTTGCGTATGCGTTGACCGCGGAATCGACGGCATTTTTGATGGAGGAGCCGGTTGCCGTTTGGTGATCGAGCATCGCCCCGAAACAGGTGTAGATCCTCAACTCAAAGCTGAAGGCGGAGCGCCCGTGGCCGTTCTCTTGCAATGCGCCTGTGGCAATCGTGTTGTTGCGGTCCGAACCGCAGATTTCGTCGGACGAACGGGACGGGTCGGTGGTAATGGCCGTCATCTGCGCCGTGTAGTGGCGGCCCATTGCAAAGTACAGCTCGTGCGTGGCGTTGGTGAGATCGGCGGCAACGACCGAGCCGGTAGCTGCGACGGGCGCCACGATGACGCCTCGTGATGGCTTGGCCGTCGGGGCGGGCGTCGGCGTGCTGCTTCCGCGCTTATGGAAGACCGAGTTCACGATGCTGCTGATGCCCTGAATCGGAACCTTCGCGCCGTTACTCGAGGTAGGTGCCGGAGTATTGGAAGTTTGGGTGTTGACGTTCTGCGTGCCGCGGCCGAGGATACCGAGAATCTGCGAGCGGGCCAGCAACGACTGCGAGGCGACGTCGGCAACGCTGGTGACTTGGGCGGTCTGCGAAAAGACGATCACGCCGCTTTCGCAACTAACGACCTGCTCGACCACGGCCGCGCTATCGCCGACGGGCGTGACGTAGCCGCTGATGTAGAAGTCGGCGTGAGCTTTTTGCGCGTAATCCAGAAAATCGGCTCGCTTAACGTCCTTCGGGATCGCCGGCACGGTAATGCCGCCCGCGGCAGTCATCTCTTGTCCGAGAATCTGCGCGATGGCGTACCCGATCTTCGGATCGGCGCCGGTCTGCACGTCGAACTGATAGATCATAACGACCGGCTGTTGCGAGAGGGATGCCGGGGTCGGGGCAGGCGTGGGCATCGGCGGGGCCGGCGTGGCCGCGGTTGCACAGAGGAGCGACAAAAGCAGCAGGAGGGGCGCCAGAAGGCGGCGCGCTGTGAATCTGTCAGGCATCAACTGGCGGTGATTCGCGGGCCTGGCCCGAACCTCCGGTCGGCCACGCGATGCTGTATTCGGCACCGAACAGAAAGATCGACCCGATGCAGTAAAACCAAAGCAACAAGACGAGCGGCGCCGAGAGCGCTCCATAGATGTGCGCGAAGTTTACGTGCGTCACGTAGGCCGTGAAGCCGTACTGGGCCGCCGGCCATACGATCGCCACGACCATTGCACCCCGAAGTGCAAAGGGCCACGAAACTTGCTGGTTGGGAAGCCAGCGATAAAGTACGACCGCGACGATAAAGACGAGCGCAATCGAGATTGCGTACGCGAGGATGTGCGTTACCCATCTCGGGTCGTGGATGCCTGCCACGGCGAAGGTAACGGAGATCGCGATCGGCAGCGCGATCGCTATCATCAGCAGAATGCTGATCACCGGAAGCATCACGAACGAGAGCAGCAGATTGTGGACCAGCGGGCGTCCTTTGGGAACGTTGAGCGCGCGATCGAGCGCGTAAGCCAGGCCCATGAATAAGTTCTTCCCCGACCACAGTACGAAAGCGGCCGCAATCGCGGTCGAGATGCCGCGGCCGTAGATGTAGGTTTCGAGATTTTGTGCGATATAGTCGTGCAGCGTCGGAGCGAGCGTATTGATGAAGAACAGCGCCCGATGCTGCGCATTGGGAATAACCAGCGTTATGCCGCTCAACGCCAGAATGCTCAGCGGAAAGAGCGCGAAGATCGCATTGAACGCCACCGATTGCGCGTGAAACGCGCAGCCGTCTCGTGAGAAGCGAATGCTCGCCTCGCGAAACGTGGAGATGAATCGGTGCATCGCAGGCGGTATATCGTTGCACGGTGCCGCTATTCCCACCGGGCCCTCCGGTAACCATCGTCGTTGACGGCCGCCCGCTCGCCGCATACGTACGGGCCTACCTGTACGCTGGAAGGGTCTTGGCACCGGCGCGCCCGCTGCTGACGCAAGTCGCCGACCGGCTTTGGTTCGATGGCGACATGCTGGTGGTCGAGCGCGGAGCCCGGCGCGTTCGCGTCCCGGTCGACCGGGCGCTGCGGGGCCGGCTGGATTCGCTGTACGTTACTGTGGGGCCGGTGTTGCGCGGCATCGGGGCTCAAGTGAGTTACGACCCGGTAGGCAGACGGATGACGGTTCGGTCGCCCGGCCAAAGCCTGGCCTCGCCGACGCCGTTCAACCCGGCGTTGCCCTCGCCACCGCCGCACGACGTCTTCACGCCCGAGCCGATCCCGACGCCCCGCCCGGTCTGGAGCGGGTCGCCGCTGCCGCGCCGCACCGGCCTGCCGCTGTCGCAGC
>Ga0265325_10000202_pt1 | contig 42301 bp, 39 predicted proteins | sample 41420metaG_FD_202090 | JGI IMG/M metagenome (GOLD analysis project Ga0265325, IMG submission 202090) | Rhizosphere microbial communities from Carex aquatilis grown in University of Washington, Seatle, WA, United States - 4-14-20 metaG | ecosystem: Host-associated > Plants > Roots > Rhizosphere...
TGACGAGATGGCCGGCGATGTGATCGCCGTGATGGATGCTGCGGGTCTCTCGTCGCCATTTGTCATGGGCTATTCGATGGGCGGCTTCATCACCATTCAACTCATGATCAAGCATCCGCAGCGTGTGAAGAAGCTGATCGTCGGCGGCGTCGGCGCAAGCTATCTGGACATCGCGGAAAATTCGCGCGACCGCGTCGCCGACCCCAAGGTCCGCAACCAGATTGCGGACGCGATGCTTGTCGAGGATCCGGCGATGATCGCCAATCCGACGGCGCGCGCCTTTCGCGCCTTCGCCGATCAGGCCGGCAAGGATCGCCTCGCGCTTGCAGCCTGCATGCGCGCACCGACCAAGAACCTGCCGCGCGAGGTGCTTGCAGGCTCCAAGCGGCCTGTTCTCGTGGTGTGCGGCGAGAGGGACGAGCTCACCGGCGGCCCCGATGCGCTCGCTGCCGCCTTCGCCGACGGCCGCGCCGTCACCATACCGCGCCGCGACCACATGACGGCGGTGGGCGACAAGGTCTACAAGGAAGCCGTCCTGCAATTTCTCGCGAGTTGAGACCCATGAGCGCTGCCGAAAAAACCGCCAAGCCAACTTCGAAACTTGAGACCAACGCCTTTGATTGGGCCGACCCGCTTCTGATCGATCACGATTTGACGGCGGAGGAGCGCATGGTGCGCGACAGCGCGCGCGACTACTGCCAGGACAAGCTGGCGAGCCGCGTGAAGCTCGGCTTTCGCAATGAGACATTCGACCGCGCCATCATGACGGAGATGGGCGCGCTCGGCATGCTCGGCCCGACGCTGCCGGAGACCTATGGCTGCGCGGGCCTCAGCTATGTCTGTTACGGCCTCGTCGCGCGCGAAGTGGAGCGCGTCGACTCCGGGTATCGTTCTGCGATGAGCGTGCAATCCTCGCTCGTCATGCATCCGATCTACGCCTATGGCAGCGAGGAGACCCGGCGCAAATATCTGCCCAAGCTGGCGAGCGGCGAGTTTGTCGGCTGCTTCGGCCTCACCGAGCCCGATCACGGTTCGGATCCCGGCGGCATGGTGACGAAGGCGGTGAAGGAAGCGAACGGTTATCGCCTCAACGGCGCCAAGATGTGGATCACCAATTCGCCGATCGCCGATGTTGCCGTCGTCTGGGCCAAGCTCGACGATGTCATTCGCGGCTTTGTGGTCGAACGGGGCATGAAGGGTTTTTCGACGCCCAAGATCGAGGGCAAATTCTCCCTGCGCGCCTCGGTCACCGGCGAGATCGTTCTCGAAGACGTTCTGGTGCCCGAAGCGAACCTCTTGCCGAATGCGCGCGGTCTCGGCGGACCGTTCGGGTGCCTCAACCGCGCGCGCTACGGCATTGCCTGGGGCGCGATGGGCGCCGCAGAATTCTGCTGGCACGCGGCGCGGCAGTACACGCTCGACCGCAAACAGTTCGGACGGCCGCTGGCCGCAACACAGCTCGTCCAGAAAAAACTGGCTGACATGCAGACCGAAATCACGCTGGGCCTGTTGGGCGCCTTGCGGCTGGGGCGTCTGATCGACTCAGGCGATGCGGCCGTGCCGGCGATCTCGCTGCTCAAGCGCAACAATTGCGGCAAGGCGCTCGCCATCGCCCGTGAGGCGCGCGACATGCACGGCGGCAACGGTGTGTCGGACGAGTACGGCGTCATCCGCCATGTGCTGAACCTGGAAGCCGTGAACACCTATGAAGGCACCCATGACGTCCATGCCCTGATCCTCGGGCGCGCGCAGACCGGCATACAGGCGTTCAGCTGACGGAGCGGGAATGGGCGTCGAACTGAGACAAGCCTCGCTCGCGCTTCTCCCTGGTTTCGTCGATGCGCTGAACCGAGGCTGGTCGCCGGACAATGTCGGGGGCGAGATCACGGCGCGGCGAATGCTGAAGGCCATCGAAAGCGACGCAGCCGCTTTCATCGCCTCCCTCGACGACCCTGAAGGGAAAGGGCATCCCATCGCGCGGCCGGACGGATCGACCGTGCCGCACCTGCCGGGATTCAATCGATGGATCTGGGACGGAGAATTCTGCGGCAGTATCGGACTGCGCTGGCAGCTGGGGACGTCCGAGCTTCCACCCTGGGTGCTGGGTCACATCGGATACGCCGTCGTGCCGTGGAAACGCGATAGGGGCTATGCCACTTCGGCGCTGCGACTTTTGTTGCCAGAAGCGCGAGGCATAGGTCTGGACTATGTCGAGCTGACGACCGATCCCGACAACATTCCCTCACAGCGGGTTATCCTGTCGAACGGCGGCTACGAGCTTGGGGTTTTTCTGAAGGACGCCTCCTATGGCGGGACGGAAGGGCTGCGATTTCGCATCGATCTGGTGCGGCCATGACGGCGCGAATGGATATCGCGAACGCCTATCTGAGAGCCATCGAAGAGGGCGTGACGACTCGCGATTTTTTCACCGACGATGGCATGCAGGAGGAGTTTCCCAACCGGCTCAATCCAAATGGCGGCCGCTCCGATGTCGTCGAGATGCAGGCGCGTGGCGAGCGCGGCAGGGCACTGGTTCGCTGGCAGCGCTATGACGTGGTGAGCGCATTCGAAAGCGGTGACACCGTGATCCTGGAGGTGAACTGGAGCGCCGCGTTCAACGTGGCCATCGCGTCGCTTGCGCTAGGTGATACGATGCGGGCGCGCTTTGCGGTATTCCTCGAATTCGAGGGCGACAGGATCCGTCGTCAGCGGAACTATGACTGTTTCGACCCTTTCTGACAGAATGAGATCATGAAGCTCACCGGCATTCGCGTCCTCGACCTGTCGCAGTTCCTTCCGGGGCCGCATCTGACCATGACCATGGCCGATCATGGAGCGGATGTGATCATGGTCGAGCCGAAGAATGGAGTCGGTGAGCCGGTGCGCGCCATGGGCACGCGCGCGGCCGACGGAACGGCGGTCTGGTTCCGCAACATCGCGCGGGGCAAACGATCCGTCGCGCTCGACCTCAAGAACAAGGATGATCTTGCGGCGTTCCTGAAGCTCGCGGACGAGGCGGATGTGATCGTGGAGGCGTTCCGTCCGGGCGTCGTTGCGCGGCTCGGTATCGGCTATGACGCGGTCGCGGCGCGCAACCCGCGTATAGTCTATTGCTCGATCAGCGCCTTTGGCCAGAACGGGCCGTTGCGCGACAAGCCTTCTCACGATCTCGGCGTGCAGGCGCTGGCGGGAACGCTCGATCTGTCGCGCGGTTTCTCGGACGACAAGCCGAACATGCCCAATCTCGTCGCCGCCGATATGGCGTCTTCGCTCACTGCGCTGTCGGCGATCCTCATGGCGCTGGTCGCGCGCGAACGCACCGACAAGGGCGAGTATATCGACATTGCGATGTACGATTCGCTGATCGCCTGGACACCCAACATCGTCGGCAGCGTGTTCGGTCAGGATCGCGCACCGGTGCCGCATGAGATGCGCAATTATGGCGGGCAGGCGATGAATCGCATCTATGAAACCGGCGACGGCGGGTTCATCGTCCTCGCCGGCTCGGAAGCGAAATTTTCGGAGAACCTGCTGAAAGCCCTGGGCCGGCTCGACTTTCTCGACCTCGCCAGGGGCGAGCCGGGACCATCGCAACAGCCGCTGATCGACTTCTTCACGGCGACGTTCAAATCGAAGACGCGCGCGGAATGGGAAGCGTTCCTGGGGCCCATCGATCTCTGCTGGGCACCGGTGCGAACGCTGAAGGACGGGTTCAACGATGCGCATGCCGCGGCACGCGCCATGCTGCTGCACGACGGCAACCGCAATCCGCACATAGGTCCGGCGATCAAATTCCGGCATGGACCGGCGGAACCGAAATTCGATCTGCCGGACTATGCGCCGGGAAAGCGCATTACCTGGCTCTCGGAAGTTTTGCCTAAGCCCGAGTAACTGCGGCGGCTCAGGCGGCCGCCGGCTTTGGGCTGTTCTTCACGAAGTGTTGTGGCTTCCAGCGCACGAGTGAGCGCCACATCCATTCGAACGGTCCGTAGTGGAAGCGTGCCATCCACGGCTTGCTCCAGATCAGCATGAACGCCCACACGCCGACCACAACATAGAGAAGCTCGAAGCGCGAAAGCTTGCCGTAGAGCCCGAAGCCGAAACCGCAAAAGACGAACGTCGTGATGATCGACGTCATCAGATAGTTGCTGAACGCCATCCGTCCGGCCGCGGAAAGCCGGTCGATGAGCCCGCTCATCGCTCCCGACCGGACGATGAGCAGAAGAACGCTGCCATGCGCCAGCGCGATGAAGGGCCGCGTGGCCTGCTGGTAATCGCCGAGCTGATGCAGGACGAGGGGATCGAACCCGCTCTTCCACATGTCAAAGGCAAGCCAGGCCGTGATCGGCGCAGCGACAAGATAACCGAACGCGATCAGCGCCAGATAGGCGCGCGTCGACCAGCCGAGCGTAAAGTAGCCCAGACGGAAAAGACCCATGCCGATCAGCATGTTTCCGACCGCTTCCGGCAAATAGTCAGGCGGGTTGAGCTGAAGCTGCAGGAACAGCGCCATCTGCGCGCGGGACTTGAGCGCATCCATGAAACCTCCGCCGAAACCGGAGATCTGTTGCGCGATCATTTCCTTCGGCAGAACAACGGTGCCGGAGGCTTCGTTCCACGCCTGAATCGCCGCCGCGGATGCGCCCGGTGCAGTCGCAGCCGCGTGCAGGGCGACGAGGTGAACATCAGCCATTGCGTTGTAGGAAAGCAGCGCAACAAGGATTGCAGCACCCATCGCAATCAGCAGCTTCGGGTCCAATTTGCGCACCGGAAATATGAAGAGCCCGGCGAGCGCGTAGCAGACGAGGATGTCGCCCCACCAGAAAAGGTAGGCGTGCACCATCCCGAAGATGAAAAGCCAGAACATGCGGCGGTAATGCGTTTCCATCGGGCCGGGCTTGCCGTCTTCGGCGCGCTGGGCGATGAGCACGGTGCTGGCGCCGAACAGGATCGTGAACAGGCCGCGCATCTTGCCGTCGGTGAGGACGTTGTTGATGGCCCAGGTCCAGAGATCCGCGCCGTGCGATCCCCCAAAATAGGTCGGATCGATATAGGCGAAGGCGGGCATTCCCATGCCGACGATGTTCATGAGCAAGATTCCGAGCACGGCAAACCCGCGCACGGCGTCGATCGATTGATACCGTGTGTCATTCGTCAGGCTTTGAGACATGCGCCACCCCCCAGCGGTGTCCTAAAACTGCGGGAGAGACGGAGAGGTGTCAACGAAACGCTGCCGGTGTGCGCCGCAGCAAGCAGGGCCCAGAAAAGCGAAAGCCCGGCGCGAGGCCTGGGCTTTCTACTCCCGTAAGAACGGGTTGGTTGTGCGAGCGAACGCTCGCGTCATGCAGTTTCAATTGTGGGGCGGCAATCGGCTTTGCGCCTCAACCGATTGTGGCTTCACGTTTGCGGTGAAGCCCCGGTCTTATACCCGGCGGAGTGTCTTCCATGCGGAATCTCCCTGTTATCCGGTTGCACATGCCGTTCGCGGATTTCGCCGTCTCGTTCCCGCCCTTGCAGGAGCGCCGCGTCCGCGTTGCGGTCGACAAAAATAGTCCGCCCATCGCAGACGTGAGTCAACGTCGAAAGTGTCGCTTCGAATACGTAGGTGTGCGCGGCTCGGCCGTCTCATCCTTCGACAAGCTCCGCATGGAGAATTTGGCATCCGCCTCATGCAGAGTCTGCCGAAGCATGGAAAACACGGGGTTAAACCGCGCGCTGCGCCTTGTCTTTCTCGTTCGCAGAGCGGATCTGACCGCGGATGGCTTCCCATTCGGCATCGCCCAATGCTGCGAGGCGCGAGAAGTTTCCACCGGCAGCGAGATGCATGCCGCCGTCGATGGCGATGGTCTGGCCGGTGAGGTAATCGCAGCCATCCGCCATCATGAATGTCGCGAGATTGGCGAGTTCGTACATCTCGCCATTGCGCGCCATGCCGCCGACTTGAGCACGCGCTTCGCCGCCGCCGCTCGCCGACGGATTGAGGCGTTCCCATGCTCCCTTGGTCGGGAACGGGCCCGGCGCAATCGCGTTGAGACGAATGCCGTGCGGGCCCCACTCGGTCGCGAGCGATTTTGTCATGATGTTGAGACCGGCTTTCGACATCGCAGAGGGGACAGTGAACGGACCGCCATTCCAGATCCATGTCGTCAGGATCGAGATCACGCTTCCTTTATTACCGCCTTCGATCCAGCGCTTGCCGCAGGACAGCGTGACATAGAACGAGCCGCGGAAAACGATGTCGGCGATGGCGTTGAAACCGCGGGGGCTGAGGTCTTTCGTGCGGCTGATGAAATTGCCGGCGGCATTGTTGACGAGGCCGGTAAGCGGACCTCCGTCGGCCCAGATTTGTCCGACCATGTCGTCAACCGCTTCGGCAACGCGGATATCGCAGGCGATGCCTTTGACGGTCGACTTGGTTTTGTCCGACAAGATCTTCGCGGTTTCGTCGAGTACCGCCTTGCGCCGGCCGCAGATGTAAACCGTTGCGCCAAGCTGGGCGTAGGCCTCGCTCATGACTTCGCCAAGACCGGTGCCGCCACCTGTCACCAGGATGCGCTTGCCCTTCAAAATGCCGTCGCGAAACATCAGGTTTTCCATAGTCGTTTCCCCGTTTATTGAACCGACCACATGCGTAGCAGGCTTTGGCTGACATGTGCGAGTCGAACGCGGTTGGCCCAATCCATTTTCAAGCCTTCCAGTGCGTAAACCTCGTTCAGGTGATGGAGCAGTTCGCGTTGCGCCTGGTCGGGAACAACGCTCTCGATGAATGTGAGCATGACGATGCGCGTGCCGGAGCTCACGGGGACGACTTCGTGAAGTGTTGTCGACGGGTAAAACACCGCCGATCCGGGTTCGCCCTTGATCCTGACCGTTTCCGTACCGAGATGGACCGCCAGTTCGCCGCCTGCGTAGCTTGCAGGATCCGAAATGAAAATGGTGCAGGAGACGTCGGAACGCAGCGGTTGTGGCTGGGTCGGCAAAAAGGCTGAATCGGAGTGGGTGCCGTACTTCATGCCGACCTCGTAGCGGGCTAACATCGGTCTGGCCATGCGCTTGAGAAGGACAAAATTGTTCACTTCGTCATTGCGTTGCAGGGCGGCAGCGGCGATTTCGGAGGCCTGCTGGCCGGCCTTGTCGGATGGATCGACTTGAAGATTGGACTTGGAAAGATTTTGCGGATTGGAAATTCGTCCATCGACAAAGCTCGCAGTGTGGGCGAGCTGCACCACCGTGGCGACTTCGGCCGGCGTGAGCACGTTTTTCACATGAAGAAACATGTCGGCTCTCTTTTGATTGTCGGGTGGCCGCCGCCGGGGTGTTCACGGTGACGCTACCAAAGCTGCGCCAATCGCTCAATGTTCCGCCCGAATTTCCTGAGCTTCCTACCCAATTCGAGAATTGGTTTGCCAGCCGGGGCTGGCGCATCCGTGCGCACCAATCCGCGCTCATCGCACATGCCGCGCGGCAGGAGTCGGTCCTGCTCGTCGCGCCGACAGGAGGCGGAAAGACGCTTGCCGGCTTCCTTCCGAGCTTGATCGAACTTGCCAGATTGCCGGCGCGGCGGGCGAGCGCACTTCACACGCTTTACATCTCGCCGCTGAAGGCGCTTGCGGTCGATGTGGCGCGCAATCTGGAGGCGCCGGTCGCCGAGATGGGACTGGCCGTGAAGGTCGAGACGCGCACCGGCGACACGCCGCATTCGCGCCGCCAGCGTCAGAAGCACTCACCACCCGACATTCTCCTCACGACTCCCGAGCAGCTTGCCCTGTTGCTGGCGGCCCCGGGCGCGAGGTTGATGTTTGCCGATCTGAAAACCATCGTGCTCGACGAGTTGCACGCTATGCACAATTCAAAGCGCGGCGATCTGCTCTCTCTCGGATTGGCGCGCTTGCAGTCGCTGGCGCCGAAGCATCGCCGCGTCGGTCTGTCGGCAACGGTCGCGGACCCGGCGCCACTTCGGCGGTTTCTGATGCCGCAACCCGAGCATGGCGAAGCACTTGCAGGACTGGTTGTCGGACAAGCCGGCGCCAAACCCGAAATCCGCATCAGCGCGTCGGACGCCTATGTGCCGTGGGCCGGTCATCTCGCACGGCACGCGATGGCCGACGTGATGGACGCCATCAGGTCGTGCAAGACCGCGCTTATCTTTGTCAACACGCGCAGCCAGGCCGAACGCACCTTTCAGGAATTGTGGCGCATCAACGACGACAATCTCGCCATCGCCCTGCATCACGGCTCGCTCGCGCCGGCGCAGCGCCGCAAGGTCGAGGCGGCAATGACCAAGGGAAATCTTCGCGCTGTCGTCTGCACATCCACGCTCGATCTCGGTATCGACTGGGGCGCCGTCGACAAAGTGATCTGCATCGGTGCGCCCAAGGGCGCGGCGCGGCTCGTGCAACGCATAGGACGGTCCAATCACCGGTTGGATGAGCCGTCCCAGGCGTTGCTGGTGCCTGCCAACCGCTTCGAGGTTCTGGAATGCAATGCTGCGCGCGATGCGGTGATGGCCGGTGAGCTCGACGGTGAGCGGTTGCGCCGCGGCGGCCTCGATGTGCTGGCGCAGCACGTGCTCGGCATGGCGTGTTCGGCGCCGTTCGACGCCGACAAGCTGTTTGGCGAGGTCAAGTCCGCCTCGCCCTATGGCCACATCACGCGTGCCGATTTCGACGCCGTCGTCGATTTCGTCGCCACAGGCGGCTACGCGCTCAAGCGATACGACCGCTACGCACGCCTGCGAAAGACCGAGGACGGCCTGTGGCGCGTCGCCCACCCGCGCATGGCGCAGCAATACCGGCTCAATGTCGGAGTCATCGTCGAGGAGCCGATGGTGGAGATACGGATGCAGTCGAAGGGGCGCCCGACCGGAGCCGGCGGACGCGTCCTGGGTCAACTCGAGGAGTATTTCGTCGAACAGCTCACGTCCGGCGATACGTTCATCTTCTCGGGCCACGTCCTGCGCTTTGAAGGGATGCGCGACGACGGCGCCTACGTGACCAAGACTCAGGATACCGAGGCGCAGATTCCGTCCTACAATGGCGGGAAGTTTCCGCTCTCCACATTCCTTGCCCAGCGCGTGCGCGAGATGGTATCGCGGCCCGAGAGCTGGCATGTGCTGCCCGATCCCGTGCACGAATGGTTGCGCATACAGGAAGCGCGGTCCGTCATCCCGCAACCGGGACAGTTGCTGGTGGAGACGTTTCCGCGCGGTTCGCGCGAATACCTTGTCTGCTATCCGTTCGAGGGCCGCCTCGCGCACCAGACTCTCGGCATGCTGCTGACCCGGAGACTCGAACGCTTACGCATGCGCCCGCTCGGCTTTGTTGCAAACGAGTATGCGCTCGCGGTCTGGGCGCTGCGCGACATGGGCGGTTTGGACATGGGAAAGCTGTTTGCGCAAGACATGTTGGGCGACGATCTGGACGCCTGGCTCGCCGAGTCCAACCTCTACAAGCGCACGTTCCGCAACTGCGCGATCATTTCGGGCCTGATCGAGCGGCGCTATCCCAACCGCGAAAAAACCGGACGGCAGGTGACGTTTTCCTCCGACCTCATCTATGACGTGCTGCGCGAGCATGAGCCGGACCATGTCCTGCTCCGCGCAACTTACGAGGATGCCGGAACCGGTCTGCTCGACATTGCGCGGCTTGCAGAGGCGCTGAAGCGGATCCAGAACCGCATCGTCACGCGGCGTCTCGATCGCGTCTCGCCGCTGGCCGTGCCTGCCTTGCTGGAAATCGCCAAGGAGATGGTGGCGGGCGAGGCACAGGAGGATATCCTGCACGAAGCCGAAGAGTCGCTGATCCGGGAAGCCATGCGTGTCGACTGAACAGATGTTCGCGGAAGTGAATGGCGAGAGCCTGCTGCTCGACTGCGCCGGCGCAGCATTCTGGCCGGCGGAGCGTACGCTTGTCTTCGCCGACATCCATTTCGAAAAAGGTTCGTCCCTGGCGCGCCGCGGCGCTCTCCTGCCGCCCTACGACACACGCACGACACTCAAGCGCATGACGGCGCTGATCGATGCCTATCTGCCGGCGCGGGTGATCGCGCTGGGCGACTCGTTTCACGACGTGAAGGCGGCAGATCGGCTCGACACGGACGAGAAGGCGATGCTCGCCGCCCAGGTGAACCGAACGGACTGGATCTGGATCGAGGGCAACCACGATCCGCACCCACCGGCATGGCTTGGCGGAACGGTGACTTCGGAACTGGCGGTCGGAGGTCTCGTATTTCGCCACGAACCGTCGCTGCTTCCACAACCGGGCGAGATCGCAGGGCATCTGCACCCTTGCGCCACGGTCACGCGTCACGGCCGCAGCCTGCGACGCCGCTGTTTCGCCGCCGATACTGGACGCATGGTGATGCCTGCGTTCGGCGCCTATGCCGGTGGCCTGGACGTGCAGGATGGCGCGATAGCCAGTCTGTTCGAGGGCGCTTTTGCGGCCTACATGCTCGGCGGGCGACGGGTATATGCGGTCGCCGCGCGCGGCATTCCTCAACTGGCGCGGCGGAACAGAACGGATGAAAGCCAGCCGAGCGTCCCGGCCATGAGTACCGCGAATAATCCATAAAGCAGTGGCGATTCGTGCGCCAAGTTGAACAGCCGACGTTCAAGACCCGTCTGGTCGATGAATAGCGGCGTCGACTGCGCGCTGATCACGTTGCCATCGCGAAACAGATACACCTCTGCATTGTATTGGCCGCGCGTGACCGTCGCTGGAACCGGCACGTGCACGCGGAAAAGCGACGGGCTGAGGAACTCCACGCCCGCCGGCGTTTCGCCGTAGAGTCCCTCCTGCTGCTTGTGCCGGATCAGCGCCTGGCGGAACGGCTCGGGATCGTGATGCGCGAAGATGCGCGTCGGCGTCAGGTTCGACAGGCCGATGCCATAACGCTTCAGCGTGTACTGCGCAGCGATCGCCCCGAGAGGGCGTGTGCTGGCGAGGTAGTAGTAGGTCGGCATGTCCTGCAGCGTCGCCTGATCGCGATTGAGCCAGATGCCCGCAACGCGATCCTTCTTGCGCACGGTCACGCTGGCGTCCGGTCCGCGCACGATGACGACCACGTCGTTCGCACCGGTGTCCTCCAGATGCTCGATGGCGCCGAATACGACGATGTCGGTGCCTGTGTAGTTCGACGTGATCTCGACCGTGTCCTGCGACAGGCCGGAGACGAGATCCTCGTCGGCGAGGGCCGGCACCGTACACAGGATGATGAGGACGAGATACGGACACACCCACCTCATGGCGACAACGTCGCAATGCTGAACAGATCGGTGGGTTCGATGATCAGTCCGAAGAACAGGCGCACGGCGACGGCCAGAACGAGTAGCGCGAGCAACAGCCGCAACTGCTCGCCACGCAGCCTTTCGCCTGCCCGCACGCCGAACTGTGCGCCGATCACGCCACCGACGATAAGGAAAAACGCCAGAACGATGTCGACCGCAAAGTTGCTGGTCGCCTGCAGGATCGTGGTGGCTGCCGTCACGATGATGATCTGGAACAGCGAAGTGCCCATCACCACGTTGGTCGGCATGCGCAACAGATAGATCATCGCCGGAACGATGACGAAGCCGCCGCCGATGCCCATGATGGCCGACAGCACGCCGACGAAAAAGCCGATAATCAACGGTGGAATGACGCTGATGTAGAGCCGTGACTCGCGAAAGCGCATCTTGATCGGTAGGCCATGCATCCACAGATGCTGTCCGCCACGATGTGCGGGCGATCCAGCGCCGCTCTGATAAGCGCGCAAGGCCGCCAGGCTTTCGCGCAGCATCAGCCCGCCGACGGCGCCCAGGAGGATGACGTAGCTGGCCGAAACGACGAGATCCATTTGACCCGAACGACGCATGACGCCAAACAACCAGACCCCGAACACGGTTCCGGCAAGGCCTCCGGCGGCCATCACCAGTCCCATTTTCAGATCAAGCGCGCGCTTGCGCCACTGCGTGATCGCGCCAGAGATTGAGGATGCGGTGATGTGGCTCGCAGTCGTTGCGACTGCCACCGAGGCGGGAACGCCATAGAAAATCAACAGAGGCGTCAGCAGGAAGCCGCCACCGACGCCGAACAGTCCGGAGAGAAATCCAATCGCTGCGCCCATGCCGAGGATGATCAGCCAATGGACCGACATCTCGGCGATGGGGAGATAGATTTCCATCGATCGCGCAAATTCACGTGCTGGAAATGAAAGGCCTGTCGAATCCGGCAGGCCCGGACCTGACGCGAATGTGCGCGCGCAGGACGATGCGGTCAACCGTTCCGGTGAATCTCTAGTTGTTGATTTCGCTCAACTGCGGCGCCACATTGGCCTTGGGATTCAGCGGCTGGGCGTGGAACGCATCAGCGGAGTGCTGCGCGGCTGCGCGATCGTCGGCGCTCAACTGCGTGCCCAGCGCATCGATGCGGCTCTTGGACTCCGCATCGCCAGCGGCTGCAGCGATCGCATACCACTTGTACGCGTCCAGCAGGCTCTGCGGAACGCCCAGGCCGCGCTCATAAAGCACGGCGAGGTTGAACTGCGAGTCCGACAGACCAAGCGCAGCAGCCTTGGAGAACCAGCGCGCTGCTTCTGCGAGATTCTTCGGCACGCCCGTTCCCGAGGCATAGGCGACGGCGAGATTGTGCATCGCCTTGCGGTTGCCGGACTGCGCCGCCAGCGTGTACCAGTGAACCGACTTGACCGCATCGGCAGCGACGCCGCGTCCGCGTTCGTACATCGTGCCCAGGCGATATTGCGCCACAGGCAGGCCAGCTTCGGCTGCGCGTTCGAGCCACTTTGCGGCATCGGTCTCGCTGACGGCCACGCCGTCACCGTCGAGATATTTCAGACCGACGACAAGTTCGGCCTTCGCATTGCCGCTCGTGGCCAATGCGGTGAGCTTGTCGATCGGAGCTGTTGTCGCCATACGCGTCGGCGCGGCGTGAACGGCCGGGGCCGTTGTCGGCGGCGACGTGGCTGAGTTTGCTGCTGGAACGGCATGGAGCGGCGCGGGCGTAACCGCATGCGTTTCGAGCGGCTTGACCCCTGTCGCAGCCGTCGGCGCAGGAACGGCGGGCGCGGTCGTGCCATCGGCCGGTGCCACCACGACCGTATTCAAGAGCGGGGATGCGTTCGCGGTGGTCTGCTTGACCGGCGCGGGTTTGACAACGGCCGGGTGCGGAGCGACGGCGACGGGTTTAGGCGTGTCGAACAGCGGACCGGCAGTATGCGGAGACGTTGCGCTGATGCGCTGGCTGAGAATGGCTCCGGCGACGATGGCCATGATGAGGACAAGCGCGATGACACCGACGACGATGTAGGTCCTCCTGGAGCGAGGCTGGGTCACTGCGTCTTCTTCAAAAGCGGCTGCGCCCCAGGCGAAACCACCGCCGCGGCGATCGACCTGTGACTCGACTTGCGCGGCGGCGGCACGTGCCGAACGGCGCGCGGCCGAAAGATAAGAGTCTGCTCCGGCTGCGGCGGCACCGGCAGGCGGTTCGACGGCGAAAGGATCGGCTGTGAAGCCCGACGCGGCCTCGTGTTCGAACGGCGCGGGCTCAGGCTCGGCGAAAACATTGGTCTCCGCCGCGAATGGCGGGGGAGCGTCTTCGTGCGCCGGCGCAGCGGCAAAGGGATCGCTCTCAGCCGTGAAGGGCGGCGGCGATTCTTCGTGTACCGGCGCAGCGGGCGCGTGTTCTTCTTCGATCGCGAACGGATCGGTGCCATCGGCGAAGGGTGCGGCGACTTCGGCCACGACGTGCTCGACCGGGGGCGGCGCATCGAAGGCCGGTTCGGCTTCCGCCGACGCAACCGGCATTGCAGGGGTCTCGGCGACGGGATGCGGGGCCGGTTCGGCGGCGGCAACGCGGCTGGATGTGTTGTTGAGCACCGTGCGGAGCTCGGAAATGGCTTCGCGATGCTGGGCCTCTGCGGCCTCGATTCGCTCGGCGAGACGCTTCAGGTCATCCTCGACCGCGGCGGCGCTCTTGTCGGGCTGCTCGAAGCGGCTGGCGATTTCGCTCAGTGTCCGCTCGATGCCCGAAAGCCTCTGATCGATCACGGGATCGATGCCGCGCGGCTCGAGCTTGGCGATATTGTCTTCCAGGCGCGAAATGGCGTTGGCAGCGTCGGCATTGCGCTTCGCTGCTTCGGCGTCTTCATCCTTGAGGACTTCGAGGCTGGCCACGGCATGGACGATCGCGTCCTGATTGGCCTGTGCGAGAAGTTCGACGTTCTCGATCCGCTCGGCGATCTGGCGGTTGACCGCGTCCTGCCCGGCCTGCGCCTTCAGTTCGACGCTGTGCAGACGCTCGTCGATCGTGCTTTGGACACCTTGAAGGCGTTCGTCGATCTGGCGGCCAACGCCTTCGAGGCGTTCGTCGATGTGACGGTTGACGAGATCCTGGCTGACCTGCGACTTCTGGTCGACACTGCGCAGGCGCTCTTCGAGCTGACGTTCGATTGCCTCGACGCTGGCCTGAGCCAGACGTTCGACGGCGCGCACATGTTCGTCGATCTGCGCGATACGCTGTTCGAGAATGTGGTTGGTCGCTTCCGCATCACTGCGAACCTGCCCGAGACGTCCCGCGACGGATTCAAGATTGTCAGCAAGTGCGGAAATCTGCGACGCCGACTGATTGGCGGTCGCCGAAATCTGATCGGCCAGGCGTGAAAGGCCCTGATGCAGGCCCTTGACTGCGTCCTTCAGGCCTTCGTTGGCGCTCAAGCGCTCGACGCGATCGATGCGGTCGGCGAGGCCGATGACGCTGGCCCCGAGTTGATCGAACGCTTGCGCCTGTTCGCGCGCCGCGACGTTGATCTCGCTCGCGGCCTTGGTCATGGCGCGATTGTTTTCGGACTGGCTACGTTCGGTCGCTTCAAGCCGGCGCGCAACGCCGCGCAATTGCTCTTCGATGCGCCGGAAGACCTCGCCGCTTTCATTCTCGCTGCGGGCGACATGCGCGAGCATGTCTTCGGTATCGCGGCGTGATGTCCGCGAGTCGGGCGCAACGTTGAAACTGCTGACATTGGCGGGCCAGACGTCCCGCGCGGCAGTGCTGTCGTCTGAACTGTCGGAAAAACTGCGGAGGATGCGGCGGGTCATCCATTCGCCTACGGACAAGCCTTCGCGTCTGGCTGCGGCGCGCGCAGCTTCACGGGCTTCCGGAGGGATGCCCGCAACGTTCCAAGGTATGTCTGGCCGCATTTCGACTCACTTAGCACTACGCCCGCTACGGAAAGTACCGATGCCAAGATGTAGTGTAAAGAATGGTTCAAGATCCGATTAACAGAACCCTTCCGGGGAGCTGTCGTTCGGCGACCAAGTTGGCCCAACAGCGTTAATACTCGGTTAGCGCTGGACTACGGAGACTCCCGCCTTGTCGAGTTCTTTGTCGAGCGCGCCGGTGACCCAGAACCAGGCCATGCGTAAGTCGGAAACCAGCGACCAAACCGGGTAGGTGAAGGTCGCCGGGCGGTTCTTTTCGACGAAGAAGTGGGCGAACCAAGCCGGGCCGTAGCCGCTGACCAATGCCAAGGGAAACCACCAAACAACGCCGGTGGCGAGGCCGGCGCCGAGGCTCGCAAGGGCCGCAAAGGTGCCGGCAAAGTGTATGTTCCGCGTGGCGGGCCTCGCATGCTCCTGCAGATAATAGGGCCAGAAATCGCCGTAAGTCGCAATCGGGCGGTTTGAACCGGTCGGATCCGCCATCACTGCGTCCCCTCACTGCCCTGCAAGGGCGCAGCGGGCGGTGGCACGGGATCGGGCTTCGCTGCCTTGGCATTCGGCAGGGGCGTCACGACTGCTGGCGGAGAGCTGTCCTGGTGCGGGCCAAGCCCAAGATCGGTAGAGAAAAGCTGCGTGACATAGACTGTATCGCCGTTCACCGCAGCGCCCACGCCGGTGCGATTATAGTCGGGGAACGAGAGATTCTCCTTGTGCGGTGCACTGCCGAGCCAGGTTGCGACGAAGCGACGGGCAAATGCGTCGACATCGATGCCGGTCCCTGGCGTGTAGTGCTGGGCGGCCATGTTCTCGCCCAGAAGTCCCTGAAAATGCTTATCTTCGGCCATCAGAAGCGACGCCGAGGTGTCGCCATTCGGCGCGACGTGGGCGAAATAGTTCTTGCTGGCCATGTCGGCGGCACGCTGGCGCGCGATATCGCAAAGCTCCGTATCGATCGCCAGGGCTTTCGCGTCGGGTGCAAGTCGCAAACGCTCGTCGGCAACGAGAACGGCAATGCGCTGCTCCAGCGCCGGCATCAGCGACTTGGGGTCGGGGGGCGCCGGTTGCATGGCCTGCTGAATGCTGGCGCAGCCCGAGCAAACAAGCAGCAGAAGCGATACAAAAATGGCTCGCATCTATTGGACGATCTCGAACAACCCGGCCGCGCCCATGCCGCCGCCGATGCACATGGTGACGACGCCGAGCTTGGACTTGCGGCGGCGGCCTTCGATCAGAAGATGGCCGGTCATGCGGGCGCCGGACATGCCGTAAGGATGGCCGATGGAGATCGCGCCGCCATCCACATTCATCTTGGCCGGATCGATGCCGAGCGTTTCAACGCAGTACAGAACCTGGCTGGCGAAGGCCTCATTCAGTTCCCACAGATCGATGTCGGCCACTTTGAGGCCGTGGCGCTGCAGCAGACGCGGCACCGCGAACACCGGACCGATGCCCATTTCGTCGGGTTCGCATCCTGCCACCGCAAAGCCGCGGAAGATGCCCATCGGTTTGATACCCCGCCTGGCTGCTTCGCCCGCTTCCATCACGACGGCGGCAGATGCTCCATCGGCGAACTGCGACGCGTTTCCAGCCGTGATGTACTTGCCCTGCGCAACCTGCTGCCCGCCGCTGAATACCGGCTTGAGGGCGGCAAGCCCTTCCAGAGTGGTGTCGGGACGATTGCCTTCATCGTGATCGACGGTCACATCGACGACAGATTCCTGACCGGTCGCGCGGTCGACTTTCTTCATCTTGGTTGCAAGCGGCACGATCTCGTCCTTGAAGCGTCCTGCCTGTTGCGCAGCCGCTGTCCGACGCTGACTTTCCAGAGAATAGGCGTCCTGGCGTTCACGGCTGACCTTGTAGCGTTCGGCGACGATTTCGGCGGTCTCGATCATTGCCATCCAGAGCGCAGGCTTGACCTGCATCAGATGCTCTTCGGTGAAGTGATTGAGATTCATGCCGCCCATCTGAACCAAGGAAATCGACTCAACGCCCGAACCGACGGCGATTGGCGTTTCTTCCGTCATGATCTGCTGCGCCGCCATCGCGATCGACTGAAGGCCGGAAGAGCAGAAGCGGTTGATCGTGGTGCCCGCAGTGGTTACCGGGCAGCCCGCCCAGATCGCGGACGCGCGCGCGATGTTGTTGCCGGTCGCGCCTTCGGGCAGGGCGCAGCCCATGTACACATCTTCAACGTCCTTCGGATCAATTCCGGCACGCGCAATCGCATTCTTGACGGCGTGACCGCCCATTACGGCGCCGTGTGTCATGTTGAATCCGCCGCGAACAGATTTCGCAAGTCCGGTACGCGCAGTCGAAACGATGACGGCTTCTCGCATGGCAGGCTCCGTTGAGAGGGCGGCGCAAAATAGACTGCCGCACCGCGTGGAGCAAAGCCTGTTATTCAGCAGCCTGCGCCGCGATGCGGGAGCGGATGCTGCGCCGGATCAGGGTTCTAAAGACGGCGTACTGGATGAGGAATGCGAGCAGTTGCGCCAGCGATGGCACGATCGAAACATACCAGGCCCATGTATTGAAGCTGTACGTGAAGGCGACAACGGCATTGGCGATTGCGAGCCCGATCTGCAGCGCGCCCCAGCCATGGCTGGACCAAAGGATTATAGATGGGTCGAGATTGCCTTTGACGATCGGCGGAAGATAAGGCTCCATCCAGTTCGTGCGCAGCATCAGTACGCCGACAGCGGCAGAGATGATCGACGACTTGACCTGCACGAAATGCGGATCATGCGTGATAAGCGTGGAGATGCCGCTCACGACCACAAGAATGATGCTGACATATTGCAGCGGACCGATGGGTTGTTCGCGATACTTCATGTAGGCGAAACGTCCCACACCGGCCGCCACGCCAAGCGCAGTGCCCAGAAGTATGCTGCCGGAGAGCCAGTAGACGGTGACGAAGAAGATCGTCGCCAGCAGATCGAGGCCGATCGGTTTGAATGCCTGCAGGAAATACATATGTACCCCTCAGTCCGGGGCACTGTCTCGTCGAGCCGTGACCGGATATCTGAGAGTGAAAATAAGTGCTCCGGCCAGTCCTACAAGGCCCGCGGCCGCCGCCGTGGTCACAGAAATTTCGGTGGTCCAGATTGCAACTCCGTCAGCCGCGGCCATCAGGGCGAGCGCAGCAACCCAGACGCCTGTCAGTAGATAGTTCGAGCGCCGAAACTGAGGGGTCTGCCAGTTCTCAGGTGAAACCTGTTCGCGCGAATATTGCAGGGTGAACGGTTCATGCAAGATCAATGAAGCGAGCATGACGGCGAGAAGCCCTGCGTGAACGGTCAGCGAGACCACGCCAGAAGACAGGGCTGGCTGAAGGAAACCCTTGTACAGGGCAAGAAGGCCGAACAGCGCAGTGCTGCCGGCGTCGAGTGTCTTGAGAACGCGGGTTTCCAGGAACGAACGCATGCCTAGCGCGAAGGCTGCGGCAAAGGCGATCCACAACGCAAGATCGTCCGACAGCCGCGCGACCACAGCAAACAGAATGAACGGAACGAAGCCGAGCAACAGGTTCATGGCAATCCTTCAACGGAACGCCGCCAGAGCCTCACGGGGGCAAGGTGCGCGCGCCGGAGCGTTATCTCCGGCGCGCGACCGTTCAATGTGCCGCCGGCGCCGTCGCGTATTTGCGGCCCGCGTACAGACTCCACAGATGCTGGGCTCTCATCACCGAAGGCGACCCATTCTTGATATTGTCGAAGGTGGCAAGTGCATCGGTGTTATTGCCCTGCATAGCCAGCGACATGCCAATCACCATATTGGCCTCGTTGGCGTCGGTCTTGGCGCCGCCCTTGCCGAGACCGCGGCGTGCGGCCGTGACGGCATCGGCGTAGCGCCCGTAACCGTAGAGCGTCTCGGCCAACTTGACGTCGAGTTCACCGTTCGGGGACTTCACCGCAGCGGCCTCGAACGAAGACAAAGTGGCGCGGTCCTTGGCTGCACGTGCGCGCGCGTCAGCCAATTGCTGGCCTGCCTTGCCGGTGTTGGTAACCTTGCCCGCAGCGATGCCCGCTTCGAGCACGGACTGCGCTTCGACCGGATAACCGTTCTGCAGCGCCAGTGCGGCCATAACCGTGTAGTCGTCCGGCGCACTCGCGCCCTTTGCCGCGAGCTTGAGACGATACAAGTTCAGCGCATCGAGATCCTTGATGCCCTTGATTCCAAGGGAAACATCGACCAGCTGAGCCCATTGGTCGCTCTCGTCGTAGTAAGTCACGATCGTTTCAAGCGTCTTGAAAGCCTCGTCCTGCTTTTTTTGCTTCAGCTCGCTGGAGAGAGCAATGGCGAGCGCGCCGCGATTGGGCGCAGCGCCGGGAGCCGTTGCAGCGATGGATTGCAGTGCGGCCGCTTCGGCGTCCGCAAAATCGTTGGTGAAGTAATAGGCCTGCGATAGTACGCCGAGCACTGGCGCATCCGCCGGTCCGCCCATTGCGATGAGCGCTTTGCCGTATTTGATCGCCTTGTCGTAATGCTTGGCTTCGGTCGCAAACAATGCGGCATTGTGCAAGGTGCCGGCCTTCTCCGCGTCGGGCATTGCCGGCGAATCCGCCATCGCTTCAAACGCCGTGTCTGCAGTCGCGTGATCGTTCAGGTTGAATGCGGTGATCGCGAGGAAGTCGTTAATCTCGTATGAATCGATGGGCGTTTGATCGGGCAGCGCCTGCGCCTGCTTGATCAGGACCAACGCGCCGGCAAAGTCCTTTGCCTCCATCAGCTTTTTCGCACCGGTCAGCAACTTGCCGACAGGAGGACTTACTTTGGGGCCGGCTGGTTCCGCTGCAACCGAGGGCGAAACCGAACTCGCTGTCGCCAGAACGGCGGCGGAGCCCAGCAGACACACCGCAAGGGCGGCGCGAACAAATCTCGTTTTCATGGAATTCCTCACTTGGCTGGAATGCGTGCGCGTGCGCGACCCCTCGCTTGGCGCATCTTTCTTTAATTTGCAACTTTAGTGTGGCGAGGGTGAGTTTCCAATGCGGCGCATCGGACGATATTGCAGTGCAACCTGAAAACCCGTATCCACGCTCACGATGACAAACGTGCCCATAGCGCTGCCACCCGGCGCAGAAAATATCTCACGAGGCGGATTTAACCTGTACGCAGGACCCTTCTGGCGCTTGCCGCCAGATGGGCCGATCTATCGCTATGCGCTCGTGCCTGAAGAAAAGCATATGAACTGCAATGGCAGCCTGCACGGCGGCATGCTGATGACGTTCGCCGACATCTCCATGAGCCAGACGTCGCGGGCAGCGAGCGGCGCGGAATCCTGCAGTACCGTATCTCTGACCTGCGACTTTGTGGGACCGGGCAAATTGGGCGATGTCATCGAGTCGCGCGTCCGCGTAACGCGAAAGACGCGCACGATGATTTTCCTGTCTGCCGACATTGTCGCAGGCGATCGGGTGATCGGGATCGCGACGGGCTTGTGGAAGATCGTGTGACGATGACGATTTCACCGCCTCTCGGCTTCACACAGACACGGCTGATCGATCCGTTCGAGCTGCATGTCGGTCCGGTGTTTGAACGCGGCGAGAAGGGCGCACGCACGTTCGCGCTTCTGATCGACGAGCGGCACGTCAATATGCGCGGCGTGATTCACGGCGGCATGCTCATGACCTTCGCCGACGCGTCGCTGGGCCAGGCTGCATGGGATGCCTGCGACCACGCCAATTGCGTGACGCTGAATATGCAGACCCAGTTTCTGGCACCGGCCAAGGCTGGGGACCTGGTGGAAGTGACCCCCGTGCTGACCCGCCGCACGCGCTCTCTCATTTTTTTGCGCGGTGACTTCACGGTCGGCGGCGAGGTGATTTTCAGCGTTTCCAGCGTCTGGAAGATCCTGGGTCAGGACTGAACGGCCAATTAACGGATCGTTCACGCTAACCCCATGTTTACACTCCTATGACAGTGTCGACCGCATCAGGGGTCGGAGGCTTTTCCCATGGGTCGGCAGGATGCCACCCGCATTCACTCGCAGCATGCGCCGCAGACACTGTTTCGTCTCGACGGGCGCGTCGCGTTTGTCTCCGCCGCTCCCGGCCATCTCGGCAGTGCCATGGCGCGGGTCCTTGCTGGTGCAGGCGCACATGTGATCTTAAATGCGCGCAACGAAGATCGTCTCAAAGAGTTTGAAGAGACGCTGCGCGGCGAGGGTCACTCCGTGGAGCGCGCGGCGTTCGATGTTGCCGATGCCGAACAGGTGCGGGCGTACTTCAAGAATTTGCAGCGCCTCGACATTCTCGTGAACAACGCCATCAGCATGTCGCCGAAGCCGTTCGACATGCTCGAGCCTTCCGACTTTGCCGCCACCTACGCGAGCAGCGTCACCGCCGCTTTCGAAGCGGTGCGTGCGGCCAGGCCTGCACTGTGCGCCGCGGCCGATGAACTCGGCGAAGCCAGCGTCATCAACATCGCTTCGATGTACGGCATGGTCTCGCCTGATTCCCGCATTTACGCGCGGCCAGGTCAGGCGAGCCCCTTTCACTATGGTCCGGCCAAAGCAGCCCTGCTGCAACTCACGCGCCACCTGGCGGCAGAACTGGGCCCTGAAAACATTCGCGTGAACGCGCTGGTCCCAGGCCCGTTCCCCAAGGCCGACGTCCAGGCCAAGGACCCTGAATTCGCTGCACGATTGGCCGCCAAAACGATGCTGGGGCGGTTGGGTCGCGCCGAAGAGATCGCAGGACCCCTCTTGTTCCTGGCGTCTCGGGCGTCCGCCTTCATGACCGGCTCAGCCATCACTGTCGATGGCGGTTGGACCGCCTGGTGAGTTAGAAGGGAGGGCAGCCTCAAGCGATGAATATGGCTTTTCTGTCGTCCTTCAAGATCGGGCCCGATACGGTGTATCCCGAGTCCCTGCGCCAACATTTGCGCAGCTTCAAGCTTTTGGAAGACGTCAGCGACGCCGCGCTGAAGAAATTGCTTTCCGATGCGAACTGGTTTGGCCTGCCGGGCGGCATGCTGCTCAAGCGGGACGGCGAGAATGAGCGTGCCGTATTTCTTGTGATCACGGGAAGTCTCGGCGTCTTCGCGGAAGACGAGCGCGTCAAGCGCAGACTCGTCGCACATATTCCCGCCGGAGAGACGGTCGGCGAAATGTCGATGATTTCCGGCAGTTCGGAACACACGGCGCAAATCGTCGCCATGCGCGACACCGAATTGCTGCGCGTTCCGCCGGACGCTTTCGATTCCCTGATCACCCGCCATCCGCGGGTCATGCTCAATCTCATGCGCATATTGGTGCGGCGACTGCAGGACACGACACGCAGTGCGACCGATGCCGCGCGGCCCAAGACGTTTGCCATCGTTCCGCTTCAGCCTGGCCTCGACCAATCGCCGATCGCGCATCGTCTGGCGGGTGCGCTCGTCAATATGGGATCGAAGGCGGCCGTGCTGGACGCCAGTTGCGCCGACCAGTCGGCCGAGTGGTTCAACAATTTCGAGACGGCACACGACATCGTCTTTTATCGCGGCGACTCGCCGAACAGCGCCTGGACGCAGCAGTGCCTGCGTCAGGCCGACCGCATATTTCTTCTGGCCCGCGTGGACGAACCGCTGCCGGCGCAATCGCCGGACATGCCGGCGTTCAAGGAACGCGCGAGCGGGCTGCCGCAATTGCTGTTGCTCCACCCGACGGACAAGAATGAGAACCTGCCAGAGCATTTCGCCGTGCGCAGCGGGCTCTTTGAATCGCATCACCATGTGCGTGCCGGAAAGCCGGACGACATTCGCCGTCTGGCACGATTCATCTCGGGCCGTGCGGTGGGTCTTGTGCTCGCCGGCGGCGGCGCGCGCGGCTTTGCCCATATCGGCATCATCAAGGCGCTGATGGAAGCGGGGGTTCCGTTCGACAATCTCGGCGGCACCAGCATGGGCGCGATCATCGCAGCGGGCCTTGCCAGCGAATGGGGCATCGAGGAACTCACCGACCGCATGCGCGCGGCGTTCGTCGAAGGCAATCCGCTGAACGATTTCACGCTGCCTCTGATCGCGTTGGTGCGCGGCAAGAAGGTGACGAACCTGCTGCGCCGCAATTTCGGCGACGTGCGCATCGAAGAGATGCCCAAGCCTTTCTTCTGCGTCTCGTCCGACCTGACGACGGGCCGCATCCATGAACATCGCGCCGGACCGATGTGGCGCGCGCTGCGTGCCAGCGTTGCGCTGCCGGGAATTCTCCCGCCCGTGACGCATCACGGGCATCTGCTCGTGGACGGTGGCGTGATGAACAACTTGCCGGTCGATGTGATGGCGGCGCGCTCGAGCGGGCCGATCATCGCCTCGGACGTTACCGGCGAGATCGATCTCAAGGCGCGCGACGACCGCTATGGCGAGCGTCCCTGGTGGTGGCTGATCGCGCAACGCATGGCCGGCACGCCGTCCATCGTGTCCATCCTGATGCGCTCGGGTACGGTCGGCTCGGAAGCACAGCGCCGCATCGTGCGTGAACAGGCGAATTACCTGTTCGAACCGCCCCTGACCGGGGTCGGCCTGCGCGACTGGCGTGCCTTCGACCGCTGCATAGCCGAGGGCTATCAGCACGCACTGCGCATGATCGAAGATCACGGCGTTCCGCTCACCGATGTGTGGAGCGAGGGCCCGGCTGTTTCGATCGAGCACCACGTCCACGCGGCGGCGCAATAGCTGAACTACCAGACCAGCGCCATCTGGTACTCGTCCTCCGGACACCCACGCAGGTTCACGGCTTTCCGCTTGACCGCCTCGCGCACGAATCCAAGGCTCGCATAGAGCGCGATCGCGTTCTTGTTCCACGGAACCACTTCAAGCTCGATGCGGCAGAAACCGTCCCAAGTCTTGGTCTTGGCGATGGCCTGCGTCATCAGTCTGCGTCCGACGCCGCGACCACGCCATGCCCTGGCAACCGATATTCCGATCTTGGCGGCGTGGTTCTCGTGCGGCTTCACTCCGGCATGGAGATCGATCATGCCGACAACGCGCCGGTCATCGAGGGCGATCAGGTAGAATGCGCGCGGATTGTCGAGTGCTTCCTGAAGGAATTCTCTTTCACGCTCGACCGTCAGCGGCGTGCGCGGATTGATCGTGTCGAGCTTTTCCTCGCCGAGCGCGTTCATGAACGCGGCAATCTCGGCGGCGTCCTCCAATGTTGCTTCACGAATGGTCAGCTCAGACGGTCCGGAGCGGTCAGATCGAGCCCGGAGGCGCCATGGGTTGAGTGTGCGTAAGATCATATGTCCGTCCGTCCGGCCCGGTGAGGATCATCGAAGTGATATGTGTGCGGTCACCTGTCGCGTCCACTGTGACGGCCAGCGTGCCTTCGCCTTTGGTCCCTCGCAGGTGCGCGACATACGATGCATGCTTGCCGGTGGCCAAGTCCTCCGCAATGTTGGAGCTCTCGAGATACGTGATCTGGATATTGTCTCCGAGAACAGCGCGCGCGATCTGGTCGCCGTTCACGGTGTTGATCACGGCATGAAGCGTCGGATCGTTCCTGAATCCGGAATATAGCCACCATCCGCCGTAGCTCATGGCGCCTACGATTGCGACGATCCCGATAACGGCTGCAATCAGGCAGCCCCACAAGCAGCCATGCCCCGACCGGGGCGGTGGCGGCGGCAAGGGACCGGGCGTCGCGTGGCTGGTGTCGGTCAAGGTGCCCTCAAGGCAACATCGTCGCGGCAAAGCAAACCATACGGACGCTATTGGCGCAAAGGCCGCCGCTCACCTAATCTTGCCTCAGAAAGAACAAGCGACGGAGGAAGCCATGCCCATCAACTATGACGAAATGATGCAATCCAAGGCGACAGGGCTCGAGGCCAGCTATGGCGACCGGGAGGTCATGTTGTACGCCCTCGGCATCGGTTTCCAGCGCGATCCAATGAACGAGCAGGAATTGCCGTTCACGTATGAGAACAATCTTCAGGTCGTCCCGACCTTCGCCACTGTCATTCCGACCGGACGCTCGCGGAGCGGCGACTCGGGCGGACGTGCCATGTCCGGCATCAACTATCTGATGGTCGTGCACGGCGAGCAGCGCGTGCAGATTCACAAGCCGCTGCCGCCGGCCTGCGACGTCATTTCGGACACGCGTGTCATTGGCGTTTGGGACAAGGGCAAGGACAAGGGCGCGATCATCGTCAATGAGCGCGTGATCAAGGAGAAGGCCACGGGTGACAAGCTTGCCACGCTTGTCGGTACGACGTTTGCGCGCGGCGATGGCGGCTTCGGCGGACCGAAGGACGGCGCACCGGAACCGCATCAGCTTCCGACGCGTGCGCCCGATCTCATCCACGCCTGCGACACGCGCTCCGATCAGGCGTTCATCTATGCGCTCTCCGGCGACCGCAACCCGCTGCACCGCGATCCCAAGGTCGCAAAGATGGCGGGTTTTCCTCGCCCGATCCTGCACGGCCTGTGCTCGTACGGCACCGCGTGCCGCGCGGTGATCTCGACGCTGGCGAAATATGATCCCAAGCGCATTACCAGCTTCGATGTCCGCTTCTCCTCGCCCGTCTTCCCCGGGGAGACCATCGTCACGGAAATGTGGGTCGATGGCAGCGTCGTTTCCTTCCGCTCCAAGCTGAAGGAACGCGATGTGGTTGTTCTGAACAACGGCAAGTGCACGCTTGCCGGATGACGGTGATCCGCTCGAGCATGCGGACGCGCTGATTGCGGGCGGGCGGGCGGATGAGGCCGCCCGTTTTCTCCGCGCCCGGATCGAAGCGGGGGGTGGCGGGCTGCTTGCCCGGCTGGTTCTTGTGCGTGCGCTGGGCGCATCGGGCGACAAGCAGGGTGCGCTCGAAGCGGCGCGCGAAGCGAATGCTCTCAATCCCAATGTCGTCCAGGCCGTTGTGGCACTAGGCGACGCGTTGACTGCAGCCGGTCATCTGCCCACAGCGATCGCAGAGTATCAGCGCGCGCTGCGCCTCGATCGAGACGACGCCGAGGCCCGATTTCGACTGGGCTGCGCCTGGGCTGAAGCCGGTGAAATCGACAAGGCGCTGGAACAGTTCTCGCAGCTGACGCCCGACGCCGTGCCCGGGCTCGACAAGCAGATCACGGCTCTCGAGGCCATGCGCAATCAGCCGCGGTCCAATCCCGGATATGTCCGCCATCTCTTCGATCAGTTTTCGGCGGACTATGACTCGCGGATGCGCGATCAGTTGTCTTATCGCGCGCCCGAAATTCTCCGCGAGTTGGCCGATCTCGCAATGCCGGGAGCGGAAAATCTTGTAGCGCTCGACCTCGGCTGCGGCACCGGGCTGGCCGCCGGGGCGTTCGCCGACATTGCGCCGACGATGGACGGCATCGATCTCAGCCCTCAGATGATCGAAAAATCTCGCGCCCGTCGCCTCTATCGAAATCTGCACGTTGCAGACATCGAGACGGGCCTCGCACGCGCCGCCGCGGAGTACGATCTTGTTCTGGCAGCCGACACGCTGGTTTATCTTGGGGATCTGACGGCAACCTTCTCGGCGGTGGCGCAGCGTCTGAAATCCGGCGGTTATTTTCTCTTCACGGTCGAGAAGAGCGCAGGCCCCGACTTCGAACTGGGCCCCAAGCGCCGCTGGCGGCACAGCGAGTCCTACATCCGGCGCATCGCCGCTGCTGAGGGGTTCGACGTCGCTGGACTGCTTGCCTGCTCACCACGCAGCGAGGCGGGCGTGCCGGTCGAGGGACTGGCGGTCGCTCTGACGACCGTTGCATAGCCGATTGGCCTAAACCGCAGCCTGATTGGCGTTCCTGCCATTCGCATGCCGGGCTAGCATGCGCGAGTGGCACGGCTGCAAAAGCCAAAACGGATATCGACTCCGGCATGTGAGTGAAAGGAACAGCCGCATGACAATTCGCATCGGGATTCTGATCTTCGAAGGGGCGGAGGAACTCGACTTTGTCGGCCCGTTCGAAGTGTTCACGATGGCAAGGGCGCTCCGAGCCGGCTCATGCGAAGTCGTTCTCGTTGCCGAACGCGATGCTCCGGTGCGCTGTGCCAAGGGCATGCGCGTGTTGCCGGATACGACGATCGCCGATTGCGGCGCGCTTGATGTCATTCTCATTCCCGGCGGGCAGGGCACGCGGCGCGAGGTCGAGAACAAGCAGTTACTGTCCTGGATCGCCAGCGTCGAGAAATCTGCAAAATGGGTGACCAGCGTCTGTACGGGCGCACTGCTGCTTACCGCCGCAGGTCCCGCAAAGAACCGGCGAGTCACGACTCATTGGGGCTTTGTGGACGCTCTTCGCCAGCGCAAGGAGGCGGCAGAAGTCCTCGACAATTTCCGTTACGTGCAGGACGGAAATATCGTCACGGCCGCCGGTGTATCTGCCGGAATCGACATGGCCTTGTGGCTTACAGGTCAACTTTTCGACGTGCCGTTTGCGCGTAGTGTCCAGCGCCAGATGGAATATGACCCGCTTCCCCCCTATGGCGGACTAACGCAGTAGGCCTTTCAAATCTTGGTCTTTCTTCTGCCCCATTGGATATGCTTGTATCGGCCCGGTTTGCGAGGGGTCGCAAATTCCAAGGGAGAATGAAGTCGATGATTTTGAAGACATTGGGGTTGGTCGCTGTGTTGGTTGGACTGTCGGCCGCGCCGGCGATTGCGGAGAGCGCCTGCCAGGAGCCGATTGCGCCTGCAGCTGTCGACGGCTCGACGGCGACGACAGCGCAGATGAACGGCGCACACGATGATGTCGTGACCTTCATCAAGCAATCCGACGATTACCAGTCCTGCCTGTACAAGGAACTGACCGACGCCAAGGCGGACGCGGTGAAGAACAAGAAGGACCTGGATCCTGCAATCGAAGCCGCCGTCGCCGCGAAGGTCGACTCGAACCAGCACCTAAAGGAAAAGGTCGGTACCGAGTTCAACGCTGCCGTCGTCGCCTACAAGGCCAAGCATCCGAAAGGTTGATTGCTCCATCTGAGAGAGATTCTGGAAGGGGCCGCGCGCGATACGCGGCCTTTTTCGTGCGCGTGGCTCTCTCTGGCTGAGCGTTTGAGCTCGAATCACTTATGATTGCAGAATGACGGACCCGGCCGAACAAAGACTGTTGCGACGCGCACAGGTTCACGCTGCCACACGAACCGGCATTCTTGATGCCGCACGGCGTGTCGCCGCACGCGCAAGTGCCGGCGAACTATCGCTGCGTGGCGTGGCGGCCGAAGCGGGCTACGCGCCGGCCGCCCTCTACGGATATTTCGCGAGCAAGGACGAATTGCTGCTGGCGCTCGCGGCCGACGATCTGGCGCATCTGTCGCGGGCCATGCGCGATGCGGCTGCCCATTCCGAGGGCAGGGGAAAGCTCGGCGCTGCTGCCGCAGCGGCAGTTCTCCTGCTGCGCGAAACCGAAAGTCTTGCTGCGGCTTCGGGTGCGCTGTCGTCGCCGGCGGGCTCAGGCGATGCCGAGCGCCTGTTCAACGGCCGGCTGATCGGGGCGCTGAAGGTTCTGTCCGATGCGGCCGGCAATCCAGCCAACAGCCGCGAAGGTCAGTGCGACACCGTTCTTGTCGCAGCCACCGTCGCTGGACTTGCAATGCTCGCCCGCTCGGGCAGGCTTGAGGCGCTGGGCTTTTCGCAGGACGAAATCCTCGCGCGTCTGGATCAGCGCTTCACGAACTGAAAATTCTGGAACGACAATGACGATTGAGCTTGCCCGCGACAGCGTGCTGCCCTGGGAATGTGACCGCAACGACCATCTCAACATGCAGTTCTATGTCGGTCGCGCCAGCAATGCGCTGTCCGCACTCGGCGTGGTGCTCGGCATCGGCCCGCAGGAACTTGTGCGCCGTGGACAGGTGCTGACGGAAGTCGAGACCCACATCCGATTCTTGCGCGAACTGCGCAGCGGCGCGCCCTTCGCGATCACCGGCGGTATTGCCGATGCAAACGAACAGCAGCTCAGGGTTTTTCTCGAACTCATGAATGTGGCGACCGGCGAGACCTCTGCGACGTTCAACTCTCTTGTCGAACTGCGCGACGCCGACAACTTTTCACGTGTCGCATTCGATGCGTCGATTCTGGATCATGCGATGCAGGTCCCTGCCGCCGTGCCCGCCTATGGCGCGCCGCGCGGTCTCAAGATGATCGAGCCGCGACCGGCGCCAACGCTTGATGAAGCTGTGCGCATCGGAATGATGCCGAGCTATGAGGGCGTGGCGCGGCTCGCCGATTGCGACGCGCACGGCCGGCTGAAGTCGCGCCTTTACATGGCCTACGTCTTCGGCGCGCTGTCGCACATATTCGCTCAGCTCCGGACCGGAGAGATGCAGCGGAACGAACGGCGCAGCGGCGCGGCCGTCGAATACCGCCTCGTTTATCGAGCGCGCCCGCGGGCGGGAGCTGTCCTGGCGCTCAGGAGCGGCATGAGCGCGCTTGGCGGAAAAACCTTTAGCCACATCCACTGGCTCTTCGACGTCGAGAGCGGAGAGTGCGCTGCGACGATCGAAGCGGTGTCGGTCGGCCTCGATCTGGAAACGCGCAAAGCAATCGACATGACGCCCGAACTGCGCGCGCTCTACCAGGCGGCGCTCATCCCCGGACTGACAGTCTAGTTCTGCTTGACGATCCGCTCGAGTTCCTCGCGCACGATGTCGGGTCGCTCCATCGGCAGGAAGTGCGTGGTGCCGGGGACCTTCACCAGCCGCGCATTGCCGTGCGCGCGCGCGACGATCTGCACTTCCTTCTCGCGCGCAGTTCCCTCGCCGCAGTAGATCAAGGTCAGCGGGCAGCGCACGCGGCGGGCGAGGCGAGCGATCCCCGGCGGAGCGTGCTGGAACACGGATGATTCCCACGCCGGCTCGCAAGCAAGCCGAACTTCCGTTCCGTTCTCCGTTGAGATGAGGCCGCCGCGAAGATAGTCGGCGAGCGTCTCATCCGGCCATGTCGCAAACGCGCCACGGCCGCGATAGGCCGAAAACGCCATCTCGAACGAAGGAAAAATCGCGCGTCGCTTGGCTGCCATCACGGCAAGATTCGAACTGCGATGCGGCGACCGGCCGAACAACCGCATGACGCGCGCGATCTCGTGCGAGAAGCGCGGCACGAGCACAGGCTCGACCAGTACCAGGCCGCGGACGCGCCCGGGATGATTGGCCGCAACGATCAGGCTGGTGATCGCGCCCATCGAATGACCGGCCAGGATCGCCGCCCCTTTGTCCAGCCCGTCCAGTATCTGGGCCAGGTCGGCGCCGAACTGCATCCAGTCCGCCAGGGGACCAGGCGTGGCGGTCAGCGTCGAAAAGCCATGACCGCGCATGTCTGAGGCCGCGACGTGAAACCGGCCCTGCAGCGGCGTCAACAAGCTGCGATAGGTTTCCGCATTGAAGCCGGTGGCGTGCGTAAAGTGGAGAAGCGGAGCTTCGGCTTGCCAGTCGAGGTAGGAAATGTTGCCGTCGGCCAGCGGCATATTCTTGCGTACGGGATCGGTCATATCCGCATCTGAACGGCGCCGCGGTCTCTGTCAACCTGACGGAGACGTCAGACTGCTTTACGCGTGGCCTCAACAGGCCGTACAAAAAGGCAACCAAAATCCAAAAAACGACCCAGGGACATTTTCATGCACCCATCTCTTATTGCCAAGAAGACGCCCGACAAGCCGGCCATCATCATGACTGCGACAGGCGAACGCATGACGTTCGGCGAGCTCGAAGCGCGCTCGAACCAGGGTGCGCAACTGTTCCGCAAGCTCGGCCTCAAAGCCGGCGACGGCATCGCCATCTTCATGGAAAACAACATCCGATTTCTGGAGATCTGCTGGGCCGCCCAGCGTTCGGGACTCTATTTCACGGCGGTATCGTCTCGCCTGACCGCAGGTGAAGTCGAGTACATCGTCAAGGACTCGAACGCGAAAGCGCTCGTTGCCGGACACACGCTTGCGAAAGTTGCCGGCGAGGTTGCTCCGACAATTCCGGGCGTAAAGCTGTTGATGGTCGGCGGAACCATCGCGGGGTATAGCTCTTACGAAGACGAAACCGCCAAGATGCCGACGACGCCGATCGAAGACCAGACGGCGGGCGCGGCGATGCTGTACTCGTCAGGCACGACTGGCCGGCCAAAGGGCGTGCGTCAACCGCTGCCGAACCAGCCGATCGACGCGCCTGCGCCGCTGCTCGGCCTTGTCACGATGCTCTACGGCATCAATGAGAATTCGATCTATCTCTCGCCAGCGCCGCTCTATCACGCGGCACCGCTTCACTATTCCATGACGGTCCAGCGCCTCGGTGCCACCGTCGTCGTCATGGAACATTTCGATGCCGAGGCCGCGCTGCACGCCATCGAGAAATACAAGGCGTCGGCGAGCCAGTGGGTGCCGACCATGTTCGTGCGCATGTTGAAAATGCCGGAGGCCGATCGCCTCAAGTACGACGTTTCATCGATGAAATCCGCAATTCACGCGGCCGCTCCGATCCCGATCGAAGTGAAACGCAAGATGATCGAATGGTGGGGTCCGGTACTTCATGAGTACTATGCCGGCACCGAAGGCAACGGCATGTGCTACGTCAACAGCGAGGACTGGCTGAAGCATCCCGGCACGGTCGGAAAGTCGCTGCTGAGCCCGATCCATATCTGCGATGACGAAGGCAATGAGCTGCCGATCGGCGAACCGGGCACGATCTATTTCGCGTCTGCCGCTCAGTTCAGTTACCACAACGATCCCAAGAAGACCGCGGAGTCGCGCCATCCCAAGAATCCGGAATGGTCGACGCTCGGCGACATCGGACGGCTCGACGAGGACGGTTATCTCTATCTGACCGACCGCAAGGCCTTCATGATCATCTCGGGGGGCGTCAACATCTATCCGCAGGAAGCGGAAAACCTGCTCATCGGACATCCCAAGGTCGCTGACGTCGCCGTCATCGGTGTGCCGAACGAAGATTTTGGCGAGGAAGTGAAGGCCGTCGTGCAGCCCATGAATTGGGCCGATGCGACGCCTGAAACGGCACAGGAATTGATTGCCTATTGCCGTCAGCATCTTTCACCGATCAAATGTCCCCGCACTGTGGATTTCGATCGCGAGTTGCCGCGTCACCCGACAGGCAAGCTGTACAAGCGACTGATCCGCGACCGTTACTGGGCAAAGCGCGAGTCGAAGATTGTCTGACGAAGTTCAAAAAGACGAAGCCTTCCCGGTCCAGCAGCTTGGCCGGGACCTGCGGCGCGAGGACTTTACTGTCGAGCGGGTTCGCCGTCTCGCCGACGCCGTCGCCGCGCGCGGCGGCGTTCCGTTCATGTCGGACGAGGCGCGCAGGGCGTCGCTGAAAGCGATCCGCGAAAGCGTGCCGGCGGGTGAGGATGCGTGGGTTTTCGGCTACGGCTCGCTGATGTGGAATCCCGCGATCAATGTTGCGGACAGCCGCAAGGCGCATGTGCGTGGTTATCATCGCACCTTTTGTCTCACGCTTGGCGTCGGACGAGGCACGCCGGAAAAGCCGGGCCTGATGCTCGGCATCGATCGCGGCGGCTCCTGCACGGGCGTCGCCCATCGCATCTCGGCCGACCAAGTCGAGAGCGAACTCTCGATCCTCTGGCTGCGTGAAATGATGTCTGGCGCCTACGAGCCGCGCTGGGTGAATGCCGATGTCGACGGACACAGGCGCACACGGGTCCTGACTTTTGTCATCAACCGCTCCCATCCGCGATATGAAGGCGCGCTGCCGGAAGCCGAAGTTGTGCGCCGTATCGCGCTCGCCGAAGGCATGCTCGGCACCAATCGCGAGTATCTCTATCGCACCGTCAAACACCTGGCCGAACTCGGCATCGAGGATGGCCCGCTGCGCGGCCTGGAACGCCAGGTGCGCGAATTTGCCAACGAACTGGATGCAACAGGAGACTGACATGAAAACCGCAACGTTTGAGACGATCGGCTCGCTCGCCGGACAGGAAATCGGCGTGTCCGACTGGGTCGAGATCGACCAGGACCGCATCAACAAGTTTGCCGACGCCACCGGCGACCATCAGTGGATTCACGTCGACGTGGAGCGCGCCAAGACCGAGATGCCCGGCGGCAAGACGATCGCACACGGCTATCTGACCTTGTCGCTCATTCCGTTCCTGACGGGCGGCATGCTGCGCATCGACGGCGTGACTCGCGGGATCAACTACGGCTCGAACCGGGTGAGATTCACCAACATGGTTCAGGTCGGCTCGCGGGTGCGCGCGCGCCAGAAGCTGATCGCCGCGGAACCCAAGGCCGGCGGCATGCAGCTCACGAACGAAGTCACCATCGAGGTCGACGGCCAACAGCGTCCGGCCTGTGTCGCCGAGACGATCAGCCTTATCTACAAATAGGATTGCAGCGTTTGGCGGACCGCAGCCGGCCGGGCTGCGGTCTTGCGCTGTCCGGTGGCTCGCTTGACGGTTGCCCTGGTTACCGCTGGTATGGCGACCGAAAAACGGGGGCCGCCCAATGCCGCAGACCAACGCCAATGGCATCAACATCGAATACGAGACACACGGTTCGCGCGACGGCGAAACCATCCTGCTCATCATGGGCCTTGGCGCGCAGATGACGCGTTGGCCGCAGGGGTTGATCGACATGTTCGGCGAGCGCGGTTTCAGCGTCGTCACGTTCGACAATCGCGACGTGGGTCTCTCGCACAAGTTCGACGAGGCCGGTCCGGCCGACCTGGCCGCCGTGACGGCGGCGACCGCTGCGGGCAAGAAGCCGCCCGCCGCCTACAATCTCGACGACATGGCAAATGACGCGGCTGGCGTGCTCGACGCGCTCGGCATCGAGCGCGCCCATATCGTCGGCGCCTCCATGGGCGGCATGATCGCCCAGCTTGTCGCGGCCAATCATCCGCACAAAACGCTTTCTCTGACGTCGATCATGTCGTCGACCGGAAATCCGGACTTGCCGCCAGCCAAGCCCGAGGCGATGGCGGTCATACTGACCCGCCCCACGTCCGACGACGTCGAGACGCTGGCCGATCAGGCGGTCAAGTCGCAGAAGATCATTGGCAGCCCAGGCTATCCCTCAAGTGACGCAGAGATACGCGAGCGCTTTCTGTCAGACTACAGGCGTTCCTACTATCCGCAAGGGTTCACGCGCCAGGTGGCCGCGGTGATGGCGAGCGGCGACCGCCGCGCCGTGGTCCGCAAGATCAAAGTCCCGACCATGGTCGTCCACGGAATCGACGATCCGCTTGTTCCCATCGAGGGCGGGCGCGACACGGCCGCGGTCATTCCCGGCGCCGAGCTGCGCGAAATTCCGGGCATGGGCCACGACTTGCCGGAGCCTCTCTTCGCTGCCGTCGTCGATGCCGTCGAGGCCATTGCCCGCAAGGCGCGCGTCAACGCCTGATCAGCGCGTGCAGACCTGACCTTCATTCTGCTTGTCGAGCCAGGCCGACAGCGGCGCGAAATAATCGTTGATCGCGCTCGCGTCGATGTCGTGTTCGCCGGAGAATGCTGCGAGCGCCTCGGGCCATGGCTTGGACTGTCCCATCTTCAGCATGGCATTGAACTTGGCGCCGACCTCCTTGTTGCCGAAGATGTTGCAGCGATTGAGTGGCCCCTTCCAGCCGGCCTGCCGGCACGCGGCGCGGTAGAACTGGAACTCGTAGATGCCCGCCAGGAAGTAGCGCATGTAGGGCGTATTGTCCGGTATGTGGAATTTTGCGCCTGGATCGAATGCGTCGGCAGGGCGCGGCCCGGGCGGCATAAGGCCCTGATACTTGGCGACAAGGTCCCACCAGGCGTCGTTGTAGTGCTCCGGCGTGATCGCGCCAGAGAATACACCCCAGCGCCATTTGTCGATGATGAGGGCCGACGGCAGGATCGCAACCTTGTCCAGAGCCATTTTGAGCAGATAGGGAATGTCGGCTTCGGGACCCGGCACCGTCTCGATCAGGCCGAGGCGCTTGAGATAGTCCGGCGTCAGCGCGTTCAGTCCGGCAAAATCGCCGATGGCTTCGTGGAATCCGTCATTGGCGCCGTTTTCGAAGAGGAATGGTTGGTCGCCATAGGCCCGCTGGTACATGTTGTGCCCGAGCTCGTGATGCACGGTGTAGAAATCGTCCGCCGTCACGCTGATGCAGGCTTTCAGGCGAATGTCGTCCTTGTTGTCGATGTCCCATGCCGATGCGTGGCACACCACCTCGCGGTCGCGCGGACGCGTGATCAGCGAGCGCGTCCAGAACGTGGCCGGTTCCGGCGCGAAACCGATCGACTGGTACCAATCATCCGCGACGTGAACCATCTTCACGGCATCGTAGCCGTGCGAGACAAGCGAAGACGTCAGGTCGTAGCCGAGATCGGCGCCGCTCGGTTTGACGATGTCATATATGTTTCCCCAAACCTGACCCCACATTTGTCCCGTGAGATCTTCCCTGATGAGGCCCGTCGGCGGCTGCACGGCCGGGCCATATTTTGCGCTCAGCTTGGCGCGGACATAGCAATGCAGCTTGTTGTACAGCGGTTCGACTTGATGCCACAAAGCTTCTGTCTTGGCCGCGAACGCTTCAGGCGGCATGTCGTACCATGAGCGCCAGAGCGCGCCCGTGTCGGCGTAACCGAGTTCGCGCGAGCCTTCGTTCGCGAGCGTTACCAGCCGCGTGTAGTCACCCTTCATCTGCGGCGACGAGACGGCCCGCCAGCCTTCCCACAACGCCCGCGTTTCGTTCGGATCGCGCGACGTGCGCAGAATGTCTTCCATATCGTCTAGTGTAAGAGTCTTGCCGTTGTAGACGAACTTGGCGGTCGAATAGTCTGTGTCGAGGCGGGCTTGAATCGTGGACAGCTCCTCCGAAGCGCCCGGCTTCGAAGACGCGGGTAGAACGAGCGCCTGCTTTAGCAAATAGAGTTTGCGCCGCGTCACGTCATCGACCTTCACATGATCGAAGCGCGCCGCCTCCTTGGCGTAGCGTACGCTCATATCCGTCGACTCGGCATTGGCCTTCGCGACGAGCCAGTCGGTGTCATCGGTGATGAACGTGGCCTGCACCCATGCGGCATGGTTGTCGTAAACGCTCTCCTTGGCGAGGTCGGCTTCGGCCTTGGCGACGAACGCGACGGCTTCGGCTGGCGTCGGCGCTGCGTGAGTCGCTGCCGCGGTCGCGTTCAGCGTCACGCTGGTTGCGGCACAAGCCGTCAGGACGGCGACCATTGCTGAGGCCGATAGAAATCTTCTGTTCATGGAACGCACGCCCTCACTTTTTGCGGGGCCAATATGTCAAGCTGACTGATAGCTTTCGAGAGTTCGCCAATCACAATTGGTTTATAGTGGCCAATGCCGCCGTTCGGCCGACTGGGACCATCATGCCGTCTGACCATCGATTGCCCTATCTGGCCGCGCTGGAGCGCAAGGTGCTTTGGCTTGCGAGCTGGACGATTCACAATGCCAATCATGTGCGCGAAAGCGCCGACGGACTGAAGGTCGGCGGCCACCAGGCCTCGTCGGCATCGCTGGCCGCAATCATGACAGCACTCTATTTCGCGGTCCTGAAACCGCAGGATCGCGTCGCCGTCAAACCGCACGCAAGTCCGATCTTTCATGCCATTCAGTATCTGCTCGGCAAGCAGACGAAAGAGAAACTGGAAAATTTCCGTGGTTACGGAGGTGCGCAATCCTATCCATCACGCACGAAAGACATCGACGACGTGGACTTCTCGACCGGCTCGGTCGGGCTGGGCGTCGCGATAACGTCCTTCGCCAGCATGGCGCAGGACTATATCCACGCGCATGGCTGGTCCGGCGGCAGGCCCAAGGGGCGCATGATCGCGCTCGTCGGCGACGCGGAACTCGATGAAGGAAATATCTATGAAGCGCTGCTTGAGGGCTGGAAGTTCGGCCTGAAAAACACGTGGTGGATCATCGACTATAACCGCCAGAGCCTCGATGCGGTGGTGCGCGAGGATCTGCATACACGCTTCGAAAAGCTCTTCACCGCGATGGGCTGGGATCTTGTCGTGCTGAAATACGGCAAGCTGCAGCAGGCCGCGTTTGCTGAACCCGGTGGCGAGCGTCTGAAACGATGGATCGACTCTGCACCCAATCAGCTTTACTCCGCGCTGATCTTCCAGGGCGGTGCAGCCTGGCGCAAAAGGCTGATGGATGATCTCGGCGATCAAGGAGACGTTTCGAAGCTGATCGAAAAGCGCAGCGACGTGGAATTGTCCGCGCTGATGAATAATCTCGGCGGCCACGATATTCCGAGCATCCTGGAGGCCTTCGAAGCCGTCGATCATGACCGGCCGGTCTGCTTTCTCTGCTACACGGTGAAGGGTTTTGGGCTGCCGCTGGCCGGGCACAAGGACAATCACGCCGGCTTGATGAACGAAGCACAGATGGAAGGCCTTCGCGCCTCAATGAACATCCGCACCGGATGCGAATGGGAGCCATTCGAAGGTCTTGGCATGCCGGCCGGCCAGCTTGCCCAATTCCTGAGCTCGGTTCCATTTGCGCAGGCCGCAGAGCGTAGATTGAACGCGCCGCACATCGAGATTCCGGAAGCGCTGCCGGTGCCGCAACAAAAATCGATTTCGACGCAGGCGGCGTTCGGCAACATCCTGAACGACATCGGGCGTGAGCAGACGCTGCTCGCTGCGCACATCGTCACGACGTCTCCGGATGTGACGGTTTCGACGAACCTCGGCGCCTGGGTAAACCGGCGCGGTATCTTTGGCCGCGATGCGATGCCCGATCTGTTCCGCGAGCAGCGCATCGCTTCCGCCCAGCGCTGGGAATTCAGCGCCACCGGTCAGCACATGGAGCTGGGCATCGCCGAGATGAACCTGTTCCTGCTGCTTGGGGCGATGGGGCTGTCGCACAGCCTGTTCGGTGCGCGCCTCCTTCCGATCGGAACACTTTATGATCCGTTCATCGCGCGCGGGCTGGATGCGCTCAACTATGCCTGTTACCAGGACTCGCGATTCATCCTGGTCGCGACGCCGAGCGGCATGGCGCTGGCGCCGGAAGGCGGTGCGCATCAGTCGATCGGAACGCCGCTCATCGGCATGGCACAGCCGGGTCTTGCTTCCTTCGAGCCGGCCTATGCCGACGAGTTGTCCGTCATCCTGCGCTGGGCGCTGGATCACATCCAGCTCGAAGGAGACGAGGGTGGATCGGTCTATCTGCGGCTCTCGACGCGTTCGCTCGATCAGCTTGGCCGGAGCATGACACAGGAACTGACGCGCGACATCATCGCGGGCGGCTACTGGCTATCGCCGCCGGGACCAAGCACGCGTGTCGTATTGGCCTATCAAGGAACGGTGAGCGCCGAAGCGATCACGGCAGCCGGTTTGATGGCGGAGGATCGACAGGGCGTCGGCGTGCTCGCGATCACTTCGGCGGATCGTCTCTACTCCGGCTGGCGGCGCAGCCAGCATCATCGCCACGACGGCCGTCTCTCGCCGCTTTCGCAGGTGGCAAAGCTTCTCGCGCCGGTTCCGCGCGATGCGCTGATCGTGACGATCATCGATGGTCACCCGGCGACTTTGAGCTGGCTCGGCGGCGTAGCCGGGCATCGTGTCGAAAGTCTGGGTGTCGACGCCTTCGGCCAGACGGGAACGATCGCCGATCTCTACCGCCATTTCGGCGTTGATGCCGAAAGCATCATGCGGGCCGTGGAAACCAGCGCGCCGGGCCGGCCAATCCGCTTCCGCGCTGGCTAAACCACCGCCAAAAAAGTCAGGTTCAGCGCGGATTTTTGAGCTACCGCGCACCGGCCGTGCGAACATGCTGAACGATACGTAAATCTACTTAGAGCACTGGCTCCGGCGAACTTCATGCGCCGTTAAAACAAAATTGAGATGATTTTTACGTATCCAATTCATGCGCGGGCAATGCTCTCCAAAGGTCAGTCGATCTACTGGTACCTCGGCACGGGATTCGTCCTGGCGCTGGGTGCTGTGATCGCGCTCGTGGCCTATGCCTCGCAACTGGCGAACCAGCAGTCGCGCCAAACCCAGCAGGACATGGCGCGCTACATCACGCTCAGCCGATACGTGTCCACTGAGCAGCGGCTGATGCCGATGATCTATTGGCAGGATGCCTACAACCGCATGAGCAAGAGCTGGGACAAGAAATGGATCGAATGGGAATTCGGCCCCTATCTTGAATCTATGCAGATCAACGCCTGTCTGCTCTTCGACAGCAAGGGCAAGCTGATCCAGTTGCATCAAGACAAGTCCAAGAGTCCGATGACGTTCGACGACGCGCAATACAGCGAGAATGTCGTCAACCTTCTCGATGCGATAAACGCCGCTCCGCGTACGTCTCCGCCGCAAGTCCGCACCGCCATGGTAAAACTACATGGTGTGCAATATTTCGCCGCCGCAGGCCGCGTCGCACCTGAAGACCCAAAGACATTTTCGACTGCGGACAAGGACGTCACGGCCGTATTCCTCGTGCGCGCCACGCCGGCGAGCTATCAGGCGCTGTTCGATTCCTTCCACCTCACCGGCGTCGAGATCCGGTCTGACAGTGTCGAAATTCCCGGCAAGGTCAACATACTCCTCCACGATCTGGACGGAGATGTCGTCGGCCGGCTGTGGTGGATACCTTATGAGCCGAGCAACGAACTGATGCGCGTCGTCGTGCCGTTGACGGTACTGGTGTTCCTCCTCTTCGGCGTCGTGCAGATGGCCATCATTCGCCGCTGGCAGGAGTCGCAGCGCGAACTCGGCCGGGCGCAGGCGAGGGCGGACGCCGCACTGGAAGAGAGTCGCGCCAAATCGGCTTTCATCGGCACAATCAGCCATGAGTTGCGCACGCCGCTGAACGCCGTCATCGGCTTCTCGGAACTGTTGATGTCCAAGATCTTCGGCCCGTTAGGGGCCAGGCAATATGGAGAATATGCCGAACACATTCACACCAGCGGCACGACGTTGCTCGGTATCGTCAACGACGTGATCGAAATTTCGCGAATCCAGGGTCGCGACACCGGGGTCGACTGCGTGCCCTGCGACGCCGTGAGGCTCGTGCGCGATGCGATCGAGAGCAAGCGCAGCTTCGCCGCGTCCAAGCAGATAACGATCGACTACGTGACGGCGGAACCGGCGTTGTGGTGCCAGGCTGCGCCAACCAGCCTGGTGCAGACCGTGGCCCGCCTCATCGACAATGCGATCAAATTCTCGCCCGAGCGAACGCTCGTATCGGTCGAACTGCGCCGCGGCGCCGATGTCGAAGTCGTGGTCAGCGACCAGGGCATGGGAATCGACGAACAGCTCCGCAAAGATCTCGGCAGGCCCTTCGTGCAGCTTGAAGGTCATCTCGCGCGCAAGAACGGCGGCATCGGCCTCGGCCTTGCCATTTCGCGCGGTCTCGCCGAACTGATGGGCGGATCCTTGTCGATCGACAGCGAGCCCGGCGAGGGCACGCGCGTCATCCTTCGCCTGCGCACGGCGGAAAAACCCGCCGCAGAAAAAGCCGCAGCCTGAATCCTCAGAATTCGCCGCCTTGGACGTCGCATGCCTTGGCTGCGATTTAGAGTGGCGTCCCCGGCGCGGCAACAACTCTGGTCACGGCGTCGCTGAGGCAGTCGGGACAAAGACAGTCTGCGGCGTCGCTGCTCGGGGCGATGTGCGGCAATGCATCACACCAGCAGGCGTCGTGTCCGCGCGCGGGACCGCATGTGAAAGCAGAGCCACAAGTCGAACAGCATTTCTGCCGGGACTGTCCCAGGTGAAGATGCGTATCGAACCGGACATGATCGCGCGGCTTTTGCGGTGCCAGAAGGTTGCGGTAGGCGTCAGGCGGACCATCCCAGGCAAAGACATCTGGGTGAATCAGGTGGGCAAGAAGCTCAGTGCCCTCGACGACTCTTGGACCGGGACGCGCGAAATAGGCATTCGCATCGACCGCATAGACGCGTCCGTTGCGCACGGCGGGAAGATTGGACCAGCCAGGATAGGCGAAAAGCTGGCGCGCCTGCTCCGCGGCTTTCTCCATGTGGAAGCCGCACGGCATGACGATCAGAATCTCTGGCGCCCACGACAGAACATCGTCCCACGAAACTCGGACCGAATCCGCCCCGTCACGTCCCAGATCGTCGCGGCCGCCGGCGATGCGAACCATCTCGGGCACCCAGTGGCCGCAGCAATAGACGGGGTCCATCCATTCCATGCAGAAAATCCGCGGCCGGTGCGAGAGCGAGGATGACTTCGCCGCGACTGCCGCAAGTCGGGCACGACGGGCCGCGATGAGCGCTTCGGCCTGTACTAGCCGCTGGGTTGCCGCGCCCAAATCGCGCAGATTGCCGAAGATTTGGTCGATGGATTTCGGGGTCAGCCACAGAATTTGCGGCCTGGTCGAAAGCGCCTTCAGCAACTGGGTCACTTCATTGCCCGACGGCGCGCAAACCTGGCAGAGATCTTGAGTGAGGATCAGGTCGGGAGCGATCTCGCGCACCAATGCCTCGTCGACGCGATACAGACTGAGGCCCGCGCGCATCCGTTCGGACACGGCAATATCTATTTCCTGCTGGCTCATGCGCTCTACCGGCAAGACATTGCTGACGACGACCGGTTTGCTCCTTGCCTGGGCCGGATAGTCGCATTCGTGCGTCACGCCCATCAGGCTGTCGCCCAGCCCCAGTGCGTAGACCATTTCGGTCGCGGACGGCAGGAATGAGATGATGCGCGGCGCGCTCATCCCGAACGGCTCAAGCCGGCCGTGGCTGGTTCGCGCAAGCTGAAAAATTGCTTTTCCAGCAACGCGAAGCCGCCAAACAGGACGAATGTGTAGAGCAAGTCGCCCGTCAGCGTATTCCAGAAGAAGGGAATCGCGGCGACATAGCATCCGATCAGGCCAGCGACCGTCTTGGGATAGAGAGGTTCAAACACCCAGACACCGAAATTCGTGATCGCGAAAAAGAGCGCCGAGCTCAACACGGCCGCGCCCGCGACAAACGGCGCAGTGCGACGCCGCTGGAGTCCCGCACCGATCAGAACGACCAACGCAAAGCTCAGATAGACGACCTCCATATGCCGGTACAGACCCAGCACAAGATCGCTCAGGAACAGCGCCGCCACGGGCACGGCGAATGCGAGGCGCTTGTCTGAGAAATAGGCGCCGCCGAACAACGCGACCGCCGCTATCGACGTCATGTTCGGCGGATGCGGGATGAGGCGCGACATAGTGGCGGCGAATACCATTGAA
>Ga0265325_10000203_pt1 | contig 42252 bp, 47 predicted proteins | sample 41420metaG_FD_202090 | JGI IMG/M metagenome (GOLD analysis project Ga0265325, IMG submission 202090) | Rhizosphere microbial communities from Carex aquatilis grown in University of Washington, Seatle, WA, United States - 4-14-20 metaG | ecosystem: Host-associated > Plants > Roots > Rhizosphere...
CGATCTGCATCTCGCGCCGCACTTCGCGCATCTGCCGCCGTTTGAAGTGCGTGATGTCGCGACCGTTGAACAGGATCTTCCCTTCGGTGGGCTCGGTCAGCTTGATCACCGTGCGTGCGAGCGTCGTTTTGCCGCAGCCGGACTCGCCGACGAGCCCGAGGGTCTCCCCGGCCTTGATCGAGAGATCGACGCCGTCGACGGCGTGAATTTGCCCCACCGTGCGCTTGAGAATCCCAGCGCGGATCGGGAAGTACTTGACGAGGCCCTCGATGCGCAGGATCTCCTGGCCCTGGCCCGCCCGCTCGTGGATCGCCTCGTCGACGACGCCGGCATCCTGAACGTGCTCGGTCGCGCTCACGCGGCACCTCCGGCCACAGGTGCGGAGAACTTCGACGTCCGGCCGATCAGCTCGTCGGAGAAGTGGCAGGCAGCCAGATGCTCCGAACCTTCGACGCCGCGCAGAGCCGGGACTTCCTCGCGGCACTGGAGGCGGCCCTGCGACTGGAAGCAGCGCGGGTGGAACGAGCAGCCGGAGGGGCGGTTGATCAGCGAGGGCGGTGCGCCCGGAATCGGCCGCAGCCACTCCTCGTCCTCGGTCAGCTTCGGCAGGCTGTCCATCAGGCCGATCGTGTACGGATGCCGCGGCGACCGGAAGATCGTGTGCACGTCGCCCGACTCGACGATCTTGCCCGCGTACATCACGAGCACACGTTCGCACATCTCGGCCACGATGCCGAGGTCGTGCGTGATGAGGATCGTCGCCGCGTTCGTCGCCTCCTGCACCGTCTTCAGCACCTCCAGCACCTGCGCCTGAATCGTCACGTCGAGGGCGGTCGAGGGCTCGTCGGCGATCAGCAATGAGGGCGAGTTCGCGATCGCCATCGCGATCATCGCGCGCTGGCGCATGCCGCCCGAGAACTCGTGCGGATACGCCTCGTAGCGCGTGTCCGGATTCGGAACCCCGACGAGCCGGAGCAACTCGATGACGCGCGCCTTGACCGTGTCCATCGGCTCCTTCGGATAGTGCGTATGGATCGCCTCGGAGAGCTGGAAACCGACCTTCAGGACCGGGTTCAGCGAGGTCATCGGATCCTGGAAGATCATCGCGACCTCGTCACCGCGGAAGTGCTGCAGCTCCTTCTTCTTCATCTTGATCAGGTCGCGGCCCTTGAACATGGCGGTTCCGCCGGCGATGCGACCCGGCGGCTGAGGAATGAGCCCGAGGATCGACAGCGTGCTGACGCTCTTGCCGGAGCCGGACTCGCCGACGATGCCGAGAGTCTCGCCCGGATAGACGTCGTAGCTGATGTCGTCGACCGCGTGCACGATGCCGTCGTCGGTCTTGAACTCGACGACGAGGTCCCTGATCGAGAGGATCGGATCAGGCACGGACTCTCCTCTGCGTCGGATCGAGGGCGTCGCGCAACCCGTCGCCGACGAAGTTGACGCAGAGGACGATCAGCACGATCGTGAGGCCCGGGAACACGGTCAGCCACCACTGCTGCGGGTTCGTCTCACCGCCGGCGACCAGGACGCCGAGCGAGGGCGTCGGCGGCTTGATCCCGAACCCGAGGAACGAGAGCGCCGCTTCGACGAGGATCGCCGTCGCCACCGCGAGCGTGCCGCTCACGACGATCGGCCCCAGCGTGTTCGGAAGGATGTGTCGGAACATGATTCGCGTGTCGCCCGCCCCGGCGGCCTTGGCCGCCTCAACGTACTCCTTCTCGCGCAGCGAGAGGAAGATGCCGCGCACGACACGCGCGATCGACGTCCAGAAGAGCGCCGCGAGGATGAACGTGACGCGCCACTGGCTGCCGGTGCCGAGCAGCGCCGCTGCCGTGAGCAGGATCGCCAGGAACGGCAGCGTCAGCGTCAGGTCGGTGATGCGCATCAGGATGTTGTCGAGCCAGCCGCTGTAATAGCCGGCGACCGCCCCGACGACGAGCCCTATCAGCGACGAGAGGACCGCGACGAGCACACCGACCTCCTCGGAGGTGCGGATGCCGTAGATCACGCGGCTGAAGTAGTCGCGGCCGATCTCGTCCGTGCCGAAGAAGTGATGCCCCGCCGTCGTCGGAGCGGCGAGAATGTTGTTGAGGTCGATCCCGTCGTACGTGTACGGCGCGACGTAGTTCGCGAAGATCCCGGCGCCGAAGATGATGATCAGGCAGATCAGGCCCCCCATCGCGAGCCGGTGCCGCAGAAAGCGCCGGCGTGCGTAGTCCCACTGGCTCCGGACCTTGATCTCGAGGCCCGCCTCGACGGTCGTGTCCGTGAGACCGGCCTGCCCGATGGTCGGCGGTGCGGGCGCCGGCTCAGTCATACCGGATCCTCGGATCGAGGAAGCCGTACAGGATGTCGGCGATCAGGTTGAAGACGATGATCGCCACCGACGTGATCAGCAGGTATGCCATCACCGCGTACAGGTCGAGAGCGCCCAGCTTCTGGAAGAAGTAGTAGCCGATCCCGTCGAGTGTGAAGACCGTCTCGGTGACGATCGCGCCGCCGAGCAGGCCGCCGAAGTTGAGAGCCGCGATGGTCACGATCGGGATGAGCGCGTTCCGGAAGACGTGCCGCATGATCACGTGCCATTCCGACAGGCCCTTGGCGCGCGCGGTACGCACGTAGTCCGTGTTGATCACGTCGAGCATCGAGGCGCGCATGTAGCGGCTGTAGAGCGCAAAGCTGATGATGCACAGGGTCATGATCGGCAGCGCGATGTGCTGCAGCCGGTCGAGCGACCACGTCCCCTGTCCCGGGCTGTTCAGGCCGGACGTGTAGAAGATCCTCACGTTCCACTTCAAGTAGATGTCGACGAAGAGGATCTGCAGGAGGAGCGCGAGCCAGAAGGTCGGCATCGCGAAGCCGAGGAAGCTGATCGACGTGAAGACGTAGTCGAAGAACGAGTACTGCTTGATCGCGGAGAAGATCCCGACGGCGACGCCGAGGATCAGCGCCAGGACCTCGGAGATGATGATCACCTGCGCCGTGTGCCCCATGGTGCGCACGATGTCGGGCCAGATCGGCTGGAGCGTCGAGAGCGAGATGCCGAGCTTGTGCGTGAAGATGTCCTCCACCCAGAACCAGTAGCGCACCGGAATCGAACGATTCAGGTGCTGCTGAAGCATGATGTGATGAAGCGTGAGCGGGGAGAAGCGCGGATTCGAGCGCAGCAGCGACGTCGGATTCCCGGCCAGCGATACGAACGTGAAGCTCAGGAACGTCGAGACGATCAGCACCGGGATGCTGTAGAGGATGCGCCTGACGATGTACGTGAGCACGATGAGTGTCCTTCGTCGGAGTTCCGGCGGATCCGCGCCCGCCGGAGGCGGGCGCGGATCCTACCGTTACTGAGACTGTCGGCTAGTTCGCCATCAGGCTCCGTGACCCTACGACGACCAGGCCCAAGTCTCGATGTTCCAGGTCGGGCCGACGAGAGTCGGGTTGTTGCTCTTGTCCATACCCAGGATCCCCTTCTTGTAGACGAGGATGCTGGGCTGTGAGTACAGCGGGATGGCCGGGACGTCCACGGACATCAGCTGGTCGGCCTGCTCGTAATCTGCCTGGCGCTTGGTCGGATCGAGCTCCGAGTCGCCTGCGTTGAACAGGTTCGTGACCTTGCGGTTGCAGTAACTCGTGTAGTTCGAGTCGCCGCCGCAGCCCCAGATCGCGTCGAAGCCCGACGGGTCAGGAGCGCCGACCCACGCGTACTCCGCGAGGTCGTAGTCGTGATTCGGCAGGTCAGTGCCGAACAGCGTCGTCGACGGCACGATGTTCGCGTCGAGCTGGATGCCGACCGACTTCAACTGCTGGGTCCAGATCGCCGTGCTGGTCGCGCGGCGCTGGTTGCCGGCGGTCGTCTCGTACTTGAGCTCCGCCTTCTGGCCGCCGCAGGTCCAGATCGCCGTGTTGTTTGCGGTCGGCTTCGACGGCCCGCCCGTGCAGTGCGCAGCGAGCAGGGCATTCGCCTTCTTCTGGCTGAAGTTCCAGGTCGCGAAGTGCGGGATCGCCGAGTCGCCAACCATGTACTCCAGGTTGTTCAGCGGCTTCATGCCCGGTGCGAGCTGGCTGTAGAGGGCCTTGATCAGCGACGGACGGTCCATGCCCATCATCACCGCGTGCCGGAACCACGGCGCGTGGAGAAGCGGGTTGCTCTTCGGACCGAACTGGATGTCGACGTGCTCCTGGTAGAACGCGGTGACCGCGCTGTAGACCAGGTTCGCCTGACCCTGGAGCTCCGAGAGCGCCGTCTGAGGAGACGGTGCGATCGCGTCGACCTCGCCGCCCCGCATGGCCTGGATCTCGGAGTTGGTGTCCGTGATGATCTTGAAGTCGACTTCCTTCAGCTTCGGCTTCGCCCCGTACCAGTCCGGGTTCACCTTCAGCGTCAGGCCCTGACCCTTCGTGTAGTTCGACATGTAGAAGGGTCCATCCGAAACCGGAGCGCCGTCGTTCCCGCAGACGCAGTCGGACCAGAACTTGTTGAAGTCCTGTCCCGCGACCGCCTTCGACGGATAGATCAGGCCGAACAGGTCACGGTAGTCCGCGAACGGCTTCTTCCACGTGAAGACGATCGTCTTCGTGCCCTTCAGCTTGTAGCCCGTGATCTGGTCGTACCCGGTCCGCGACGCGACGTCGTTGTTCGGGTTCATGAACTGCTGCCACGTGTACAGCACGTCCTGGTTCGTGACGGGGGTCTTCGCCTTGCTTCCCCAGTACCAGTACGCGTCCGGCCGAATCGTGATCGTCAAGTTCGACTTCGTGGCGGTAACACTCGACGCGAGGTCGAGGTGGTAGTTCGCGTTCTGGTCGATGATGTAAGCGCCGCGCAGGATCGGCGTGTTGCCGGTGATTGCCGCCCAGTAGGCGTTCTCGGACGAGATCGCCGTGTTGAAGCCGACGATGTCCTGCTCCATCCCGAAGACCAGCACGCTCTTGGCCTTGCGGCCTGCCGGCGTCCGGGGCACGTGTGCCCAGGACTGAGCGAACGGGGCCGCAGCAAGTGTTGACCCCTGAGCGCTGCCAGCGACCTTGGTCGTCGCAGTGGCGGACGCCGCGAGGAGCAAAACGGCGGCAGCCGCTCCCGCAAGGAGCCAGAGGCGTCTGTGCATCGATTCCCTCCGTTTGGTGTGCGCCGGGAGCTTCACCACGGCGGCGCCTGCTCGCTCCCACGCCCCCGGAAAGAGGCGCTCCGTCACGATCGTATGACGACGGCGCCGTAGCTTAGTTAGGTGTGGGGGAAACTGCCAGCCCCACGGCGACCGCAGGCAACAGGCCTAGACGGCCTGGAGCCGGCCGGGCCGGGCGGGCACCGGCTCGAGGCGGCTCAACATTGCCAGCAGGTGCTGCTGCGTGAAGTCGCTGTGCAGGGTGACCAGGTCGGCGGCCGTGACGGCCGGCGGCGTCGTGGTGCCGGTCGTGCCGAGGGCGCGGCCGAAGACGAAGGACGCCCCGGCGGCCACGATGACGAGTGCCACCGCCGCGGCGGCGCTCTGCATGCGAATCGCGCGCACGGGCCCGCGATGCGGCAGGAAGACCGAAACCGGCGCCTCGGGCCGCTCGAGCGGCGCAGCACGCAGCCCGGCGGCGAGAGCCGCCGCCTCCTCGGCGAACGCGCGGCAGTCCGCGCAGTCGCGAAGGTGGGCGGTCAGGCGAACTTCGTCGAGCTCGGGCAGCTCACCGTCGAGCCGCGCCGAAGCGGACTCGCGCGCCTGAACGCACTCGATCGGAGAAACGGGTGTCAACATCGTGGTGCTCTGTCTTTCTAGACGTTTTCCGGCCCGCTGAGTTAGGCCGTTCACCGGTTATCGGCTCCGGAAGGGAGATCGATGAGGCTCTACGTGCTCGCCCCTCCGGGCAGGCCGCCGTGGTGGCGACCGCCGCCGGGGCCGAAGCCGAGACCTGCCGTCACGCCGCGCACGGCATGACCGTGTCCGGTCGCCCCCGCCACCGCCGTCCCGGTGGGGCTTCCGTCCCAGTAGTCTCGCCCGCACTCATGGCGAGGCTCGCGCGCATCGGAATCTCCGTCCTCGCCTTCCGGTATGTGTTCGGGCAGAACGCCTTCGACCCGGAGATTCCGATCTTCATCTTCATCTTCATCTTCCTCGTCGCGCTCGGCTCCGACTACACGATCTTCCTGATGAGCGCCGTCCGCGACGAGGCGGCAAAGCGTGGCCTGCACGACGGCGCGCTGCGGTGGCCATCGACCTCCACCCCGCGCTGACGTGGCCGGCGTGCGCACCGTGCTGATCGGCCGCGACATGTTCCGCGGCGAGCCGCGCGCGCTGCGGGCCGCCCCGCTCATCCACGCGAGCGACACGGTCGCCTTGCCGCTCGCCGCCCGCAGAAGCGCACGATGACGCTGATCGAGGACTACGCACTGCTCAGCGACCTCGAGAGCGCGGCGCTCGTGAACCGCGACGGCTCGATCGACTGGTGCTGCTTCCCGCGCTTCGACTCGGGCGCGTGCTTCGCCGCCCTGCTCGGCACGCCGGAAAACGGCCGCTGGAGCATCTCCCCGGTGGGCGAGGTCCGGTCGGTGACGCGCAGCTACCGGGCGGACACGCTCGTCCTCGACACGGTCTTCGAGACCGACGACGGCGTCGTCTGCGTCACCGACTTCATGCCTCCGCGCGACGAAGTCCCCGACATCGTGCGGATCGTCGAAGGGCGCGAGGGCACCGTGCAGATGCGCTGCGAGCTCGTCATCCGCTTCGACTACGGCCGCATCGTCCCGTGGGTGCGCCGCATCGGCGACAACCGCCTGGCGATCGCGGGGCCCGATGCGCTCTGCTTCCGCGCGCCGATCGAGGTCCAGGGCGTGGGCATGAAGACGGTCGGCGACTTCGCCGTGTCGCCCGGCGAGCGCGTTCCTTTCGTGCTCACGTGGTTCCCGTCGCACCTGCCGCCGCCGGCGGGCAACGATCCCGAGGCCTCGCTGCAGGACACCGAGGAGTTCTGGCGCACCTGGTCGGCGGCATGCACGTACACCGGCGCGTACGACGAGGCGGTGAGGACCTCGCTGCGGGTCCTCAAGGGCCTCACGTACGCCCCGACCGGCGGCATCGTCGCGGCGCCGACGACGTCGCTCCCGGAGTGGATCGGCGGCGGGCGCAACTGGGACTACCGCTACTGCTGGCTGCGCGACGCCGCGCTCACCCTCGTCGCGATGCTCCAGGCCGGCCACGCCGCGGAGGCGGAGGCCTGGCGGGACTGGCTGCTTCGCGCCGTCGCGGGCGACCCGGCGGACATCCAGATCATGTACGGAATCGCCGGCGAGCGCCGGCTCGACGAGCGCGAGCTGGAGTGGCTCCCGGGCTACGAGAGCTCGAGCCCGGTCCGGATCGGGAACGCCGCGTCGGCGCAGCCGCAGCTCGACGTCTACGGCGAGGTGATCGACGCGCTGGCGCGGGCGCGCGAAGCCGGCGGGGCGCCGATCGAGCACGCCGGGGCGGTTCTGCTCGCGACGCTCGAATGGCTCGAGGAGGGCTGGCGCACGACCGACGCGGGCATCTGGGAGGTGCGGGGGCCCGAACGGCACTTCACCCATTCGAAGGTGATGGCCTGGGTCGCCTTCGACCGGGCGCTGCGCATGGCCGAGGAGTACGGCACCTCGGGCCCGGTCGACCGCTGGTACGAGCTCCGCGACGAGATCCACCGCGAGGTGCTCGAGCGCGCCTGGAGCGAGCAGCAGCAGGCGTTCGCACAGTCCTACGACTCCGACGAGCTCGACGCGAGCGTGCTGCTGATGCCGCTCGTCGGCTTTCTGCCGGCCGACGACCCGCGGATGGTGTCGACGGTGGCCGCGGTCGAGCGGACGCTTCTGCGTGACGGCTTCGTGCTCCGCTACGTCCCGCGCATCGACGGCGCCGTCGACGGGCTCACGAGCGACGAGGGCGTGTTCCTGCCCTGCTCGTTCTGGCTGGCGAGCGTGCTCGCGCTTCAGGGCCGGCGGGAGGACGCCGAACGGCTCTTCCACCGCCTGCTCGCGCTGCGCAACGACCTCGGCCTGCTCGCCGAGGAGTACGACCCGGTGGCGGGCCGGCTGCTCGGCAACTTCCCGCAGGCGTTCACGCACCTCGAGCTGATCAACACGGCGCTCGTCCTTGACCGCGTCAGCGAGCGCGGTGTGGCGTCGCCCGGTCCACGAGGCGGGGAAAAGGCGTGAGCGACGGCAGGGTCATGGTCATAGGCGGCACCGGCTTCATCGGCAGCCGGATCGTCGGCGCGCTCGCCGCGCGCGACAAGCCCGTGCGCTGCCTCGTCCGCGGCAGCGAGTCGCCCCGGGAAGGCGTCGAGGAAGCGGTCGCTCTCGCATTGCCAGGCGACGTCCGCAGGGCGGCGACGGCGGCCGCGCGGATCTGAGTTGGCGAAGCCGCTCTACCTCACCGCCGGAACGCTGTACACGCTGCTCGCGGCGGCGAAGCGGCAGCGTGTGACCGGCCGCAAGAACATGCCGCAGGGCGGCTTCGTGCTGGCCGCGAACCACCTCTCGAACGTCGACCCGTTCACCGTCGGCTGGTGCCTCTGGCCGCGCCGGCAGGTGTGGTACATGGCGAAGGCGGAGCTGTTCACCCCGTGGCTCGCCCCGGCGATGCGGGCGATCGCCACGTTCCCGGTGCGGCGCGGCGAGCCCGACTCCGAAGCGCTGCGCACGGCGCTCAGCCTGCTGCAGGCCGGGGAGATCGTCGGGATGTTCCCGGAGGGGACGCGGCGCAACAAGGGCCTGCGCAAGAAGTTCGCGCCGGAGCCGCACACCGGCACTGCGCGGATCGCGCTGATGGCGGGCGTGCCGCTCGTGCCGGTCGGCGTCACCGGCACCGACCGCCTGTTCTCGCTCCGCCGCATCTCCGTCGCGTTCGGCCCGCCGATCCCGCTCGACGATCTCGCCGGGATGCCGCGCAAGCGCGCCGCAGAGGTGGCCACCGAGCGGCTGATGTCTGCGATCGAACAGCTCGTCTCCGGCGGCGACCAGGTCGCGACGTAGTCGCGACCTGGTCGCAGTCGTTCACCGTTAGGCTCGGGGCATGTCTCGCGGCGTGACCGTGCGGCCTCTCTTGGCGAACGATCTCGACGTCGCCGACCGCGTCATGCGCCTGGCGTTCGGAACGATCCGCGGCCTGCCGGACCCGGGTGCGGCGTTCGGCGACGCGCAGTACGTGCGGCCGCGCTTCCTCGCCGCGCCGGACTGCGCCTGGGCTGCCGAGGTGGACGGTGAGGTCGTGGGCTCGGTGTTCGCCGCGCGGTGGGGAACGTTCGGGTTCCTGGGCCCGCTCACGATCCGTCCCGACCTGTGGGACCGCGGCATCGGCAGCCGGCTGCTGGCGCCGGTGCTCGACGCGTTCGACCGCTGGGAGCTCACGCAGGCGGGGCTCTTCACCTTCGGGAACAGCCCCAAGCACGTCGGGCTCTACCAGAAGCTCGGATTCTGGCCGCGCTTCTCGACGGCGGTGACGGCGAAGCAGGTGACGGGAACAGCGGGCGCGTGCGCGACCTTCTCACACGTGCCCGCGGCGGAGCGCGCCGGCACGCTGGAGGCGGTCCGCGCGCTCACCGATGCCGTGTTCCCGGGTCTGGATCTCTCGGGCGAAGTCCTGGCCGTCGACGCACAGCGCCTCGGCGACACGCTGCTGCGTCACGACGAGAGCGGGCTCGCCGGCGTTGCCGTCTGCCATTGCGGCGCCGGCAGCGAGGCCGGGAGCGGTGTCTGTTACGTGAAGTTCGCCGCCGTCCGTCCGGGTGCGGAAGCCGCGCAGCGGTTCGAGGAGCTGCTGGACGCGTGCGAGGCGTTCGCAGCCGGGGCGGCCCTCGGCCGCCTCGTCGCCGGCGTCAACACCGGAAGGCTCGACGCGTACCGCAGGCTGCTGGGACGCGGGCATCGCATCGACTCGATCGGGCTCTCGATGCGCCTGCGGCACGACGGCCCCGACTTCGACGGGCCCGGGCACTACGTGATCGACGATCTCCGCTAGCGCGCCGGCGTGGCCGAGCAGCGTCGGCGCGAGCACGTCGTGATGCATCAGCGTTTCCGCTGGAGATTCAGGATTGCAGGCACACTGTCTTGATGCAGGCCCTTTCGGTACAAAGTCGAGTGATCCCGCTCATCGGCGCGGTCGAAGCCGGCGTGGGCCTCTGGTACTTCACGAACGGCCACTGGCTTACCGGGGTCTTCTACACAATCGCTCTCGCGTTCCTGATTGCCGCATACGTCCGCCGGGACCGGCGGTTGAAGGGGCAGGACGGCGGAAGGCGCTACTAACCGCGGCACGGATCGTCGGCTGCGGTGAAGGAGCACGTGTCGTAGGGGAACGTCCCGTACCACGCGTGAGAGCTCAGGCCGTTTGCAGCGCCTCGATCGTCGCCGTGGGGACGATCCCTTCCACCCGGCGCGCCAGGTCGGCGTCCAGGGTTACGAAGGCGTCTGCCTGCAGCTGAGTGAGTGCAACGTACTCGGCGTCGTAGGTCTCGGCCCACCCCAGCTGCTCGGCGACGTCCCAGGCCCGACGCCGGAGCACGGCGTCGCCGAGAAGCCTGATCGGCATCCGCCCGATGCGCTTGAGGCGGTCGCGCGCGACGTCGGCCGGGATCTCGCCCCGCCGGACGGCCTCGTGCAGAGCCGACAGCGTTTGGGAACGAAGAAGCGTCGGCGCGAGCAGTTGGTGCGTGTCCGGGACTTCGACCTCCGCGCTCGCCAGATGGAGGACCGCGCTGACGTCGACGACGAACCTAGTCATCGGGTACCAGGGTGGTAGTCCGCTTGAGAATCTCGGCGCCCGACTACGATCGCGGCTCTACGTCGCCCTCGTACGGCTTGTCATCAGGCAGGTCTACTCCAGGGCTGTTGAAGAACCCGACGGGACGAAGCACACCTCTCAGCCGGTTGATGACCGCGACCTCGTTTGCGAGCTCGCCGCGCGTCGCCTCCTCGGCGAGCTTCTCTATCTCGGCCTCGTTCGCGAGCTCGGCCGCTGACTCGGGCCGTTTCCGCCGTCTGAGGAACATTGCGCGAGCTTACCCCAGACAGGGCTCAGGATCCTGGTTGCGCCACGTCGCCATTACCGTCGCGGGCGACAGACGCCTGACTGAGAGGACAAAGACCGGCTCATGGAACAGGCGGGTCTAGCATGAACTCGTGCAGTACGCGTGGCTGGCCATCATCGCGCTGAGCCTCGTGCCGGTCGCACTGGTGGGCTTCATGCTCAATCCGCTCGTCTTCTGGGCGCTCGGCCCGGAGGCCTGGCGAGACCGGCTAGTCCGCCTCCATCCCTACCGCTGGTGGTTCGCCTTCTTCCTTGCCGTCTTCGGCACTGCAACGACGGTGTACGCGGTCAGATACGGGTAGTAGACGTCACCTTGGCGCGCTGGTTGGTAGGCGCGGGGCGGATACCATCGCAGTGTGCGGGAGCGGTTCGCCTTCACGTTGCACGGCGTCATCTACCGGCTCATTCTTGGCGCCGTCGTCTTGGCGATCGTCATCCCGGCGGCGATGAGTAGGCATCAGCCGATGTGGCCGTTCGCCCTCATCGCGATCGCCGTCGTGATCCTCGGCATCGTGGTGGCGCGCCAACCGCGGCTGCGCGCGTGGTTGCGCCGCTGACGGACGCAACTCGGGCGCAAGGACTGACGGTTGCGCCCACGCTAGCTCTTCCGCAGGTGGAGCTTCCAGGCGTAGTACTCGCGGAACGCCGTCGACACGGTGGCTATGCGGTGCGCGAGGTGCAGCACCGCGTCCCGGTAGAGCGGCGAGAGGTTGTAGTGCGTGAGTGCCGCGCGCTCGTCGGTTCGCCCGCCGTTGGCCGCGAGCAGGTTGGCGGCGGCGAGGATCGCGTCGTGCTCGTTGTAGACGTCGCCGCCGAGCCCGTACGCGCGCCACGTGGCGGACTCGAACTGCATCGGGCCCTGCGCATCGGCTCGTGCCGTCGTCCGTGCGCGGCCGAAGTCGCTCTCGACGAAGTTGATCGCGGCAAGCAACTCCCAGCGGATGCCGAACCGCCGTTGCGCCTCCCGGCAAAAGGAACGGACCTTGCTCGCGTGCCGTGCTAGGCCGACGCTCACGCCGCCGACCTGCGGTGGGCTCTCGGCTGAGAGCTCGTCGAGATCGTGACGGGCGTCGACGTCGTCGCGCTCGGCGGGCGCGAGCTTCACCACCGCTGCAGCGTCCTTCGCGTTGCCGGCGAGCATGCCGATCACGCGCTGACGGTCACGCGCGACCGCGACGAACTTCGCGCCCGTCGCAGCCCGCAGCGCGCGCTCGTCGGCGCGCAGATGACGAACGACGGCAGGTGGGCTCTGCAGCGAAACCAGGTTCAATGGAATAGCAGATGAGATGGATCGGCTCGAGGCGCTCGGAGTGAAAGTTGAGTGAAGGCACACGTGTATCGCGACGGCTGTCCCCGACGGGCAGGGGAATCCCCCACCGCCGCTGGACAGTCGGCTGTCACTCGTGTTGCAGTCGTAGCGCCGCACGCAAGCTGAGTCTGGCGCCGCCGCGGACGATCGCTCCCGAGTAGATGCGGGCGGCAAGGCGGGCCACGCCGTAAATGGAGGCGAGCATGATCAGCACGGCAAGGGCGATCTCCCAGGCGGAAACGTGTCCGAGCGCGATCCGCACCGGCATCAGAATCGGGGTGAACGGCGGGACGAAGGAAAGCACCCGCAGCCACCACGCTGAGGGCGAGGCGATGGCCGCATACGTGAGCAGGAACCCGGCGACCAGCGGCAGGGTGATCGGCAGGATGACGAATTGGACTTCCTCCTGGCGGGCGACTGTCGCTCCGCCGGCGGCGCAGGCGAACGCGTAGAGGGCGAAACCGAGCAGGAACCAGACGAGCATCATGGGCAGGAGCAGCCAGACGGTGGAAGAGATCTCGGCGCGGTGGACGACCGCGTTGGCGATCAGGCCGCCGACGATCGCGATCGCAAGCTGGCCGAGGCCGACGATGCCGATGCCGGCGACTTTCCCGATCAGGAGCTGGCGAGGCCGGACGGCCGCGAGCAGCACCTCGGCAGTCCGCGACGTCTTCTCCTGGGCGACGCCGTTCGCGACGGCCGCCCCGTAGATACCGAGACTGATGTACAGGAGAACGCCCGCCGCGAGCGCGGCGACACTGCGAGCAGCTCGGTTCGGCGGCAGGGGCTCAAGTGCGACGGTCGCAAACGGAACCGGCGTCAGGGCGGTGCGCACCGTCGAGCGCGGAACGCCAGCCTCGGCCAGTGTCTGCCGCAGGTGCGCTTCGTCCACGGTCGCCTGCAGCAACGCCGTCAGCGTCGGCGAGAGCGTGTCTTTGACCTCTGCCGCCGCGGTGTGTGCTCCGACGGTGAGAGCGACGTGGAGCGTGCCGTCTCTCACCTCCGACCGGGCAACCGCAGGCGACGCGACATCGACCGTCCTGATCTTCACCCGAGATTCCGCGGCCGAGCGTCGCAGAGCATGTCCGAGCGCCTGGGCCGAGGAACCGACCAACCCTACGGTCGTCGGTTGGACCGACTTCCGGACCAGCGCCGGGATGACGATGATCGCAATCACGCCGAGCGCTGTGAGCAGCGTCATCACCCAGAACAGGCGACTCTGAAGTCGCTCGGTGATCTCACGCTGCATCACCAGCCGCGTCGTCGGTATCCGAGTCATCGCGACGACAACTCCCGATACACATCGGCCAGCCCAACGTCCTCGAAACCGAAGTGCTCAACCGGCCCAGCCGCCAGCGCCGCCTGCAGGATCACCTGCGGATCGGCGCTGGGGTCCAACCGAAGCAGCACGCCGTCGGCGTCCTCTCGCACGACCGATGCCCCGATCAGCGTGGCCGACCAGCCGCTCGGACCGTTCACGTTAACCCGCAAGAGCCGAGGCAGGTGGGCGCGGAGGTCCGGGAGCGTCCCCGAAGCAAGCATCCGACCTTCCTCGAGAATGATGACCCGATCGCAAAGCCGCTCGACGAGCTCGAGCTGGTGACTCGAGAACAGCACCGCGGTCCCTCGTCCCGCCTCCACTCGCAGAGTGTCGGAAAGCGCATCCACCGCGGTCGGGTCAAGGCCGGAAAACGGCTCGTCCAACACCAGCAATTCCGGGCCGTGCACGAGCGCGACGGCGAGCTGGACCCGCTGCTGGTTGCCGTGAGAGAGCGCGACCACTCGATCCTCTTCTCGTCCCTCGAGACCCAGCCGACCGAGCCACTCCCGGCCGGCGCTCGTCGCGGCGAGCGGATCGAGCCCGTGCAGCCGACCGAAGTAACTGATCTGATCGAGAATCGGCATCTGCGGGTACAAGCCGCGCTCCTCCGGCATGTAGCCGAACCGCAACCAGTCATCCGGGCCGACGACATGGCCCTCCCATCGGACCTCGCCACCAGAAGGCCGAAGAATCCCCATCACGGCCCGCATCGTCGTGGTCTTACCCGCCCCGTTCCGGCCGACCAGCCCCACGATCTCACCAGCGCCAACCTCGGCACTGAGCCCGTCCACCGCCACTCGAGCGGAGAAACGGTGCACAAGATCCACGATTTCAAGCACGAGCGGGTCCCAGTCTGTCAGCGTGACCCGACACCAGCGCCACAGTCGCCTGCGATGGCAGCTGAGACGCCAATCCGCTCGCCTGCGCCAGTGTTGCTAAATGTCCCCCGAGCGGCCCTCGGCGCTCGTCAAGGCTGTGGCTCGCAGATATTCACGTCGGCGAATTCACTGCTGTGCTCCGCGCCGTGCCGTTCTAAGGTCGAACGTGGTGCAGGTACCGCAGTCTCAAGGAGGCGCGAGCCATGCGCAAGATCAAACGGTGGTTGGAATTCGGCTGGAACTGGCAAGGAGCGATCGTTGGGGTTGTGCTCCTCGGACTAGTCGCAGGCGACTTGGCGCTGTTCGGCCGGACGGTCGGCGGGTACGTCGGTGTCGCTGTGATCGTGTTCGTGTCAGCCGTCGTGCTCCGCTTTGAGATCGGCCCACGCCAGCTTCACCGCTGATCGAGACAGGCTGAAACGCAAGCACCCCCGCCTGCGCCAGCGTGCGTAAGTGTCCCCTGACGGACGCGCCTACCGGCGCAGCGCGTAGAGCACTTGGCGCTCACCAACCCACGGCGCGTAGCACCAGCTCGGCCACTTCGCTCACAGAGCAATCCGACGTCTCGATCACGATCGCCTGGAGCGGCCCAGTCTCGAAGCTGCGCTGAAGTTCAGCCGCTCGTCCGAGGTTCCACTCCAGGTCTGAGCCTTGCTCGCGGTGATGGAGGCGCATGCGGATTGCCTCGTCGGACGCTGCGAGCCGAACAACCGTGATCGCTGCACCGGGCAGGGCCTCTCGGTACCCGCCGACTGTCGCGTCGGACTCAACCACAGCTACGAGGACGAGCAACTCAGCCCCCGCTTCCCGATGAATCGCCCAGAGCATCCGGAGGGCAGCGAGGCGCAACCTCTCTCCGAATGGATCGTCCGCTGGGCGCGGAAAGATCTGGCACAGCGCATCCACGTCGATGTTGGAGACGCGCCGTCCCGCTACCTCCAGCTTCAACGATATCTCGTCGGCGACCACTGTCTTCCCGACACCAATAGTCCCTGTCAGTAGGAGAACGGGCACCTCGTCGGGCGTCGGCTCCAATGTCACAAGAGCACCATACGATGCGAGCAGCGATTGCGGATTCGGTTGCTCGGCCGCAGCGGTCACGGCCGTTACCAGACGGGGCCACACTCAGATGCGCCAGCGTTGCTCCCATGTCAAGGCGCGGCTCGCTTTCAGGGTGTTGAAGACGGTGCGGCCGAGTCGAGTCATTGGGACTTCGGTCGCCAGAGCCAGCGGAGCGCGTCGGGCAGGATCACGCCGTCGTGGTTTCCGTTGTGTTCGCCGTCGCCGACAACGATGCGGAAGTCGTACCCGCGCTCAGCGAGGGCTCCAGCGACCTGCAAGGTCTCGCTCAGCGAGTTGTACCGGCCCCTGTTCCAGTTCAGGTCGCGCGTGACCGTCTGGAGGAAGATGCGGAGCGGCTTCGGCGAGGTCTTCCGGATCAGCGTGGGGTAGTGGTTGCCGCCGTCGAGCTGCGCGAAGCCCGGGACGAGGCAGAGCACGCGCCGGAACCGGTCGGGACGCATCCAGGCGGCAGTGAAGGCGCAGTTCCCGCCGCTGCTCCCGCCGCCGATCGCCCACTGCTCGGGATCGTCGGTGATCGCATACCGGCTCCGGACAGCCGGGATGATCTCGTCCAGCAGGAACCGCGCGTAGTCGTCGTTGAACGCGTCGTACTCGATATTCCTCCGTCCGGGCTCGCCGGGTGCCACGAACAGGCCGATCGTCGCGGGCATCTCGCCGCGGTGGATCAGGTTGTCGAAGACGACCGGAGCACGCGCCTCGAACTCGAGATCGAGATACCACTCTGCATCCTGGAAGACCATGAGTGAGGCGGGCTCCGACTCCGTGTAGCCGGCGGGCAGGTACACCCAGAAACGCCGGGCGGCGCCTGGGAACACCAGGCTCTCAGTCCACTCGTACTCGTGAAGCGCGCCACGCGGCACACCGGGTTGCGGAAACGAGTCCGGACCGTGTGCATAGCGAGCGGGGAACTCGATCGGTTGCCGGACATACGGAATCTCCATCACGTCCGACCTCCACAGACGCATGAACGATCAGGCGCACGAGACGGCGCCATCGAAGACGTCGACGCTCAGAAGTGGCTTACATCGCCGGCGAATCTACCAGCGTTAGGCGGCGACGGTCGCGTGCGCCAGTGATGCGGAATGACGCCTGAGTGCTCGCTGGCGAGAACCTCCGGATTCGTGGCTCGCCCGATCGTTTTCATCAAGTCGCCTCGGCCGTCGCAGATGCCGCCCCGTCGAGGTTGCGGTGGCGCGCGACGTAGATGGCGAACGGCGCGGACCCGACCAGGGATCCGGCCGCGGCGATGACGAAGACCATTCTTACCCCGACCGCGTTGATCAGTGGACCGGCGGCAATCGGGCCTAACGGCCCGGTGAGGAACATCAGCCCGAACGCGGCGGGCAGCACCAGGTTGCGGAGCGCTGCGGGTGTGCCCGTCGTGATGACGGTGAAGATCGGCGCGCCGGTCAGCGGTCCGAAGATCCCCTGCAGGACGAGCACAGCGGCGACCCCTACCGCGGGGAGAGGGAACCCGAGCAGCAGCTCCGGGATCGACCCGAGCACGAGTGCTCCCGCGGCGACGTGGAGCGCCCCGAACCGGCGCACGACGCCCGAGACGACGGGCATCCCGAGCAGCGCTCCGGCACCCATCGCGGCGTAGAAGACACCTGCGATGCGCGCGTTCTGGTCGCTGTGGGAATACAAGAACACGGGCAGCGTCGTCGTGAACAGCGTGAAGAAGAACTCCATCGTCAACATCGTGACGCACAAGACGACGAGCAGCCTGCTTCGAAGGATGTATCTGACACCCGCAAGCAGCCCACGCTCCTCGGCCTCGGTCGTCGGTTTCCTCCGTGGCACGAACAAGCCGACGGCGATCGCGGCGACTCCGAAGGTGGCAGCATCGACGTACAGCACGTTCGGCGCGCCGAGTGCGGCGATCAGGACGCCCGCCAGCGCCGGCCCGACGAGCGGCGCAGTCGTTTGCGCGCCGTCGAGGTACGCGTTCACGCGAGCGACGAGGCTCTCCTCGTCACCGACCACCTCTGCCAGGACCAGCCGCTGCGCGGGGAAGTGCGCCGCCAAGAAGACGTTCGTGAGCGCGACCAGCACGACGAGCAGCGGGAACGACAGCGCGTCGAGGCTGTAGAGCGCCGGGATGGCGGCAAGCAGCGGAAGTCGCGCCGCGTCTGCGATCACCATCGTCTGCCTTGCCCCGATCCGGGCGATCAGCGGGCCCGCGAAGAGGGGCAGCGTGACCCACGGGATGCTGCCGATGCCGAGAACGAGCCCCAGCTTCGTTGCCGACCCAGTCGTCACAAGCACGAACCACGGGAGCGCCAGTACGGTCATCGACGAGCCGATCGACGACACCCACTCCGCGGCGACGATCGCACGGATCGGAGTCGAGCCAACCCGACTACCCACGACCGCTCCTCCGCGCAACCAGCCGGGTGAAGCCGACGTTGCGCCCACCGGCCGAGCGTGGGAACTCATTCGGCCTCAGCTTCTCCGCGACAAGGCGCGTGTATAGCCCTTGACCAGGATCACGATGCAACTCCAACCTCCACAGACGTAGGAACAAGCACACGCTCCGGCACGAACCGAAGCGAGAACGTCGTGAGATCAGACAGCCGTCTGCATCACCCGGTATCTAAGCCCCACGGACAGCAGAGCGCAAGTCGTTAGCGCCGGGTCTAAGAACGTCGCGCAGTGACTGACACCCACCGCTGCGCAAACTGACCTTCTGGAACGTCCGCTCAACGACGGGCAGCGGCCGAACCCTCTCGCAGCTCACCGTCGTCGCAGATCCTCGACGCTGAAGTCGCTGATTGGCTTGGGCCGCAGTTCGTGGCACCGTTCCATGAGCGTCGTGGCGTCCACTCCACCGCGGGGTCGAGCGCATCTAGCGAATGTGGATCGACCACTCCCAACCTATCGGGCGTCAGGAAGATCCACTGCGCCAGCGTGCTGTCGTCCGAAGGCCTTTTCACGCCTCATGAAGCGAGTGCGCCTGAGCCAGAGTCAGCGTTTCCGGCCAGTCTGAACTATTGGCGCACGGCTGCTCGAGTAATGTCGACAGATGTGTCCACGGGTGGCGCACCCGGAGCGAGAGGAGAAGCTCGATGACTGGCAAGGCTGACGTCACGCCCGAGGAGTGGGAGGCTGTCCTGCAGGGACCGCCAACCGCCGGGATGATCGTCGTTACGGCACAGCGGGGAGGGACGTTTCGGGAGACGCTGTCGATCGCGAAGGCGTATGTGGAAGCGCGTCAGCACCACGGCGAGAGTGAGTTGCTCGATGAGATCGTGTCGGCGAGGCCGGAACTCGATCACACTCGCTATCACTCGGCCGAGGAGCTCAAGGAGCACGGCCTGCAACATCTTCGCGACGCAGTCGGCGTGCTCGAGCGGAAGGCGACGCGCGAGGAGCTCGATGCGTACAAGAGCTTTGTCCTCAGTCTCGCGGACAAGGTTGCCAACGCCCATCGTGAGGGCGGGAGCGCTGAGGCCATGAGCGAGGCGGAGCGGGCGGCCATCGGGGAGATCGCCGCCGCGCTCGAGGCAACGAACACCTAGCCGGGACCTGGTCGGCCCGCAGCTGAAGGGAATTGGGTCGCGCCCTGGTGGGTTTTCACCCTCGATGAAGTGAGTGCGACTCCGCGAGGAACAGTGAGTACGGCTGGTCCGAAGTATTGGCGCACGGCTGCGGGTGCAATGGTGCGGTGCGCGCGGTGATCGGCGCCGAGCGTCGCTGGTGCGCCTGGTTGCCGGGGTTCTCACGATTGCCAGGGTGCTTCACCGCCGCTCCGCGGGCGCGTACATTGCTTTGCAACGGCCGGCTGGGAAACTGCGAGGTGTCTTGTGCGTGCAGTGCGTTTCGATCGGTACGGGGACCGCGATGTCTTGTACGTCGCGGAGGTGGAGGTTCCTGAGCCCTCGGCGAGCGAGGTCGTCGTCGAGGTGCGTGCGGCTGGCATCAATCCGGGTGAGGCGTCGATCCGCAGTGGGGCGCTCGATGCGATGTTCCCGGCGACGTTTCCCTCCGGGGAAGGGAGCGATCTTGCTGGAGTCGCGAGCGCGGTCGGTGAAGGGGTGGTGGAGTTCGCGATCGGCGACGAGGTTATGGGTTGGTCGTGGCGGCGCTCGAGCCACGCCGAGTCGGTCGTGGTCCCGGTCGCTCAGTTGATCGCCAAGCCGGCTGCGTTGAGCTGGGAGGTTGCTGGTTCGCTCTATGTCGTCGGCTGCACTGCGTTCGCTGCGGTGCGCGCGGTGGGGGCCGGGAACGGCGATACGGTCGCGGTGTCAGCGGCAGCCGGCGGTGTCGGCACCGTCGTCGTTCAGCTGCTCCGTGTCAGGGGCGCAACCGTCCTCGGCATCGCCTCCGAGCGCAATCGTGACTGGCTGAGCGCCCGCGGCGTGGTGCCGGTCGTCTACGGCGATGGCCTGGCCGAGCGGCTGCGGGCTGCGGCTCCGAACGGTATCGATGCCTTCATCGATCTGTTCGGGCCGGAGTATCTCCAGCTTGCGGTCGATCTCGGAGTCGTGCCCGAGCGCATCAACACGATCATTTCGCGCGACATGGCCCAGGAAGTCGGAGCGAAGGTGGAAGGAAGCGGGAACGCCTCGACGACCGAGGTGCTATCGGAGATGGCCGAACTGGTCGCCTCGGGCCAGATCGAGATCCCGATTGCCGCGGCCTACCCGCTGGAGCGGGTACGCGACGCCTTCGCCGAGCTGGAAGAGCGGCACACTCACGGCAAGATCGTCCTCGTTCCCTAGCCGCGGACCCTCGCACCAGGAGCGCGGTCGGGAATGTCCCCTGGCGATGAGAGACTTGTCGCTGTGCCGGAGGCACTAACACACGCCGGTGAGTCTGTTTACCGGCCTCAGCGCCGCTGCGCGGTCTTGGTGGAGTAATCCGCGCATGGCGATGGATGCGCGGATGAAGATTGGCGATGAATTGATCTTTTCCAGAGCAATGTTCATGCAACTCCGGCGCGACGCCTTCGCCAGGCCGGAAGCGCTCGCCAGAGTCGCCCTACGAGGATCGTCGCGACGATCCAAAGGATGTAGAAGAGAGGTGTGAAGGTGCCTCCGTTCCACGTTCCGTGGCCGTCGATGAACGTGGCGGTGACGGTGCTTTGCAGATGCGAGATGCCACCCCAGGTGTACGTGCCGGTGGTGGCAGGGCGAGCGGCGATGATCCCGCTGGCGAAGCCGTTCGCTGCGTCGGCGAAGAACGAGGTGGCAAGTAAGGGAACGGTGACGAAGAAGAGGCCCGCTGCCATCCAGGAGTGACGGGGCCTCGATCCAAACGCGGCCGAGAGGTACTCGTTCGCGAGTTCGGCGCTGCCGCCGAGGTTGCGTAGCGCCTGGGTTGTGCCGACATCGCGGGCGCCGGCGAGGAGATTCTGACGCACCTCCCGGCGGGTCTCGATGCGGGTTCGGCGCGGCAGGTCGTAGAGGCGCTGGTCGAGCGTCCAGACGACGCGCTCGATACGCAGTCGGCCGAACCAGGTAACGGTGTGCTGCATGTCAGGCTCCTTTCTGGGGCTCCGCGGGGAGGCGACGAGCAAGCTGCGCGCCGACAACAGCGGCGAGGGACATCCAGTCGGCGGTCCCCGCGGTGAGGGCGTCGCGGCCGGCGACGGTCGGTCGGTAGTACTTGCGGGCTGGGCCGGCGTTCGACGCGACAAGCCGCGTGCTGACGCGGCCCTCTCGCTCGAGCCGGGCCAGGGCCGGGTAGACCGTGCCTTCGAGGATCCCGGTCAGCCCGACCTGGTGCAGGCGCTGGACGAGCTCGTATCCGTACGACTCACGTTCGGAGAGCAGATGCAGCAATAAAAGGGATAGGACACCTTTCAGCAGCTGAGAATCATGTTCCGAGCTCATCGAGCTATGTTATGTATACTACTGTTCTATGTCAAGTAGTTGGCGCGACTCGAATAGGGATCCGCCGACGAGAGTCCGACGTCCACTTATGCCAATGATGGATGGGCGCGGGAGCCGATCGCGCTCCCTTGCGCCAGTTCAGGAATGTCAGCCGAGAGCGCGCTCGCTGAGCGTCTCAATGTGGGACTGGAGGTGCACGCGCCTCGCGCCGATACGGTCAAGAGTGCGACCCTCGGGGAAGTCAAAGCTGCGGTCGAGGTATTGCGCGGCAGCTGATCACCGGCGCGCCTGGCTCTCGCGTCCCGGCGGGGACTGAGCCGACTAGGGCACTTCCGCTTCCGCGACTTGCTCCAGGTCAGAAGATGAACGGCACGAGCATCTTGGTCGAGCGCTTGTACACCGGGTAGTCGCCTGGGAACTGCTCGGTCATGTAGCGCTCCTCGACCCTCGCGCTGTAGAGGAAGTAGACGCCGGCCAGGACCACGGCAGTCAGCCACAGCCAGCTCAGTGCCACCCCGGTGCCGACGCCGGCGACCAGGAAGCCCGTGTAGATCGGGTGGCGAACCAGGTGGTACGGACCGCTGGTTACCAGCTCTGGCTCGTTCTTCTGCGTCATCGGAGTGCCCCAGTTGCGCCCAATGTGCATGCGGGCCCAGATCGCGAACCCCAATCCGAGGGCGAAGAGGACGAGCCCGATGCCGGCGCGCCACGGATCGGTGTTGAGGCCGTGACCCCGAAACGCTCCCAAGCGAAGCAGGACGATCACGACGACAGCGATCACCGCCCTGATACGCAGCTCGCGGGACCACGGAACGCGGCCCCGTTTCATAGAAAAGGCTGCCACGAGCCAGTACAGCCAGAACGCCGCCCATCCGACGGCGAAGACAAGCTCGACCGCTCTCATCGCGACTCATACTTCCACGTAGGCGGCAAGGAGCTCGGGATCGGGACCGGAAATGAGCTCCGGAGCACGATGGCCGATCTCGCAGCGCACGCGCGCGAGGCGCAGGCGACCGACATCTCGATCGTCTTCCCCGGCGACGTGTACGACCTCGTCCGGACGGAGCGCTGGCTCGACCACCCGGTCGTGTCGTGCGTCGCGGCGTTCAGATGGTCGTGCTCGTAGAGCAGCCCGAAGACGCACGCCGCGCGCCGGCAGACGGCGCTCGTGCAGCGCTCCTCGTCCTCGATCCGCTCGAGAACTTCGGCCTCATGGCCGACCCGGCGGCCGAGCCGGAATAGGCCTGCCGCGAAACGGTAGCGTTTGACCATGCGAAATGGTAGCGCTATACGGTGCGAAACGGTATAGTAGAGCCGTGACGGAGCTTCCCGCCTACCTTCCCCGTGTTGTCGACGCGGAGCTGGACGAGATCCTTCCAGCCCTGCCTGCGATTGCGCTCGAAGGCGCGAAGGCGGTCGGCAAGACGCGGACGGCGCTCCAGCGTGCGCGCACCGTGCATCGCCTGAGCGAGCCCGGCGAGCGCGCGGTGATCGAGGCCGATCCTGCCCGCCTCGTCGCGCCGCAAGAACCGCCGGTGCTGATCGACGAGTGGCAGCGGCTGCCCGTGTCCTGGGATCTCGTTCGTGACGCGGTCGATGCGGGCGCGCCGCCCGGACAGTTCCTCCTCACCGGCTCGGCCGCGCCGCGCGAGCAGCCGGTGCATTCCGGGGCGGGCCGGATCGTGAATCTCCGGATGCGCCCGCTTTCCCTCAGCGAGCGTCAACTCGATCGTCCGAGCGTGAGCCTGGCCGGTCTGCTGACAGGAGAGGCACCTCCGATTCAGGGAGAGACGAGCATCCGCTTGGAGGACTACGTCGAGGAGATCCTCGCCTCCGGCTTCCCGGCGATCCGGCCGCTGCCGGAGCGCGCGCGCCGTCTCCAGCTCGACAGCTACCTCGACCGCGTGGTCGACCGCGACTTCGACGAGGTCGGCCAGACCGTCCGCAACCCGGCCGTCCTGCGCCGCTGGATGACCGCCTACGCCGCCGCCTCGTCGACCACCGCCTCCTTCGAGACGATCCGGCACGCTGCCTCCGGCGGCAAGAAGGGGCAGGACTCGCCCGCGAAGACGACCGGCATCGCCTACCGCGACGCGCTTGTACGGCTCTGGCTGATCGAGCCCGTGCTCGCGTGGCTCCCCACCCGCAATCAGATCGCTCGTCTCAGCGCACCGCCCAAGCACCAGCTCGTGGATCCGGCTCTCGCCGCGCGTCTCCTCGGCGTCGACGCAGCCGCCCTCCTCGCCGGGCAACCCGTCGGCCCACCCATCCCGCGCGCCGGCACCATGCTCGGGGACCTCTTCGAGTCGCTCGTCACACTCGACCTGCGCGTCTACGCCCAGCAGAGCGAGGCGAAGGTCAAGCATCTGCGCACCTTCAGCGGCGACCACGAGGTCGACCTGATCGTCGAGCGCGCCGACGGCCGCTTCGTCGCCGTCGAAGTGAAGCTCGCGCACACGATCGACGACCGCGACATCCGCCACCTCAACTGGCTCGCCGCGCAGGTCGAAGCTGAGCTCCTCGACCGGGTCGTCATCTCCACCGGCCAAGCCGCCTATCGCCGGCGCGACGGGATCGCCGTCGTCCCGGCAGCCCTGCTCGGCCCGTAGCGCGGCTAGATCGCCGCTGCGTCGGCGGCGCGCTGCACGCGCATCGCCTGCTTGAGCACTTCGAGCGCCTCGTCGCTTCGTCCCTGCTCCTCGAGGATCCCGGCGAGACCCTCGTACACGCGCAGCAGGTTGCGGTCGACGCCTGGCAGCGTCTCGACGGCGAGCTCGTACAGCTCCTGCGCTCTCTCGACGTCGCCGAGCTCCCGGAACACGTCGCCGAGCAGCGCCTGGGCGCGCCCGCTGTCGGTCGCGCTCGCGTCGCCGACCAGCGGCAGCGCACCCATCGCGACGGCCGCGGCCTCTTCCCGCTCGCCGGTGAGCAGCAGCGCACGCGCGCGCTCGACCTGGAACAACCCCCAGTGCAGGCGGCTGCCTCCGGTCGCGAGCACGAGCTCGGCACGCTCGAGACTGGCGAGTGCCGCCACACCGTCGCCACGCTCGTTCTCGATGTACGCGAGCAGGAGGTGCGCGACCGCGGCGAAGCCCATCTGCTCCGTCTCCTCGAGCACGCTGAGCGCAAGCTGCGCGTAGTGCGCGGCGAGGTCGGGCTGACCCTGCGAGTCGTGCAGCCGCGATTGCGACCACCAGAGACGCGCCCGGTCGAGCGGATCCCGCACCTGGTCGGCCACCGCGAGCGCCTGGCCGAGCAGCTCCTGCGCCCTGCCCGTGTTGCCGGTGTCGAGAACAGCGTTCGCGAGCAGCGTAGAGAAGCGCATGAGCGCGGCCTGGTCGTTGAGCCGCGTCGCCTCGACCAGCTCCTTCTCGTAGATGCCGAGCGCGCGCTCGTGCTCGCCGCGCAGCGCGTAGATGCGTCCGAGACGGTCGGCGATTCCCGAGGTGCGCTCGCGGCCGAGAGCGGGCTCGGCGAGCGCGGCCTCGAGCAGATGCGCGGCCACGTCCGGATCGCCGCGCTGGAACGCGATCTCGCCGAGGCCGGCGAGTGCGCGCGCAAGGCGGACCGGCGCCGGAGCCGCCTCGAGCGTCACCGCCTCGTAGATCTCCTCGGCACGCCGATGGTCGCCGAGCCGGCAGGCGAGGTCGGCGGCGTCGAGCGGGTCGACGTGGTCGGGAGCGTCCGTGCCGAGCGCGAGGTACGTCGCGCTGACGCCGAGCCTGCGCCCCAGCTCCTGCAGCACCTGCATCGACGGGATGCGCTGCCCCGCCTCGACGCGGGAGATGTAGGCGTAGCTGCAGCCCTCGAACGCGAGCTCGCGCTGGCTCAGCCCGGCGTGCAGCCGCGCCGCGCGCAGGCGTACGCCGACCGCCGCCCGGTCGTCGATGTGTCTGCCCACGCCGCGTGGCATGGTCAAACTTTAGTCGCCAAGCCAACATCTGGCAGCGCCCATCGGGGGGAACGTGGAAGGACGCTTCCGCGCCCTCCCACCCCCGGCGACGTACAGCTTCTAGAACGGCGGCCAGGGACCGCCGCCGAGCAGCAACGACGCCACGATCGAGCCTACGATCGCGACGGCGAACAGCATCCGTTGCTTCATCGGGGCCGCTCCTTCCAACTCGAAGTGTCAACGGCCCCGGCCGGGGTTGACTCATGTTGTACCGCGAGGACCGGACGTATGCAGCAGGGCTTTCCCCGACGCTGCGCTAGCGTCCAGGCCATGGAACCGCTCCTCACCGCCTGGGCCCCGGGTCGCGTCAACCTGATCGGGGAGCACACCGACTACAGCGGCGGGCTCGTGCTCCCCGTGGCGATCCAGCTCGGCGTGACGGTGGCCGTCGAGGCGCTCTCCGACTCGGTGGCCCTCACCTCGACGAAGCTCGGCCCGGGCGAGCCGTTCGCCGCCGGCGGCGACGGCGCGGCCGTCACCGGCTGGGCGCGCTACGGCCAGGCCGTCGCCGCGGAGCTCGCAGAGCTCGGCCGTCCGGCGGCCGGGCTGACGGCCCGGATCGACTCGACCGTGCCGACCGGCGCCGGCCTCTCCTCGTCCGCGGCGCTCGAGGTCGGGATCGCGCTCGCGCTCTGCGCCGTCACCGGCTTCGAGCTCGAGCCGCTCGAGCTCGCGCTCGCCTGCCAGCGCGCGGAGTTCCGCGCGGTCGGCAAGCCGTGCGGGATCCTCGACCAGGCCGCGTGCATTCTCGGACGTCCCGGCGTCGCGATCCTCCTCGACTGCGCCACGCTCGAGCACCGCGAGGTGCACGTACCCGACGGAGTGACGCTGCTCGTCGTCGACTCCGGCATCGGGCACGACGACGCGGACGCGGACTACGCACAACGGCGCCACGAGCTCGAGCACGCGCTACGGCTCGTCGGCGCTACGCACTCGACCGACGTGACGCAAGCGCAGCTCGACGGCCTCGATCCGATCTCGACGCGGCGGCTCCGCCACGTCGTGACCGAGAACCAGCGCGTGCTCGATTTCGCCGCAGCGCTCGAGGAGCGCGATCTCGCCGAGGCGGGCCGTCTCCTGCTCGCAGGCCACGCGAGCCTGCGCGACGACTACGAGGTATCGATCCCCGAGCTCGACCTGCTCGTCGAGCTCGCGCGCGGCGCCGGCGCATACGGCGCACGTCTGCTCGGCGGCGGATTCGGCGGCGCAGTGCTCGCACTCGTCGACAGTGCGCGGGCGGACGAGATCGCGTCCGCCGTGACGTCCGGCTACCGGGAGCGGACGGGCCGCGAGGGCAGAGCGCTCACGGCGCGCGCCTCGGCCGGGGCGGAGGTGCGGCGCTGACGGGCCTCAGCACGTAGCCGAAGCGGTAGCTCGGCTCGAGCAGGCGGTACTCGGGCCTCGTGTCCGGGCCGCAGGCCGCGGTGCCGAGGCCACGCTGGGCGTGGTCGAGGTTGAGGAACACCTCGCGGCGGGGCACGAGGTCGCTCGTGTGCAACGCCGTGAAGAGGTCGGCGGCCGTGAAGTGGCTCGCGGAGAATCCGATCGTCGGCCGGCCCTGCACCTCGAGTCCGAAGCCGGTGTCGTCGGTGAGCGACAGCCGGCGCGTGTCGACGTGCAGCCCGTGCTCCTGCGGGAGGATGTACGGGACGTACTGCTCGGCGACGGTGCTCTCGAAGCGGCCGACCACCGTCGAGGCGAGCCGGTCGGGATAGCTCTCCCACGGCCCGCGGCCGTACCATGTGACGCGCTCGAGGCCGGGCAGAAGGGTAAGCCCGACCCCGATGCGCGGCACGTCGCGGAGGCCTGCCGCGAGGTCCACCACGTTCTCGACCACGAGCTCGCCGGAGGCGAGCAGGCGGTAGCTGTGACGGTGCGTGACGAGCCCGGGCGCGGAGTGCACGAGCTCGATGCCGCCGGCCCGTACGCGCGCGGATTCGAGGCGCAGCTCGAGCCGGTCGAGACCGAGCTCGAGCCAGCGGCGCAGGGCGAAGCCGAGATTCCGCTCCGGCAGCAGGCGCAGGCCGTCGTTGTCGCTCGCGGCGCGCCAGAGCTGGAGGCGCGGCCCCGCGATGAACAGCTTGCGGCCGCCGGTACTGAGCTGCGCCAGCACGCCGCGCTCGAGATCGACCTCCGCCCGCACCGGCCCGGCCTCGAACACGCCGTGCCGGCTCGGCCGCACGCTCGGCCCGGACGCGCGCCGCCGCCGGTGCGACGGCAGCGCGAGCTGCTGCCACGCCACCTCGTGCCCGGCCGGCGCCCACTCGGCCGCCTCGCGCAGGAAGAAGCGGAAGGTGAGGAAGCGCTCACCCTCGGCGGCGGGCAGGTCGAGCGCGACGTCGAGCGTGCCGCCCGGAGGCACGCGCAGCGCAGGCAGCCGGCCGCGGCGCGTCGGCGCGCCGTCGACGGTCAGCTCCCATTCGCCGCGGTAGCGCTCGAGCCCGGCGAAGCGGTGCACGTTCCGGATCCGGAACCGGCCGCCGCGGAGCGCCTCCACCCGGATCGGCCGGGCGAGGAACTTGAGCTCGTACAGCGCCGGATGCGGCGTGCGGTCCGGCCACACGAGTCCGTCGGCGCAGAAGTTCGCGTCGTTCGGGACGTCGCCGAAGTCTCCGCCGTACGCCCAGTGGTGCCCTCCCTTCCGATCCGTCACGCGAATCCCGTGGTCGATCCACTCCCAGACGAAGCCGCCCTGGAGCGCGCCGTGACGCTCGAATGCGGCGTAGTAGTCGGCGAGACCGCCGTTGGCCCCCATCGCATGCGAGAACTCGCAGAGGATCAGCGGGCGCGGGTCGTCGGTCGGCGTCGCGGCCCAGGCCTCGATCGCGTCGACGTCGGCGTACATCGGGCAGACGACGTCGCTGGCGGCACGGCCGCCCGTCCAGTCGAACTTGATCGCACCCTCGTAGTGCAGCGGCCGCGACGGATCGCGCGAGCGCACCCAGCCGGCCGCCGCGTCGTGGTTCGGGCCGTAGCCGCTCTCGTTGCCGAGCGACCAGATGATCACGCTTGCATGGTTCTTGTCGCGCTCGACCATGTTCTGCACGCGGTCGACCCATGCGCCCAGGTAGCGCGGGTCGCGGCAGAGGTCGTCGTAGTACGCGTGCGACTCGATGTTCGCCTCGTCGACGACGTACAGGCCGTAACGGTCGCACAGGTCGAGCCAGTACGGGTCGTTCGGATAGTGCGAGCAGCGCACGGCGTTGACGTTGAACTGCTTCATCAGCCGCGCGTCCGACTCCATCAGCCCGCGCGTCACGGCCCGGCCGCGCGCGTCGTCGTGGTCGTGCCGGTTGACGCCGCAGATCTGGACCGCCTCTCCGTTGACGAGCAGGCGCCGGTCGCGGATCTCCACCGTGCGGAAGCCAATCCGGCACGAGGCGGTCTCGCCGTCCTCCGCCTCGACGACGAGCGTGTAGAGCGACGGCTCTTCCGCCGACCAGAGCCGCGCTCCCCGCAGGCCGGTCTCGGCGGGGAGCTTCGTCTCGAGCACGGTGCGGCCGCGCGCGTCGAGCAGGCGGGCCCGAACTGCGCCGCGCGCGTCGATCGCGAGGCTCCCGTCGGCGCCGCCGCGCGCGAAGACGTCGTCGATCCCGCCGGCGTAGAGGTATACGCCGCGCGAGATGCCCGCGTGCCACCACTGGTCCTGGTCCTCGACGAAGCTCGCGTCGGACCAGCGGACGACGGCGACAGCGAGCTCGTTCGGAGCGCCGTGGCGCACAAGCTCCGTCACGTCGAACTCGGACGGCGTGCGCGCGTCCTTGCCGATCCCGACGGGCTCGCCGTTCAGCACGACGTGCAGCACGCCCTCGACGCCGCCGAAGCCGAGCACGATCCGCCTGCGGCGCCAAGCGCGCGGGACCGTGAACGTACGCCGGTAGACACCGGTCGGGTTCGCCTCGGGAACGTGCGGCGGCCGCTCGTCGAACGGCATCACGACGTTCGTGTAGTGCGGCGTGTCGAAGCCCTGCATCGTCCAGAGTCCCGGAACCTCGACGTGCTTCCAGCGCGCCCGCTCGCTCAACGCGTCCTCGGGTCGCGGAGAGAGCCGGAACTCCCAGTCGCCGTCGAGCGACCGCTGCTCGGGCCGCTCGAGCGTCGCGCGCGGCGGCAGCTTGTGGAGGCTCGTCAGCTCCGGCGCCTCCCAGCTCGGCAGGCCGCCGGGAAAGAGCAGGGCCTCGAGCGCGGCCTTCACGGCGAGACCGAGGAGCCGGCGTCGCGCAGCGCCTGCGCCGCCGCCTCGGGTGCCACCGGGTTGAAGTAGACGCCGGAGCCGAGCTCGCCCGCCGCGACGAAGCGCGGCACGCCGGGCGCGCGCCACGGCGAGACGATCTCGACGTGCAGCCGCGCCTTCGGCCACGCGCGGCCGTCGAACGGCTGCTGGTGGATCCAGAGCATGTACGGCGTCTCGCTCTCGAAGAGACGGTCGAGCCGCTCGAGCACGTCGACGAGCAGCAGCGCGAGGCCGTCGCGGCCTGCGGCGTCGAGCGAGGGCAGGTCGGGGACGCGCTCGTCCGGGACGAGCCGCAGCGCGTACGGGAAGATCGGCGCCTGCGGCACCCACGCGCGCCAGCCGGGTGTCCTGGAGACCAGCCGATCGCCGGGATCGCCGAGCAGCATGCCCGCCTGGAGCTCACGCAGCGGCAGCTCCGGCACGAAGTCGAAGGCGTAGATCTGGCCGTGCGGGTGCGCGATCGTCGCGCCCACCTCGGCGCCGCGATTCTCGAACACGAGCACGTAGTCGATGTCGGCGCGTGCGCCGAGCGCCTCGCTGCGCTCGGCCCACAGGTCGACCACCTTCCGCGCACCGGCCACGCCGAGCGACCAGAACGTCGCCTCGTGCTGCGGCGTGTAGAGCACCACCTCGCAGCGCCCGCCGGGCATCGCCGGCCAGCGGTTCTCGAACCAGCGCACCTCGTACGGGTCGGGCGCCTCGAGTCCGCCGGGACAGAACGGACAGCCCGCAATCGGGAGGTTGGGGCGGTCCTGGCGCGAGTCGACGACGTACGTCCTCGTACCCGTCAGCTCGTCCGTGCGCAGGTCGGCCGCCTCCACCACGGCGGGCTGGGCCGCTGATGTCGGCGCGAGCTTCACGCGCCCGCGTCGTCCTCGCGCCTGCGGCCGGCGTTGCGACCGGATGCGATCACGATCTGCCGGACGTGCTCGCCGATCACGCTGCGGGCGTCGTCGGGGAGCCCGGGGTCGGAGACGAGCACGTCGACCTCGTCGAGCCCGGCGATCCTGGCGAGCCCGCGAACGCCCCACTTCGTGTGGTCGGCAACCACGACGAGCTTCTCCGACGCCGCCACGAGCGCGCGGTCGACCTCCGCCTCGAGCAGGTTCGGGGTGGTCAGGCCCGCACTGTCGCTGACGCCGTGCACACCCATGAAGAGGACGTCGAGGTGCAGCGCGCGGATGGACATCAGCGCCATCGGCCCCACGAGCGCGTCGGACGGCGTGCGCACGCCGCCGGTGAGGACGACGGTGAGCCCGGAGTGGGCCTCCCGGTGGAGGACGTTCGCCACCTGGATCGAGTTCGTCACGACCGTCAGGTCGGGCACCTGCGTGAGGTGCTGCGCGAGCCGCCAGGTCGTCGTGCCCGCGGTGAGCGCGATCGCCTGGCCGGGCTGTACGAGCTCGCTCGCGGCGCGCGCGATCGCGTCCTTCTCCCGCAGCTGGCGGTGCGACTTCGCCTCGAAACCCGGCTCCTCTGCGCTCAGCGATCCACGCGCCGTTGCGCCGCCGTGCACCTTGTCGATCAGCCCCGCCGCCTCGAGCACGTCGAGGTCGCGGCGGATCGTCACCTCGGAGACTTCGAGCAGGGCCGTCAGCTCGCTTACGCGCACGGCCCCTTCGCGGCGGATCTCCTCGGCAATCAGTTTCTGGCGCTGGGCAGCGAGCATGAGGTGGTTCTACCTCCAGAATCGAACAATACTCAACGCTATAGAACGCGAACAGTCAAGCGAAGTTTTTGGCTTGTTCTAGGGATAACGCAGCGGAAGTTGACAATCTCTTGACAGATTGGGCCAAAACATGCGAGGGTTTGCGCATTCGTTCTTGTTCGATCGTGTTCTGTTTGGAGCGGAATCCGATCGCATGTCCGAGACCTGAGGAGGATCTCATGTCCGACGAAAGCTTCCCGTCGCTCGACCCGGAGGAGCTGGGCAACCGCGTGCTGACGCGACGCGGAATGCTCGCCACGGCCGGCGCCGCCGGTCTCGCCGGGGCGTTCGGGCTCACGGCGGCTCGGGCGCGCGGTGCCGTTCCGACCTCGCTCGTCGAGCAGGTGGCCGGAACCGTCACGTTCGGTTCGAACTACTCCGACCCGGTGCCGAAGAAGGCCATCGCGGCCGTGATGAGCAAGTTCACGCAGAAGTCAGGCACCAAGGTCAAGATCAACACCGTCGATCACAACACCTTCCAGGAGCAGATCAACAGCTACCTGCAGGGTACACCGGACGACGTCTTCACCTGGTTCGCCGGCTACCGGATGCAGTTCTTCGCGCAGAAGGGCCTGGCAACGCCGATCGACGACGTCTGGCAGACCCTGACCCCGCAGATGCCGCCGGCGCTGAAGGCCGCGTCGACGGGTCTCGACGGCCACCAGTACTTCGTCCCGATCTACAACTACCCGTGGGCGGTCTTCTATCTGAAGAGCGTCTTCAAGTCGAAGGGCTACACGATTCCGAAGACGTGGGACCAGTTCATCGCGCTCGCCAAGAAGATGAAGACGGACGGCCTCACGCCGATCGCCTTCACCGACAAGGACGGCTGGCCCGCGATGGGGACGTTCGACATCATCAACATGCGGGTCAACGGCTACCAGTACCACGTCGACCTGATGACCGGCAAGGAGTCGTGGGACAGCCCGCAGGTGAAGGCCGTCTTCACGCACTGGTCGGAGCTCCTGCCGTACTACTCGGCGGGTGCGCTCGGCCTCACGTGGCAGGAGGGCGCGCAGCAGGTCGTCACGAAGCAGGCCGGGATGTTCCTGCTCGGATCGTTCGTCGGCGAACAGTTCACCGGCGCCTCCCATGCCGACCTCGACTTCTTCCCCTATCCGTCGATCAACCCGAAGTGGGGCCAGGACTCGCTCGACGCCCCGATCGACGGCTTCATGATGTCCCGCCGTCCGAAGAACGAGACCGCCGGGAAGGCGCTGCTGACGTTCCTCGGCAGCGCGACGGCCGACAACACGTGGCTCGCGACCGACTCCAACGACGTCGGTGCGAACAAGGGCACCAGCACTGCCCACTACACCGCACTGCAGAAGAAGTCCGCGAAGCTGATCGCCGGAGCGAAGCACATCGCGCAGTACATGGACCGCGACACGCGGCCCGACTTCGCCTCGACGGTCATGATCCCGGCGCTGCAGACGTTCCTCAACAAGCCCAGCGACATCAACGGGCTCGTGAAGAGCATCCAGAAGCAGAAGAAGGCGATCTTCGGATCGTGAGCTTGTAGCCTAGTCGCGACGCGATGGCGACCGACATCGCAGCGAGCAGTCCGAGCAGAGGCGGCGCGCCTCGAAGGAAGGGGCGCGCCGTCCGTCTCTCGACGAGGGATCGGGTGGCCGTCACCGTCATGGTCGGCATCCCCGTCCTCGTCACCGGGGGTCTCATCTGGTTCCCGACGATCTCGTCGATCCTCCTCTCGTTCACGAACTGGGACGGGATCGGCGGGCTGCGCACGATCCACTGGATCGGCACGACGAACTACCAGCAGATCGCAACGATCTACCCGCCCTTCTGGCCCGCGTTCGAGCACAACCTCGAATGGCTCGGCGCGCTCGCGCTCGTCGGCACTCCGTTCGGCATGTTCCTCGCCTATCAGCTCGACAAGAACATCCGCGGCTCGCGCATCTACCAGAGCTTCCTCTACATCCCCGTCGTGATCGCGCCCGCGATCATCGGCCTCATCTCCGAGCTGATCCTGTCGCCGACGCAGGGATTGCTCAACAACCTGTTCGAGGATCCCAGGCACGGGCATCTGATCGACTGGCTCGGCAACCCGAAGATCAACCTCTGGGCCGTGCTCGTGTTCGCGTGCTGGCGCCACGCGAGCTACATCATGATCCTCTACCTCGCCGGGCTGAAGGCGCTCGACCCGTCGCTGCGCGAGGCCGCGGCGATCGACGGCGCCGGCGAGTGGCACGCGTACCGCACGGTTGTCCTCCCCGCGCTCAAGCCGATCAACATCGTCCTGATCGTCGTCACGGTGATCGAGTCGCTGCGCGCGTTCGACATCGTCTACATCATCAACAACGGCCGCAACGGGCTCGAGCTGCTGTCGGTGCTGATCACCGACAACATCATCGGGGAGGCAAGCAGGATCGGCTACGGCTCGGCGATCGCGGTGATCCTGCTCGTGATCTCGCTCGTCCCGATCATCATCTTCGTCTGGAACAACTTCCAGGAGCAGGAGGCATGACGAGCGCGACCGTCACCGCCGCGGGCACGCGCGCCAGGCGCCGCAAGGTGAAGCTGCCGCGGATCGGGCTCCACGTCTTCCTGATCCTCACCGTGCTGCTCTGGATCACGCCCGTGGCCTGGGCCCTCTTCACCGCGTTCAGGCCGTACAACGACACGTTCCTCCACGGCTACGTCTCGTGGCCGAAGTCGCTGAGCCTGACGAACTTCCGGACGGCCTGGACGGGGGCCGATCTGCCGCACTACTTCTGGAACTCGATCATCATCACGATCCCGGCGATCATCCTGATCCTGCTCTTCTCGTGCTCCGTCGCGTTCGTCGTCTCGCGGCTCAGCTTCCGCTGGAACGTGCCGCTGCTGATCTTCTTCATGGCCGCGAACCTGCTGCCGCAGCAGGTCCTCCTGACCCCGCTCTACCACATGTACCTGAGGATGCCGCTGCCGACGTGGCTGAGCGACAGCGGCCTCTTCTACAACTCGTACGTCGGCCTGATCGCGATCAACGTCGCCTTCCAGACGGGCTTCTGCACGTTCGTGCTCTCGAACTACATGAAGACGATCCCGAAGTCCCTCACCGAGGCGGCGCGCGTCGACGGCGCCGGGGTCCTGCGCCAGTTCTTCGGCGTCATCCTGCCCCTCTGCAAGCCCGCGCTCGGCGCGCTCGCCACGCTCGAGTTCACCTTCATCTACAACGACTTCCTCTGGGCGATCGTCCTCATGCAGTCGGGGAGCAAGCGGCCGATCACCTCGGCGCTGAACAGCCTCCAGGGGATCTTCTTCATCAACACGAACCTCATCGCTGCTGCGGCGCTCATGGTGGCGCTCCCGACGCTCTTCGTCTTCGCCCTCCTGCAGCGCCAATTCGTCAGCGGACTCACACTGGGGGCGAGCAAGGGATGACCAGGATCGCGTTCATCGGCGCGGGAAGCGTCGTCTTCACGAAGAACCTGCTCGGGGACATCCTGAGCTTTCCCGAGCTCGCCGACGCCGAGATCGCGCTGCACGACATCGATCCCGACCGGCTCGCGACCGCGGCGGCGATGGCGCACAGCGTCGCCGGCGTGCGCGGGGCGAGCCCGCGCATCACGACGGAGCTCGACCGGCGCGCGGCAATCGACGGCGCCGACCACGTGATCAACATGGTGCAGATCGGCGGCCACGAGGCGACGCTGCTCGACTTCGAGATCCCGACGCGCCACGGCCTGCGCCAGACGATCGCCGACACGCTCGGCGTGGGTGGGATCTTCCGCACGCTCCGCACCGCGGACCACATGCTGAGCCTCGGCCGCGAGATGGCAGAGCTCTGTCCGCAGGCCTGGCTGCTCAACTACACGAACCCGATGTCGATGCTCTGCTGGCTCGTCTACGCCGGAACGCCGACGACGCAGGTCGTCGGGCTGTGCCATTCGGTGCAGTTCACGATCGAGATGCTGTCGGAGCTCGTCGGGGTTTCGGAGGACGAGGTGACGTTCCTCTCCGCCGGGCTCAACCACCAGGCGTTCATCCTCCGCTTCGAGCACGATGGCGCGGATCTCTACCCGCGCCTCGACGCCCGCATCGAAGGCGATCCGGAGCTGCAGCGGCGCGTCCGCGTCGAGCTCTACAAGCGGCTGCGCTTCTTCCCGACCGAGTCGAGCGAGCACGCAGCCGAGTACGTGCCGTGGTTCATGCGGCACGAGGAGGAGGTCGAGCGCTTCCGCATCCCGGTCGACGAGTACATCAAGCGCAGCGAGGACAACCTCGTCGAGTACGAGCGCGTGAAGGCGTCGCTCGCGCGCGGCGAGCCGATCACGGTCAAGCGCTCGAACGAGTACGCGTCGCGCATCATCCACGCGATCGCGACGGGCGAGCCCCAGGTGATCTACGGCAACGTCCGCAACGACGGCCTGTTGCCCGGGCTGCCCGACGGCTGCTGTGTCGAGGTGCCTTGCCTCGTCGACGGAACAGGGCTGCATCCGGTCGCCGTGCCCGAGTATCCGGCCCACCTCGCCGCGCTGAACCGGACGTTCCTGAACGTCGTCGACCTGACGGTACGCGCGGTCCTCGAGGAGCGGCCCGACTACGTTCGCGACGCGATGATGCTCGACCCGAACGCCGCGGCGACGCTGACGCTCGACGAGATCGACTCGCTCTGCGACGAGCTGACGCGCGCACACGGCGACGCGATCCCCGCGGGCCTCCGCGGGTCGCCGGCCCACGCTACGGTAGACGCCGCATGAGCGACATCGTTCTCACCGAAGTCACGAAGGTCTTCCCGAACGGCGTCCGGGCGGTCGACGGCGTCGACCTGGAGATCAACGACGGCGAGTTCGTCGTCCTCGTCGGCCCGTCGGGCTGCGGCAAGTCGACCCTGCTGCGCATGATCGCGGGCCTCGAGGACATCACCGAGGGCGTCGTGCACATCGGCGGCACGGACGTCACGGACATGGCGCCGCAGCAGCGCGACATCGCGATGGTCTTCCAGAACTACGCGCTCTACCCGCACATGACGGTCAAGGAGAACCTCGCCTACGGCCTGAAGCTCCGGAAGATGCCGCGCGCGGAGTGGAAGCGGCGCGTCGGCGAGGTCGCCAAGACGCTCGGCCTCGAGGAGCTCCTCGACCGGAAGCCGGCCGCGCTCTCGGGCGGCCAGCGGCAGCGCGTGGCGATGGGACGGGCGATCGTCCGCGAGCCGAAAGCGTTCCTGATGGACGAGCCGCTCTCGAACCTCGACGCGAAGCTGCGCGTGTCGATGCGTGCCGAGCTCGCGAAGCTGCACGAGCGGCTCGGGGTGACGACGATCTACGTCACGCACGACCAGGTCGAGGCGATGACGCTCGGCCAGCGCGTCGCCGTGCTGCGCGACGGCATCCTGCAGCAGGTCGACACGCCTCAGAACCTGTTCAGGCACCCGGCGAACCTGTTCGTGGCGGCGTTCATCGGCTCGCCGTCGATGAACCTCGTCGACGCGACTATCGACGGAGGCCGCGTCTCTTTCGGCGGCTTCAGCATCCCGCTCCCCGAACCGCTCGCCCGGCGCCATGGGCCGGTCATCCTCGGCATCCGGCCGACGGACTTCGAGCACGGGGAGGCTGCGAGCGGGGACGTGCCGCGAATCCGGGTGACGCCGGACGTCGTCGAGGACCTCGGCTCGGAGACGCACGTGATCTTCACCGTCGACGCGCCGCCCGTCAGCGCCGAGGCCGTGCGCGCCGCCACCGAGACCCAGAGCGACGACGAGGTCGCGTTGTTCGCGGCGGACAAGGCCGTCTTCACCGCAGTCCTCGACGCGCGGCGCCCCGTGCAGGCGAACGCCGAGCTCGAGCTGGCGCTCGACCCGTCCCGCTTCCACGTCTTCGACCCGGCAACCGGGCTTGTGTTCGAGGCTTAGAGGTCGAAAGCCACTTCTCGGCGGGCTCCTGCGCGACGAGCGGGTTCGCGAGTGCAGAACCGCGTGACGCCGCCGGGCGAGGTGATCGCCGATCCTGCGCGCGGCCTCGTCTAGCCGCCGTGCTTCGCGCCGGCTGGCAGCCGCTCGTGCCGCTGCTCCATCCGTCGGCCTGGGCGGGCTGAGGCGGAAGACGGTACTGCTACCCTTTGTGTCTGCCGGGTTTCAAGCGATGTGACCCGGGGGACCCGTCCTCCCACAGGCATTGCGGGCTGGAGCAAGTTCTGCCCGACCCCACTCAGCGCGGTCGGCGACTTGGTTCCTCAGTCCCATAGCGGGGAGGTACACGATGGGTATCAGCATGAGTCTGCTCGTGGTCGCCGCCGGTGCGGTGTTGCTCTGGGCCGTCAATGCGTCGGTTTCCGGAGTGAACATCAACACGGTCGGCGTGATCCTCTTGATCGTCGGCGTCATCGGCTTCGTGACGTCGCTGTTCTTCTGGTCGAGCTGGGGCGGCTTCGGCGCCCGGGACAAGACCGTCATCCACGACCGCGTCGTCGAGCGCTAGACGAAACGTCACTCCCTGGAGGTTGAAGATGATCTGGTTGCTTGTGCTCGTGCTCCTGCTGCTCGCAGTCGGGGGAGGCATCTTTCTCACCAAGTTCCTGTTCATCGTGTTGATCGTGGCGATCATCGTGGCCGTGTTCGCAAGACGGTCGACGGCCTGATCTGACCGGAACGTGACGATAGAAGGCCCGCGCCTGCGGGCCTTCTGCGCCGGCCTGCTAGATAGGAGGTCGTTCCCGTCAACCGATCCTCGGGTTTTGAAGGCGCTCCGACAGAGCTCGGATGTCCCGAGAAGCGGGGAAACTTCACGGGAACTCGACTAAGATAAACCGAGGTTCTGCAAGTGAGATACCTCTTTCGCAGGGAGACGCCATAGTGGCCAAATTTGCTCAGGAGTTAACGAACAGCAGCAACGTGCGCAAGAGCACCGAGGCGGCACTCGCAGCAGGCGGAGGTCTGCTGAGGCTGGCCCCCTGCTGGGTGCCGCGGTCGTTCCTACAGCCGGGCAAACGCCTCAAGCTCCATCCTGCTGATCTCTATGCCTTCGGGCTCGATCGCGGGGGAATCGATGAGCGCTGGTTTGCGTCGACAACGCCGGCTGCGAACGAAAACCGCACTCCCGACGAAGGGCTGAGCTATGTGGTCAACGGCACTGAGCGCTTTACGTTGAAGGATGCCGTCAGTGAGCTCGGTGAGGAGCTCATCGGCAAGGCCATGTGGACTCGATATGGCAAGTGGCCTGTCTATTCCAAGTTCTTCGACAACATGGGACCCATTCCGCATCACCTGCATCAGTCCGCGGAGCAAGCTGCCCTCGTCGGACAGGAAGGCAAGCCAGAGTCCTATTACTTCCCACCGCAACACAACGCGCTCACCAATAACTTCCCGTACACCTTTTTTGGCCTCAATCCGGGCACGACGAGAGCGCAGGTTCGGAAATGCCTCGAGGATTGGAATACGGGAGATAATGGAATCCTGGATTTGTCGGCCGCATACAGGCTCAAGCCCGGGACCGGTTGGCTGGTGAGCCCGTGCATTCTCCATGCGCCGGGATCTCTTTGCACCTATGAGCCGCAATGGGGATCCGATGTGTTCGGGATGTACCAGTCGCTGGTAGAGGGGCGTGAGGTGCCGTGGTCGCTTCTGGTGAAGGACATGCCGCCGGATCGACATCAGGATCTCGATTTCATCGTTGATCAGATCGATTGGGAAGCAAACGTCGATCCCGTTTTCAAAGAGAACCATTATCTCGAGCCAATTCCGGTGGCCGACACCGGCCATGATGGATACGTGGACCGGTGGATCGTCTACGGGCGTATCAACGGTGAGCAGTACTTCACCGCCAAGGAGTTGACGCTCGACCCCGGTGCGAAGTGCACGATCCAGGACAGGGGCGCGTACGGCCTGATCGTCGTGCAAGGCGAAGGGCAGATGAACAGCCTCCGGCTGGACTGCCCGACGGTGATCCGCTTCGGCCAGCTCACCGAGGACGAAGTGTTCTGCACTGAGAGCGCGGCGAGAGCCGGCGTGACGTTCGAGAACACGTCCGCAACAGAGCCGCTCGTGACGTTGAGGTATTTCGGCCCGGACGTGAATCCCGACGCGCCTGCGGTCGGCGACTATCGCACGTAACCAGGATTGAGGAGAGCGCCATGGTCAACAACTTCCCGAAGCTCCACAATGCCGCTTGGCCCGGTCTGGTCGGAAAGGGGGCCCCCGACTCCGAACCGCCGATCGAGCTCGACACGATGCTCGACCTGACTGCAGCGGCCGAGGTGAACGGCGTTCGGTTCGACGGCATCGATCTCTTTCTCTGTGACCCGCACGTGAGCATCGACTCGAGCGCAGAGGACGTGAAGCGGTTGGCAGAGAAGGTTCAGAAGAAGAACCTCGCGATCGGATCGGTGGTCGCACCTGTTTGGCCGCCGACCGGAGGTGGCTCGGCGATGGGCAGCGCCGACGAGCGCAAGCAGTTCGTGACGCAGGTCCGCAAGGCATGCGACATCGCCAAGCAATTGCGAGAGCTGGGCATTCGCCCGCACGGAGTCGTCCGCGTGGATTCGGCAGCGAGCCCGGAGGAGTGGGCCGCGGATCCAGAGGCGAACACGCGCACGATCGCGGAGACGTTCCGAGAGGCGTGCGACGTGGCTGCCGGCTACGGCGAACGCCTGGCGGCGGAGGGCGAGATCTGCTGGGGCGGCATGCACTCCTGGCACGAGATGGTCAAGCTCCTGGAGCTCGTGGACCGGCCGGCAATCATCGGTTTTCAGGCGGACATGGCTCACACGTTGCTGTACACGCTCGGCTACAACGCGCCCGAGGCGGCTCTCCTGCCTCCGGATTACGACTGGAGCGACGTCTCTCTGCTCGACGAAGCACTGAAGACGATGACCGCGGCGCTGCGCCCGTGGACGATCGACTTTCACGTCGCCCAGAACGACGCAACCGTCAAGGGTTCAGGCTCTCACGACAGAACGGGCCGCCACTGCCTGCCGACCGATCCGAACGGGAAGCTCGACATCCCACGGCACGCCGGGTTCTGGCTGAGAGACGAGGACGGAAACCTGACCAAGGCATTCCGCCACATCTGCTGGGACGGCTGCATGTTCCCCAACGAAACCATGATGCAGCCGAAGACCTGGACCGACGTTCTCTCGGTGATGATCGCAGTGCGAGATGCGCACGGCTGGTACGAGGACTAAAGGACGGCTCCTATGAAGAATCTGAATGTGGGTCTCATCGGCTACGGCTTCATGGGACGCGCACACTCCAACGCCTACCGGCAGGTGAACCAGTTCTTCCCGCTCGATCATCGCCCTGTCCTGAAGGCTGTCTGCGCACGCAACGCAGACCATGCCACCGCCTTCGCAGAGAACTGGGGATACGAGTCCGTGGAGACAGACTGGCGCAAGCTGGTGGAGCGAGACGACATCGACCTGATCGACATCTGCAGCCCCAACAACACACACCTGGAGATCGCGGTGGCCGCAGCCGAGGCCGGCAAGATGGTCCTCTGCGAGAAGCCCTTGGCGATGAACGCGGACGAGGGCGCCAAGATGGTCGAGGCGGTCGCCAAAGCCGGTGTGCCGAACATGGTGTGGTTCAACTATCGGCGCGTGCCGGCGGTTTCGCTCGCCAAGCAGATCGTCGAAGAAGGCCGCATCGGCCGGCCGTACCACTACCGCGCCCTGTACCTCCAGGACTGGACGATCGCGGAAGACGTTCCCCAGGGTGGCGCGACGCTGTGGCGGCTGGACCTCGATGTCGCAGGATCCGGAGTGACCGGCGACTTGCTCGCCCATTCGATCGACACGGCAATCTGGCTGAACGGCCCGATCGTCGCCGTCTCTGCTGCGACGGAGACCTTCGTGAAAGAGCGCGTTCACCAGGAGACGGGCAAGAAGCAACCCGTGGGCATCGACGACGCGGTCATGGTCCTTGCGCGGTTCGCCAATGGATCCATGGGAACGTTCGAATCCACGCGGTACGCCCGGGGTAGGAAGAACTACAACACGTTCGAGCTGAACGGCGCCGACGGCTCCATCTTCTTCGATCTCGAGGACGCCCACCGGCTCCAGTACCACGAATATCGGAAGCCGGGCATGAAGGAGAAGGAACCCTCCCACCTTGCAGGCTGGCGGAGCATTCACGTGACGAACGGCGAGCATCCGTACATGGACAAGTGGTGGGTGCCCGGATGCACGATCGGTTACGAGCACACCTTCATCCACGCGCTGGCCGATTTCCTCAAGGGAGTCGAAGATGGCACGCCGGCCATGCCGGACTTCGCAGACGCACTGCGAACGCAGGTGGTTTGCGACGCCATCTTGCGATCGGCCAAGACCGGAAGATGGGAGGACGTGTCGTAAGCCTCACCCGAGGAGGACGAAATGGATGTCGGCAAGCGCCGTTGGTACGTCCCGGATGGGTATCTGCCGGGAGATTCGTCACATGGCGTCGTCAGTCACGAGGCGGCGTGCCTGCTCAATACCGGTGACCATGACGCAGAACTGCTCTTCACGTTCTTCTTCGAGAACCAGGATCCCATCGGGCCTGTCCCGGTGCAGCTCGCGGCGCGTCGTGCCCTGCACGTCCGCCTCGACGATCCGAACGCGATCGGTGTCGAGCTACCCAAGGGGGTCCCGTACGCATACTCCGTCGAGAGCGACGTACCGGTGGTGCTGCAGCACTCCAGACTCGACACGACAGCCGGGGCCTACACGCTGTTCACGACAATCGCGTACGGCGAATGAGGTTGGCGCTCTGAAGGAAGGCCCTGTTTCCAGGGCCTTCCTCAATGGGACGACTTCGCGTTTTCGGAATCCGAGCGGTTTCGAGAAGGCGGCTACTTGCCCTTCAGAATGGTCGTAATCTGGCCTTGTGCCGTGTTCAGCGCGTCCTGCACGGATTGCGAACCGGACAAGCCGGACTGAATGGCGGTCCACACCGCCTGGGAGATCTTCGGGTACT